>Ga0315336_1003395_pt1 | contig 21291 bp, 16 predicted proteins | sample ASW5metaG_FD_204512 | JGI IMG/M metagenome (GOLD analysis project Ga0315336, IMG submission 204512) | Ammonia-oxidizing marine archaeal communities from Monterey Bay, California, United States - ASW #5 | ecosystem: Environmental > Aquatic > Marine > Intertidal zone | place: USA: California... | reverse complement strand
CGATCACAGCCACGCCATCTCGCTCGATGACCGGTCGCTTGATCAGCATTGGGTCGGCCGCCATCGCCGTCTTCCATTGCCCTTCGTCCCAGGTCTTCTTGTCAGGCGGAAGACCGCGGTAGCTACCGCCCGACGTGTTCTTCAGCGCCTTTGGACCCAGGGCGTCGACCCAGGCCGCCGTGCGTTCTCCACCCACGGGGTTCTTCCGAAAGTCGACGAACTGGTGTTCGACGCCACGGGCAGTCAGCCACTTCCTGGCCCTCTTTACAGTGTCGCAGTTCGGGATTCCGTAGACAATCATTGAATATCTCTTGGGAAAAGCTGGCGAACCGCCGACACGATCCCCTTGACCGTATGCGGGTTGGCCATGGCGTGGACCGGCAACCCCTCGGCCCGAGCGGCGTGGCCGGTGCTGGGCCCGATAACGACGATCTTGCCCAGGAGCATTCGCTCGGTCTCGGGAATCGCGCCGGCGAGCCGTCTTGCTGCGGATCCCGAGAGCAGCGTGGTCGCGTCGACTGGCAACCGCGAAACCAGCTGGTCGGCTACCCGAGGTGGCGCTTCGTTGGTATACGCCACGACTTCGACGAGATCCGCGCCCGCCGCTCGCAGCGCGTCGGCTGTGTCCGGTTCGGCGATCGATGCTCTGGGGTACAAGACCCTTTGTCCGGTGAGGTCTCCAAGGGCGGCGACCAGGTCCCGTCCCGTGGCACGCGCAGGGACAAGATCGACCTTGCAACCCATAGATTCCAGGCGTCTCTGCGTTGACGGTCCGACCGCGGCGATGTGGGCGCCGGGCCAACCCGCCGGGGCGGCGACACCCATGACGTCGGCGGTTGTCGCGCTGGTGACGATCACCCAATCGAACGTCTCGTCCCCGCTCACCTCGGCCATGGCATCGACCTGCCACAAGCGCCGCAACAGCGGGACCTCGACCGACTCGAACCCCGCGACGCCAAGCGCGTACGACAGCACCTGCGCGTCTTCGGCAGCGCGGGTGACGAGGACCCTGGGGGAGGCCGAGCTCACAGGGCGTGCAGGCGCGCCAGGTCTTTGGTGAGGTTCTTCTGGTGCGCTTCGAGCGTCCCGCCGCCAATCTCGAGGAGCTTGGCGTCTCGCCACAAGCGTTCCACGGGGTACTCGCGACAATATCCGGCGCCGCCCATGACCTGCATGGCGTAGTCGGCGACGGTTTTGCCGACCGGCGCCGCAAAGAGCTTCGCGGCGTCGGAGCCGATGCGATTGCGCTGGGAAGGGCTCACCGCCCGGGCGACGTTGTAAGTGAGGCACTTGGCCGCTTCGGTCATCGCGTAGCCGTCGCCAATGTACTTCTGGATCTGGCCGTATTTGTTGATCGGTTGTCCGAAACTGAAGCGCTCCTGGCCATGGCGAATCATAATCTGCACACACCGATCGGCGATCCCCACGCTCATGGCGGCGAGCGTCAGCCGCTCGATCTCGAGGTTGCGCATCATGTGGCCGACTCCGGCGCCGATGTCGCCGAGCAGGTTGGCGGCCGGCACGCGACACTCGTCGAAGATCAGCTCACTCATCGTGGACGCGCGGCAACCGAGCTTGTCGATGTGCTCGGATGTGGAAAAGCCAGGGCAGTCGCGGTCGACAATGAATGCGCTGATCCGGTTGTCGGTCTGCACATAGACGAGGAAGACGTGGCCTTCGACGCCGTTGGTGATGTACGTCTTGGTTCCGTTGATCACGAACGTGTCGCCGTCGCGGACTGCGGTGGTGCTCATGCCGAGCACATCGGTGCCGGCTCCGGGCTCGGTCATTCCCATGCCGCCGATCCACTCTCCCGAGATGACTTTGTCCAGGTATCGACCGCGTTGCTCTTCGTTGGAGCAGTGGAAGAAATTGTTCACGAACAGCATGCTGTGAGCCAGATACGCCAGGGTGAACCCAGGATCTGACTTTGCGAGCTCGTGGTGTGCGATGACCGCCGCGACCGAGTCCATTCCGGCACCACCGAACTCTTCGGGCACCGTGATGCCGAGCAGCCCCATGTCGCCGAGCTGGCGGAAGAGGTCCACATTCATGCACCCCTTCTCGTCGTACTCAGCGGCCTGTGGCTCCACCTCGTTGGTGGTGAAGTCCCTCACCAGTTCCCGAAGCATGCCGTGCTCTTCGGTGGGGTCGAACAACGTGTTGTAGCCCATCTACCAGGCCTCCTCTGGACTTTGGCGTTGCTAACACAAGGAAATAAATGAGGGGTGGTTCACCCCGTACAACGCACTGGTCTCAGGTTACAGCGGGCTGCCCCTGGAGACGCCATTGGCCAAGAAGACTCTCTTTCTCGTGGACGGATCGAATCACGCGTTCCGCGTCCAGTTCGCCCTCCCTGCAATGCACGCCAGCAGCGGGTTTCCGACTCGCGTCCTCTACGGCTTCACCCAGCTCTTTCAGGCAATGATGCGGACGTACAGACCCGATTATTGTGTGGTGTCCTTCGACGCTGGAAAGACGTTTCGGCACGAGCGCTACGAGCTGTACAAGGCCCATCGCTCCGAGATGCCCGGCGACATGAAGCGGCAGTGGGAGTATCTCCCGGATCTCGTCACCGCGTTTGGGTACAAGTGCCTGGTGGTGCCTGGCTACGAAGCAGATGACGTGCTCGGCACCCTCGCGGTGCATTTCGCCAGCGAAGAACTCGATGTGCACATCGTCACCAGCGATCTCGATTTCGCGCAGCTGGTCAACGACAACATCTTCATTCGCGACGACATGAAGAAGAAGACCTACAACGCGGCGAACCTCACCGAAAAGTTGTTGGTACGGCCCGACCAGGTGGTCGAGATGAAAGGGCTCGCCGGAGATTCCTCCGACAACATTCCGGGTGTTCCAGGTATTGGGCCGAAAACGGCCGCCAAGTTGCTGAATACCTATGGCACTCTCGAGGAGATCCTCCAGGCCGCGGTCGACGGGAAGATCAAGGGCAAGCGGGGTGAAAACCTCCGAGCAAAGGCAGATGATGCGCGATTGTCGGCCGAGCTCGCGGAGATCTTCACCGACGTCGACCTGGGCCTGGAACTCGAGGACATGGTCTGGAGGGGCATTCAGGAAGCGCCGCTCCGGGAATACTTCGACGAGTGGGAGTTCGGCGTCGTTGCCCGCAAGATCCTCCCCCATGTGGACGCCGTCGATATGTCGATCCGACGGGCCATTCGCACCACCGAAGAGGCCGACGCCGCCCTCGCAGCCGTGCGCTCGGCCGGTCGGGTGGGAGTGGCCCTCCGAACAACCAGCGAAGACGCCGAGACGGCAAAGGTCATTGGCGTGAGCTTTGCGTGGGAAGGCGACGTGATCTACATGCCCCTCGAGTGGCACAACGAAATCAGGTACGACTTCGACGCCGCGCGCCGGCAGGTGTTCGACATCCTTGCTGATCCGGCCATCGCCAAGGTGGGCCACAACATGAAGTACCTCATGCGTGTGCTGCGGAACCACAACGAGGATCTCCGCGGCATTGCGGGGGATACGCAGCTTCTCGACTACGTGCTCATGGCCCACCGCGCCGACCACAGCCTCCAGGTGATCGCCCAACATCACCTTGGCCATACATTGAACTTCGCCCCGCCTCAGGACCCCCTGCTCCTCGACGACACGCTGTTCTACGCCCCGGAGCCCGCCCACGTCTCCTGGATCTGCCACGATCGCCTCTTGAAGCGCCTGACCGACGGGACTTCTCACATCTATCAGGAGATCGAGCGGCCGCTGATGCCGATCCTCTGCGACATGGAGGACGCCGGCATCCTCCTCGATCAGGAGGCCCTCACCGTCGTCATGACCGATATCGCCGGGCGGGTGTCCGCTGGAGAGAAGCGGTGCTGGGAGCTGGCCGGAAGGCGTTTCAAGGTCGGGTCGCCCCGCGAGGTCGCGACCATCCTCTTCGAGGATCTCGGGCTTCCCAAGTCCAAAAAGACCAAGACCGGCTACTCGACCGCGGTCGATGTCCTCGAGAAGCTCACCGACCACCACGAGCTGCCCCAAGCGATCCTGGACTGGCGTCAGCTGTCGAAACTGCTCTCGACCTACCTCAAGAAATTGCCTCTGCACGTCGCCGAGGACGGACGGATCCACACCACCTTCAACCAGGCCGGATCCCGAACTGGAAGACTCTCTTCAGAGAATCCGAACCTCCAGAACATCCCCATCCGAACCTTTGAGGGAAGGCGGATTCGCGACTGCTTCGTGCCGGCACCCGGGCACGTTTTCCTCTCTGCCGACTACTCACAGGTCGAGCTCAGGGTTCTGGCCCACTTCTGCGAGACGGGAACGCTGGTGGAGTCCTTCCAGAAGGGAGAGGACATTCATCGCCGCACAGCCAGCGAGGTCTGGGATGTGCCCATCGACGAAGTTTCGTCCGAACAGCGGACGGCCGCAAAGGCGATCAACTTCGGCCTGTTGTATGGAATGAGTTCGTTCCGGCTGGGGCGCGACCTGTCCATATCACGGGAAGAAGCACAGCAATACATGGACGATTACTTCGGGAGGATCCCGCAGGTCTCGGAGTGGATCGAGGCGACCAAGGCCCAGTGTAGGGTCGATGGCTATGTTGAGACGCTGTATGGACGGCGACGGTTGATCCCGGAGATCTACGCCAAGAATTTCGGCGACCGATCTGCCGGAGAGCGCGAGGCGGTGAACACAAGGGTCCAGGGTACGGCGGCGGACATCATCAAGATCGCTATGATCCGGGTCGCCGAGGCGCTCGAGCCGTTTGGCGCGCGCATCCTTCTCCAGGTGCACGACGAGCTTCTGTTGGAGGTTCCCGAGGGGGAGCTGGAAGCTGTGAAAGAGCTTGTTGTTCGCGAGATGTCTGGTGCTGCGGAGCTTCGGGTTCCGCTGGCGGTGAATGTCGCGGTCGGCATGAACTGGAACGACGCTCACGGGTAGATCGGGGGATCGGTGAGAGGGGCCGAGTCGGCGGGTGAGAGGCGTCGGGAGTGGCGGCGTGGAAAAGATCACTTACGAGCTAAAGCTCGGCAAAGTGGGCATGCCCCCTTTGCAAACCCCCGGTCAAGAGGGACTGCGTCCCCCTCGACTGCTCCCCCTGCAAAAGGGACTCCGTCCCTTTAAATCCCTGACCCGCAGCGGCGGAGCCGCGAGATTGAGAGGGGATCGCGACTCCGGGTCCGGATCGGGTTGAGGTCGGCGTCGGAGTCCGGATCGGAGAGTCGGCTGGAGGGTGGTCTGATCGTGGTTGCGACGACCGCTGCCCCGATCCAGACCGTCTCGTCGTGCCACTTGGCGCCCTCGCTGCCACGGCGACTACGTCTCGAATCGCCTCTCAGGGCGCCAAGCGGCGGAGGGGGTGAAATGGGGGAAGCGCAGCGCTCCCCCTTCTTTGGAGACATGGGCGTGTGGACCGCCAGGTGTGCTCGGAGAGAGACCCTCGGCAACTGATCCCTGTCCCGCTCTCTTGATCCGATCCCCGTGGCACCGAATCGCCACCTCCCAACGAAACGCAACATCAAACGCCACTTGTCGACCCTCGACGACCTCCCTCTCCGCCGGCCACTCCCCCTCACCACCACCCCCCCCAAAAAAAGATCGAATGAACGCTCGACGCAAGCGTCTCTGTGTTTGGTCGGTTTCCGGGGTTATTGCGTACGCGGTTCCTCGGAGGAAGAGGATTATGAGCACCGCTGATGTCCCCATGGATGATGTCGCTACGAGTCGCGCAGCAGACCTAGAACTGCTGCAGGCCGTACTCAACGGCGACACAACTGCGTATCGAGGCCTGGTCGAAAAATACCAGGGGCGCGTTTACGCGATGGTCTACGGCATGATTCGCAATCGCGAAGATGCCCGAGACATCACCCAGGAGGCCTTCGTCAAGGCCTACAAGAACCTGAAGTCCTTCCGGCTCGAGTCCAGCTTCTATACGTGGCTGTACCGAATCGCGATGAACCTCGCGATCGACTTCACTCGAAAGAAGAAACGCCAGGGCACGACCAGCTTCGACGAGGCTGTGGCCTCGCGCGACGGAGACGGCGGCATCAGCGAGCTCCATCACGAGGACAGCCCGGTCAAGAAACTCGAGCGGAAAGAGGTCTTCAAACAGATCATGGACGCCCTCGAGAAGCTGCCGGCTGATCAGAAGCAGGTGATCCTGCTGAGAGAGCTCGAAGGACTCTCCTACAAGGAGATCTCCGATGTCATGGATATCCCCGAGGGAACTGTGATGTCACGACTTTTCTATGCGAGGAAGAAGCTTCAGAAGCTCCTCGCCCAGTACAAACCCTGACTGAATCCCATCGGGATTGAATGCGGCGGTCCCCCCGTCGTCCATTGAGACAGACACCCACACCGGAAGCCAAAATGGCTGGAACCACACTCGAAAAGCTCCTTGAGCACATTCGCGACGGCGAGGCCACGGCCGAGCAAATTGCGGAGGCTCGCGAGTTGGCAGCGCACGATGCGCGGCTTCCAGAGGAGATCCGCAGTGAGGTTCTGATCGACGCCGACGAACTGGTGGCTGTGGCTGTGGGTTTGCTCGCTGTTCTCGGCAGCGATGACTTTGGCGACCTCCTCAAGGAGGCGCTGTTTGACGAGCTCGACATCGCCGACGACGTGATGGCAGCTATCTCTGCCGTGACGCCGCCCGTGGCCGATGCGGTTCGAGACGAGGCCGGTGACATCGGCATCGATCGCGGCCTCGGCTCCGCCTCGGTCCTGTTCACGGCCGAGACGCTCGAGGAGCTCGGCGACCTGGGTCTCCCGATCCGCGACGCGGTTCTTGCCGAGGCTGGCCACGTCGACATCGCAGCGGCAGTCATGTCGAAGCTGGATATCGATTCTACCGGGCTCGCCGACGCCATCCGCGCCGAGGCTGGCGACATCGACATCACCGCGGAGACGCTGGCCGCCCTGGGTGACCTGGGTCTCTCGGTCCGCGAGGCCGTCGTGGCCGAGGCGGGAGCCATCGACATCGCCAGTTCGGTGTTCGCGACCATTGGTGGGGAGTCGCTCGACTTCGCCGCCGCGGTCCGCACCGAGGCTGGAACAATCGACATCGCGGCGCGCGTCGTGACCGACATCGGGGGTTCGGTTTCCGATATCCGCGAGGCGGTGTTGGCCGAGGCCGGCGAGGCGCCAAACGTGTGGATGGGCGTCATCGAGATTATCGGCGCCCGCCAGACGATCGTGCCCGAGGCTCCGGTCATCGCCTTCCCGGGTGAGTTCACGGTGTCACCGGCGGCGTCGGGTGCCCATGAGCTGCCGCCGCCCGTCCCGGCGAACAACAACAGCCGATGGGCCTATGGCATCGGCGCCTTGCTCATGGCGGCGATCGCCCTCATCATCGTGGGTCTGACCCAGGTGATACCGAGCTCGACGATTGGCGACAACGCATCAATTGCGACCAATGACGGCGATCGAGCTCCCAACCTCGAGCACGTCATTCCCGACCGCGATGGTGGCAGCTGGACGCCTGAAGCTGTGCTGGTGCCGACCGATATGGTGTTCGCTTCGGCGGCAGATGTGGTGGTCGAGAACCTTGAGTCCGGCGACGATGTCGTGGTTATGCAGATGATGGGCGACGACGGTGCGATGATCCTCTGGGTCGATGAAGGGGAGGTGCTCTGATGTGGATGCAGAGCTTGAAGAGATTCGCTCGAGTCTGGTTGGCACCCGCCCTCGCTGTGATAGCGATCGGCTCGGTCGTTCCCGATGTGGCGATGGCCCAGGCCCGCCGTCCCGCGCCTGGACAGCCAACCAAGGCGCCCGTGCCCAACCGGGTCGGTGTCGAGGTCATGGTCGTTCACGCGACCCAGAAGGAAACAAAGGTCGATCCACGCCTCAAAGACATCATGCGCCAGCTGCGCTTCACGAACTTCAAGGGCTTCAAGCTCTTGCAAGAGCAAGACTCTGTGTTGACAGACGGCAACGACACGACGGTTTCCGTCGCCGGAGGGCGCAAGCTCAAGGTGCGTTTGCTGTCGCACAACGCCAGCCAGGCCAAAGTCCAGATCAGGATGTTCAAAGAGGGCAACAAGGTCCTCGATACGACAGTGAGCATCAAACGCGGGATGGCGTTCCTGATTGCGGGCCCGAATTTCCAAGGTGGGAAGCTGATTCTTCCAATCACGGTCGATTACTGAGTTCGGTGATCAGGGCTGCATGGAGTACGCCCCGGTTACTAGCGGCCCATGACCCTCTTCGAGAAAATCATCGCCCGGGAGCTCCCCGCCGACATCGTCTACGAAGACGAGCGCGCGCTGGCCTTCCGCGACATCAACCCCCAGGCGCCGATCCATGTCCTGGTCATCCCCAAGAAGCCCCTTCCTGGCGTGAGATCAGCTCGGGGAGGCGACGAGGCGCTCCTGGGACATCTTCTGGTAGTGGCGCGTGGGGTCGCCGAAACTGAAGGCATCCTGGACACCGGTTTTCGGCTGGTGGTCAACGATGGGCGCGATGGAGGGCAGACCGTGGATCACCTCCATATTCATGTTCTTGGAGGACGGGCGCTTTCGTGGCCTCCGGGCTAGTCAGGGGACGTGTTAGGTTCACCCTCTCTGGAGGCATGTAGATGGCGACGTTCGAGGCCACGACCCACCCCCTGGCTTTTGCCCATATGGAGGGAGGGGTCAAGACGGTCTTTGTGATGCCGTGGACACTCCAGCTGTCCATCATCTCGTCGGGTGATCGTATCGAATTCGACGATCTCGGAAGCATCACTATTGGCATGATCCGCAAGTATCCAACCCTCGAAGAGCTCATTGAGGCCGAGGGTTGGGACAATGTCGTGCCCGAGGCTGACGATGCTGCTCACACGATGGAGCTGCTCAGGTCGTCGACGGGTTGGGACGGCGCTGCCGAGGCCAACGGTGTGCTCGCCCTTCGGGTCCGCTGGGCAAAACGCAAGTCTTGAATTCCCGTCGGTAGATGGAATTCGACGGCCAGACGCTCGTCTGGGGTGAGCGCTCTGCGCCAGCCGCTTCCGTCGAGGGGTTTCGCGAACACTTCAACTCGGTGACCGGGCGAGCCTGGCTGGCGGTCGAAGGGCCGGGATGGCGCCTGCCGATCGACGATGGCTACGGCGAGGTACGCTCGAATCTTCGCGCTTGGTTTCCCGACCGTCCCTTTACGGCTGACTGGGCAGATGGGCGATTTCCACCGGCTAAGTTCGGGGTGCCGGCGGGATTGTTGTTCGCTGTGCTGCTGGTCCTCACGCTGCTACTGGCGATGGCTTTGAGCTGGGTATTGGGGCCGCTCGCCGGGGCCTTCGTCGTCATCGGGTCGGTTTGGCCCCTGGCACGCATTCGCGACACCGTGGTTGTTCGGGAGGAGGGGATTCGCACCGGTCCAATCTGGGCGCCGATCGTTCCGTGGCACGAGGTCGTAGGGGTGGCATTCAGTTCGGGGCGACGTTCTGCGCGAGTCTGGATCGACTCGGATCGAGGGAGCGGCGTCGCAACGATTCCGAGATCCCTCGTGCCAGCACTCAGGGGTCGAATTCGGCGCCTGGGAGGGGTGAACATCGATGACACCGTCGATCCTGTGGACGTGCGCTATGGGCGGTGGCAGGCCCCGGCGGCGGGGATTCCGTGGGGTGTGCTCGCTGGGACCGCCATCGCCGCCTTCTTTGTCGAGCAACCCTGGCACATCCTCAATGCTGGCCTGCTGGCGATGGCCGCTCTCTCCATGCTCGCGGCGGCAGTTGAAGCCCGCGCCACAGGATGGGGAGCTGGCGGAGTGTTCTGGTTCACCGGCGTCTATGCGGTGGTCCTGTTGTCCCTGGTGGTCGGCGGCCTGCTCTAGCGGCTATGTGACTGGCTCCCGAGGAGCACCGAATGGTCACGCTGATCTGCACAAAGACTTGAAGCACTTGTCGCAAGGCGGTCGCCTTGTTGAAAGAACACAACGCCGAGTACACCTATCGCGAGTACACCAAGGACCCGTTGTCCGAGGCCGAGATCCGCGACGTACTCGGAAAGCTGGGCATGGCCCCACGGGCTGTCCTCCGCAAGCGAGACGCAACCAAGCACGGCATCGCCGACTCGCTGGACGACGACGCGCTGATCGCTGCCATGGCTGTGCACCCGCGACTGATCCAGCGCCCGATCGGCGTGGTGGGCGACAACGCGGAGCTCGGCCGACCCGTCGAGAACCTGCTCAAGCTTCTGTAGTCTTTTTTCTCAGGTCCGGTCCCCGCAGTCCGATGTAGGGTCAGGCCAGCGGTGGCGTCGCCGGGGCGGGTTGCAGAGTTCCGGTTTGGATGAGCCATATAGACGCCACCGTGGCCTATTCTCTTGCCCGCCGTAAGCGTGGCTGGCTAACAGCTGATCGCGATGTACGTGATCTTGACCACGGCGCCCTCATCGAGCTCCACATCGATGACCACGGCGTTGCGGACGGCGTCGAAGTGCCACCCATTCGGGTACGCAACACCGTCGACTTCAACGACGATGCTCGCGGGGTCGGGGACGGCGGCGAGCACGTAGCTCTGAACCGCTGCGATCGAGGCCTGGCCCAGGTCGGCGACGAAGAGGCCCCAGTTGCTGTTGCAGACGTCGAGGATGAGCCCTCCGGTGTCGTTGGAGGCCTCGACATAGCCAGCGGCTCCGCTGCCGCAGCTGTTGAACTGGTCGACGACTGACGAGATCACCAGTGCCTGCGGGTCCCACATGTTGCCCTTGTACAGGTTGACCCAGTAGTCCCAAGGCTGGCCAGACTGCTCGGGCTCGTCGGAGATCATGATCATGTGCAGTACGGCGCCGTATCGGACGAATCCGTCGTTGCACTCGGCCGGGCCGGTTCGGGTCAGAGCGTTGTAGGAGAGCTCGAGCAGCGCCTCGGTGAGGTCGTCCTGGCCCAGCTGAATCCCGGTCGCGGCGTCCCGAAACACCTGGCCGAAGTTGGGGGTGGTCGGGAGGATGATGCCGTTGTTGAAACAGCCATTGTCCCTGGTGACAACTCCGATCTGCCAATCCTGCGTCGCTTGGTCGATCTCCGTAATGAAGTCCTGGATGGCGTCTGAGAGGTGCCGGGCCTCTTCGGTCATAGAGCCCGATTTGTCGATGGCGAAGAGGATGTCGATAGGCGGATCTGCCTCGACGATGAACTCCTCGACAACTTCGGATCCGGCGGCCGGCTCGGCTTCTTGATTCGCGCTCTGTAAGCCGCGGGGGTCATTCGAGGTCACCTCCAGGGTGCCGACGACGTTGCCGATTCCCGACGGCGTGTAGATGACGTCGACGACGATGTATTGACCAGGTGAAAGAGACATCGGCAGGACGTTCGCGTCGGTGAGCGTCAGATCGCCCGGGGCCGAGTAGTTGATCGCCTCGATATCAAGGGGCTCGAGCCCGATGTTCTCGAGCTTCAGTTGAATCGCGTCGTCGCAGGCGGTGGGGAAGGTGTGGAACTCCGGCGTGATGTCGAGCAGGGGCACTTCGCCCAGTCCGAACAGATCCACCGGGGCCTCGGGGGTGTCGGGATCGTCGGAGAAGACGAGCGTTCGGCCAAAGTTGGTGTCGACTAACGCCTGGAAGCGCACGTCGATGTCGAGTGTCTCGCCGACCTCGAGCAGCTGATCGGAGACCGGGGTCAGGATGGCGAAGGAATCGGCCCCGCTCTCGACCTCTACTCTCGAGATATCGAGCGCGGCGGCCCCGATGTTCTCGATGGTGAACCGCTGTACATCGGCCTCGGTCGAGGCGATTGGACCGAACTCGAGCGAGGCGGGCGTGACGAGAATGTCGGGCGCAACGTCGCTGTTGGGGTCGGTCTTCGTCTGTACGTTGTATTCCTGGCAGGCACCAAAAAGGAGGGTAGAAGCGATGAAGAGGCGGTTCACAGGATCTCCCGGAGACGACTGAGGGGGTCGTCGCGCCGCGATTCTACCCAAACGTCAGGGAGATGTAAACGACTAATGTGGCACGATTCAAGCCGATTACTCGACGTGTCCAATCGACGGAGTGCCCTGTGCCGCGCATCCACCCTGTTCGCCGGCACGCTCTCCGACGATGAAGTCCGAGTCGTCGTCGAGGCTGCGGAGCCAGAAGAGGATCGGAAGCGCCAAGAGGCTGAGGAGGCCTCCCAGGACATACGACTCGGGGATGGAACGGACCTTGGACGTGTACCCGAGGCCCGACTGGCCGAGGATGCTTCCGAGGTTGCCAGCCATGGCATCCAGCGAGACGACCGACGCGCGATGTTCGGCATCGATGAGCCGATGGATAGACGCGGAGCGCACTGGTCCCATCACGCCCACGGTGCCGATCATCACCAGGAAAGCGGCTACAGCAAGCCAGAAATTCGGCGCCAGACCCACACAAATGGCAGCGACGATCTGCACCCCGATCGCGTACCCCATGAGCGTCGTCCTTCGGCCGCAGAATTTGGTGAGGCGCTCGACCATGGCGTTTCCGGCGATCATCGACAAGCTCATCAGTGCCGAGATCAACCCCGCGAGCCAGACGGCGTCACCCGAACCCCAGAGCTCGAGGAAATAGGGTTGCCAGGCGTACCATGCCCACATCAAAAAGCCCCATTGCACAAAGCAAATGCCCATGAGCAACCGGAGGGGGAGTACGCCAAGACCGTGTTTGACGCTGTCGGTGGCGACCTTTCTCATCTCGCTGGGGAGACTGCTCAAACTCAAGGTTCGAGGCGCGAACCCCATGTCGTGCATCGTGAACCACGCCAGCGCGAAGACCACCACCAGGATCACCGAACGTGCGATGTAGGGCAGGGACAGATCGATGCTGCCGAGGGCGCCGCCGCCGATCGAACCCACGAGCATCGCCGAACCGGTAACCATCGAGCCGCGGGCGAAGACGCTGTCCAGTGGCCCTTCGTGGCCGCTGGCCTCCAGAGCGTCGACCAGCCAGGCTTCTACCGCGCCCGAATAGAAGGTGAAGCCCAGTCCGACCAGGATCGAGACGATGCAGAACCACAAGAGCCCGCCGCCGAGGTAGGCGACGCCGACGTATCCGAGGGTGGTTGCGAAGAGAATGGCCACCGACAGCAGAAATGACGCCCGCCGTCCACGGGTGTCGGCGAGCACACCCGTCGGGATCTCGAACACCACTGAACCGACGGTGAACGCGGCGTTTGCGATGAAGGCTTCGAAGATGTCGAGGCCCGCGTCGAGCAGAAAGAGCGTGTTCACGCCCCAGATGATCGACGCCGCGAGTGTGTAGGTTCCGGCGATGGCGTAGTAGCTGCGGATGACGCGGTCGGTGGTCACGACCCAACTATAAGCCGTAGTTGAACTGTTCAGCTTGAACAGTTCACAGCATTCCTCCCCCCTGGTTGTCGGTCATTATCGGCATTCATTCGTGTTGAGACCTCGGCATGGGACTTGCTTTGACAGAGGGTGAACCTCGCTGAGGAGCCGCCTGTGTCCCGCCTCGTCCTCGTCACCGGTGCAACCGGTCACCTCGGTGCCAACCTCGTCCGCGAACTCCTGGATCGCGGCCACCACGTCCGCGCCCTGGTGCGGATGTCCTCCAATCTCTCCGCGCTACAAGGGCTCGATGTCGAGCTCGTCATCGGAGACCTGCTCGATCGCCAGTCACTGCGGCGGGCGATGTTCGGGGTGGAGTTCGTCTTTCACGCGGGTATCCCTGGACGTGGCGCCACTCGGCACGCCGGAACCTCCGGTCAATTGGCGGTCGAGGGCACGGAGAACGTGCTGCGGGAGGCGTCTCGGGCGCTGGTGACTCGGGTCGTCTACACCAGTTCGTGCGTCACAATCGGCTGCGTCACCGAGGGCGAGGTGCCGCACAACGAAGATCGATGGAACGCCCGACCGCGGAGCGCGTGGTTGCGGGCCCGCGTGCAGGCGGAGCGGGTCGCCTGGCGGATCGCCGAGGAACTGGACCTCGACATGGTCGCGCTCTGCCCCACCGGGGTGCTCGGCGCGCACGACTACCGGTTCACCCCGACGACGCGCGTCCTGCGGGACATCTTCGAGGGCTCGGGTGCGATCTTGCCCGGAGGCACAAACCTGGTAGACGTGCGGGATGTGGCGTGGGCGCATGCCGAGGCCGCGGAGAGGGGCCGGCGGGGCCAGCGCTACCTGATCGGCGGAGAAAACCTGACGAATGACGAGATTGCGTCACTGGTGGGTGAGCTGACTGGCCGCTCGCCGCGGGTGCTGCGATTCCCGCGGAGCGTCGTCCTGGGCATGGCGTGGGTCGCCGATCGCGTCGCCGGAGTCTTGTCTCGCGAACCCGCGCTCAGACCCGAGCGGGTGCGCGAATCCTGGGGCCGCTATGCCTGGTTCGACTGTTCGAAGGCCGTCGATGAACTCGGTTTGCGCCCGCGTCCCGCCCGAGAGGTGCTGACGGCGACCCATCAGTGGCTCGTGGTCAGGGAGCTTTTGGCATGATGGTGAACATGAACCCAAGAGATGACCAGACGACGCTGCGCCCGACCAAGACCGGCGGGCGCAAGACCGATACGCCCGACATCGCGCTGACCCTCTTGCACCATCCGGATCATCGCCGCGTGGGCGAACGGGTGAGGTTCCCCGCCGGCCAGCAGCTGGACATCTCGCGTCTCGAGCCGATCTTTCGAACCCCTCGGGGTGCGATCATTGGCCCACTCGATGATCCGTTCTTGAGCCGGACACCGATTCACATGAGCACGACACCACAGGGATCGGTCTCCCTTCGAGGTCGCAGGGGCGGATGGTCGGTGGATGGCGTCGGCCAGGACGAAGGTGTCTTCCTGGGTACTGGACGTGTCGAGGGCGGCGTAGTGATCGGCCTCGGCGATCGTGTGGTCTTGCTCCTGCACCGTTGTCCTGCCCTCAATGTGGCCAACGCCCGCCATGGCCTCGTTGGCGATAGTGCGGCACTGGAGGATGTACGCCGCAACATCGATCGGGTCGCCTCGCAGGACGTGCCCGTTCTGGTCCGCGGAGAGACGGGTGTCGGCAAGGAGATCGTGGCGAGCGCCATCCATCGCGCCAGTGATCGCTCCGCCGGTCCCTTTGTTGCCGTGAACATGGCCGCGCTGTCGGCCAGTACCGCCGCCTCGGAGCTATTCGGACATGTCCGCGGCGCATTCACTGGAGCCGACCGCGCGAATGCCGGGCTCTTTGGGCGTGCGGATGGGGGGACGCTCTTCCTCGACGAGATTGGCGAGACCGCCAGTGAGATCCAGCCGCTTCTGCTTCGAGCACTGGAATCCGGGGAGATCCAGCCGGTCGGTGGCGCGCCTCGTCGCGTAGACGTGCGCGTCGTCACCGCGACCGATCTGCCCCTGGAGGACGCCGTCGCCTCTGGAAAGTTCCGTTCGACCCTCTACCATCGACTCGCTGGATGGACGATCGACATCTCGCCATTACGAGAGAGGAAAGACGATCTGGGCGTACTTTTGCTCCACTTTCTTCGAGAGTCCCTCAAGGAGTTGGGCTCCGAACGACGATTGGCTCCGACCTATGACGCCGAGTCCCCGTGGCTCTCCGCGGGGGTTGTCGCGGCACTCGCCGCTTACAAATGGCCGGGGAATGTCCGCGAGCTCCGACAACTGTCGAGAGAGATGGCCACGCGACATCACGATCGCGACGAGGCAGAGGTACCTCGCGTCCTGGCGATGCCAACTCCCACGGCAGCACCGCCGCGAACCCGCGCGAAGAAGACCGAACACGTGGATGGCGCCCGGGTTGCCGAGGTCCTGGAGAAGCACCAGTACCGTCTGGGGCCAACGGCACTCGAACTGAAGATCGCCAGGAATACGCTCTACTCGATCATCGAGAAAACACCGGGGCTCCGCACCGCTCGTGACCTCGACGCTGGACAGATTACCGAGGCGATCGCCGCGAGCACAGACATCGACAGCGCCGCGGCCAACCTGCGCGTCAGCACCCGCGGCCTGCGTCTGCGCATGACCGCGCTGGGTATCGATAGGTGATCGGCACCGATCGATACCGCACCGGTCGGCTTCTGGGGCGCGGGGCCTGCGGGGAGGTCTGGGAGGCCGTGGACCAGACGACGGGCGAGCGGGTCGCCCTGAAGACGCTGCGCGGAGAGCGTGCGTTGGATCTCTATCTTCTCAAGCGAGAGTTTCGGCTCCTCACCCACCTGAGGCATCCGAACCTGGTCGGTTTGCGCGAGCTCCTCCAAGAGGGAGAGGGCTGGTGGTTGGCAATGGATCTCGTCGAGGGCGTCGATCTGCGCAGATGGGTCTGGGGTGCGTCGAGAGGCAAGAGGTCGAAAGACTCGGGAGGGTCCGAGACCTGGCTCGCCGGCGCGACCCCCGATCCGGCAACACTACGGGCCGAGGCAGAAGCACCTGTCCTCAACACCAGGTCGATTGAACGCATGCGGTCGGCACTGCGTGGCCTGGCGCAGGGTCTACACGCTCTCCACGACGCGGGCCGATTGCACCGCGACGTCAAGCCCGAACACGTGCTCTGTCGCGACGGCCACGCGATCCTCTTGGACTTCGGCCTGGTCACCGACAGTGGAGAGGAGAACCCTGGAATCGGTGGCACACCTGCGTACATGGCGCCCGAACAGGCCTCGGGGGAGCGGATCACTCCGGCCTCGGACTGGTACGCCGTGGGCGCGGTCATGTACGAGCTTCTCGCCGGGCGACCTCCGTTCATTGGCACCCTGTCTCGGTTGCTCACCGACAAGCGTTACGAAGATCCAAAGCCCGTGCGGGACTTCGCGCCCGACGTCCCCAATGACCTGGCCGACCTCACCGATGCGTTGGTCCAGCGGGATCCACTCGCCCGGCCCAGCGGACACGAGGTCCTCGTCGCGCTGGGGCTGGACGTGGCTCCGCGGGTCGTGGACACCTCGGCTTTTGTGGGCCGCGGCGCACCCCTCGCTCACTTGCGGGCCGCCTGGGCGGATGTGACGGTCGGAGTGCCTCGCTCAGTCTGGATCCGCGGGCGATCTGGAATCGGAAAGTCCAGGTTGCTAGCGAGGTTCCTTGACGAGATCAGAACGCAATCGGACGCGTTCGTACTCACTGCGCGGTGCTACGAGCGCGAATCGGTCCCCTTCAAGGCCGTCGATCCGCTCGTGGACGCGCTGTCGGAGTATCTCGACGAGATTCACGACCTCGAGCGCCTGCTGCCCGACGGGGTGCGAGATCTGGCGACCCTCTTCCCGACCCTGGGTCGAATCTCCGCCATCGCCAACGCCGAAGCTGGGCCGGCTACGGATCCGAAGGGCACCCGTCGCCGCGCCTTCGCGGCGCTGCGGGAGCTGCTGATCCGCATCGCAAAGCGACAACCCATGGTGGTTTTCGTCGACGATCTCCAGTGGGGAGACCTCGATTCGGCGCGGCTTCTCGGCGCGATCCTCCGCGGTCCCGAGCCGCCTCCGATCCTCTGCATACTCGCCTGGAGAGAAGAGGACCCCGCAGCGGTTCCACTGGTCGAGGTCATCGAGGACTCCCTGCCCAAAGACCCCGAGCGGATCGATCTCATGCCTCTGGAGCCCCATGAGTCCCAGGAGCTGATCGCATCGATCCTCGGCGTTGTTGACGCCCGGGCCGCGGCGATCACAAAAGAGGCGGAAGGAAGCCCATTTTTCGTCGCTGAGCTCGCGCGTCACGCGCAGCGGTCATCGGTCCCCGTCAGCCTCGAAGGACTGATGACCGATCGCCTGGATCGCCTCAAACCCCAGATGCGGATCCTGCTCGAGGTCATCGCCATCGCCACCCGTCCATTGCCGGTGGCAGTGGCCCTGCAGGCGGCGCGGTCGATCCGCGAGGACATTGGCGAGCGGCAGTTGGTGTGGTTGGAACAGGACGGCCTCGTGACGGTCCGCGGCGCTGGCGTGCACTGCACCCACGACCGCATTCGCGAGGCGGCGACCGGAGCCCTCCAGCACCAGACGGCCCGCCAGCGTCATCTCGCCGTCGCCGAACGACTCGCCGAGCGCGACGCCGAGCCCGGATTGCTCGCCCACCACTTCAACGGAGGCGGAGATCGCGTTCGCGCCCTGGAGGCCGCTCTGATGGCGGGAGATTCAGCTGAGGCCCACTATGCTTTTGCGCAAGCCGCCGAGGCCTGGAGGCTGTGTCTGGAGGTCGCCCCGGCCGATCATCCGGATCGGTCTACATGGTTGGTATCGATGGCGATGGCGCTGGTCGCAGCGGGCAAGGTCGAAGGCGTCGACGCCATGTTGGCCGCCGTCGCCGCGGCCGAACCCGACGAGGCGGCTCGGCTGCATCGCGAGGCCGTTCTTCACATGGTCCGAGTCGGAGAGCTCGATCGCGCGTATGCCGAGTTGCCCGCCGCACTGAAGACTCTTGGCGCCGGGTGGCCGGCGAGCTCGATCAGCGCCGTCGCAGAGCTCGGCTGGCAGGCTATCCGAGGGTACTTTCCCATCTTCAACAAGCAGTTGTCCGATGCCGATCGCGCCCGTCTGGACTTCTACTCCGAGCTGGGATCATCGCTGTCTCCCTTCGACTGGATCCGCGGGACCATCCTCTCCGGACGAGCGGCCATCGTTGCCGAGCGGGGCTCAGATCCGTACTGGTTCGTCTACGCCAAGGCGATTCAGGGTGCGAATCTTTCGGCTTCGGATCGATACAAGCTCGCCGATCGATACCTTGGAGAGGCTGATTCCGCCTGCGAGAGCGCGCCCGATTCGCTCCCGGTCCTCGCCCTCGCCCGCTCGGCGGACCACGCGTACCACTGCAGTTGGTCCAAGTGCTACTCGTGGACCCGGCGGGGGCGCGAGGCCATCGACGCCGGCATGCGCTTCCGCTTCACGTCCCACACGCTGCGGCTGTTCGAGATGGGATCGCTGGCCCAGATGGCGCGCTATTCGGAGTACGAGGAGGTGCGAGCCGAGGCCATCGAAGAGGCTCGCGCTGCCGGATACCTGACGACAGAAGCCCTCTTTCGCGCGGCCTTCGGTATCCAGCCCGGCCTGATTCACGACGATCCCGACGAGGCCCGGCGCAACCTCGATCGGGCCGAGGCCTGCCTCTCGAATCAGCCGACCTTTGCCTGGCTTTCCTACCACCTCGAACGCGCTCAGATCGACTGCTATGTGAACCGACCAGAGGAGGGACTGGCCCGCATGGTCGGCATTCGACGGCGCGCATTGCGATCGGGCCTGTTGTTCGTGGGCATGTTCCGCTCCTGGTGGAATGGCCTGCTGGTCATCTGCGCGGCACGCCTGCCCGAGCAACGTCAGCAGGCGCACTCGATGCGGCTGTGGGTCTTCAACGGCGGCGGCGCCTCGGACTATTACTGGGGCGGCTTCAAGTCCGGGGCCCGGGCGGCCATGGCGGGCGACTACGACAGGGCGATCGACATCTACACCACGACCGCCGAGCGCATGGGCGAGACCGGCATGCAGATGCACCAGCTTGCGGCCACACGGGCGGCAGCCTTCTACCGAGAGGACCACGCGATTGTCGCGGTCTGCGAGGCGGGCATGGCGGAACTCGGGATCGCCAATCCCCGCGCCTTCAGTCGCCACGTCATCCCGATTGTGGTCGAGCGCGATCCGTAGACGCCGCGTTTCGCTATCATGCCGCCGTGTTCATGCTCGTCTGGCTGTTGCTCGGGGTGGGAAGTGCCCAGGCCCACAAGGACAACCTCGCTTTCATCGTCGCTGAGGAAAGTGGGGGACAGTTCCACCTGGCGGTCGAGGTCTCGGTTATCGACCTGGCGCGGATCGGGGGAAAGATCCCTCCAGACCCCGAGCTTGCAGATGCCCTGATCCGCCATGCGCTCCGTTTGCAGGTAGACGGTGCGCCGATTCAGTTGCCCGAGCCCATCCAGTCCGCCACCGTGGAGCGGGCGGGCGGTGCTTTTGTCCACGTCGACTATCGACCTTCCGCCGACGTACACCAGGTCGCCCTCGATGTCCGGCTTCACGAGGTCCTGGGGGCCAACCACAAGACGTTGGGGCGTGTGAATCTGGACGGGCACAGCCAATACGCGGTCTTCGATGCCAGCCAGACGCGTTTCCAGTTCGGCAACGAAGTGCCGCCCTCGCGGACATTCACGCGATTTTTCGGCGTCGGTACATCCCATGTCCTGGCCGGCTTCGACCATCTTTTGTTCCTGTTCGCGCTGTTGTTGGGCATGGCCGGTGGCGGGCAGCTGGTGAAGACGATCACGGCCTTCACGGTCGGGCACAGTCTGACCCTCGGGCTCGCAGTCCTCGGGGTTGTGGCGCCACCAACGGTTCTCGTCGAGGCGCTCATCGCGTTGTCCATCGTCTTCGTCGCCGGTGAAAACATCGTCCGCTCCGAGATCAGTCGCCGCTGGCCCGTCGCCGCTGTGTTCGGCCTCGTGCACGGATTTGGCTTCGCGGGGGTGCTTCAGGATCTCGGTCTCGACGGATCGGCGCTCGCAGTCGCCTTGCCGGGGTTCAACATCGGCGTCGAAGTCGGTCAGCTCGTCGCCGTCGCACCGGTCGTCGGACTGGCCCTCTGGCTTGGGCCAAAGGTGGGACGGGTCGCGCGAGACCGGTCGGCCTTTGTGTTCTCCAGCCTCGTGTTAGCGGCCGGGTGGATCTGGTTCTGCGAGCGCGCAAGTGAGGTCTGGTGATGGAGAAGACGCGCTACTACGGGGTGCGCCTCGCCTGGATTGCCCTGGTGATCTTCGTGGCGACGATGGCTTGGCAGCAGATCGACTGGAGAGAGAAACGCACCTGGATCGGGGCGGATGGTGTGGCGTTCCAGATCGTGTGGCCCACGACTCGGCCCGATGACGCCATGGCCCAGTTCGAACTCGGGCGCGCCCTGGCCAATCCCGCTGTGCGCGCGCACGAGAAGCAGAACTTTCTCTCAACCCCCTACGATCCAGCGGCCCCTGTCGAAGTCGACCCGCGGTTCATCGATCCCCTGCGCATGAGTGAGGACAGCTACTTCGATGACTTCCCGGCCATCGCCTCTGATCCCGCCGATCCAAAGAATGCGTGGGCGGTCTGGATCAGCTTCAACGGGCTCCATGACCAGCTGCGCGTGGCGCGGTATCACCACGAACTGGGCGCATTTGGGGTGTGGAACCCGGTGCCCACCGCCCGCGGCGAGTTGTGGCGGCCCGCGGCGACGGTCGACGCAAAGGGCCGACTCTGGGTGTTCTGGACCCAGCGTGAGGCTGGCACCTTCGATCTGTTTGGCCGTCGCTTCGACGGAAAGAAATGGGGACCGCGTCAACGTCTGAGCACGGGTGCGAACAGCGACTTCGACGTGAAGGTGGCGCGGGGCTCCAAGGGGGCGCTGCACCTGGTCTGGCAGTCCTTCCGCAATGGGACCTCCGACGTGTATTACCGAGCGCTGCGCGGCGACGGCTGGACCGAGGAGGTCCGGCTGTCGGAGTCTGCCGCC
>Ga0315336_1003394_pt1 | contig 21292 bp, 17 predicted proteins | sample ASW5metaG_FD_204512 | JGI IMG/M metagenome (GOLD analysis project Ga0315336, IMG submission 204512) | Ammonia-oxidizing marine archaeal communities from Monterey Bay, California, United States - ASW #5 | ecosystem: Environmental > Aquatic > Marine > Intertidal zone | place: USA: California... | reverse complement strand
ATCTCGGCGGGTCGCGAGGTCGCTTGGCCGGCGCCAAAACGAACCCAACCTGGTGGGGCTTCGGCCGTGGCGATCGACCTCTGTGGACTCAGTGGCCCTCCGTGGTGAACAAGGCTTCGTTCGCTCCCCGCAGCGTCGACCTCGGCCGTGTGTCGGGTGTCATGGAGAGTCGATAAGCTAGTTTTTACCGCAGAGATACGCGAAGGTGCGCAGAGCCGGGGGCGGGCGTGGCGACGAGGCGGGGATCGAGCTGGCGAGACTTTTGGCGTCGGTCGCGGATGTCGGCGAGTCGAGGTCGCTTGGCGCGCCAAAACGAACCCAACCTGGCGGGGGCTTCGGCTGTGGCAACCGCGATCGGCTCTCGACCTCTGTGGACCTCAGTGGCCCTCTGGGCCACCGCCCGCTCCGGGGCCCTCAAGACTTCGACGCGGCGCGAAGCATGCCGTGGCCGAAGAGCGGAGAGGGGTGTCGAGGGGAGAAGCGCCAGCGCTCTCCCCTCAATGGTTACGGGCAGACCGCCGCTTCGGAGTACGTGATGTCCACGAGGTCACCCTCGCCGATGGGCGGGTTGTCGATCTGTACCGAGTTGTTGATGGCGGAGTAGGTCCAGTCGGTCGTCAGCGTGTTGTTCACGAAGACTTCGATGGTGGCCTCGACCGCTGGAGAGGTCAGGTTGTACACCCGGCTGCCAGCCGCCGCCGCCTGCGCGATGTCGGTCATCTGGGCGCCCCAACCGGGAGCGCAGATGTCGATTGTAGTCCCGCCGGTCGCGTTGACGATGTCCTGGTATCCAGCCGGGCTACCACCGTTTCCGCCGCTACAGGCGTTGTCGGAGTAGACGTTGAGGATGCCGGAGGACATGACCAGGTTGGGATCGGTCGTGTAGCTCTGGAAGTTGGTGAGCGCGGTGTTCCACGGAATGCCGGACTGCTCGGCCTCGTCACTGGCGAAGAGGATGTGCAGCATGGCGCCGGGGCGCAGGAAGCCGGCGTTGCAGCCGCCGGGCGCGGTCTGGGCGAGGGCCTGATTGGCCTGGGCGAAGAGCTGCTCGGTCCACTGGCCGGCGAACCCGACGTTGAAGGCGTTGTTGCTCAGGATGGTCGCCGCATTCGGTGTATTCGGGTCGACCCAGGTGCCACCGTTTCCGCAGGCATCCTGCTGGGTGACCTGCAAGAGGCGCCAATCGGAGACCGCCTGCAGCTCGTTGAGGAAGTCGGGAACGCCGTTGATGATGTTCTGCTGGGCGAGGCTGGCCATCGAGCAGGACTGGTCGATGAGCCAGAGAATGTCGACGGGCGGGATGCCGGGCTCGGTGAACTGGTCCTCGACCTCGCTGAGGTAGATGCCCTCGGCAGTCTGGTCAGCGGTGACGACGCCGCGAGGGTCGTTGCTGGTGACGGACAGGGTGCCGGTCTCGCCGATCTCGGACGAGGCGGCGACATCGACCCACACCCGGGCGCTGGCGCCGGGGGTCAGGGTCATCGGCAGCAGGGCTTCGAGCATCGTGGCGTCGAGAGTCAACAGACCGGCGGAGAGGTAGTCGACATCGGTGATGATCAAGTCCTCTTGACCGACGCTGGTCAGCTGGATCTCGATGGTGTCGCCGCATGGCACGGAGATTTCTCCGAAATCGTGGAAATTCGGAGTGACCTCAAGCTCGGGTACTTTGCCCTGACCGGAGAGGTCGACTGGGGCTTCTGGCGTGTCTGGATCGTCGGAGTAGACCAGGATCTGCCCAAAGTCGAGCGTGCTGAGGGGGCTGTACTGGACGTCGACCTTCATGGTGTCGCCGATTTCGAGCATGAAAGTGGGCTGGGTGGCGAGGAGCTTGAAAGCGTTGCTACCCGACACGGTCTGCATGCCAGAGACGTTCAGCGCGGCGTCGCCATCATTGAGCACATAGAAGGACTTAAGCTCGGTTTCGCCGCTGGCTAGCTCGCTGAAGATCAGGGAGCCCGGGTCGACGACGATGTTGGGTTGAGCGCCGGCGGGCACCTCATCGTTACCCCTCACGTCGTAGTCGGAGCACGCTCCGGTCAACATCAAAACGAAGGCAAGTCCAGTACGCTGCATCGTGGCACCCGGGTATAGAGCGAGACGATCCTACCGGGGACGGCTTGCAAGATCCAGGTGAAAACGAACTGGAAACCTGGTTGGCGGCCGGCGACGCGCCGGAAGCCGACTGGGCTTCGTACATGCTTCGGCGCGCCCTCCGCGGCGAGCTGGGAGATGGTGGAGAGGGATTGATCCTCGACATGCCGCCACTGACCCAGCCTTACGCCTGTCGCACCGCCGCTTGTACGCCGAAGATGCGGAGCCGAAAGGCGCGATCCTGCTGTGCCGATCTGGAGGTTGGATTGACCGAACTGGAGGAGGCTGCAATCGTTGCTGCGCTTCCCGAGATCCGCGCGATCATGGAGGACGATCCGCGCTGGAATCGTACTGTCCCGGATTTGTTCGATGAGGGCGCCCTGCGCCGGCCCGGCAGGCGGTGTGTTTTTGCCCGTCTGGACACCGACGGCTTGTCCTGTGGCCTGCATGCGCTCGAGGATGCCTCCGGGCGGGCGCGCGGGAGCTTGAAACCGGTGCCCTGCCGGCTCTTCCCCCTCGCCGTCGTCGAGCTCGACGAGGACCGGTGGCTGCTCACCGCGATCCACCGGGACACCGCAACCCGCCTGGCGACGCGACCGGCGCGGGTCTTCCCCTGCCTTTCCACGGCCGCGACTCCACTGTACGTCGCGGAGCGGGCGACGATCACGGAGCTCTTTGGGGCCGAGGTGTACGAGCGCATCGAGAACAGCGCATAGCGCTTGGTTTACATTGTAGAGGATCGAGCTGTTCAGCTCCTCCAACACCGACATCCGCTTGCGTAGGGCTAGTCCCCGAACGCAGTACACTTTGCAGTTTGCAACTGATTTGCCGCGCATATGAGGGCCTCTGGAGGACCGTCATGTGGACCAGATGCGTGGTGCTGGGAGTGCTCGTCGGGTGCGGAGCCGCCGTCAACACACCCAGGATCGAGAATCCGGATCGAGAGATCGTGCTCACGGCAGAGCGTCTCGCCGCGCATGTGGACGACGTGCACATCGATGGCCGACAGGCCCTGCTCGGCAAGCGCATTTGGCGCCCATCGATGCCTACGAACCCACATCCTGAAAACGTCTATCCGCGATTGGAGAGGGAGATCCGGTTCCGCTTCAGGTCCACGCTCAGGACTTCGACCTTCAACACCTGACCGGCGCGCACGACGGCGTGGGGGTCGCTGACGAAGCCGTCCGAGAGCTGGGAGATGTGCACCAGACCGTCCTGGTGCACGCCGATGTCCACGAAGGCACCGAAGTTGGTGACGTTGGTGACAATGCCCTCGAGGACCATTCCCGGCACCAGATCGGAGACCTCGTGGATGGCCTCGTTGAACTTCGCGGTCGCAAAGGCCTCGCGCGGGTCGCGGCCCGGCTTCTCGAGCTCGGCGGCGATGTCTCGCAGTGTGGACAGACCGGTCTGGTCGTCGACGTACCGATCGAGTGGAATCTGACCGACTCTGGAGGACCCGACGAGCTCGGCGAGCCCGACTCCCAGGTCCCTCGCGATCCGCCGGACCAGGCGATACCGTTCCGGGTGCACCGCCGAGTTGTCGAGCGGGTCGTCTCCACCCCGGATCCGGAGGAATCCCGCACACTGCTCGAAGGTCTTCTTTCCGAGTTTCGGTACCTTGAGGAGCTCCGAGCGGCTCCGATAGGGACCGGCGGTTTCCCGGCGGGCGACGATCGCCTCCGACAGCTTTGGACCGAGTCCGGCGACGTGTCCGAGCAGGGCAGGGCTCGCGGTGTTCAGGTCGACGCCGACCCGGTTCACACAGCTCTCGACCACATCGCCGAGGCGCTTGCCGAGCCTGCCCTGGTCGACGTCGTGTTGGTATTGACCGACGCCGATGGACTTCGGATCCACTTTGACCAGCTCGGCGAGGGGGTCTTGGAGACGACGGGCGATGCTCACCGCCCCTCGAACGGTGAGATCTACGTTGGGAAGCTCTCTTCCGGCGAGTTCGGACGCGCTGTATACGCTGGCGCCGGCCTCGTTGACGCTGACGACGACGATGGCCGGATCGACCTCGCGAGCCGCTTCCCGCACTCTCGATTCCGCTTCGCGGCCGCCGGTGCCATTGCCCACCGCCACGGCTTTGGGTCGGTGTTTGCGGAGCATTGCAACCAAGCGGGAGACGTCTTTGTCCCCTCGGCCCACCAGATACAGCGTCTGATAGTCCTTGAGAGCCCCGGTTGCAGAGACCATCGCGCACTTGCAACCAGTGCGAATGCCAGGGTCGATGCCGAGGACCGGGTGGGGCCCCAGCGGCGCGGCGAGGAGGAGGGCCTCGAGGTTCTTGGCGAAGACCCCAATGGCCTCATCGTCGGCCTCGCCCTTGAGCACGCCGCGAACCGCTCGCTCTCCAGCTGGGATCAGAAGCCGCTTGGTGGCGTCCTCTACAGCGGTGGCGAGCTGCGGTCCGAACGGAGAGCCTGGATAATAGCGAACTGTGCGAAGAACCTGGGCGATGGTGTGATCCACGTCCGGTCGGACCTTGACGGTGAGCACGCCCTCGGCCTCGCCCCGACAGACCGCCAGGTATCGGTGGGAGGGGATGCGGGACGCGCGCTCTGAGAAGTCGGTGTAGTCCCGGAAGTTCGAGGTGTCCTTCCCTTTCTTGGCCTTGGCACTCACCAGGCCGTGTTGCCCTGTGGATCGTCGAATGTCGCGCCGTCGACCGGGGTCGTTGGCGACCTCCTCGGCGATGATGTCCCGCGCTCCTTGCAGGGCCGCTTCTTCGTCGGCGACACCTTTCGCCGGGTTCCGAAAACGGCGAGCCTCGTGCCAGACGTTTCCGCTGCGCGGCTGGGAGAGGATCTGGGTCGCCAGCGGCTGGAGCCCCTGGTCACGGGCGGTGTCGGCCCGGGTCTTCCGCCGCTTCTTGTACGGCTGGTAGAGGTCTTCCAGCGCCGATTTTTTCGTGCAACGGGCCAGCGCTTCCGCCAGTTCTGGAGTGAGCTTCCCCTGCTCGCGGATGGCGTCCTCGATGGTCTTGCGACGCGCATCGAGCTCGAGCAGAATTCGCTGTTGTTCGGCGATGGCGCGGAGTTGGACCTCGTCGAGTTCCCCGGTCTTCTCCTTCCGATAGCGGGCGACGAACGGGATGGTCGCGCCCTCGTCGAAGAGCTGCAGCGAGGCGGCGATCTGGTTCTCCGGCAGGGAGAGGGCTTCGGCAATGCGTCGATGCAGCGGTTTCATGGCCGGAGTCTACGCTCCGAGGGTCGCCAGTACACTTCTTCCTCCAGTTCGTGAATGTGCCTCTGGTTCCGCCTTTGGCGCGGGGTCGACTGGAGGTTGATGTGATTCTGTTGCAAAGGGACCAGAACCGAGTGGGCGGCCGCGTCTGGACCGTGGAGTACGCCTCGCCCGCGAACGAACTGCTCCAGAATCTCGACAGGGGAACCGCCGCGACGCTCGGCCACGGCGGGTACATGACGAGGCTACGCGCCTTTGTCGATCCACGGGACATGGACGTCGACCCGGTCTTTGTCGAGGACCCGGATGCCCCCGATGTGGACCCGGTCCTCAACCAGGTCTTGGGAATGGCACACACCCCGTCCATTCCGGCCTCTCTCGTCTGTCTCATGGCGCTGGGTGTCAGTCTTCGCCGTCGGAGTGACACCTGAGGCTCACTCGGCGCGACAGAGCCCATCGGTGCAGACCGGCGCGAGGGTGGATTCGCAGTCGCAGACGCCTCCGCTGAAGCCATCGCATTTTTCGTCCATCACCGCTTTCCAATCCTCTCGGAAATCCTCGTTGATGGCGTCGTAGTCGCAGCAGCTATCGCACGCCGTTTCCACGAGAATGCAGTCGCTCGTGTCCTCGCACGGGCGGAGCTCCTCGGCCGGTTTGTCGGTGGCGATCGACTCGGTGTTGGCGGTGGCGCACCCGAGGGCGAACGCCACGAGGAAAACGGATCTCATTTCTCACCTCGCCGCGCCCCTGCCCGAAACTAGCGCATTTCTAAGACATCTGTGGGTGCGTGTTACACGCAGTGCATCGGGCGGGTCCGTGGCGGCAATGCTCCCTCCCCGATGTCGAGTCGAATCCGCGGGTTTCTGAGGCGCGAGCCTCCAGGAGTCGCGAAATGTTCCGTTGTATGGGCCTTCTGGCCGTTGCCTTCCTCTTCACTGCCTGCGCCGAGCCGAGCGCACCCCTCGCCGACGCCGCGCTCGATGACGCGGTGCGCATCGAAGAGGGCTCTGCCGAGGCTCTCGGATTGATCGCCTTCCTCAACGACGGAGACCTCGCGACGTTCGCGCTCCTCGACATCGATGTCGGTCTCGATCGCCGCGCCGCCGCCGCCATCGTGCACTACCGCGACGGCGCCGACGGTGAGTTCGGAACCGCCGACGACCAGTTGTACGGCTCCATTGCCCAGGTTGATGACCAGTACTACGTCGGGAACTCGGCTCTGAACCTCATCCGCGACTTCGCCGTCGAGGCCGGGTACGTGGCCCAGGGACCCGACGACATCCTCGGCACCTGGGACGGCGTCACCTTCACCGTCGCCGAGGCCGATGCCGTGCTCGACGCTGCCAATACCTGGTCCGGGCAGGTGCTCGATGTCGACGTCGAGCTCGACAGCCGCGCGGTGAACAGCGTGGTCTCGGCGCGACCCATTCCTTCAGTCGAGCACCTCGCCGGTCTCTACTACGTCGGCAAATCGGCGCTGAACAAGCTCAAGGACGCTGCAGTCGACTCCGACGCCGATTCTCCCGAGTCGGTGTTTGCCGCAGATCTCCGGGACGCGCTGGTCGATACCTACGCCAACATGGGCGCCGATATCGAGGCCATGGGCGGCAGCGGCCTCGCCGACGCGCAGGACGCGGTCAGCGCCGACGGCGTGTGGCTTCTCGAGGATCCCGAGGAGGATCCCTACGGCTATTCGTTCGCCACCACCGATGTCTTTGCCCATGTCGACCCGATCTTCGAGGGCAGCGACAACGTCTGGTTCGGTGCCTATCACCGTGCGACTGGAGAGCTGATCGAGGTCTACTCGTTCAACTGAGGCCGCTCTCGGCCCGGTCACTCGACGGCCTTCTCCCTCATGCGGACGGTGCGGACCACGCTCGCCACGATTCCCGTGAAGAACGTGCTCGGCAGGGCCACCATCAGCGAAGCGGCGGTGGTGTACATCGACACCGACATGCCCATCGCCAGCAGGGTCTGCTTTGTCTCCGGAGAGGCTTTGGCTACGGCATGAAAGGCCAGGATAAAGCCCATCATCGAGCCAAGCATGCCCAGCAGAATGATGCAGGCCACACCCGCCCACAACAATGGGGTCAGGTCCACTTGTTTGGCGAGCACGAGCTGAATCACCAGCGCGATCAGGTGGGCGCCTCCAGCCAGCATGATCAAGTACATGAAGGGACCGCCATCGGCGAACATGGTCACGGGGTCGACCATTGCGGCCTCCTCTGTTGGTGAGGAGTCGACCATAGATCGCGTTGCCCTGTCGGTAGCGCCCATTGCCCGATAGAATGCCGGCCATGCGAGGTCTGACAGCGATCGCCCTTCTCACCTGCGGCTGCGCGCCCGACGAAGTCAAAGTCGAGCCCCCGCCGGCCACCGACGTCGAGATCGACATGGAGATCGTCGACGTGAACATCGTCGAAGACGCGGCGATGCCCCATCATGTGACCTTCGAGATTGTCCTGTCCGAACCCGCGATGCCGGGCGTGGTGTGCGATTTGGTCGGAGATCCGGACGAAGTTCTCACCTTTGCCGCGACGGAGAGTTCCGAGTCCCCGTCGGTCGAGCTCGTCGGACTTCTGGCGGATGAGACCTACTCGTGCCGGGTCGAGTCGAACTCGGTGTCGGTCGACGTCGAGCTGAACACTGGACCGCTGGGCCTGGACTTCGTTCCCCGCTGCCTCGGGGACACCTCGGCCGACGACATGGCCGGGGTCTACACCCTCTACAACCACTTCGCGACGGGAGAGATCGAGAATCACAAGCTCCTCATCGTCGACCCCGAGTGTCGCGTTCGATTCTCCCTCGACGTCGGCGCCACCGACACCGGCGGCGTCGAGTTCACCGCCCTCGGACCGAACCTTCTCCGCGCTGGTGGGGGCGAGAGAATCCACCCGACGACCTATGCGCTGACCGGCGAGCTTGTGGACGCCTGGCCGGCGCCAACCGCCGGCGGCCTGTTCCACCACGACGTGGTCGACCTTCCCGACGACACGACGGCGGCGCTGGTCACCACCGTCGACGCGTGGCCGGCGGGCTTCGAGTTCACTGGCTTCGCCATCGAGATCCGCGAGTCAAGCTCCCTCGACCCGGTGTGGATCTACAACAGTCAGGACGGCTTCGACGATCTCGAACCCACGGTTCTCAGGCCTGACCCCTACCACGCAAACGCGATGTCTTTCCTCGATGATGACCGGGGATCGGCGGTGTGGTTGAGCCTGAAGAACCAAAACAACATCGTCCGCCTTGACCGGCAGACCGAGGCCGTCGACCTGCGCCTCGGACCGGGTGGGGACTTCGTGCTCCAGAACGCGGCCGGCGAACCACTCCCGGACGACGAGTGGTTCTGGGGCCAACACGACCCGGATTTCCACCTGCCGTCAGTGTTCATCTACGACAACGGTAGCGGGCGACCGAACGGACAGAACTACAGCCGCGCTGTCGAGCTGGTTCTCGACATGGTCAGCGAGCCGCCGACCGCGACCCTGGCCTGGGAGTGGCGGGAACCGGGGTGGTACGAGACGGTCTTCGGCGACGTCGATCTCCTCGAGAACAACCACGTCTTGATCGCCCAGGGCCACTGCTACTTCTGCGGGGTGGGCGATCCGGACCGGCGCTCGGCGGTCGTCGAGCTCGACCGCGACAACGGACAAGAGGTGTGGCGCCTGTCCTACGACGAGGAAGAGGCCGGGATCTACCGCGCCGATCGCGTCGGTGGCTGCGACCTGTTCACCAACCGCAAATACTGTCCGGAGCTCTGACTCCCTTAGCGACAGTCGACCCCGAACTGCATGTGGTTCGGATCCCAGGGAGTGAGAGACCCGGCTGACGCGTCGTCCGCAGGTGTCGACTCGCAAGTCCCACAGGCCTCTCCGGGCACATCGCCGGGGAGCCCCCACTCCACATAGACGGTGTCGGCATTCAGCCAGCCCCATTGGTCGATCTGCAGGTAGTCGGACACCGCGGGCGACGCGTCGAGGATCCTGCGACCCCCGTAGCCAGGTCCCTCGTAGGTCTGTCCCGGACCGCCATCCTCGGCGTAGACCACGACGCAGTCTCCGGTCTCTGGATTGGAGACGCGCAAGGTGGCTCCGCACCCGAAGCGCTGCGCCCCGGCGACGTAGAAGTACTCGGGATGCGGTACATTTCCGGGGTAATAGGCGGCGTTTGCGTCGAACATGTCCTGGGAGATCCAGTCGACATGACCCTGGACCCACGGGATCTGGTCGTCGTAGTCGACGCACGCTCCGGTCTGGTAGTCGTACCGGCAGCCGAAGGTGTCGTAGTGGCCCTGGAGGTATCCACAGGTCGAGGTGTGGCCCCAGGTGGTCGGGTCGGTGTCCGTCCCGAAGCGGCTGATCAGGTAGTAGCCGTCGGGGCTCATCTCCCAGTCCATGAAGTTGCAGGCGGACTCCGGGGCGGTGGGCGAGTCTCCAACGCCCTCGATCAAGCAGGCGTCGTCTCCCGGGACCGGAGCGCACTCGTCGGGCACGCCAAGGGGCATTGCCGTACAGCCGGCGTCGCAGGTCTGCCGGGAGACCACGTCGTCGTTCAGACAGTCGACGAGATCGTCTCCGTCGCACCACAGGCCGTTCATGAGGCCTACGCAGGTGGTGTCTTCGGCGCATTGATCCGGGACGCCGAGGGGCATCGACTGGCAGCCGTCGGCGCAGGTCTCGCTGGACGCGGTGAGGTCGTCGTCGCAGAGCACCAGATCGTCGCCGTCGCACCACAGACCGTCCATGAGGCCATCGCAGAACTCGGCGGGACCCGCATTGCATTGGTCCGGAACCCCGAGGGGCATGCTCGCGCAGCCGTGGTCACAGGGTTCGCGGGTGGAGACGTCGCCGGCAAGGCAGTCGACGAGATCGTCTCCGTCGCACCACAGCCCGTTCATCTTCCCGTCGCAGAAGTCCGGCGGGATGATGGTTCCATCTCCGCAGGTCTGGGTGGGCGTTCCCACATTCTGGTCGACCCAGTGGGAGACCGGCCCGCTGCAGGCTCCCGTGAAGGGGTCGTCGGCGGATCCGCTGTAGTAATAGACGCCGTCGGTGCCGACCCGAACCTCGAAATGCAGGTGTAGACCTGTGGAGTTGCCCGAGGTCCCGATCCCGCCGATGGCGTCGAGGCACTCGATCTCCTCGTACAGATCGGGCAGACCGCTCCAGGCGTTCAGATGCCCATAGATCGTGGTGTGACCGTCCGAGTGGTAGAGCGCGACGTGGTTGCCGAAGCCACCGCCGTCCCAGTTGCCCCAGTAGCCATCCGAGAAGCCGTCGTATCTGCGGATCACCGCTCCTGCGGATCCGGCGTAGACAGGGGTGTTTCTGGGCTCGCCGGCGATGTCGGTGCCCTTGTGACCGGAGTAGCTTCGCCCGCCGCACTGCCAGTCGGTGGTGCCTCCGTTGTCGAAGTAGGCGGAGACGTACGCTCCGTAGGTGGTGGGCCAGGCGTACTCCGCGGCCGTTGCCGGGGTGGAGGAGAACGCCACGTACAGAAGGAGGGGGGAAACTGCATGAGCGCGCATCACAGACTCACGGAGTAGCGAACGACCTGGCGTCCGACAGAGGGGTCATCGTCGTGGACGGCGACCACGCCGCCGTCGGGATGAAGGGCGACCAGCCGGCCGGGTCCGATGTTTTCGGTTGTGCCGGAGTCGAGGTCGACACTCCACAGTTCGTGGGTTCCATAGTGTGCAGAGAACACCGCAATCCGGCTCTCCGGAAGAAAGACGAGCTCCCGACTCGGCACCGGCACGAAGCTCGGGCCCATGGTCTGCAGGCCGATGTTGGTGAGCTGTCTGACCGCGCCGTCTCCCGAGGCCAGCCACAGCGATGCGATGCCCGTTCGCGCCGAGGTGAAGAGCACATCTGAGGAGCCGGGAACCAGCCAGGGCGCGGAGTCTCGCGGGTCGTCGGTGATCCGCTCCAGGGTCTGGGTCTCGAAGTCGTAGAGCGTGAGGAATGCGCTCTCTCCGAGCTCGGCGATGCTCGCGCCGCTCTCCAGCTGGGAGAACACCGCCCGGTGTCCGTCGTCGGCAACCCGTGGATCGAGGGCGCCTCTGGCGATGACGGTCCGCGTGCCGTCGAGATCGTCCAGCGCCAGGTCGAGACCCGCATCGAGGGTGAGCACGCGGTCGTCGTCGAATCGCCAGGCGGCCATCAAGCCGTTGCGGCCGGTGGGCACGAAGATTCCGTCGGACAGAAGGGCGATCTCGCAGCCATCTCCGAAGTTCCGCTCCGGCCCGAACGGGGGACAGAGCAGCGCCACGTCGCGGTGAAAGGTGGCCAGATCCGGTAGGGATGCGGCAACGCGCAAGGTGTCTTCGTCGGCGGTGTGCGGCTGCCAGCCCTCCCACGCGTCGATGTTGTCGATCGCGTATTGGGGTTTGCAGCCTGCCAGCGCGGCGAGGAGTAGCGCGCGGACCGTTCTCGAGATCATTTGGGCTCCCGGTGTGAGGCGCCATTTGGCACGTGCGGCACTGGGGTTTCCAGGAACAGTTTGGAAACAGGCGCCATCGCGCGTCATGCAGCGGATCCTGGCCGTGTTTCGTGTTTGTTTCGAATCGGGTGGTCGCGATGATCGGGTATTAGAAGGGCGAATGGTCCGACTCCTGCCGCTGCTGCTCGTCCTTGCCTGTGGGGATGCCTCCACTCTCGAGCCGGCGACAGACTTTGCGGGCGAGCCTGGCGTGGTGGGGGCGGTGGCCGCCGATTCCAAAGGTGCGCGTGAGGCCTACGCCCAGCGAACTGTCGGTACGGACACCGAGATTGTGGTTCGAGACGATGGCACCGAACGCGTGCTGGTGAGCGGCGGTACGCCGGATCGACCGGTGCTCTCCGCCGACGGCTCCCAAGTGGCCTTCGTCTGGGGCGTCACTGGATTCGCCTCTATCTGGATCGTTCCCTTTACCGGCGGCGACCCCGTCCAGCTCACCAACGTCGACCTCGTTCCGACTCCAGGGCACCGACCCGCTGGCTTCGTGCCGGTTCCCCACGGCGACAGCCTGCACTTCGACGGCGACTGGCTCCGCTGGACCTCTCCCGAGGGAGAACATCAGGAGCGGTGGCGATGATCGCTCTGTTGCTGGCGTTGAATCCCGCTCACGGGCAGAACTACGCGTTTCCGACGACCCAGGCCGATTACCCACACTGGTACGTCACCGCGTACCGCGATGCCGGCGGGGTCGACTGGAACTGCGGGGGCATCTTCTACTCCGGCCACCGAGGCAGCGACTTCGGTGGAGGCAGCTTCGACGGCATGGACGAGGGGCGAGACATCACCGCGGCGGCGGACGGCGAGGTCATCTACACCAACGATGGAGAGTTCGACCGCTGCACCACCGGCGACTGCTATGGCGGCGGGGGATTCGGCAACTACGTGAAGATCCGCCACGCCGATGGAAAGGAGACGGCCTACGCGCATATGAAGCAGTTCTCGGTCGGCGTCACCGTCGGACAGCTGGTTCAGTGTGGTGACTACCTCGGGCAGATGGGGTCCTCGGGCTACTCCACCGGTCCCCATCTCCACTTTCAGGTCTACGACATCGGCGGTTCGACGCTGGATCCATTCGACGGCCCCTGCGACGCTGGACAGCCGACAAACTGGGTGAATCAGGGGGCGTATGACGGTCTGCCCGAGCTCACCTGCGATGGGCCGGCGGCGGTGTGCACGTCGGTCGATCGGATCGGCTGCGGTGCTGTCCTCGATAGCCGCAACGACGCGCCCGGTTCCACTGACGAGCACGGCTACTACGGCTGTTCGGAGTTCGCCTACAGCGGTCCCGAGATCGTCTACGAGTTCGCCACCGATCTCGACGAGCCCGTCACCATCGATGTCACCGGGCTCTCGGGTGATGTCGATCTGTACGCGCTGGACAGCGATGCCTGTGACGGAAAGGGGTGCATCGCCAGCTCGACCAACAGCGCCATCAACGACGAGCAGCTGGTCTTCGACGCCGTCGCTGGCACCACCTATTGGCTCGTCGTCGACGGCTGGCAGGACGCGGTCACCGACTTCCACCTCGAGGTGACCTGCGACGGCGAGCTCCCCGATGCGGACACCACCCCTCCGACCGAGGGCACTACACCCGGAAACTCCGATACCACCGGCACCGTCGGCACCCAGGGTCTCGGTGACGACGATTACGTCCCGCTTCCCTACGAGCCGAACTCCGGGTGCGGATGTGCCACCGGGTCCAGTCGTTCTGCCGCGTGGCTCCTTCTCCCTGGCTTGCTGCTGCTGAGGCGAAGGCGCTGACTACCAGCGGTCCGCAAGGGCCAACGCCGGATCGGCCCGGGTCGGGTCGGGCCACGGTGCCTTGATGTCCACGACGATGCCCTGTCCCTCGACGACGCGGTGCCGTCGATCCCAGGTCAGGGAGGTACTGATTCGCAGTCTCCAGCCCGGGAGCAGTCGCACCATTCGGCATCGACCACTGCCGCCTCCGCTCGGTCGCCCGCAGATTGTCACGCCGGTCTGCCCCTGAAGCCCGAGGAGGAAGTCTTCGCTTGCCGAGTAGGTCAGCTCGTCGGTGAGCACCTTCAGCCGCCCTCGCCAGGGTCGGGTGCATTGTCCCGCGAGGAGTGGCTCCGAGGGGCCCAGACCACCGCCGGGTACTGTCGAGCGGATCCAACCAACGGTGCCGCCGCTCGTCAGGAATCGATCGCGGAAGCGCCAGGCGACGTGCAGGTTTCCGCCGCCGTTTCCGCGTAGGTCGATCACGAGTCTGTCGACGTCCAGGCTGTCCAGAGCTTCGTTGAGAGCGCCTTCCGATCCGAGGGTCCAAGAGCGGATCCGCAGCAGCCCTGCGCCGGAGGGGAGTGTGCCGACCCCAACCAGAGGGCCCTGGGTCGGACTGGCAAACGGCTCCTCCCACTGGACCTGTCGGCCGCCTGGAGATCGAGCGGTCCACAGCCGCGACGTGCCAAGCGGCCCCCGCATCGCGCGAAGTCCGGCCATCAGAGGGCGGGAGTGTGGGCTGGCTCCCGTTCTAGCCAATATTCCGGCGACGTCTGCCAAACGCAGCGTCCAGCCGGGGAGCACCCCCGCTTTGCCGGCATGGCTGCTGTCGGGAACCTGCCAGAAGACCTCGCGATCCGTAAGTTTCACCACGTATGGCAGTCGACCCTGCGGCCTGGCGGGCACCACGGCGGTGTGGGCATCTCCGAGTTCGGCCACCCACCTCGCTGCCGCGTCGATGGGGTCGGAGGCGGCGCGGACTCGCGGTTCCCAGCGCTCGCAGACCCGCGCCCAGTCGATGCTGCGCAGCTGGAAGGACGGCCAGCAATCGGCGATTTCCTGCCGGATGCAGGCGATCATCGTCTCCGTGTCGACACAGTCGCGAACGGGCCAGGAGCCCTCTCCCCACCGAGCGAGTGAGCGAAGGGTGGAGAGTGCCTCGAGCAGCCCGTCGGCGTCGGGGGCCTCGGTGATCAGACGTCCAGCGACCAGGTGATGTGTCGGTTCCTCCCCGCCGAAGCGCACGATCCACATCGGCCCCGAAGCGGGTTCTGACTGGGCGATAACAGGCTTCGCTCCCAGTTCTCGGCTGAGCGCATCGGCGGCGGATCGGAGTAGATCATCGAGGCCGCGGATCTTCAGTCTGTCGCTCTCGGTCGGCGCGGAAATCGGGAGCAGTGTTGGCAGCTCCCGGCCGGAGAATGGCAGTCTCAACGTGGAGAATACATGGGCAACCCTTCCAATGAACCGCGCCGGCCACAGACGTGCGACACTATATCTCCCGAGAGGTTCGACATGCGATGGACTGCGCTGCTCGCGCTCACGGCCTGTGGAAGCGGTGGTGACCCCCCCCCTTCCGCCACCGAGGACACCGATACGACGCAGGAAGTGACGGTTCCGGATGAGCCCCGGTCCATCCTCGAGATGCAGGACCGGCACAACTATCGGCTCAGCGGCGCGATCGAGGTCCCGCACGCTTCGACGCTGCCCCAGAGCGATCTGATCTTCGACTGGAGCGGATTGACCGTCGACATCTGGGGACGGTCGCTGGACGCTTCGACGGTCGACCAGATCAAGCTCTACGCCTTCAACCAGAACGCCGACGCGCTCGCCGCCCAGTTGTCGGCCGACAGCCTCGACCCAGGAGAGGCCCTGGAGATTTGGTACTACTCGCCGATGGGTCGGGACTCGGCGCTGACCTCGGACTTCAGTCACACCGGTAATCCCTTCGATTTCGACTACTGGTTCCAGGTCTCGCTGAACCACACCTTCCTGGTCACCCTGCTCGACGCGGACCTCAAGCTGCTCTCGGCGGCGACGTTCAAGCCGGGGGCCAGCGAGCGGAGCATCGCCTTCACGGATGCGCCGCTGAACTGGACTGCAGAGCTGGGCGCCGACGCGCTCATCACCACCGAAGAACTGGGTCCGGTCTGGACCTTCGACTGGGTGCAGCTGACCGTCGACGCCCACGGCGAGGCCTTCGATCCGCTCCTCTCCGACCAGCTCTTTGTGGCGAAGCTGCCGACCTCGGACGTGGCGTCGGTCGCCCTGAACATCCCCGACGCTGCTGACGCCTACTTTGTGCGGTATGTGCAGGGTCAATCGTCGGTGGGGACCGATGATCTTTCGGCCCTCGACGGTGGCGAGTTCACCGGTTTCACCGCCGGCGACACCTGGGTCGCGGGCATGTCCTGCGTCGGCTGCATGGGCATTGCGCCCACGGTCCTCGCCGTTGTCGATGTTCGCTGAAGCTGCAGCGGCCGGTGCCCTACGTTGGCTAGTAGTCTACGGCCTGGTCCGGATCCATGAGTCGCGAGACGGGCGCACTCAACCTGCCGCTGTCCGTCGGCGCCAGAGATACTCCAGATCGACTCTGTTCCCGTAGCCTGTGATCTGCTCTTCACCGACGGTCGGGCCACCCGCGGGCATGTCGTCAAGGAGGTTGAGGAATTCTGCTTCTTCGTTCTTCTTGCCCCAAATTCGCCAGACAAAGGAGCTGTGCCTGAAAATGCGAAGGCGCTGCAGCGCACTGTCTGCTTCACCACCGAGCAACTCCCAAACCACGCGGTGACACCGTGTAAAGAGGCTGATCATGCTTTGGCTGTGCAGGTAGGAATAGCCTCGCCGCAGGAAGGCGCGTTCGCCCTTCGTGAGCTCGTGAAGTCCGTTCTCCTCAGCCAGATGCTCCGCCTTCGAGACCAAGGCGCGGAGCCGGGTGTAACCATCTTTCGATGATTCCAGGACCCGCCCATAGTGACGCAGCGCCTCCTTACCGCCGACATCGTCCGCAATTGCCAGCGCGACGTTGTTCGCCGCAGTCTGGTGGCCATTCCTTCGAGCGATCCGTTCCAAGTTCGTGAGCGCGTCTCTCAGTTCAGCGCCCTTCATCTCAATCTGGAGGATTATCAATGCCGCCGAGGCGTAGCTGGCAGAGTCTCTGCCACTGAGCTCTTGCACCGCCTTGGCTGCGACGAGAGCCTGCTGATCTTGGCGTTCGTACCGATGAGCTTTGGCAAGATCTAGCTGCATAGATGCTCTGTCGCTCTTGCTGTAGATATGGCTCATAGTGTCGAGCGCTCTCTGAATTACCTGGATGGCTTCCGCTTCTCTGCCGTCGCTCATATAGAGCGAGTTGCCGAGGACATTCATCAGGTTGGCTCGCTCTTTAGCCCGGTCGGTGTCCTTGAGGAGATGAAGCAACTCCTCTGCGGATTCCGCGGCTTCTTTGTACTGAGTGGCGCCCTGCAGTTTGTTGCAGTAGCCGACGCCCAGGGTGGCGATCCTCCCGATTGTGGATTCGTCGTTCCTCTCCAGCGCGCGGCGTAGCAACGCGCAACACACCTTATGCTCGTTGCCGAGGCCGGCAGGCGAGACGACACTGCCCGCTCCCAACAGGTTGGCATTCCTGATTCTGGGTTTGCCTTCGCGCCATTTTGGTCCAAACAGCAGGTCCGCAGCCCGCCAGAGAATGTGTGTACGCTCCTTCTCATCCAGGGTCGACAACACGTAGTCACGCACTTGAGTTGGAATTCTCAGCAGCTTCGCTGCCCCGACAACGATCGGAACTACTCCGACGCTTGCCGGTGTCGCCATGAGCGGAATCGCCTCAAGCAGTGCGAGGTCTTCCAGCTCAGTCACATTTTGAGGATGAAATGGCTTGCTTGGTTCGAATCGCTTGATCGTTGAGAGCGTCTCGCCGTGCGACAAGATGGTCAGGACTTTCAAGAGTCGATAGCTTCGCTGGGTGTATCTTTCCTCGGATTGCGCCAGGGACCCGACTGCAGCAACCAGTGACTTCGGTATCGGTTCACCGTCCAGATTGGTTTCGGCTGCAACTTGAGGATCGAAGTCGAGAAGGTCGGTCAGCGAAGTTACACGAAGTGTGCGGATGAGCGCATCGACCCGCATTGGTTGGCCACCAGATCGTTGGTATAGGAAATCTACGATGTGCGCCTTCTCCAGTTCCGCTTCGGCGTCGGGGTGGGAGGATATGAAGTCGGACAGTTCCGGCACAGTCAGTGGCTTGAGCTCGACGAAGTCGATCGCCGGTCCAGGCCAGCGCCTGGCCACAAGAATGACGTGGAGTTTGGGGCAATAGTCCAGAATGGGCTGCAGTACCCTTTGAAGCTCGGAGTTGTGCGCTGCAGCTTCGCGGCCCACAGTAGCGGGAATCTGATCGAGAATCAGGACTGAGTCTCGCTCCGTTGGCATCGCAGAGCAGAACCGGGTCAAAGAAACCCCGAATTGCGCATCGAACTCATCGACAAGGCTCTGCGCGTCGACTGTGTCATCGCAGCGCAGCGTATAGGTCTCTGGAGAGGCGCCTTCCTGAAAGAGTCCGTAAAGACAACAAGATAGGAACTCTTCCTTTCCAAGTCCCCAATCAGCTACGAGCCAGCAGCTGCGGTCGCGCTTCAGGTTCGCTCGAAGGCGGTCCCTTTCGGCCTGGCGCACTGCTTGGTGGCGAACCAAAGGCCTATTGCGCCTCTGCGGCAGGCCTAGCGTATCTTCATCCGCAACACCGTCGATCGGCAGGAGTTGAAACGCACGAGTAACCCCTGACGAGATCTGTTCTGTCCCGTTCTCGGCCTGGTCGCTGTCGGGTTCTCCGACCAACACTATTGGTTTCGGTACGCCAGAAATCATCTGAAGGACAGGTTCACTACGTGCATTGCACAGCCAGCGAGTGCCAGCCTCGAGTCGGTCATCGCATGCTTCGGCATATGCCTCGACCAAGCCCTCGTGGCGGGTCAGTTCCGCCCTTCGAGATCCGTCTGCCAGGAACTTCAACGTCGTGACATCGTGTAAGGCATAGTCCGTGAGTGGTTGCTCGAGAACTTTAAGTAGTTCCTCCAGCGCTCCGCGTAGCAGAGGATTCACGCAACCGTAGAACGTGTCGCCAAGGCGCGGGCGAATCTTCACACCGTCGGACTTGATGGAGAAGTCCAGCTCACCCTTGTGGGCATCAATGTTGCGCAGTTGGACGAGCGCCTGAGAGAATGCCGCGAAGGAGGACGCTTTGTTCCCCTTGATGTACTTACCTACCATCGCTTTGAAATTCAGCTTGTAATGGACATCTGGCGCGGGATTATCTGCCAGAATCGAACGAATCGCCTGCCAGGAACGAAGGAACGTCAGAACAGCCTTACGACCCTTGTCGTTGCCACGCGGTATCTCCTTGAGGAGCGATTCCGTCGCAACAGCCTGCCAACACTTGAAAGCCACGCTCATGCGGTCCCCGAGCGAGAGATTCGGCTTGCCAGCAAGCTCTTGTAGGTCCTTTTCGATGGCAGGATCGGCGTGGATGTTTGTTCTGTGAACGAGGTACTCGCTCAGCACGATCTGCGCGACATGTGCCAACATCGCCTTGCCCAGGTCGAGCAGCTCTCGGTGCCGCGCCGCAGGGCTGTTCTGGGGCTTGAGGATCGATTGATACGATCTCGCCAATTCTGGAGGATAAAAGTGGAGGATGGTGCTCGCTTGAGTCAGCATTTGCCAGTGCTCCTGAACCGCGATTGTACTACGCAGGGCCTTACGCCGGACATGGCCTAACGGTTCGGATCTTCGACGGTTGGCACATGGATCGGCCGAACGGCGACTGAAAGGGAAAAGCGTTTCTCGTGTGGATCTCGCGCTGCCGGTGCTCGCCATCGCTGATGTGTTGATGGCGGCGTAAGTTTGCGGCGCTGGGCGCGTTTGCCTGCCGTGGAGGCGCGATGATCTGGATTCTGTTGGCTTCGATGGCCCTGGCCGAGTCCTGGTGTGCGGTCCCGCTGACCGCACACGAGTGGGGAGTGCAGGCCTTCGATGTCTCCGGAGCTGATGTTCGGGGCACGGCCATTCCCACCTGGTTCCACACCGACGCGTCGGGCGGCACGATGGCCGGCGTTCCGGTCCGCACGCTGCCCCACGACAGCGGAATCCGCGACCTTCCCGTCTTGCAGTTCTACGGGCCCCGCGTGTTCGGCGACACGATCCCGGTGGCCATCGACGTCGGCTTCACGCAGGGGCAGGCCTCGGCGTGGTGGCCGCAGGTGAGCAAGCGACAGTCGCCGGCAGAGGCGAATAGTGCCGAGTCTCATCGAGCGCGTGCCCGACTCCTGAAGGAGCGCGGCCAGCGCGAGCCCTTCTCCAGGGAGTACCGGGCGCTGCCCACCGATCCGACTGCACAGCTGCTGTGGGAGGGGCTCGATGCGACGCGCGACGCCCCCCGTCCAGAGTCGTCCGGCGTGCCCTGGATCGAGAGTCTGCGGGACATCGAGGGCGCCTTGTGGCTGTCCAACGGGACCGAGTCGGAGCGCTTTGTGTTCTACGAGGCCGATACTTCAGAGTCCCCTTCATTGACGTTGGAACGGGGAAACAGCTGGACCGCTGCCCGACCGCATTACGTGCTCCGGAACACCTCGGACTGGCCGGTTCACGATGTCTTCTTCTCCGCTGATGGGTTCGTGTTCTTCGCGCCGTCGATTCCCAGTGGTGCGACCGCCGGATTGCTCCTCGACCAACACCGCGACCGGGATCCGCTCTCGAGTCTGAGGGCGCGGCTGATCGACCCATCTGCGACCGCTCCAACCGACGTCATCGACTGGTCCAAGGGCTGCGAGATGATGCGGGACCCGGCCATTCCCCAGATCGAAGCCGAGGGACATCTGCTCTACGCCGCCGAGGTCGATGTGCTCCTCGACGTGTGGGGAGACCGGTTCTTCAGCGAGTCACCGACCTTGGTGTATCGCGAGGATGTAAGAGCGCTACAGGCACTGATGCCCCTGGGCATCTACACGGACATGTACCACTATGTGCAGCTGCGTCGGCTCGGGCTGGTGGTGGTCGAGGGCCTCACCCTCCCGTAGCGATGCCACCGAGGGTGGTCTCGATGTTGCCGTGGAACCACGCCAGCGATTGCTCGTAGCGACCGAGGAGCAGCTCGCTGTTGGCGCCGGAACTCAACCCCTCCTGAATCGAGCTTCCAAGGGCGAAGTCCTCTTCGATCGCGCTGTACAGGATCTGGCGGTTCTTGTCCCAGTAGGCGCGGGCCTTGTCGGTATCGGGCGTCTCGCGTACCAATGTGTAGGTCTCCAGCCGCGTCTCGTCGATGGCCTTCGGATAGACGGCCAACACGCTCACGTGGTCCGGCTGAATCAGCATGAGGATGTTCGGAAAGATCGCGTAGAGGATGTTGCTGTGATGGCGCAGGCTCCACTCGGCCGGATCGGTGTCGCGAAGCGCGGTGATGGTCCGCTTCGGGAACAGGTTTCGCTGGTGGGGGCCGAGCTGTTCAAACAGGCCCACGTTGTCGAAGAAGAGAGGGTAGATACTGCGCTTGTGGGCGTATTTGAGGTGGTAGGCCTCGAGGAAGACGTCGAAGACGAGCTTCCAGTTCAGCTTGCGGACCAGCGTCTTCGGTTCGTACACGACGTGGTCGGCCATTCGCATCGCATCGAAGTCGGCGGCGAGGGGCGCGAGGATGGCGTCGAAGTCGGGCGTGGACTCGGGAGTCGGGCAGACCCAGATGAATCCGGACGCCTCGACGAGGGGCAGCTCGACCAGTCCG
>Ga0315336_1003393_pt1 | contig 21295 bp, 16 predicted proteins | sample ASW5metaG_FD_204512 | JGI IMG/M metagenome (GOLD analysis project Ga0315336, IMG submission 204512) | Ammonia-oxidizing marine archaeal communities from Monterey Bay, California, United States - ASW #5 | ecosystem: Environmental > Aquatic > Marine > Intertidal zone | place: USA: California... | reverse complement strand
GCGCGAGACTGTCTGCGGCTTGATCCCGTTCCCAGCGAAGAGGATCGGCACATAGGTGTCATATCGCCAGGGTGAGCCGTGCACGACTGCGACTGACAGCCCATCTAGGTTGTTGATGAACCAGCCGGGGTTGAAGACGACATAGATGTTTCCCGAACGTGCAGCGTTGTAATTATTCAGGACCGCACGGGTCAGCTGGTTATCGGGAACCGTGCCACGCTCGAGCGAGGTGCTGGTCACCGCGGAGGAGACGGCGGGAAAGACGACCAGCTCTTTGGCGATCGTGGTCTCAAGCGCCGCGAGGTCGACGTCGGGGTTATTGATGACATCGCTTGTCAGGTAGAGATAAGGGTGGTCGTAGCCTTCGATCATCTGACCTGCGATGCCGAACTTGCTCTTGATCCGCGCGATGACTGGGTCCGTGTCCCATTCGTCGGGCGAGACGTAGTCGGCCGGGATACCGATGCTCTTCAAATAGCCCGGCGCCTCGGGGGCACCGTGGTCCGCAGAGAGCACAATCAATGTGTTCTCGAGGCCGATCTCCTGATCCACATAGGCGAAGAGATCCGCGAGCGTCCGGTCGAGTTGCAGGATGTTGTCCTCGGACTCGAGGCTCGAAGGGCCAAAGAAATGACCGATGTAGTCGGTCGCGGAGTAGCTGACGCCGAGGTAGTCGGTGACCTCGTCATCCCCCAGTCCTTCCTCGTCGATGAGGGTTTTCGCGAAATCTGTAGTTAATCGGTCGCCCGCGGGGCTGATTGTGAGGAAGGTCGAAAAATAGGGATTCTCGGGTGTCGTAAATTCATGGGGAAAGGTGCGGCCATAGCTGCCGAGTTCGACTTCCCACTCCTGATCGTCTCGGTCACCAAAGAGATACGTGTCCATCGGGTGCAGTAATTCCCAAGCGCTATCTGCGAAGCTCTCGGGGAGCTTCTGGGCGTTCCAGTCAACGATCCACTGGGGGTACTCATCATAGTAGTAGCTGCTGGTCACAAATTGGTTCGTCGCTTTCGAGAACCAAAAGGCCTTGCCGGTATGTCCCGCCATCGACACCGCTCCGCGATCCTTGACCGAGACGCCGAAGATCTTGGCCTTACCGCCGGTCAGCGAGGCCAGCTCGTCGGAGAATGTGGTTGTCAAAATGGCCCTGGGTGAGCGGCCGTCGCTGGTAGCGGCTTTTTGCGTGGGGTCGATTTCGGTATCGGCATCCACATCGGCACCCTCGGTCAGAAGGCGATAGTCGGAATCCTCGATGTTGTAGGTCGTGACGCCGGTCGTGCGGTCGAACCAGATGTTGCCGATCATCCCGTGGGCCGCGGGTTGTGCGCCGGTTGCGAGGGTCACATGACCGACGATCGTCTCCGTGTTCGCGTGGCCGTGATGCGCGTTGTTGTAGTGAATACCCTCTTCGAGCAGATAGCGCAGCCCACCCTCACCGAGCCGGTCGGCGTAACGTGTCGGCAGGTCGCCGCGGAATTGGTCGACGGTAATCTGGAGAACCAGCCTCGGTTTCTCCGATGCAATTGATGGGCTAGCCGCGGTCAGGCACGCTAATAAGATTACGCGTCCCATAGCCAACAAATACTGCATAGGTTGCCCCGATAGAGTCACTGGATGGCTAATATATGTTGAGTGTCTTGAACTAGAAAGAGTTGCTTGCAAGCAGATCCAGCTCTGAGCAAATCGAAATCCGCTTGCTGACCGTTGATGGCCATCCCCACCTCGCGATTCGTTCCCAGTGAATTGGCAGCAGTATTTTGCGACTATGCCCTCACTTAACCGCCTGTTGATGCCTATCTTATGACTGTTCTTTCGACGCCCCACGAATACGAGCAAGGATCGGGTTTATGAGTATCACTATCTTCCAGGCACGCAAGGTCATCACGATGAACCCGGCTAATCCAGAAGGCACGCACGTCGCCGTGCGAGACGGATTGATTTTGGGTGTGGGCAGCCTCGACGATGTGTCAGGGTGGGGGGAGTACGAGCTTGATACCACGTTTGCCGACAAAGTTGTCGTACCAGGTTTTGTGGAAGCTCATGCGCACACAATGGCAGCGGGAGTCATGCAGTTCCCATACATGGGTTACTTTGACCGGGCTCGGGCGGACGGCACTATTGCGCGTGGTACTAGAAGCTACGATGAACTGATCGAGAAGCTGCGAGAAGAGGATGCGAAACTGCAAGATCCTCTAGCGCCGCTGGTGGCAGCTTGTTTTGATCCAATATACTTTCCTGACGAACCGCGTCTGAGCCGCCATCATCTGGACAAGGTCTCTAAAACCCGAGCAATCTTCGTGCATCACGCCAGCGGGCATCTGGCGACTGCGAACACGGCAATGCTGGAACGCCACAACGTCACACGTGATCTAAGAATCGAGGGGCTGGGGCGCGATGCCGACGGTGAGCTGGACGGTGAGTTACGTGAACCGCCAGCGATGAACACCTGCAAAGATGCCATGAGGGCCGTGCACTTTGCCAACTCCACGGAAGCTACGCTGCAGGATTTTGGTGCTTTGGCCAGGAATGTGGGCGTGACCACCTGTACAGACCTTGCTGGCGCACTAGTCATCAGCCCACGGCTGCAGGAAATGTGGTCGCGTGTAACCCAGGATGCGGCCTACCCGTTACGAATCGCCCAATACAATATTCCCGCCATTCCGGGTGCGAGCGCAAATTTCGAGGCGGTGGCCGATCAGTTTGTCGCGTTGCAGAAACAGGCTAACGAGAAGCTGCGTTTCCCCGGCGTCAAGTTCGTCCTCGACGGTTCCATCCAGGGCTTCAGTGCACTTATAAAGGCGCCCGGGTATTTTTCTGGCGAAGACCATGGCCAGCTCCTCACCGTTCCGGAGCAATTCCTGGATTGGCTGCGCCCTTTTCACGCTCGTAGCCTCAACGTCCACATGCATTGTAACGGCAACCTGACGCAAGACCTCGCCATCGAAACAGTAGAGCAGGTACTACGAGAAGATCCATGGCTCGATCATCGCCATACAATCACTCATGCCCAGCTCACCACCCAGGCCCAGCTACGAAAGATGGCCAAACTTGGTTTGTGCGCCAATTTCTTCTCCAATCACCTTTGGTTCTGGGGTGATCAACACTATGAAATGACAGTCGGGCCCGAGCGTGCCAATGCGTTGGAACCCTGTGCATCTGCATTGCGGGAGGGCGTCTCGTTTGCCGTGCATTCAGATGCTGGCGTGACGCCGCTTGGATCTCTGCATACGATGTGGTGCGCCATAAACCGTGTTACCCCAAAGGGGCGTGTCTTAGGCGAAGTCGAGAAGATCTCGCCCTATGAGGCCATGAAAGCGGTCACCATAAACGCAGCCTATCAGATGCACCTCGATCATGAGATCGGTTCTCTAGAGGCAGGCAAAAAAGCCGACTTTGCGATTCTGGGGGACGATCCGCTGGCGGTAGACCCCATGGCGATCAAGGATATTTCGGTGTGGGGTACGGTACTCGTCGGCAACAAACATCCCGCCCCCGGTCCATGATCGACTACACCGTGCTAGGTGGTTATCTGGGTGCAGGGAAAACCACGCTTCTCAATCACCTCCTCAATAACGCAGCTCAGACGAGATATGCGCTGCTCATCAACGACTTTGGTGCCATCAATATTGATGCAGGCCTGATCGAATCGGAAACCGATCAGCAGATTAATCTGGCAAACGGCTGCGTCTGTTGCAATCTGTCCGATGGATTCTATGAAGCCCTCGAGTCTCTGCAAAAAATGCGGCCCGTGCCGGAGCACATCATCGTCGAAGCAAGCGGTGTGGCCGATGTGCACAATCTTGGCCAATACGGATTCGGCCACGATCTTAATCTGACGGGCATCGTAGTCGTAGTAGACGCTGAAACAATCCGTGCTAAGGCTGATGACAGATACGTCGCGCAGACCATACGTCGCCAGCTGCGCTCGGCCGATATTTTGGTAGTCAACAAAGTTGATCTGGTACAAGACGGGCAGTTAGAAGACCTGAAAGCGTGGCTACGTACCCACAATCCCCAGGCGGCTTTAGTTAGTGCAATTCATGGTCGAGTACCTGTCGCCGTACTCACAGGCATCGGGCCAGGGCCACAAGCAGAGAACGCCCACAAACATCCCGCGCACGAAAACTACGCAAGCTGGCATTTCGAATCACCTGAAAGCTTCACTGAGGAACAGGTTGAAACGTTCGTCGAACGCCTCGGCTCAGACGTTCTTCGGTGCAAAGGCTTGGTCAAATGCCGTCGGGGTGGTGTGATCGAGGTTCAATGTGTTGGTGCCAGACGGGAGACCACCTGGCACGCGGCAAGAGCGGTACAAACAAGTCAACTCGTTGCAATTGGCGTTGCCGAACAGTTCCGCGCCTCGAAACTGGATGAATTGATCTGCGAATGCGGGTTGAGCGACCAGGTCGATTCAGAGCCCGAGCACCCGTGAACGGATGACATTATTTGAACCTCGGCAGCCGCGGATATGTCCCGCTTCAACAATTCGAAGAATGCCGCGGTCGGAGGAAAGTGCAGGTTCAGAACAACGGCTCATCATCCTCTAGCAGCGTCCGTCCGTAGGCCTGGGAGCTCAGCTCCAGATCGAACACCGTATGCGCCGCGATCATCTGGATGTCGCGGTTGATACGCTGCAGTTCATGGTCGAGGTAATGCACGCTGGCGCCGCTGCCTTCCATGACGTGGCGCACGATGCGCTTACAATCGTGCACGACCTGAGCGATCGCGAGGCTCACTCCCATCTGCTCTGATTCTGACAATGGTTTTTGACTGCGCGCGTGGGCTTCCAGTTGTGCTGCCGCTTTGCGCATTGTGCTTTCCGCCGCCCGCACTTCAGTCACCACACGGGCCAGGCGGATCTGAGCCGGCGCGCTGTTCTTCTGCAGCTTCGTGGTACCAAAGCGCACGCGCTCGGCCAGCAATGCGCGGAACAGCTCCACCGCGCGACGTGCAACGCCAATGGAGGGGATGGCTGCCGTGAGGGTGAGAAACGGACGCATTGGGAAATTTTCCATATACCCTCCTTCGCCCGCGCCATCGGGCACGGCTGTACGCGGCACGGCATAAAGGTCCGGTACGAACACTCCCTCCGCGATCATGTCCATGCTGCCGGTGGCCAGCATGCCATCGACATGCCAGGTATCCGCCACACTGATGTGCTCAAATGGCACCAGACACTTCATCATCATCGCAGACCCATCGTCCGTCGGCGCCATGGCGCTCAGCAGCACCCAGTCTGCGTGTACCACGCCAGTACCGAACTTCCAACGCCCCGTCACTTCATAGCCGCCAGCCACCGGCGTGGCGGTGCCGTTGGCAGGATTGACCGCGCCGGGCGCCAGGATGAAGGGTGCTTTGGAAAACACCTCAACCTGCAGCTCTTCTGAAAAGTGCACGAGCTGCCAGTTGTGCTCCATGTAGAAAGTGGTAATCCAACCCGTGGATGCACAGGCTTCGCTAACGGCAACACCAATGTCCACATACAGGCCCATGTCAATCTCGTAGCCACCAAACCGTCTGGGCACGAACGAACGAAATACGCCAGTTTCCTTTAACGCCTCTATGACGTCGTCGTCCGGCTTACGTGCCCGCTCGGCCTGGGCGGCACGGCTGGCGACCAGCGGCACGACGGATCTGACTCGATCCAGCAGACCGTCCAGCGGTTGGTCAGCTGAAGATGTGCGGGCAGGTTCACTCATTGTGTGCGTTCACTCGGGTCACTGAAGTAGATGCGCATGATGTTATCATCAAACGCGAAAGTGCCTGATACGGCCAATGCAGGGGAGTGCTCTTTATGGAATATACAGGGATCAACCATGTCGCACTGGTGTGCAGAGACATGCAGGAAACCGTGGACTTCTATACCGACGTACTGGAAATGAAGCTTGTCAAAACCATTGAACTTCCAGACGGCCGCGGCCAACATTTCTTCTTCGACAGCGGCAACGGATCCACCATCGCGTTTTTCTGGTTCCCCAACGCGCCGGAGGCGGCGCCGGGGGTGGCTTCCATGGATCGTTCGCCGGGTGCATCTATGATGACGGCACATGGATCCATGAATCATCTCGCGGTGGCCATTCCCTTAGAAAAGTTCGATGAGTATGCCGAACGGCTTAGGAAAAAGGGTGTGGACATACATGTGCTCAACCACAATGATCCGCCCGATCCACACTCAACACTCCAAGTGGTAGACAGCACCTGGATCCGTTCGATTTACTTCGCGGATCCTAACGGCATCTGGATGGAAATGGCGGCATTCACCCGTGAGTTTGACGAAACAGATGTTGCCCACGAGCCGGCAAAGGCGTCCGTAGTGCTGGAGTCGTCTTTTTAGAAACCGGTAGCACTGTTGTCGTTTACTTGTTAGAAGCGTGCCACAACATCAGCGCAGCGTTGCTTGATGAGGTTCGCCACGTTCTTTGATACATCCTGTGGCTGCTCGGTATTTTCTATGGCTTCAGATATGGTTAGCGCTAGCTCCGGGACACGGTTCCTGGCGAGCGGCTTTCCAAGACCCATATCCTCAGCAAACGTTTCAACATTGGCGGGCAGAATGAATGTTGATCTCGCCTCACCACCAAGTTGCATAGCCATGTTCTCCGTCAGCTCTGGATAGAAAACTGTACTGACGAGATCGTAGAGAGGGGACATTCGAACGGTTCCGTCGATACGTCTAAGCAACGAAAAATTCTTCGCGTGCGCGTCATGATTCCCAATGATGAAATTAAAGATTACGGCATCGAGCAACGCATTCAGATCGAGGACCGGAACACGAGACGCTGTGCGCAGGAGAGCAAAGCAATCCTTCAACGTGGGCCCCCCCTCACTCTGGTATTTGGTTTCTGATGGAATCCCTAGCGCCTGGCAGAAATCTTCCTGCGCTAATCTTCGAACGACACCTTCATCGTTGATATCGCGATCGTACCGTTCGATCAGAAGATAGTCCTTGTCTTGTGTTCGGCGAATGAGCGTGTTGGCGGCACTTAATCCAGACGTGCGTGCAAGCGCCATGCAGAAGGCTTCATTGAATACGAGGCCGTCATACTCCTTGATAACCGGTTTCAGGATATGGGTGCTTGGGGCGCTACCAAGTGGGATGGAGATTTTCCCATCTTCGTAACGCACAGCAATTTTGTCCTGCGCGCCTGCAAGAGAAAGTCGTATGCCCTCAGTTCCGGCCATTAAGGGTCTACGCGGAAGTTCTTCTAATATGGCATAGAGCTCGTCGCCATTAACATCTCTGTACGTATCTGTTGTATCAGGTAGAGGCGTACCTTCAGGCAAAAAAGTAATTGCACCCGCGCACTCGCCGCCGATTTGTTCGAGCATTGCAAAGTCGTTGCGATCGCTGATGCCGAGAATTTCTGCAATGGTCTCACGATTTGTTTCTTCGGGAAGAATGCCTCCAAAAAAGCCGCGGCACTCATTTTGTTTGAAACGTTCTTCTCGTAGAGGGAGTGAATGCGATAGAGCGAATGCACCATCGCGGGCTAGCCAGGCGGGATCATAGTCAAACACCATCTGCCCGCCATCATCCTGAATGAGGTGACCGGCTTAAAGTGAGATTGACAGGCCTTTTGTTAGCAGTCATTGGAAAAATTCGTCAGTTGCTGTACGCAAACACTATATGCGCATTCGAAGTACGATCTAGGATTCTGCGACGAGGTTATCCGGCGCTGCTCCTGAAGGCGACGCGTCAAGAGGAGAAATACTGAAGGTGTTTGCGGCGTTACGGTGAAATATCATCCCTTTTTCCGCATCTGAAAAATCTGCTGAGAGCAGGCCTTGAACGGCTTGGGTGGTGTTTTCGAACGGATAGTCCACGGCAAACATGACATTAGCGATGCCCAGGACCTCGACACAATACTTCAGTACCGGATTCCAATGCATGCCGCTGGTGGTGACCGCAAAGTTGTCGCGAAAATACTCGCTGGGTTTTCGTTGCAACTTGTTTCGTCTGACCGCGCTGTCGCCGTAGCGCGTATCCAGTCGATGGAGCCAGAAGGGAATGCCTTCACCGCAATGGCCGAGGATGATTTTAAGATTCGGTAGCTCATCGAAAATGCCACTTAAGATCAATCGCATTGCGTGCAGACCTGTTTCGACTTTGAAACCCCAGATCGCCAGATTCAGGTCGGGCTGGAGCGGCTCGCTCATGGCCGGCGGAGGTACGCGTGGGTGAATGTAGAGGGGCACGCCAAGCTCGGCAATGAGCTCCAGGATGGGGCGATACTTCGGATCGTCGAGATACTCACCATTAGTGTGTGAGTTAACGATAAGCCCATTCAGTTTGAGCTCTCTAATGGCGCGTTCGATCTCTCTCACCGCTTGTTGCGGAGCATGTGGCGCGAAGGAAGCCAAGCCCGCATACCGGGTGGGATGCTGCGATATGGCCTCGGCTAAGCGATCATTTGCAACTTGCGCAAGCCCAGTGGCTATATCAGGAGAGAAGACTTGAACGCCGGGTGAAGATAGGGAAAGCAGCTGCATGGCGATACCATTATCGTCCATGACGCTCAGTCGTTCGCTTTCCAGATCCTGAAGTTTGCGGCTGAACGTTTCGCTACGGATGATGAGCTTCATGACGTCCATGTCCCCACCGGATACTCCGGCAGCGATTAGCTTTCTGCCTTCAGCCAGTACTTCCGGGATCGTAAATGCCTCTTCGGTTGCGATCGGTCGAAATCGTCGCGCGTTTTGAACCCACGTGCTGTCTTGTTGCGCTGTTTCAACTGCGCGGGCATAAGCGCCGGTCGCCAGGAGAGGCGTGGTTAGAGCGGCTTTGATCAGGCCGCGGCGGGTGATCTGAGGCACAAGTCTCCCCGTTTGTATGTTGGCGATGGCACCAATTGTGTCATGCCACCGACCTGACGACGAGGCGGCGATATCCCGTAGACCGATCGGTCTTTTATGCACTACGCCTGGGTACTAAGATGGGTCGGTGTGATGGTGGGAGGAGCCAACATGAAGATGTACCAGGTACTGTTTTGGGTAATCGCTTGCGCGGTCAGTCCGATCGCGGCGGCGGCGCAAGACGGTGTTGCGACATTGAACCTGCGTGTCATTGACGCAACCACGGGCGAGCCGACCCCTGCCCGAATTGATGTGCGTAGTGATAGCGGTGAGTATTTGGTCGCTGAGGATGCGGTACTGTTCGGCGGCGATTGCGACATGAGCGACACGGGCGCCGGATACACCACGCTCGAGTCCGCTTTCGCTGCGTTCGCGGACCGGCTGGATAACCCCTATACCGGATCAACACAGTTCTATAGCGATGGCACTTCTTCACTTGCGGTACCGCCGGGCCAGGTGTCCATTCGCGTATTCAAAGGGCCGGAATACAACGTCGCGACCACGGATGTTGAAGTTGCTCCGGGCTCAACAACTGAGCACGACATGATGCTCAATCGCTGGTCCGATATGCCCGCGAGCGGTTGGTACAGCGCCGACGATCACATCCACATTCAGCGTCCGCATGCGGATCTCGACCCACTCATATTGAAGATGATGCAGGCGGAAGACATTCACGTGGCCAACCTGCTGCAGATGGGCAAGGTAGCGACGTTCGACATCGCTCCACAGTATGCATTCGGTTCGGACAGTTATCACCAGGAGGGGCGCTTTATCCTCGCTACCGGTCAGGAGACGCCGCGTACGCACTTTCTCGGGCATACGATCACACTGGGTGCAGACAAGCCTATATACGATCGGGAAAATTATCTCATCTACCGGCTGGTTTGGGCGCAGGCGCTCGAACTCGGTGCGATAAACGGGTTTGCGCACGCCTACTCATCGGACGGCGGTCCTCTTTCTATATACGACGGTTTGGCCGTGGTGGCGCCGCACGATCTGCTGCATTTTATGGAGGTGCTGCAGTTTAATCGAAGTGGCTACGAGCCTTGGTACGACACACTGAAACTTGGTTATCGTGTGACGCCGACCGCAGGTACCGACTATCCGTGCGGTGAGCAAACCATCGTTGGCCATGAGCGGTTCTATACGAAGGTAGACGGCGAGCTGACGTACGAGAACTGGATCGCATCGGTGCGCCAGGGGCGAACCTTCGTCACGACGGGACCCATGGCTGTTTTTACGATCAACGGTCAAGACATTGGCAGTGAGGTTGTCGTCAAGCCTGGCGGTGTTGTCAGCATCGCCGGGGAGGTCACGTTTGACCCAGCCCGCGAAGCGCTGAGGTTTATCGAGGTTGTGCGTGATGGCAGTGTCATCGCTAGATTTGCTCCGGTCGATGGCGCCAATTCGGTGCGCTTCGTCTTTGACGAGCGAATTGATGGGTCGTCCTGGTTCGCTCTGCGCGGCTACGGAAGTCAGGTGCACGGCGCACTCGGCTCACCAATCCATCTGGCGAGTTTTCACGCGACGAGCAACGTGCATACCGCGCCTATCTATGTGCTGACCAAGGACGGTGATCAAATCGCCGAGATCGCGCCGTCGAAAAGTGTCGCCCGGGCGTGGCTTGCGCGGCTCAAAAGTCTGGAGCTGGTATTGACCGAGTCCAACTTGGATGAGCTTGCGCGCAGTCTGGAGGTGCCGAACTTCGATGCTGTGCCGGAAGCGACTTTGCGCAGCAATCGGTCGGCGTTGCTGCTAGAGGTCAAGCAGGCACAATCCTACTTCATGAAGCTTTCTGGGGATTGAGATTGGAAAGAGACAAAGGAAAAACTGTATGACTTACGCAAATGGCCGTGTGCTCTATGACGCTGACTCGCACATCCTGGAGTTACCTGATTTTCTGGAGCGCTATGCGGATCCGGCTTCTCGCGATGACCTGCCGGAAATTTCCTTCTATGCAGACGGTGGGCCGAAGCTCGAGCGTGTTTTCAAGCAGATCATTGATAACGGTCGCCGTCACGATGATGCATTGCGGGAGTCCGCGCGAGGATTGGGAGATGCGATCTTAAGCGGACCGCGCGGGTACAAATCTCATGGCGCGTTCGACAATACAGACAGGTCTGAAGTCCTCGACATGCTGGGTTTCAAACGACAGCTGGTGTTCGCTACGTTCTCCGCCATAGGCGCTTTTGAAGTGCCCGAGCCGGGCAAAGCCTATGCGGCAGCGCGTGCGCTCAACAGAGGTATTGGTGAATTCTGCGCCGACGATGAGCGATTGCTGGGTGTAGGTGCGGTGCCGATGTACGACAGAGAGCGCGCGCTTGAGGAACTGGAGTTTGCCCTGGCCCAGAATGCTGCGGCCATCTGGGTGCCGACCGGACACTGGGCAGGATTGAGCCCTGGGCACGGCGATTGGGATCCATTCTGGGCGCGACTGACCCAGTCCGGTGTGCCGTTCGTGCTTCACGTTGGCGGATCGGCGAGAACCATCGACAAAGAGTGGTTGAACAACGGACAGCCTATGCCGGGTGGTTTTGAACCTGGTAGTGGCGAACACGTCATCGCCAGAGAAATGACATCCCTACATCATGCTGCTGAGCTGTTTCTCACGATGTGTATATTCGATGGTGTGTTCGAGCGTCATCCAACGCTGCAGGGAGCTTGCGTGGAGCTGGGTGCTGGTTGGGTACCCCAGTTTCTAGACCGCCTCGACTGGGTAGTCGACATCTGGGGTAGATCGGATGCAAGTCTGCGAGCGCTGTCGGCAAAACCGTCGGAAATCGCCTCCGCGCATCTCGCGTTCACACCTTACGTGTATGAAGACGTGGGTAAGTTGATCCAGCAGTCCAATGCAGACCTCTATCTCTTTTCCAGTGATTACCCCCATGCGGAAGGTGGCAAGGATCCTTTGCGGCGATTTGATGCGTCACTTGCCAATGCGCAGATCGGCGTTGAAGCTCAGGCGAAGTTTTTCGCCGAGAATCTACAACGCGTTTTACCTTGAGTTTCGGATGTCCTGCCGATATGCGCGCCAGCCACTCACGTAGGATTCGCGCGGCCCAGAACCATTTACTTGTTCTCATCAGCGAACTCCTCTGAATTGTCATCCCCTGATGCCTTGTAGGCTTCGTACGCGGTCTTACCTTCCCGCTCCCAGTAGTCCCGGAAGGCTTGCGCTTGCATGAAATCATCGTCACCTTTGGATTTGCCCTTGGACTTGCCCTTCGACTTGCCTGAGCGGTTGCCCGAATTGCCAAAGCCAAAAAAAAGCTTGGCCAGGACCAGGACTCCGATCGCTTGCCAGAAGGAGATTTCACCGACGCCGAGCAAGCCTACGAGCGTCGCATTCCATAGGTATTGCACCAGTAGTCCAAACAGCGTGCCGAACACAATCACCGCGGCGCTGCCCATCAGTGCGTAGAAGGCGAATTTTTCGCCTCGACTAAGATTTTGGGGGAAAGAACTAGATTTCATATCGATCTCCGAATCAATTGTTTGCGAAGCTTTTTCATAGCACGGGCTTTATGGGAGAGAAGCGTATTGAGTGGTACATCCCAGGTTTCTGCCAGGTGGCGAATGGTCTCGCCTTCCAACTCGTTCGAGATCACCACGCGACGCTCAATTTCCGATAGGGAATCCAACGCGTCGAAGAGTTCCACCTGGCCCTCTTGCGAGGTGATTTCTTCGAATGCCCCATTGGCCTTGAGCATCTCCATCAAAGATTCACTGCTTTCTTCGAAGGAAATGCTTGACCGACGTGTTCGGTAGAGATCCGTAACCCGATTCTTCAGAGAACGATAGGTATAAGCCGCGAGATATTCGGGAGCGGGGCTGTCGCCACGTTCAAGTATCTTGAGGATCACATCGTGTACAACATCCTCGGCATCAACGCTCGCATCTCTGAGCAATGTGCGCACGTAGCCGATGAGGCGGTTGCGCTCCGTGCTTATAAACGACGTGATGTGACCTTTGGGCATCGCGTTCTCCATTATCTACTAAACGAACGACTCGCGAATTTATTGCAACTATTTGAGGCGTTTGCCGAAGCGGTTATCCTGCAGGACCAATACCGGCTGGAATTCACCATGACTGTGCTGTTTTTTCTTTACGCGCTACTGTTTGCCGCATCCTCGTGGAACATCTGGCGGCCACATACGAGTATCGGGCCAGTTGTCGTGGTGAGCTTCATCTCCCAGCTGATCGGCGGATTGTTCGCCGTGCAAATCGTCATAGTGAATCTGGTGTTGGGAGTTTTGTTCTACGCGGGCGGTGCCGCCAGCGGCGGCCTTGGTGTAATCGCGGCCTTGCTGCACACCGGAGCGCTGCTCAGCTATCTGTGGTTCCACTTACGCTCGCACACGACCCAGGTAGTCGTTGAGGAGGCGCTGCGCTCCGGGCTCGGTGCTGACTATCGTCGCCAGACGGATGACGATCTCAGCGCTCAATTTGCCACCGGGCTCGACGTCAAGCGCATCGTCAAGCCACTGCCGCAGGATCTGCCGGGCGTCGAAATCATCAAGGACCTGCACTATACCGAGGACAAAGACATTCGCGCGCTCGATATTTACCGCAAGATTGACCATGGCGAGAACCGGCCGGTCTTGCTGCAAGTCCACGGTGGCGCCTGGACCGAGAAAATGGGCAGCAAGAATGAACAGGCGCGCCCGCTTATGAACCACATGGCGCTGCGCGATTGGGTTTGTGTGTCGGTGGGTTACCGGCTGAGTCCGAGCGTCCAGATGCCAGCCCATATCATCGATGTGAAGACCGCGCTGCTGTGGGTGAAGGATCACATCGCCGAGTACGGCGGTGACCCGAACTTCATCATCGCCACCGGCGGCTCAGCCGGGGGTCACCTGTCTGCCTTGTTGGGCGTCAGCGCTAACGATCCTCTGCTGCAGCCCGATGCTCCGGATCGCGACACCTCGATTCAGGGGTGTGTGCCATATTACGGCGCAGTGGACCTGCTCAACGAGCTTGGCGAGGCGCAAGACATCGAAAAGATGATGGCTGACAAAATCATCGGTGTGACGAGGTCGGAGAACCCAGAGCTCTGGGAAGCGGTATCGCCGCTGCAGCGGGTGCACGGCGATGCACCACCCTACCTGGTAATCTGCGGCAATGCCGACAACCTGGTGCCCGTCACCACGAACTCCGCGTTCGCGCAGCGGCTCGACGAGGCCGGCACGTCTGTCTGCTATGCAGAAATTCCGCACGCTGGACACGGCTTCGACATGATACGTAACCCTCACAGCGAGTACGTCGTCTACGGTATCGAGCGGTGGCTAGCTTATCAGTACAGCCGCTACCGCGAGGCTTCAACGGATTCGGATATGCGTCAGGATTCCCTCTCGTAAACGGTTTCACGCCGTGGTCTTGCGGCGAACCGCGTGCCACACGCGCTGCAGGTTTTCGCCCAGCGTGTGGGGCAAGATCAGCAGCGCCGGCGTTACGATAAGCGTCAATACGGTCGCAAACGACAAACCGTAAACGATACTGCTGGCCAACTTCACCCAATACGCGGACACCTGGCTACCGTACACAATCTCGCGGTTAACCAGGTCGATGCTCATGTTAGTGGCTAAAGGCAGCAGGCCCAGCACGGTGGTTGCGGTGGTCAGTATGACCGGTCGCAGGCGTTGCGCGCCGGTGCGGATGATCAAAGACTGAATATCCATCTGTGGGTGCTGTTTGCGCAGGTGGTTGAAGGTATCGATGAGCACAATGTTGTTGTTCACGACAATCCCGGCCAGCGCGACAATGCCAATACCGGTCAGTATCGCGCTGAACGTCTGTTGAAATGTCAGCAAACCGAGCAACACACCGGCTGTCGACATCACCACCGAAGATAGAATGAGAATTGCCTGATAGAAACTGTTGAACTGCGTCACCAGCAGCACAAACATGAGCAGCAAGGACATCATGAAGGCGAAGCCCACAAATTCCAGGGATTCTGCCTGCTCCTCGCTTGCACCTTTGAACTCTACTCGCAATGTAGAAGGCAGATCAGCTGTTGCGAGCCATGCCTGTATCTCGCTGACCTTATTGTCCGCTACCACCCCCGGCATTACATTGGCGCGCACGAACATTACGTATTCGCCGTCCACCCGCTGAATTGAATCGACCTTGTCTTTGGGCGCGCGGGTCACGAAATTCGATAGTGGCACCGCGCCGCTCGGTGTGTTGACTCGAAGTTGGTCTAACACATCCATATTGCGATCGGTCTCTGGATAACGCAGTCGAATCTCAACTTCCTCCTCTGCGTCGTCCGGTCGAAATTCGCCGAGATAGATGCCGTTGGTGACCAACTGTACGGTGCCGCCGACCACATCGATGCTGGCATCAAATAGCGCCGCCTTGGCGCGGTCCACAGCCAGTTGCCACTCTATGCCTGGCAGTGGACGGGTGTCCTCAATGTCGCGTAAGCCGCCGATCTCCTGCATGAACTGTTTCACCTGACCTACGGCTTGCGGCAAGTCGGTGCGAAATTTGGACGCGATTTGCACCTGTATGTCTTTACCGCCTACCGGTCCGTACTCTTGTTCTTCGATCTCAACCTGGATGCCTGCTATGCCGCTTACCGCGGCGCGTGCTTGTTCGAGAACTTCATAACCCGAATATCCGGCGTCTAAGTCGATTTCCAAGTGAATCATGCCGATCTGATCCGGTGGTGGACTGCCGCTACTCCAGAAACTGCCGCCTTCGCCACTGGTGGACGTATACATCGATTCAATGCCGTCCACCGTCAATACGGCCTGTTCGGCTTCTAAGACCAGGTCGAGAATCTCTTCTTTGGAAAAGTTACCGCGTGCGAGAACGCTTACGCGGCCATAGTTTGGGTCGGTATCAGTGAAATATATGAAGCCGGCGCCGTAGCGGCCGTACAGGTTGAAGATCGTCAGCAGTACGGTCGCGACCACAATAATCAGCATGAGCGGTCGACGGATAACCCAGCGCAACAGGCGCGCGTAGACCCCAGTAAAGTTAGATAAGGTCAGTGGATCGCCATGCTCGAGGGTGTGCAGGTTTCGAGTGTGCTCGTCGTCAGTGGCGCCTACTTTGCCGAAGATGGTGCCTAGGGTTGGCCCAAAGAAGAGCCCGTACAACAAGGAACCGGTTAACACGGCGAACACCGTGATCGGCAGGAAGATCATGAATTCGCCGGACATACCCGGCCAGAAAAACAGAGGCAGAAAGGCCGCCAGGGTAGTGGCGGTGGAGGCGAGCACCGGCCAGAACATTCTGCGCGCTGCTGCGATATAGGCATCTCGTTTGTCGGCGCCTTCCGCCATTTTGCGATCGGCATATTCGGTAACCACAATCGATCCATCAATGAGCATGCCGAGTCCAAGCAGCATGCCGAACATCACCATGAAGTTGAACGTATAACCCATGGCCCTGAGAAAGATGAGCGCAGCAAGAAAAGACACCGGCACTGCGAGGCCAACCAGTATGCCGCTGCGTATCCCCAGGGCGGCAACCACCACGACCATGACAAGCGCCATCGCAGTCACCATATTGCCTTGAAGTTCGGTGACTTGTTGCGCTGCAAAGGGTGATTGGTCCTGACTGTACTCAACGCTGACCTCAGGCGGGAAAGTCAAACGATATTCTTCCACTATCGCCTTAACTGCATTGTTGGTATCGATTAAGTTGCTCTGTGGGCGCCGCAATACTTCAACGCTGAGGGCCTGTTTGCCGTTGATTCTGCTGTAGTTTTCGCGATCCTTAAACGTGCGCCGAACATGGGCGATCTTGTCCAGCGTGACGACGGTTTCGCCAGTGGACTTGATCGGCAGCTGAAAGACATCCTCGCGTGTCTCGATCAATCCAGGGACTTTTACTGCGAAACGCCCCTGGCCGGTGTCCATGGCGCCAGCTGCAATCAAGCGATTGTTGCTACGCACGGCGTTAAACACTTCCTGCTGAGATATCGAATAGAACTCGAGTTGGGTGGGATCAATGATCGCTTCCAGCAACTCTTCCCGGTGCCCGGATAGCCGGGCTTCCAGTACGTTTGGAATGGTTTCGATTTCACGCTTTAGGCGCAGGGCCATCTGGTAAAGGCGCCGCTCAGGGACTATGTCTGAAGCCAGGCTCACCACGATCACCGGGAAATCTGTCAGGCTTACTGCTTTGACAATCGGTTCTTCAGAGGTTGACGGGATTTCAGCCTGAGCGCGATCAACGGCTGCACGGGTCTCGTTGATCGCCACATCAATGTCGATTTCGGCATCAAACTCCAACACCATCGAGGCGACACTTTCGCGGGCATAAGAAGTGAGCTCGTCGAGACCCTCGATCGAGCGCAGCTCAACTTCCATCGGCCGAATGATCAAGCGGTCAGCGTCCTCCGGAGAAATCCCCGGATGCGGCACTGTAACCATGATCATCGGCATGTCGACCGCAGTATCTGCTTCAACCGGAATGGTGGCCCGAGCGATGACACCGGCGATGACAATCATTGCCAGGATGCTGAGCGTAGTCCGGCTGCTGTCGATAACAGTGCTGATCAAGTTGTTCATCCGCCGTCCGCCATGACTACTTCAACTTGTTGCCCTTCAAACGCCATTTCCTGGCCAACCGTTACCAAGCGGATCTCCTCCGGGAGGCCGCTGACCCAAACGCCTTCCTGGGTGTCGCTGACAATGTCCACATGCAGGTAGCGTATGCGATCCTGGTTGTCGAGGATGCGGATGCCGAGCAGGCCCGCGTCGTCGAGTGATAACAGTGCGGGCGAAACGAGGTGCGCCTTAACCGCGTCCCGCGCGATCTCGATGTCCGCGGACAATCCGTCGCGCACCGCGTTGTCGGCGTTCGGGATAGCCACTTCCACGCGGTAGGTACGTGTTGTTGGATCCGCTGCGTGGCTGATGAAAGTTACCTTGCCGGGTTCTGACCTGCCGTTGTTCAGCGTAATTTGTGTTGTGTCGCCGAGGCTGATTTGCTCTACCTCCTGCTCGGTGACATGGCCGACTACCAGCATCGGGTCGGGGTCTAGCACTTCAGCGCATATGCCGCTGCGTTCCAGCAAATCGCCAATGTCGACTGGCCGCTGCTGCACCACACCATCAAACGGCGCCCTTATTTTGAGGTATTCAAAATCGAGCTGACGCGTTGTCAGTTGCGCTTGAGCATTGATGAGTCGGACCCGCGCCGCGGCGATGTTGGTCTCAGACTGGTAGCCTTGTTTCTTCAGCTTCAGGGCGCCTTCGTGCTCGAGCCGTGCATGTGCAACGGCTGCGGCTGCTTCCTGGAGTTTGATTTTGCGGTCTTCCATGGCCAATTGGCAGAGTAGGTCACCTGCCTTGACGACGCTGCCTTTCTCTACCGGCAGTATTTCCACCCGGCCACCCGTCTGAGCCCTGACGGTAACGCTGCGTTTGGCCTCAGTCTTACCGCGGGCAGTGATCTGGGTGACGTAGGGTTCAGCCTGTCGGGTTTCGACCCGTACAGTGACCAAGTCCGGTTGTGAAATCTCTGGTTCCACTTCGGAGGCTTCGGTTAACGGCCCGAGTTGACCAGATGCCAGCCATACGAGCAGCGCTACGGCAATGCCGATGGCCCAAACGTAGGTAGGCCTCACGTCTGCGCCCCATTGGCGAGGGGAGGGCGCAACCCGTCGAGCGCTAAGTCGACCAGTGCTTCGCGGCGGGTGGCGTTATAGCGACCCGGGTCGACTGGCGCCATGAGTGACCACCCTTCCGTCACGCTGACAATCTGCTCCACGAGTAAGTCCGCGGCCTGGTCGTCGCGCACTTCGCCGCGAGATTGAGCAGCACTTACCAGCACTTCGAGCTTTTGATGTAAGGCGCGTGCGTGAACGTTGATTTTGTCCGCAAGCGCACCGTCTACTCTGGCCTTGAGCAACAGTTGGTACCACAGGTACCAGACTTCGCTGTATTCGCCCGTTGCAAAGGGTGCTTCCAGCACCTGTCTAAGAACCTCATAGACGTTACCGCTGGCGACCAGTTGATCGCCCCAATCTGTCATCGCTTCAAGCATCAGATTGGTTAACTGCCTGAACAGGTCTTCCTTGTTGGCAAAGTAGTGTGTCAGGACTCCTGTTGTGCAACCGGCTTCGATAGCGATCTGGCGTAAAGACGCCCCCTCAAACCCGCGGGCTTGGATCACGCGCAATGCTGCCTGCACGAGCTCATCGCGTTTTTCTTCAGGATCTATCGCCGGCCGGCCCCGGACCGGCGGGTCATCGAGTTCGCTCACACTGTATCACCCAGAATAACGAGTGTTATATATAACAGCTGTTATGAAATTTTAAAAGCGGTGACAGTGTCGTGGGCAACGAGCTTTGGGCTAGGCAGCCAGCTCGTTGAGGTTTACGCTTGTGGGTAGTTTTTTTGGAACGGGCGGGAGGACACATCTGATATGAACATTACGCTTTACTACGCACCCATTGCCTGTTCTCTTGTGCCCTATGTTGCGCTGACTGAGGCGGACGCAGAGTTTGAAGTACACGTAGTCAACTTTATGAAGGGTGAGCATTTGAGCCCTGAATACATGCGTCTGAACCCAAAACACAAAGTACCGCTTCTTTCCATTGATGGAGAGTTTCTGACGGAAAATGTGGCGATCCTGCAATGGATTGCCCGGCAGTTTCCTGAGGCAAACCTAATGCCGCATGACAAGGATGAGTTTCGTGCTATTTCGCTGATGTCCTGGTGTGCTTCTGGCATACATCCGACTCTTACCCCTAATGTGATGCCGCAGAAATATTGCGATCTGCCAGGCTCGGAAGACAACGTAAAACAGTGCGCTCACAAAGTGATGCACGAAGCGTTTGCGATCGCTGAGGGATTGTTAGACGGACGAGAGTGGTTTTTCGATCACCTTACGATCCCAGATATCTATTTCTTCTGGTGTTTTCGGCGCTCAATTCAATTTCAGTTGGACGTTTCGGAGTATGAACACTGTAACGATCACTTCACGCGAGTGAGTGCACGAGAGAGTGTGCAGAAGTTGATAGCGTTTGAGAAAGAGGCGCTTGCGGGCTATTCAGCGAAATAGGCGTTGGGCATAAAGTGTTGATTCCAATGGGCGGACAGTTCGGCAATGCCAAGAATATTTGGAAATCTCTCGCAGCCGTAGCCCTGTCACTCTGCCTCGACGCATATTCTGGGGTGCGTGCAGAGAGCGCGGGTGTACCTGGCCCATTCCTGCATGAGTCCGATATCGGCTGGAAAGTAAACGACTTCGCCGTCGCCCGCTGGAAAACTCTGATAGGTGGAAATGAAGGTGGTCAGATCGAGCAGGGCGACGTTCAGTTCGGCTTATGGGAGCTCGCCCCTCACGCTATCTATCATAGTCACCGGCACGACGTACCTGAGATCTACTACGTCGTATCAGGCAAGGGTGAATGGAGCGTCGGGCCCGAAACCCGCGAAGTCGGCCCCGGCGACGCGGTTTACACTGCACCGGGATCAACCCATAAAATGGTAAACACGACCGACCAACCGCTGCAAACCGTCTGGTTCTGGTGGGCTCCAGATGGCAGGCGCAAAGTGTTCGAGGGGGCCTATGAATTTACTGAGGAGGCTCCGGAGCAACCGGGCAACGTGGCGCCATGGGGCCCTTAAACCGCAGAAAATTTCTCTATGGTTCACTCCTGGCCCCTTTCGCGAGTGCCCTTTCCAGCTGCTCCGCCCAGGAACCGCTCCCGCCTGGCAGCCGGGTCATTGTTGTCGGCGCTGGGTTTGCTGGTCTGACCGCAGCCCGTCAGCTGCAGACCGATGGATATGAAGTTGTCGTTCTCGAAGCCCAGGAAAAAATCGGCGGCCGAGCGAATACGGACGTATCTCTCGGCGCCAATGTCGATCTCGGTGCGTCCTGGCTTCACGGCGGACCGGGCAATCCCCTCAAAGCGATAGCGAAGCATCATGGCATCACGAGTTTCGGATCGGACTACAGCAATGGATTGCTCTTTCAGAATGATGTCGCTGGCGCCGCACCAACTGAGATTGCTGATGTTGTCAGCGGACCTGTCTCCGAGGAGCTTGAAGCGGCGATTTCTGGACCGTTGCTAAAACTTGTCGCTGCACGAACGGCGGGACTCGAGGTATCAAACGTCAGTATGGAAGATGTCTTTGCCCGCATGGAAGCCGGTGGCGCCACTAGCCTCGCGTTAAAGGTTCAAAGGCTCTTGTTAGAGTCGTATGCTGCCTCGCCTCTCGGTGACCTTGGGATCGCTGCTGCACTGACGGAATCAGTAACGGGCTCAGACCAGGACTCAGCTGAGCAGTTTGTTACCGGCGGTATGTCCAAACTGCTCGCGGTGGTTGCAGGCAAGCTCGACGTGAGGTTTGGGGCCAAAGTAGATCAGATTGATTATTCCCCGACCGGCTGTCGCGTTATCGTCGGCGAATCCAGTTTCGCTGCCGATGCTGTGATCGTCACAACCTCGATCGGTGTCATCAAAACCGGAAGC
>Ga0315336_1003392_pt1 | contig 21302 bp, 22 predicted proteins | sample ASW5metaG_FD_204512 | JGI IMG/M metagenome (GOLD analysis project Ga0315336, IMG submission 204512) | Ammonia-oxidizing marine archaeal communities from Monterey Bay, California, United States - ASW #5 | ecosystem: Environmental > Aquatic > Marine > Intertidal zone | place: USA: California... | reverse complement strand
TATCTAGACTGTATTATTGGGTATCCACAGGAATGACTTCCTGATCTGTAGATAAAGCTGCAACATCTTTTGCTATTATTTTATCCCCTGCACTTAATCCAGAAAGCACGACAAAAATATTTTCATAACGCATTTCAGTTTGTATCTCTCTTCTTAATAATCTTTGGCTTTCGTTAACTAAAAAAACATATTTTTTCCCTTCATCAATTAAAACTGATGTAACAGGGATAGTTAAAACATCGGTGAGTTTTTTTAGTGGCAGTGTTGCAGTTGCAATCATTCCAGAACGGGCATTCTTAGAAGCGACACGCACTCTGACAGCATGCGTAAACGTCTTGATATCAGGATCAGTTTGAAAAGCAATTAAAGCCCCTTTTTCAAAAGAGCCATTTATGTCAATTGGTATCTCTTGTCCAAGCTGGAGGTTATCAATTACATTACCTCGAACTTCTAGATAAAGATCTAACTTGGTAGTATCAACCAATGTGACGACAACTTCATTTGGAGAAATTGTATCTCCTACCTCAACAAAAACTTCATTAACATAACCTTGAAAGCGTGATTTCAATTGCGTCCTTTCAAGATCTCTTTTTGCTTTATGAACAGTTGAAGCAATTTCTAGTAGCTTTTGTTTTGTATTATCCAATTGAGATTTTGATAATAAAGATTCCTTTCCTAATTCTTCTACCCTATCAACTTCTCTCTTTTGTAATTCCAAATTTTCATGGGCAATATTAAAAAGTTTTTTATACAGATCATGCTCATCTAATACTAGGAGCACCTCACCTGATTTAACAAATGACCCTGGCTCTACCATTTTTTTCTTAAGCCGGCCGCTAATTTCAAATTTCAGCTGTGCGCTCATAAATGGTTTTAAGCGCCCCATATATGTCGCGGTAGGCATAAATGTTTTATATTTCACATCCGTAACATTTACTGCTAATGGTGTTCTTTTTTCTAGTTTTTCTTCTGTTGTTGGCTCAATAATAAACAAAAGTACTGCAAAAAATAACAGCAACGCTAATATAGCGAGGCTCGCCAAAGGTTTGTTGCTGCTCAATTTGCTCACTTTATAGGCCATCTTTTAATAAACTTCCTTATTATTATGAATACTGCATTTTTAATTGCGAATTTTACCCATAAAAAAGCTATGATTTGCAAACTTATAGAACAAAATTACTAGATATGGGCATATACCCTTCACTAAAAAGTGTTTTGCTTGAGTATAAAGGCCTTTACATAGTTAGCAAATGTTTGACGCTAGCCATGATATTCGTGGTCCTTATTACTCCAAAAAGTTTTGCTGAAGACGCAAGCTTAGACAGTATCATTGATAAGATTGTCGCAGAAGGCGTAAGCACAGTCAAAAAAACGCGTTCCGCTAAAAAAATTACCGTAAAAAGCAATAAAGAAGAAAATGTTCAGATAATCCAGAGTGAAAATGTACAGTTATTGCCTTTAGAGAACCCTGGTGATAAAGATAATGCAGATTTTGAAATAGAATCACCGCCTAGAATTTCTGGGAATAGTTGTAGTGTCAATAATGTTAAAAAAATCGCGGCTGAAAACAAAAAATCACCTGATCAAAGAATTCTGTTGCAAGCAAATAGATCATACAGTGATCAAAAAAGAGGGATCGTAATCTTGCAAGGTGATGCAAGATTTCAACAAGAAAAAGAAACAATCTCTGGGGAAATAGCAAACTACCTAGAAAAACAAAAAAGGCTACGCGTTACTGGTGATGTTCGTTATGCAGGTGAAGGCATAAATGTTAATGCGCCGTATCTTGAGCACGATACTAAGAAAAAAGAAACATATTTCCTTGGAGCAAGATATTTTCTTCCTGAATCAGATATTAATGGAAAAGCAAGAGCGGTGAAACGCTATGCAGATAAAACTGTAAAACTAACTAAAGCAAGCTACACAACATGCGACCCATCAAAACCAGAGTGGGTATTAAAATCTAAAAAAGTAAAACTAGATGTTAAGGAAGGTGTTGGAGAAGCAAATCATGCAATTTTTAAATTTAAAAACATACCTATTTTTTATACGCCATGGATTCGGTTCCCGCTTGATGATAGAAGAAAGTCTGGTTTTCTTGTGCCAAGTCTTGGATCAACGCACGAAGATGGGCATGACCTTGAAGTTCCGTACTATTGGAACATTGCACCAAATCAAGATGCCTTATTCTCACCTAGATACTTACAAGATCGTGGTCTTTTGTTAAAAAATAAATACCGTTATTTAGATAAATATCGCGAAAGCACGATACATGTTGAAGGGATTGATGATGACGTTACAGATGACGACAGATATTTATTACAAGTAAAGCATAAGGGGAAATCAAAAACTGGCAATGCTAACTTTGATCTCATTTATAACCAAGTATCCGATGACGAATATTTTGAAGATTTTGGCAATACACTTGACTCCATAAGTACAACACATATGGAAAGAAGAGCAACATTATCTTATAGTCAAAGCAAACCTCGCGGTAGCTGGAGTGCCTACACACAATTTCAAGGGTTTGAAGTTCTCGATGAAAGTCAGACTCGAAGCACCTACCCTTACAGGACTTTACCTTCAGTTGGATTTAATGCTAATTGGTACAGACAAAAACATGGCCTGAATTATGATTTATTTGGGACGTTTGCTAAATATGACCACGATGTATGGGTTGAGGGTGAAAGATTTGATATCAACTGGGCCGCAGAACGTCCTTATCGTGGAAATGGGTGGTTTTTTACCCCTCGATTCAGGCTACAACATACAGACTACAGCTTAAATCAAGCAGATGTGTCTAACACATCAGATGGTACTAGCAGCAGTCCATCAAAGACTTTACCGTTTTTCAGCCTCGATGGCGGTTTGATTTTTGAACGCAATGTAGCAAATTTAAACTGGGTGCAAACTCTAGAACCAAGATTTTTCTATTTAAACGTGCCACATAAAAAACAAAATGATATGCCAATATTTGATACAGGGGAGTACGAATTCAGTTTTGCACAACTATTTCGTGATAATCGCTTCACAGGAGCTGATAGGACAGGTGATGCCGACCAGCTATCCTTAGCTTTGACTACAAGACTTATAGACACTAAGAATGGTCAAGAAAATCTAAATTTGAGTATCGGGAAAATTATTTATTTTAGGGATCAAAAAGTACAAAAAGATGTAAATGCAATAAAAAAGACAAGAAGGCACTCTGAACTGGCAGCCGAGATTAGTTTCAAACAAAAATCATGGGCTTTTACAGCATCTACGCTCATTGACCCTCATGAAAAAGGAAACCCAACAGAAAGAAGCGCGTATAGTTTATATTTCCACGGAAAAGATAATAGATTGTTTAATTTATCGTATCGTCACCGCCGTTCGGAAATAATGCAAGCAGATGCCAGCTTAGTAATGCCTCTAACGAATGAGCTTAACTTTGTTTGGCGTTGGAATTATGATATGCGTAAAGGGAGAGACTTGGAAGTTTTGACAGGGCTCGAATATGAAACATGCTGCTGGGCAGCGCGCCTAATAAGAAGAAGGTTGCTGGCAGGTGAAGATGAAAACACACTAAATGATATTCAGTATGAGGCTAACATTGAGCTGCAATTTATTTTCAAAGGATTAACGGGTGTAGGCTCGAAACTAGGTAAAACATTTAGAAAAAGTATAGGCGGATATGAGGAAGAAATATACTAAAAACCATTATGTTTTTTTGAAAAACTTCGTGCACAAGACTGTTCTTAGCTTCATTATTTTTTTTGTTTCAACGGCAACGATAAACATAGCATTTTCTGAAGAGATGTTAGATAGGACTATCGTTATTATTGAGGATGAGATTATTACGGAAAGAGAATTTTTAGAGCATTACAATGTGACAATACAAGCTATGAAAGTGCCTAAAGAAAATTTACCACCAGAAGAAATTTTGCAAAAACAAATATTAGAACGCTTAGTTGTTGATCGTCTGCAATTAATAGAAGCAAAAAAAAGAGGAATAAGAATTGATGATTTTGCATTGAATCATTCTATGAGAAATATAGCTGCCGGGAATAAACTCGACTTAGATGGATTTAGAGAAATGCTTTTTAATAAAGGAATAATCTATGCACAATTTCGTGAAAAAATAAGAAATGAAATGGCAATTGACCAATTAAAAAACCGTGCAATTGTTAGCAATATAATTATTACGACACAGGAGGTTGATGATTTTATTAAACATAAGTCAGAATTGTTGACTCAAGATGAAAAATACCATTTGCTCCATATCCTAATTTCTTTAAATGAAGCTGCAAAACCACATGAAATACAAAAGGCAGGTGAAGAGGCAAAAGGGATTATGAAAAAAATAAAAGAAGGTATAGATTTTAGTAAACTTGCAGTAACTCATTCTGATGGACAAACTGCTTTAGAAGGAGGAGATATTGGTTGGAGATCTCTGAGGGAAATGCCGGCAATTTTTGTAAATGCAGTTCAAAATATGAAAATAGGAGAAGTAAGCCCTATTATCAAAGACCCAAGTGGCTTTCATATAATACAGCTTACAGAAATACAAGGAGGCGCAAGCTCTATCGTGAAACAAACACATGTAAGACATATACTAATGCAACCAAATGCTTTAATAGATGACGATGAGGTAACAACAAGACTTGAAACAATAAAACAACGCATAGAAAGCGGAGAAAGCTTTCCTGACTTAGCTAAAGCAACTTCAGATGATAAAGGCTCCGCTGCAGAAGGCGGTGATTTAGGGTGGCGCAGCCCTGGCCAGTTAATTCCTACTTTTGAAAATGAGATGAATCGGTTAGAGATAGGTGAAATAAGTGTCCCATTCCGCTCTCAATATGGATTTCATATTGTGCAAGTTTTAGGCAGGCGGGAACGAGACAACACCGAAGAAAGTTTGAGGTTGCGTGCAGAAAAATACCTTAAAGCACAAAAAGCACAACAAGAAGTTGAATCATGGCTGCGACGTTTACGAAATGAAAGTTATGTAGAGTATTTATTTTTACAAGATAATCCTTCAGGATAGAAACTTAGGTAATATTACTGATTTAGTATGCCATAGAGTGAAAAAAAAACTAAAAATCGTTATCACCCCTGGAGAACCTGCGGGCATCGGAATAGATATAACAATTAAACTTTTGCAAAAAAATATTCCTGCACAAGTAATTGTAATATCAGATTATGCCTTGCTTGAAGATAGAGCAAAGAAAATAAATTTACCTATAACAATAAAAGAACATAATCACGAAATTTTTAAAGAACATAGTCCAGGGACAGTTGAAATATTACCAGTAAAGCTAAAATCAAAAGTTGAGCCCGGAATTCTTAACACAGAAAATTCAAGTTATGTGATAAAAAGTATAGAAACTGCTGTTTTAGGTTGCATTGAAGGAAAATTTGATGCATTAGTAACTGGCCCTGTGCAAAAGAGCATCCTAAATGAATCTGGCTATAATTTTTTAGGACATACCGAATTTATAGGGCATCTTGCAGAATCCTCTACTGTTATGATGCTTGCCAATGACAAGATGAAAGTAGCTTTAGTTACAACCCATATTCCTTTATCTGATGTAAGTGCTCATATAACTAAAAAAAATGTTGAAAAGACAGTAAAAATTGTAAATGCTGAACTGAAACAAAAATTTGATATAACAAATCCTGTGATATCTATCTGTGGATTAAACCCACATGCAGGAGAAGAAGGATATCTTGGAGAAGAGGAATTAACTCAAATACTTCCTGCTATAGAAGCTTTAAGGAAAGAAAACCTAAATCTTATAGGGCCTATTTCTGCTGATACTGCTTTCACAAAGCAAAGCTTAAAAAAATGTCATGCTGTCATCGCAATGTACCATGACCAGGGGCTGCCAGTTTTAAAGAGTGCTGGCTTCGGAAATACTGTGAATATAACATTAGGCCTACCCTTTATAAGGACATCTGTTGACCATGGTACAGCTTTAAATTTAGCTGGGTCTGGCAAGGCCTCTAGCGGCAGCTTAGAAGTTGCCACAAAAACTGCTATTGATTTATATAAAAAAATATAGATAAAATGAAAGATATTCCGAAAGAATTTGAAATCGCATGGGATGAAAGGGAGTCTAATGCTGTACTTACAACAGTAGATGCCTATGGCATACCTAATTCGGTTTGGGTTTTATGTTTGCATAGATTAAATAAGAAAAAAATACTAATAGCAAACAACTCTCTAAAAAAGACACTAGATAATATTAAAACTAACCCCTATGGGTCACTATTGTTTATAGCACCAGAAAGGCGTGCTTACCAAGTAAAAGGAAACCTCGAATACTATACAGATGGCGAGATTTTTCAAAATATAAGGGACTGGTTGGATCCACAATATCCTGGCCATGGTGTTGTTGTTTTAACCATAGAAAATATTTTTTTTGGGGCTGAAAAAGTATATGAAACTACATCATAATCCCCGAAAAAATCTTGGGCAGCATTTCCTAAAAGACTATGATGTAATACAAAAAATAGCAACATGCATATCCCCGCAGAACAAAGATGTATTATTTGAAATTGGGCCTGGATTAGGAGCAATCACGGAAGTCTTAGCTCCGCACTGTAAAACTTTTTATGCTATTGAAAAAGACCGCGGTCTTGCTGAAAATCTGAGAAATAAATTTTCTAAAGAAAAAAATATAAAAATAACAGATGGGGATATTTTAAATTTTGATATTAACAATATTAGCCCAAAGAAACTAAGAGTCGTTGGTAATCTCCCATATAATATTAGTACGCCTGTAATTTTTTATTTATCTAAGTACAGAAAATCAATATATGATATGCATTTAATGTTACAAAAAGAAGTGGTCACTAGAATTATTGCAAAAAGAGATACAAAACAATATGGGCGTTTAACCTTAATGACAAAATTATTTTTTACAACTGATTTATTATTTGATATTAAACCTGAGAGTTTTTATCCAAAACCTAAAGTAACATCTTCTTTTATTAGAATTATTCCAAGAGAAAAGCAACTTTTATGTGCGAATGATATTCTAAAATTCTCAGATATGATACGAACAGTATTCAACCAGAGGCGCAAGATGATTAAAAATACTATAGGGGAATATATAGATTATAAAGATTTTATAGAACTAGATATTAATCCTGATAATCGCCCAGAAAACTTGAGTCTTGGTGAATTTCTGAAGATTTATAAATATCTTTCTAAAAAATGAAAAATTTTATAATATATAAACTTGTGATGTCATTATGTAGAGCTAATGGAAGATTTTGAAAATCATAGTATAGTTGTCAACGTGCAAACGGTTTTTGTGGAAGCACAATCAGAGCCTGAAGAAGCTCGTTACGTTTTTGCTTACACTATAAAAATCACAAATGAGGGTGCACAGCCAGCTAAACTTTTAACTCGGCATTGGATAATTACTGACTCTAATGGCAAAGTCCAAGAAGTCAAAGGAGAAGGCGTCATTGGTCAGCAGCCATACTTACAACCAGGAGAATTTTTTCAATACACCAGCGGGACTGTGATTGAAACACCCGTAGGAAGTATGCAAGGTAGCTATCAAATGTTATCAGATGATGGAAATCATTTTGATGCAGAAATACTGCCATTTTCTCTATCAGTACCTAAAATGCTTCATTAAAATCTTATGAGCCTTTATGCCATTGGCGACATTCAAGGCTGTTTAAAAGAATTTAAAGCTCTTTTAAAAAAAATAAATTTTGATCAGAAGAAAGACCACTTATGGTTAGTTGGTGATATGGTAAACCGTGGGCCACATTCATTAGAAACATTGAGATACATAATTGATCTTAAATCCTGTGTTACTGCTGTGCTTGGGAACCATGATATTAGCTTGTTAGCTGCCTATCATGGAGTAAAGAAACCAGATGCTAGTCTTGAAAAATTACTTAAAGCTCGAGATTGCCCTGAAATAATTCAGTGGCTCACTAAACAAAAGATTCTTGTGTATAACAAAAAAATAAATTCTTTGCTTGTGCATGCAGGATTGCTTCCGCAGTGGGATCTGGGATTGTCGAAATCTTTAGCCAAGAAAATAGAAGGTTGCTTAAGAGGAAAAAATATAAGTACTTTTCTAGACCTAATATTCAATAAAAATCCTAAGGCGATAAAATGGTCAAAAAACATACCGGAAGACGAACAATTATGCGTAGCAATGAACGCTTTTACCCGAATAAGGTACTGTGACAAAGATGGTGTAATGGATTTATCAGAAAAACGCTCTCCCGGAACACAAAATTCTCATCTATATCCTTGGTTTGACATGCCAAATAGGAAAACTAAGCAAATCCGAATTATATGTGGGCACTGGGCATCCCTTGGTTACCAAAACAAAAATAATGTTTGCAGCATTGATACGGGTTGTGTTTGGGGTGATCAGCTAACAGCTGTTAAATTAGAATCAACAAAAATTAAACCAATATCTGTGAAATGTAGTCAATAGTTTAATTATTTCTTACGTTTATACTCATAATTTGAAAAAGAAAAAACATGCTCTTTGTCCGATGGATGAAAAGAAATAAAGCTCTTTTCCCAGTCAGATAAATTAATTTCTGGAAAAAAAGTATCCCCGTTGACATTTACATCCACAGAAGTTAAGTATATTTTTTCAGCAAGCTGTATGGTTTCTTGGTATATGCTTTCCCCACCAATAATAAAAACTTCTTTTGCTCTCGATGCAAAACTTAACGCTTCCTTTACTGAATGCGCTAGTTGGCAATCAGAGCATACAATATCACTTCGGTGAGTAATTACTATATTTTGGCGTCCAGGCAATGCCTTGCTTAAAGATTCAAAAGTTTTCCTGCCCATAATAATCGGACTTCCCATGGTTATTTTTTTGAAATTCCTTAGATCATCTGGAAGATGCCACGGTATTATGTTTTTTCTTCCTATCACTCGATTCTGTGACATTGCAACTATTATAGAAAGCATCTTATATGGCCACAGGGGCATTTATATGCGGATGGGGTTCATAATTAATTAGGGAAAAATCTTGGTATTGAAAATTAAAAATATCCTTAACTTCAGGACTAAGTTTCATTTTTGGAATTGGGTGCGGTGTACGTGTTAGCTGTAATTTTGCCTGCTCTAGATGGTTCAAATAAAGGTGTGCATCCCCAAAGGTGTGAACAAAATCTCCAGGCTCATAATTTGAAACTTGCGCAAGCATCAAAGTTAACAATGCATAAGATGCAATATTAAAAGGCACCCCCAGAAAGATATCGGCACTCCGTTGATATAGTTGGCAAGATAAGCGTTTATTAGAAACATAAAACTGGAAAAGTGTATGGCAAGGAGGTAATGCCATAGTGTTTATATCACTCACATTCCAGGCCGAGATAATCAGGCGCCTTGAATCAGGTGTCGCTTTTAACGCGCGCACAAGTTCTTGAATTTGGTCAATGCCGCCACCCTTAGGCTGCCCCCAAGATCTCCATTGGGAACCATATACAGGCCCCAAGTCACCGTTCTGGTCTGCCCACTCATCCCAAATAGTTACTCCATTTTTTTGCAGATAATCAATATTCGTTTCCCCTCTTAAGAACCACAACAGCTCATAAATGACTGATCGTAAATGTATTTTTTTTGTTGTTACCAGCGGGAATCCTTTAGATAAATCATAACGGTTTTGATATCCAAAAATAGACAGGGTGCCTGTACCTGTTCTATCTTGTTTTTTCTCTCCATGCTGGATTACATGACCTAATAAATCGAGATATTGTTTCATTGTCCGCAAATTTACCTTTTAAAAGTCCCTATATACACAAAAAACCCTAAAACAACCATAGGTATACTAAGCAACTGCCCCATCGTTAACCATTCAAAAGCTATGTAACTTAATTGTGGGTCTGGTACTCGCAAAAATTCAATAATGAACCTAAATATTCCATAACAGATTAGAAATAAAGCAATAACGCTGCCCACAGGACGTTTTTGCATTGAAAACAGCCATAGAATAACAAACAACACAAAACCTTCTAAGAAACATTCGTAAAGTTGAGTTGGATGCCGGGGTATTCCTTCTGAATTTTGGAAAACTACACCCCAAGGTAAATCAGTAGTTTTACCCCACAGCTCTCCATTAATAAAATTTCCTATTCTTCCTGCTCCTAACCCAATCGGGACAAAAGGAATAACAAAATCTAATAAAGCTAAATATTTTTTCTTATATTTTAAAGAATATAACCATAACGCAATTAAGACTCCTACTCCCCCTCCATGGAAACTCATTCCTCCTTGCCACACCCTAAAAATGCTTATGGGATCACTGAGCGTATAAGAAAAATTATAAAATAATGCGTATCCCAATCTGCCACCAAGGATTACACCGATGATTCCATAAAATAATATATCTCCTACTTGGTCTGAGTTTTCTATTATTTCCGCCTTCCCGACACGTATAAGTGCCAACCCCCAAAAAGACAAGAAAGCAAATAAATACATCAGTCCATACCAATGTATATTTACAAAACCAAGATTTATAAAATCAAGATTTAATGCAAAAGCAACAGGGTCTAAAGTATGTATCATAGTAATTAATCTATCCTATAATTTATAATAACAGAGAAGCGCCCTATGAAAGACATTTGCATACATTTTAGTTATAGTCAGCATGAAATATAGGAATTCCAATGGATAAAAAAAAGGAAAATCGTCTATCCCAAGAAACTAGCCCCTATTTACTGCAACACTCTGATAACCCGGTTGATTGGTTTCCTTGGTGTAAGGAAGCACTACAGGAAGCAAAATTGAGCGACAAACCAATATTGCTTTCAATCGGTTATTCCGCCTGCCACTGGTGTCATGTTATGGCTCATGAATCTTTTGAAGATATAGCGACTGCTGAGCTAATGAACAAGTTTTACATAAACATCAAAATAGATAGAGAAGAAAGACCCGACATTGACAAGATTTACCAAACTGCGCAATATCTACTAACGCAGCGTACTGGAGGTTGGCCATTAACTATGTTCCTTACGCCGCAAGATCAAATGCCATTCTTTGGTGGAACATACTTCCCAAAAGACGATAAATACGGATTACCTTCATTTAAAAGCATACTTTTGAAGGTCTTTGATTACTATCAACACAACAAAGATGAATTGCAAACTCAGAATACATCAATGCGGCATGCTCTGAGAGACATTTTTGACGCACCAGAAAATGAAGTTGCTTTGAATAACACTATTTTTAAAAGAGCAGTTAAAAGCTTGACAGAAATATACGATAAAAAAAATGGGGGTTTTGGTTTAGCGCCAAAGTTCCCCCACCCCTCAAACATAGATTTTCTTTCATACTGTATACACAAAAATAATAAAGAAGACTATGAGGGTGTGAGAGAAATGATAAACAATACCTTAGAAAAAATGCAAAAAGGAGGGATCAGAGATCATGTCGGGGGTGGTTTTTTCCGTTATTCGGTTGATGAATTCTGGGCAATACCACATTTTGAAAAAATGCTTTATGACAATGGTTTACTGCTGAGCGCATATAGCCAGGCAAAAAATGTTACAGGAACAAATGAAGCTGCTTCGGAGCTAATTCGCTGGGTAACAACTGAAATGCAGTCTATAGAAGGGGGGTATTTTTCTTCATTAGACGCTGATTCTAATGGCGAAGAAGGTAAATACTATGTGTGGGAAAAGGAAGAAGTAAAAAAAATACTCAGCCAAGACAACTACTCTACATTTTCAAAGATATATGGATTAGAGGATTCTGCAAACTTTGAAGGGAAATGGCACTTAAACATAAAAGATACAGTCGATCATAAAAACTGGGTAGACAAAGAAAAAGTAATCTCACAACTTTATGAACATAGACAAAATCGACAATATCCACATAGGGATGAAAAAATTTTAACAAGCTGGAATGCCTTGATGATTAAAGGTATGGCTGATGCTGCATGCTTTTTAAATAAAAATGAATGTGCAGAATCTGCTATTAAAGCACTTGGATTTATTGAAAAAACCATGTGGAAAAATGGCCGTCTATTCGCAACCTATAAAGATGGGAAAGCACACTTAAATGGATATTTAGATGATTATGCTTTTTTAATTCATGCAATTTTATCTTTATTGCAAGTTAAGTGGGACACAAAAAAACTTATTTTCGCAGAAAAACTTGCCAAAAAAATATTAGAGAAATTTGAAGATAAGGAAAAACATGGTTTTTATTTCACTTCGAACGATCATGAAACCTTAATCCAAAGACCCAAAATCCTATCAGATGAAGCCACTCCTTCTGGCTATGGTATCTCTTGTTTAGCATTGTCACGGCTTGGGCATCTTATGTGTAACAATATATTAATAGATGCTAGTGTTTCAGCAATCAAATATGCAGCAAAATCAATGAATCAATCTCCAGCTGCTCATACGACTCTCTTGACAGCATATGATGAGATGCTATCGAAACCAGAAATTATCATCATAAGAGGTGAAGGCGATAGTCTAAACGACTGGCATCAATGTGCGCTTAAAAAACACAATCATTCCAGGCTTGTTTTTGCCATACCTAATGAAGAAAAAGATCTCCCAGATGTCATCGGATTAAAAAAGGGGAATAAACAGACAACAGCATATCTTTGTAAAGGCATGACATGTCAAGAGCCTATAGTAGATAAAAATATTTTCATTGAAAAATTATGAAGTATCTTCGCGTCTTTAAGCGTATTTTAATCTTGATGATGCACATCCTAGGTTGTCTCATGCTCGTCACAATCAAAATTAGAGGTCTAGAGAAACGCGCTCCTTCAGTTAAAGAACAACATGAGCTACAAAAATGGATGAATAAAACTGCAAAAATACTAAATTCACGTATTGATATAAATGGGCGCCTTCCTGATCAACCATGCCTAATTGTATGTAACCATATCTCTTGGCTTGATATTATTGTTTTAGCAAGTCGTTTTAGAACAACATTTTTATCGAAAGCTGAGGTCATGAAATGGCCTATATTTGGCATTCTTGCAAAAAAACTTGGCGCAATATTTCTACGCAGAGGCGGGGAAAGAGGAATAGAGGAGGCAATAGAAAAAGTTGCGCAAGCTCTTAGAGATAAACGTAACGTTGTTGTATTTCCTGAAGGGACTACGACACGTGGTGAAGATATAAAAAACTTCCATCCAAGAATATTTGCTGCTGCAATAAATACTGAAATACCAATATTGCCCATAGCAATCCAGTACCCCTACCTGGGTGGTGTTAACCCCCACGTCCCTTTTGTTGATGATGATAATTTAATATCGAGTCTTATAAAAATTTTGGCTTTACCCGATATTAAAGCTCAGTTAAACATTGGTCCAATGTTAAATACAAAAAATATAGGCAGAAAAGAACTAGCTACGCAATCAATGGAATTTATCAGAGAAAAAATAAAATCAGATAATTAAGAAAGCACACCCAAGGCTTGATCGTAATCGGGCTCATCAGCAATTTCTGAAACAAGTTCTGCATGAATTACTTTATTATTTTCATCGAGAACTAGCACAGCTCTTGCAGTCAACCCAGCCAAAGGCCCATCATTAATAAGAACTCCATAATCAGTAGCAAACTGCTGACCACGCATTGTTGAGAGAGTGTCCACGTTACTAATGTCCTGCTCTTTGCAAAAACGTGACATGGCAAAAGGCAAATCTGCCGATATGACTAGTATTGCAAGATTTGGAAACTTTTTTGCATGGGTGCTAAATTTCTTGGTAGATTCAGCACAGACCGGAGTATCTAGGCTTGGAACAATGCTAAGTAATTTCTGTTTTCCAGAGTAACTTGAAAGCTGCATATCTTCTAAGTCTGCGTTAACAAGCGAGAAATCTGGGGCAGTGTCGCCAATATTTGGCAAATTACCACTGGTATTAATTTCATTACCTTGAAGAGTAATCTTGGCCATTCTCGTGCTCCTTTTTATATGTATAATTCTTATGATACAAATGATATATACTATAGACTCCTATAATTACAAGAAAAAAGCAAACTTCTTCTAGAAAAAACATTGTCTTTCTTATCCGACGCCATTGTAAGCGCAGTCTACCTAATTGCTAATTTAGACAGAGATCTTATAGAAATTATTTCTTTGTCATTGACAATTACCTTGAGTGCGACATTATTTGCTTCGGTTATAGGGATAATTTTAGGTTCAGCTGTAGCACTTTACAATTTCCCGGGGCGTAATGTTTTTACGCTTCTGATAAATACTTTCATGGGATTCCCGCCAGTAGTTTTAGGGCTTTTTGTCTACCTTTTATTGTCACGCTCAGGGCCACTTGGAATGCTAGGATTGCTGTACACGCCAACAGCTATGATCATTGCACAAACATTATTAATTCTCCCAATCATTATTGCGCTAACAAGACAGACAATTTTTGAAGTAAATAAAGAATATAACGAGCAGTTACGCTCATTGGGCGCTGAAAAATTTCAAATTATGAAAACTCTTATATGGGAATCACGACTAACTGTAATGACAATAATTTTAGCGGGATATGGCCGTGCTAATGCAGAGGTTGGAGCAGTCATGATAGTCGGTGGAAATATAAATCATGCAACGAGGGTAATGACAACAACAATTGCTCATGAAACGAGTAAAGGTAATTTAATTCTAGCTCTCTCTTTGGGTATTATTTTGATTCTTATAGCTTTTTTTATTAATTTTGCAATGCAAAAAATAGAATCAATTTCAGAACAGAGATAGGTTTATGAAAAATATAAATAAAAAAGAAAACAACACAAAACACCAGAAAAACTTTTTACCACTTTCTGTTAATAAAGTATCTTTAATAATAAATGAAAAAAAGTTACTGAAAGAAATAAGTTTTAATGTAAAGAAAAACAATATTTTATCAATTGTTGGCCCTAATGGTTCAGGAAAAACCTCGCTGCTAAAAGCATTGCATGGCATATATAAATTAAGCTCAGGAAGTATAAGTTGGGGAGATTGTTCCATAAATGAGATTAAAAAAATGCAAGCTATGATTTTTCAGAACCCACTCCTATTGAAAAGAAGCGTAAAAGATAACATCACATATGTACTTAAGATTAGAAATAATACAAAATCAGAAATATTAAATAAAACAAATGAAGCACTTAATTTATGCAATATCAACGAACTACAAAATCAGCAAGCACACACGTTGTCTGGTGGAGAAAAACAGAAACTTGCTATTGCAAGAGCCTGGGTGTTAGATCCAAATATTCTTTTTTTAGATGAACCCACATTAAATTTAGACCCCCCTTCAGTATATGAGATAGAGGAGCTAATCATAAATATGCATGCAAAAAATACTTTTGTGATTTTTTCGAGCCATGACTTAAGGCAAGTGAGAAAGCTTTCTAAAGAAATAGTTTTTTTATATGATGGGAAATTAATTGAAAAAACAAAAAGTAAAAAATTTTTCGAGTCGGCAGAATCTGATCTTGCAAAATCATTTTTACAGACTCGCTAGTGCTTAATTTATCTCGTTATATAATGAAGCGAAAATATGCTAATGCCATAAAGATCATCTTTCTTGGTGCCATTTTTACTACCTCTTTCGCACTGGCAGAAAAAAAACCAAACATATTAACAATTTCATCAACAACATCTACAAACGATTCTGGCTTTTATGATTATATCGTACCTATATACAACAAGGATTCTGCACTTCAAGTAAAAATCATTTCTGTGGGGACAGGGCAAGCACTTGAAATTGCTAAACGTGGAGATGCTGATATGGTAATTGTTCATCATAAAGAATCAGAAGTAGATTTTGTAAAAAATAGTCATGGGCTGAAGCGCCATGCTCTTATGTACAATAAGTTCGTGATGGTTGGGCCACTAAGCAATCCAGCAAATATAAAAACTAATGATAGTATTTTTACAATTCTTAAGAAAATAAAGAAATGTGAATGTAATTTTATCAGCCGAGGCGACAATAGCGGAACGCACAAGCGAGAACTAGAACTATGGGGAAGAATCGATCACACTCCAGATTCAAAAAGAAATAAATGGTATAAAGAAACAGGGCTTGGCATGGGGCAGACCTTAAATATAACTACTGCCTTACTTGGTTATACTTTATCAGACAGCGCAACATGGTTAAATTTTCACAATAAAGCAGGCCTTAAAGTTTTTTCTGGCAACGATGAAATGCTTAGAAATATATATACAGCAATTGCGGTCAATCCTGAAAAATACCCACATATAAACGTTGAGCAGGCAGAAGCGTTCATTAAGTGGCTACATTCAGAAGAAGGGAGAAATGCTATTGTCTCTTACAGAATTCAAGGAACCCAAGCCTTTTATATAGATAACTAAAAACTAGACACTAGTTTTGGGCGTATACCGCTTAACCCCGAAGCATGCTTTATTATTCTTTTCTTTAAAAAATCTTGATTATTAACCCAAGCAAACCCAGTATTTCTAAAAGACTTCAAAAAAGAATTCTCATTTAAAAATATCCACTGGAATCCCTCCATTGTAAGTCTACTCATAAGATTTTCGCCTTTTCGTGCCCTCTCGTAAGCCCTAAGATAGCGGTTATACGAATAATCATTTTTCCTACTGTCTATAATTTCAGAAAATACAGCGATATCCATTAATCCAAGATTCACCCCTTGCCCAGCTAAGGGATGGATTATATGCGCCGCATCACCAACTAACACAACCTTGTCTTTTATATAGTTCTTCGCATTACCGCCATAAAGAGGAAAAGCAACCCTGGGGCTAATTAAACTAAGAATATGCAGTTGATTCTGGAGCATATCTTGTAGATATTGACAAAATTCACTATCGCTTAAAGAAAGCAAATGATCTGCAATTTTAGTAGAAAGAACTATTGAACAATGTTCATGATCTAATGGTAGAAGAGCAAGAATGCCTGAAGGTGTAAATCTTTGCCATGCCGTTTCTATCTGTAACTTTTCAAGCTTTATATTAGCAACAATTGCTTTTTGACCATAATCGTATTTTTCAAATAGTATGCCAGCAAGATCTCTAGTTTTAGAATGAGAGCCGTCAGCACCTACCAGTAATTTGGATGAAATTTTCTTTCCAGATTCGAGATAAACAACCACCTCATGTTCATTTTTATCAAAACTTTTCAAGGAATCTGGAGAAATAAAATCAAAACCTTGGCAAGAAAATAATTTATTATATAATGCTGTCAATAAAACTTTATGCTCTACAATGTACCCAAGCCTATGAGAAGCTGCATTAACTGCATCAAAATGTAGCGAGTTTATGTAATTGTCATCCCAAATAACCATCTTGGTAAACTTTGATATTCTGCCACTTGTAATAAAATCCCAGACACCCAAGTTCTTAAATATATGCTCCGAAGCAGGATTAATTGCGTAAACCTTGCTATCAAAGCTAGCAAGGTCTAAATCTGGGGAAAGATTTGTCTCAATAAGACCAACATTCATACCTTGCCTTATTAAGCTCAATGCTAAAGCCGAGCCAACTACACCTCCTCCTACAATTAATACGTCATATCTCATAGCTGGTAACTAAGTGGAATTCCGCAAGCAAGGCGAGGTAATCTGTCTTCAACCCCCATGCCTGTGCGGACAATTTTCTTGCGAAGTTTTGGAAATAAATCCATACCAAATAAAGCGCACGATCTAAGCACGGGTAATGGCGGAACTTGATATGTAAAAATTGTGCCTAAAAAATCAGTAAATCTCGCTACTTTTCTCGAATCTTTTTCTCTCCATTGTGAGTATTGCTGTAGAATTTTCATATCGCCTGGGTCAATTATCTTTTGGCCTGAATCTAGTAATTCGGCCAAAACAGCTGAATCACGTAAAGTTAGATTAAAACCCTGCCCTGCTACTGGATGAAAACTATGTGCAGCATTACCCAGCAGAATAGTCCTTTTATAATACATTTTTTGTGCTCTAGTAAATATTAAAGGAAACTGCTGCCTACTACATACATTGAGAAATGCTCCGCAACGACTACCAAATTCTCCTTGTAATAATTTAAGAAAGGTCTCGTTATCAAGATCAAATATATCGCCTGCTTCCTCGGATGGGAGAGTCCACACTAAAATCCATTTATTACCTTTGCTTGGTAATAATGCTAAAGGGCCTGATTTTGTAAATCTCTCGTAAGCCCAAGAGTTACATATTTCACTTGTTTCTATATTTGCAACGATTGCACTTTGCCCATAATTCTTAGTACTTGTATCAATCGATAGTTTTTTTCTTATATTCGAATTAATGCCGTCAGACGCGATCAGTAATTTTGTACTGACTAGAGTTTTTTCCCCGTTCTCCAATAACTGCAAATCAACTTTGTCTTCTGAATTTTGCAAATCCAATATATCGCAGGAAAACTTCGTCTGGATAGAATCATCTTGTTGCAGAAACTTATGAAATCCTTGAGTTAAGTGAGATAAGGATAAGACATACCCAAGCGCCTCTATGTTTTCATCGCTCGCATGAATTCGTGTGATTCCAAATGAGTCCTTTTGCGATACATGTATATGTTCAATTGGTGAAGCGGCAGACTCGAAAGAAGCCCAAATATTTGATGTTTGAAGTATTTTCTTTGAGCTGCTAGATAATGCTATACCACGAGAATCATTTGGTCCTTGCGAAAAAATCTCAAGCGGTTTGCTGTCTATAACAAGCGCTCGATATCGACTACCTCTAAGAAGGCACGCTAAGCTTGCCCCTGCTAAACCTGTCCCGGCAATTACAATATCATAGTCTGTATTTTTCATAATTTACTCATTATAAATTGGAAACTAACGACTCAATACTGCTAGCGTCTGTTGGTAAATCAGCAGTTAAAATTTTATTCCCTGTCTTTGTTACTAAAATATCATCTTCTATTCTAATTCCAATATTTTTCCATTTTTTCTTTACTCCTTGCATATCAGTATCTATATACACCCCTGGTTCGATAGTGAGCACCATTCCAGGCTCAAACATGCGCCATTTATTATTTACTTTATATTCTCCCACATCATGGACATCCATCCCGAGCCAATGACCTGTACGATGCATATAAAACTTCTTATATTCTTCGTTCTTTATCAAGTTATTAACATTTCCACTAAGCAACCCTATCTTAACTAAACCCTTTGTAAGAGCCTTTACTGCAGCGTCATGTGGATCATTCCAAAAATTACCTGGTAATACTTTTTTGATTGCTTCGATTTGCGCAGTCTTAACAATTTCGTAGATTTCTCTTTGTTCTTTTGAAAACTTACCATTCACAGGATAAGTCCTTGTGATATCGCTCGTATATCCAAGATATTCAGCTCCCGCATCGACTAACAACAGATCTCCATCTTTCAGCTGGCTATTATTTTTTACATAGTGCAGGGTGCAACTATTGTTCCCACCTCCGACGATACAGGGATAAGCTGGCTGCATATTTTTACTTCTAAACTCAGATAATATTTCTGCTTCTATTTCATATTCATATTTTCCTGGCATACATGCATGCATTGCCCTTTTATGCGCAGCAACCGAGGTTGCTATAGCTTTTTTCATAAGGCTTATTTCTCCTGCTGACTTAAATAGTCTCAACTCATGTAACAATGAATTTGGGGATAAAAATGTATATTGCTTCTGTTTTCCTAAGTGTGATTTTTGTCGTAAGTTGTCCACCCAATGCATGATTTTCTCATCTAAGATCGCATTTTTTTCCATCGAATAAAAAATTTTTTTATGATCGCCTATCAATTCAGGCAACTTATCTTCAATTTTCTCAATTGGATATGCTTCATCAGCGAGATACTCATTAACTGCACCTGCTTGCCCAACTTGCGCACCCTCCCATCTAGTCAATACTGGATCACTTTCTCTATTAAACAAAACATATTGGCCTGCCTTTCTGCCTGGGATTAACACCGCGACTGCCTCAGGTTCAGAAAAACCTGTTAAATACATGAAATCACTATCAGGCCTAAAAAAATGTTCGATATTTCTGCTTTGAAAAAGATTTGCTGTTGGGATGATTGCAATTGAACCACTTCCCATCAAACGCATAAATTTTTTGCGTCTTTGTCCGTAATATTTTTCTGTCATATGGCTATTTTAGGTTATTTTTAGAAAAGTTATTTTAATGAATTCTTATACATAGAAAAAATACTATATATAACAATATATTATACGATTTAACAAAATATATGGGGTAAAAATAAATGCTTTGCAAATAGTTGACCAGATAGCCAGCGAAGCCTAATATAAAGTAATGGTAAAAAGAGTAAAGAAAACAGCCCTTCAGGAGGAGTTTAAAATTTTAGAATCTCAGGTTGAAGAACTCCTGGGGCTATGCATAGAACTAAAAGAAGAAAATCGTCTGCTGAGTGATGTGCAAGAATCACATACAGAAGAGCGAGCGAAATTAATGGAAAAAAATGAGATCGTGAGATCTAGAGTTGAAGCAATAATTACTCGTCTCAAATCTCTATCACACGCATGAGTAAAGAGAACAACGCCATAAATATAAAGATACTTGATAAAGAGTACCAAATTGCATGCCCTCCTGGCGAAGAAGCAACACTTCAGGAAGCAGCCACATTGCTTAACAAACGCATGAAAAAACTACAAAAAAGTGGAAAAGTTGTTGGGCTAGATAGAATAGCTGTTATAACGGCTTTAAATTTAGCAAACGAATTTTTAACTTGCCAGAATAATGACCAAGTAGAAGAGCAAGTAACTGAAAAGATTCGTTCTCTAAAAAAGCGAGTAACCGAGGCCATCAATAGTAACAAACAACTTAATATATAGAATTTTGGGCATATTCTCTGAAATATTTGTATTTATTCAATATTTTTAGAACCTAAAATTCACCTAGGGATCAAAGTTATGAGTGTTGTGTGTAGGACTGCATGACAGTAAACCTAAAACATTCATCGTTGAACCCACCTAAAAGAAATAAGGTTCAAGGTGAGAATGTATACGGTAGATTGGAGAATGCCCAAATTTTTTACATCAAGCTCTCAATGTAAAATGAAATAACACATTTTTTTACATTAACATTTCAAAAAACCCATCACAAATGATAATGAATGTCTAGCTATTTTTAAAAAAATAACTTGTAATTTATTTACATGTTTTTATACTTTTTTTCGTTCGTTATACCATTTACTGGAGAAAACTTTATGGCCGTCAAACGAAGAAAGACTAAAAGGAAAGCAGCGAAGAAGAAACGCCCTGCTGCTAAGAAAAGAAGGAAAGTAGCGAAGAAGAGACGCCCCGCTAAGAAAAGAAGGAAAGCGGCGAAGAAGAGACGCCCCGCTAAGAAAAGAAGGAAAGCAGCGAAGAAGAAACGTCCTGCTAAGAAAAGAAGGAAA
>Ga0315336_1003391_pt1 | contig 21305 bp, 17 predicted proteins | sample ASW5metaG_FD_204512 | JGI IMG/M metagenome (GOLD analysis project Ga0315336, IMG submission 204512) | Ammonia-oxidizing marine archaeal communities from Monterey Bay, California, United States - ASW #5 | ecosystem: Environmental > Aquatic > Marine > Intertidal zone | place: USA: California... | reverse complement strand
ACGCGCGCCGTGAGTGGGTTGTCAGGGTCGGCGATCCAGTGCGCCAGTTGCAGGCGACCGCTCTGGCCCGGGGGGATCACGGGAAGCGCTGGTCGCTTCGGGCTCGATACCACCTGCAGGAATCCCCGCCGCACGCCTGGGCCGCGGTCACGAACCCCGCCGCGAAGGTGAATGTACCAGTCTCTCGGTTCCTTGTCCTCGTCGACACTCATCGTCATCGGCGCTGGTTCAGGCGCGTGAGCGTTGAGCTCCTTGATCTCGCCCGCTAGTCGCTCGACTGTTTTCTCGACGGCCTCGAGGGCGCCGGCGTCGTCGACCTCGGTAGGTTTCTCTCTGGCTGTCTTTCCGGCTTTCTCCTTCAAGATCCTATGTTTCTCTTTGGCCTCATTCAGGCGCTTCTCGGTATCGCTCAGTTTCGCGGCGTACGAGTCGAGCGCCTCTCGGTGCGCGGCGGAGGTGTACAACTGCCGCTCGACGTACCCCGAGACATTGCCCGGCCTCAGCGACTTGGTGCTGCGGAAGATTCCAGCCAGCGCGTAATAGTCACTCGTTGGTATCGGGTCGAATTTGTGATCGTGACAACGGGCGCAGCCGAGCGTCAGACCGAGAAAGGCGCGACCCACGGTGCTGATCTGCTCGTCGATGACCTCCATGCGCAGCAGCTCCTTGTCCTGCAACTCGTAGTTCGTCGGCCCGAGTGCGAGGAAGGCCGTGGCGGTCAGATGCTCATCGCGCTCTTCGGGGGAAGCGGCCGGGAGCAGGTCGCCCGCCACCTGTTCGCGGATGAAATGATCGTACGGCTTGTCGCTATTGAACGCCGCGATCACGTAGTCGCGGTAGCGCCAGGCGTTCTTGTACATGAAACTGCGGCCGCCGCCGCTCGATTCCGCGAAGCGGGCGACGTCGAGCCAGTGCCGTCCCCAGCGCTCGCCGTAGCGGGGCGAGGCGAGCAGGCGATCGATCAGTCGCGCGAACTCGACGCGCGTGGGAGTCTGCGCGAATCTCGCGACTTCCGGCGCCGGCGACGGCAGCCCGACGAGGTCGAAGTAGGCGCGGCGCACGAGTGTCTCGGCGCTGGCATCGGTCGTCGGCGTCAGCCCAGACTTCTCCATGCGGGCGAGGATGAAGCGGTCGATGTCGGACTGCGGCCAGCCGGCGTCGCGAACTTCCGGCACGACGGGGCGGCGTGGCGAACGGAATGACCAGAAGTCGCGCCCCTTCTCAATATCGATCTCCTGCGCCGGCGGAGGAGCTGCTCCCGTGCGCGGATCCGGCGCGCCGCGTTGCACCCATTCGGTCAGGAGCGCGATTTCCTCCTTCGAGAGCTTTCCCGCGGGCGGCATTTCAAGGTCGGGGTCCTCGTAGCGGATCGCCTGGATGAGGAGGCTCTCGTCTGGTTTGCCGGGAACCAGCGCGGCACCACGCGTCCCGCCCTTTTGCCAGCCGCTCCTGGTGTCGAGGCGCAGGTCGCCGCGCACCTTCTTGGCCCGCGCCGAGTGGCAGCGGTAGCAGTGTTCAACGAGGAGTGGGCGGATTTTCTTCTCGAAGAAGTCGATACGGTTTTGATCGACTTCTTCGGGGGCTCCGAGCAGACTCAGGGTGACGACCAGGGTGATCACGGGACTCTCTCTCCTTTCCATTCGCTATTGTCAGCGATCGGAGAGGTTGGATCAACGGGATCGATACTCGAGCTTGGAATCTCCGGTTGAGGAATTGTCGGTTTTCGCGAGTTTCTCGATCCCAGAATCGACCTCGTGGAGGCGGACGACTTCTGGATCGTGTCTTCGTCGTCGCGCTCTTGGAGATCGAGAAACAGTCGGTTTTCTGCAACGGTGGTCACTCGGGCCGATTCACCGAGGACGAAGGAGGTCGTGGTCGAGACGTGTCGGCGGTATCTGGAGATTCTGCAGTGCCTGGTCGATCAGATCGAGGAGAGTCTCGGTTAGTCCTCACCAGTCCGAATCCTCGAGCTTGTCGTCGTCCTCGTTCCAGAAGATCCTTACTTCCCACTCCCCTTCCTGATCAGGGGCGGCCGCAAAGCCTCGATTACAGTTTGAACATGCGGCAAACCGAATGTACCGAGAACTCACCAACCCGCCCCTGTTGTAGAGGGGAGTCACAACTGCAACGACTTCTGGATCCCACGTCCACTCAACCTCTTTGCTGCAGCACTTCAGAGTTATGTTGCTGTTCGGCCAGTCCTGGCAGCTCTGGACAAGGGTTTCGAGAAGTCCTCGCTTGCCGGCTTCCTCGACTACCGCTCGCACCACGGGAATAGGATCGTCCTTGCTTTCCTTGGATAGCCAGTAGAGATCTTTCCAGTACTTGCACTTCCGGTGTTCGAGCAGGTCGCCGTGGTTCTGCTGCACCCACTCCACGAATTCCGAAGGCAGAGGTTCAAGCCCTCCGCACTTCGGGCACTTCAGATCTCCGCATTTCGGGCAGACAAGGTCGGCATGACAGCACGGGCAGTTCACGGCTGCACCGGAAACAGAATCTCGGCTTTGTTCGCCGGCGGCTTGAATTCTGTCTTGCCCACTGTTCGCATGAGTTGGCAGCACGAGGAATGGATCCCTTCTCGCCTTCCGATTCCAAAGTCGTCTGGACTCGCCTTCTTGAGTGCCTTCCCTCTGCCGTGCTTCTCCCAGTACAGAGTGTCCGGAGAACCCTCCGGCTCTTTCGGGTGGAACGTGAACAGAACGTCAGTCCTCCTCTTCTTGTCACCGCGAGACAAGCAGTAATGCATGTGAAAACCGCTGCCGTGCTCGTCCAACTCTACGACGTGTTTCTTGCCAGCAGGCAGGGAGCTAAGAAACTCAATGAAGTCAGGTGCGTCTTGTTCGGCAAAGATCGGCACTCTCCTCCACAGCTCGACTTCGAAGTCGACGCTTCGTGATGTCGCAATCCAAGTCTGGTAGTAGAGCGAATCGAGAATCTTGCGCACGTGATCGCGATCGATCGAACCCGGTCTTCCATCTTCCTCAAGGTATGCCGCTGAAGACTCATTGCTCCGAAAATGCAGATTCTCAATGACCCCACGATCGATATAAACAGAGGGATCTCCTGGCAAGACTTCCAGACGCGGTGGACTCCACACCGAACCAGTCTTCGAGTCGACACCAGACGGCAGGTGAGAGAATATCCTGTTTAGCCGATCAACGACGGAACTCGGGATCTCGTCCACGACCCTGGGTTCTCTGATCTCGGCGGGAGCTGCGGTCGCCATTTCAGTCCCATGGGTTTAGGAAGTCGGGATCGTCAGTGTCGACGTCGTCACCGAGGGTCTCGTCCGCCGTGATGCCCGGCACTCCGACAGCGACCCCTTTGTCTTGCTCGCCAGTCGACGTTCCCTCTTCGACTGACGTTTCTTCTTCTCCTGCCCCTATCGCGCCCTTCACTTCCTCTTCGATATCCTCGAAGGTAGACGTCCACTCGAGGCGCATTTCGTTGGTCTCGTTGGTATGAACGCTAACCGTCGTTTCGAATTCTTGACCAGCCACCAGCTGCCCACACGCTTCCTTGGACTTCGACACGACGTAGTAATTCTTGAATGCGTAGAGCGGATTGGAGACCTGGCCGATTTCTTCGTCACGGACGAGTGTGAACACCGTCTCGAACGGCTGGAGATACGCACCCTGCGCCTCTCCTGTGATCTCGGCAATCGGGTACATTTGCGCGTTCTCTTTCGTCCATTTCTCCTTCCGCTGCAGGATACAGAGGATCGCCGGCATGTTGGTTATTCCGACCCTCTTGTACACCTCGTCAGAGCAAAGGTTATCGAGGAGCTTGCGGATTATGGTGTTGATACGCGCAACCTGCTGCGTCTCGCTGGCGTCGAGGTGGATCAGATCCGAACGCAAGTAATCGAAGATGATCAGGTCTATCTTGTCGTGACTCGCGAGGTAGTTGAGAATATCGTCAAGGCTCAGAAACGTGTCCCGCTTCGGAAGAAGCAAGCGTCCCTGGGCTCTGTGGTCCAATGTCGGCTTCCGCCAGTCCTGCAAGTCCTGGTACGTGCCGCTTGGCTTCGGGTTCTTGGTGATCGTTTTGTTGATCAAGTCGACATACTTCGACGCCTTCGCCTCTGTCGAGATAATGCAGACGGCGTTCCCCTCTTCGATTGCCTTTGCGGCTACCGCTGCGGTGAAGTGAGTCTTTCCAGTGGACGTCGGACTAACGAAGCCTGTCAGCGCTCCGCGAATCAGCCCTCCTCCGCTGAGCATGTTCCAATCTCGGTGAGGGTAGGCAGCAACGCGGTTCAGGTTCTCTTCATACTCTCGCCGCAACGTGGCTTCGAAGTCGTCGTCGTCATACAGGGCCGGAGCACGCAGGCTGATCAACTCCACGTCCCGGTCAAAACGGACAAAGAGCTCCTTCTTGTTCACCAGCCGAGCAATTGCGTTGTAGACGGACTTGCCTTCTACGTCGTGCTGCTTGACGAGGTACGTCTTGATCTCGTTTCTGGTATGGTCACCCCTCTTGCGGAGTAGTCGTTTGATCAGCTCTGGTATCGAGACGCTCGGCTCTTTCGCCTTGGCTCGTGATTTCTGAGTAATCTCGTCAATGACGTGAATGGCGGTGTTCATGGGCCATTCACCGCTGTAGTCCTCTGCTTTCCTTGTGGTCTGCAGAATGTGCGCCATTTCATTGATCGCCCACCCATACTTGTCGAAGACGTGGTGGCAGATCGCCTTTCCGAGCTCGTCGCCTCGACCTTTCTCCGAGTCCAGGCGAGTGACGAAATCCTTGAGCCTGTCGTCGTTTTCGAGAGCGTCTTCGATCTCGCGCTCACGATCCTGGGAGATTCGCAGATACACCGCTGCTTTTGCGGTCGGTCCGAGCTTCTTCGTGACAACCTCGTGAACCTCTGCGTCCGCAACGTGCTGATCCAGGTACTCGCACACGTCCGACCGTGAACGACGTGTGTTCTTGTCTCTGGCCGGGAACAGTAGCTTTTGAACGTTGCCGTGCCCTTCCTGGTCCTGACGTGCGGCGAACGGAAGGCGCATTGCGTTCGAAGCGCCAGTCTTGGAAGGATCTCCCTGAAACAGGTGGCAAAGCTTGACCTGGTACTTCAGCCACCGCTCCTTGCTTTCGAAGGGTTCGTCCAGTCGGCAGAAGACGTGCAACGACTTGTTTCCGGAGTCGACAACTGCGCTGAGGATCTGCTTGTGCCCCAGGGCGAGAGAGTGCTGCTCTTTTCTGGTGAGCGAGTCGCACTCGCAAAAAAGGGTATGGAAGTTCGCGTTGTCCTCGGTGCGGCTATCGGGGGTCTTGAAGCTATTCGGGGTGAAGAAATTGAATCCCTCCGGGACCGCCTGCGCAGGGACAATCGATCCCGGCTTGACGACACAGCCACTCGTCTTCGTCCCCTTGCCAGCCCACACCGACTCGTGCGGGTTGAACATGATCGAAATGAAATCCGCGAACGTCAGTGTCTGCTGACTCATGGTTGATCTCCCAACACGAGTTTTTGAATCTTGCTGGTCGTACAGAAGTCCCCTTCGTGTTATCGGCGACATTCGTGGACGCCTGGAGACGACTTGGGGACAAAGCGGGGACTTGTTGAGGACGGGCGTGCACTGTAGTGGCCGGTAGTACCGGCGATTACAGGAACAAGTCTCTTCAACGATCAAGATTCGCACAGAGGCTCTGCAATGAGGACTCGTCCTCACCTCGTCCTCGATCAAGCGGTGATTGTCCTCGCGACGTCGTCCGTAGCCCCCACGTCAAAGGTGGCCCCTCTGAACTGCCCGAGTTTCGGTGATCGCCTGTAGAGCCCGGCCACACCGGCGCCAACGCGCCACGACCTTGGCCGCCCGAACTCTGCGGTCTCCGTGCGGATAGATACCTTCCAAACGACCCCGTTGTCTGTTCGCGTTTTCGAGGGGATAGTCCTCCGGGCTGAAGGAAAGCCCAGGAGGTATCCGCTTGAACGAGAGAGACCGCAACGCCGCTGACGATTGGATCCGCGACAACCTTCCCGATCCAGACGAGTACTCGTTCGAGGACACGGAAGAAGCCGGCAGTACCGAGTGCTACTTCTTCCTCCGGCTCCGTGATTCAGCAACGGTCGTTTACAAGGTCGCCGTCAAAGACGGCAACGTCACTTCAGCTCTACAGGAGGTCTACGATGGCGAAGGCAGCCAAGAAGAACCAGACGAACGGAAATGGCTCATCAAGCCGGAAGGGGAAGAACGGGAACGGGGGAAAGGGGAAGACGGCGGTTCAGGACGCTGAAGAGAAGAAGAGTGCGGACAGCGGTACCACGGAGACCGAGAGGCCCAAGGAGAAGAAGCGGAGAGGACGGGCACCAACGGAAGGTGATCCGCTGAAGCGTGTCCTGATCTTCCTGTCCGACGGCGACATTGCCGCTCTGAAGTCAGAAGTCGGTGATCGGGGTATGAGCACGAAGATCCGCGAGATCATCAAGACTACCTGACGAAGCGAGCGTGACCATGGAATCAATCCGCAACGAGAAGATGGAGATCGTCGGCTACCGGGAAGAAGGTCCTGGCGGTCGGGTCAGCATCCGCGACAAGCATAGGGTCCTGGTCGGCTGGACACAGTTTGGTCAGACGAGGAACAAGGACGGGACGCTCGTCTCCTTCCAGGAGAACGAGGGTCTCCTCTACCGGGAATTCGACTGACCGTGTGCGATTGGAAGTTCCAGCCGGGGAGAATCGTCGTCACCAGGACTGCAGTCGAGGTTCTTCTCCCTGAAGATATGTTCTCTGCCCTTGCTCGTCACCTTCATGGCGACTGGGGGGAAGTGGACGTCGAGGACTGGCAGACGAATGAGGTGGGGTTGGCAGAAGGAGAGCGATTGCTGTCGGCGTATCACACGTCGACCGGAAACAAGTTCTGGATCATCACGGAATGGGACAGGTCGCTGACGACGATCCTGCTGCCTAGTGACTACTGAAATCGCTGGTCTCTCCTTCCAGATCACGGGTGTCCTGGAAGACGAGCGAATCACCGTCCACGTCGACTCGAAGCGATTCTACTCCGTTTTCTCCGCTCTGAACCGGCGAGATAATGGCGGAGAGAAGAGCGAGCAGAAGCGGGATCTCTCGCTCTTGTAATTCCGAAAGACTCGCCGTCCTTCTAACCCCGCCTGATCTCCGCACCTCCTCAACGAATGATATAAGAGAATAACAGGCGTTGAGAGCTCGCAGTCCATGCAGGTTTACAGAGCCACCTGATCCCCAATTGCAAAAACCGCAATCGCTGTAACTCCACGATTCTCGTCGTCTCCTGATTCCGCCGCATGGACCAGATTGGTCCGTTGTCTCCTCGATATCTGTAGGGGAAGCTTAAGGCAGAGGACAATCACAATTACAGGAGGCAGCAATGAACGTCACCGAAGCAGTCGAGAGATTTGAACGCGGACTGATCGGCCAGGGAGCAAGCGAGAACACGATTTCCACCTACATGCGTCACCTTCGTCTGCTCACCGAGCACGTCAATGGCACCCAGGTCGACGAGATCACGAGTGCCGATCTGAATGACTTCCTCTACGCGGTCCGCTTGAAGGCTGACGGCAACATGAAGAACGCGCGGACGGTCAACTCGATCAAGACTGCGCTGAAGTCGTTCTTCAAGTCATTGAGTCTCAAGGACAACCCGGCGGACGATCTCCGAATCAAACGGGTCCGGATCGAGAGGGACTACATTACCGAGGACGAGATTCGTGTGCTCCTCGCCGGCGTCGACAATATTCGCGATCGAACGATTCTCGCGGTCCTTTGCTTCCTCGGTCTTCGTCGAGAGGAGATAGTGGACCTCAAGATCGCTGACGTCCACGGTCCTGCTCTCCGGATCTTCGGCAAGGGTGGGGTCGAGAGGGACATTCCTATCAACAAGAGCGCAAGGAGCTACCTCGAACAATTCCTCCGGTGGAAAAAGGGGCACAGGCAATCCCTCGCTGCGTCAGCTCCGCTGTTCGTCAGCAGGAAGGGCAACCCCCTGTCGAAGAGCCAGCTGTACAACGTGGTGCGGAAGTGGACATACGAGCTCCTTGACAAGGAGCTGTACCCCCATGCTCTTCGTCATTCATTCGCGACAATGCTGGTCGCTAAGAACGTGAACCTCGCCACGATCCAGCGGCTCATGGGGCATGCGTCGATCAGCATGACCGAGGTGTACCTTCATATCTCGAATGAGCTGAAGGTCGAGGCGGTCGAGAAGCTCGCGGTCTAAGATAGAGAAACTACTCGGGAATAGACCAGAAGAACCCCTGCCTTCCAGGGGAAGCTCACCCTCGTGCACTCTGGCAAGTCACTTAGTCTTAGTATTCTCTCGGACTTCGACCTTCGTAGGGGACAGTCCGTCCTTGACCGGCGACGAGTCCGGTTTGCCACCCAAGGTGAAGCACACCAGCACGGCGTAGACGCAGCAGAAAACTATCGGCACCGCAATCTCCACGCTGGTGAGTTTGCTGTAGCCCTTCTTGTTCTTAAGAATGTCCCACTCACGCGCGAACAGGGCCACGGGAAGGTGGCGCTCGAGCTCGTGGACGACGTCGAACTTCGCAGAGTTCAGCTGCTTGTAGGTGAGTACTAGTACGCACCAAATCAGCGAGACGATAATCCCTGCGGTCGCGATCACGTAGCGCCAAGCCTGGGTGCCTTCGATCGTTGAGGCAAGGCCGTAGAGTGTCACGAGCAGCGTGTTGACGGAGAGCATATAGGCGTTCGCCTTATTGCGCCACTCGGTGACCCGAATGGCGGAATCGACGAAAAGCTTGTACTGCCCAAGGAAGTGCTCTCGGTACGAGTTTCCGTACTCCTCTTCCGAGGATTGCAACAGTTTGCGAGCCTTGTCGTCCTCCGCCATTGCTATCGTGCCCCGTGGATTAGCTTCTTCAGGTTCTCCCACGTCCAGTTGTAGATTTTGTCAGAGGTCTTTGCGGTCGCGGGCTTGGTGCACGTCTGGTTGCTTCGGCCTTTGAGAAGGAAGTACGACCGGGGAAGGTCCTGCGCTATCGAAACTTCAACTCCTACCCCCGTTGCCGTATGCGTGTGCGTGCCGCAAATGACGATTACCTGCTGAGTGCGGCTCATTCGCTCGCGGACCTTCTTTTTCCAATCGCCAGTGAACGGCTCCTTGAGGGACCAGTTTGCTATCTCAAACGGTGAGTCGGTGTTCTTCGCCTGTCCGTCGAGAAGGTTTCTGAGGTCCTCGTCATGGTCGAAGTCGAAACTTATGAAGCAGCGGACTTTGTCGGGCATGAGGTTTCTCCTTTCACTCCTCCGGTTCGAATTCGAGTCCGAGCTGCTGGGCTGACTCTTTCATGTTCTTGAGGGTTGGGTTGTCCTGGGTTCGACTGCCGTCGGCATAGAATCGCACCTATGATCTTTACACCCTCTCGATCCGGATCTGATCCTGAAGTCCGAGATCCTGGAGGATCTGTTGGAGTTCGCTCTCAGTGTTGCCGGCAGCCTTGGAATCAACTTCGACAGACAGGTCCACGCCCACTCGCAGATCGGAACCCGCCTTCAACTTCGGGATAATCTTGGTGCCCAGACGGTTCCAGAGCTCCGGTTGAATCGCACCAGCGAGTCGGATTCGGACCTTTGTTGCTGTCGGCTCTGGCTCCGGTCCAGGACCGGGTTCTGGTCCAGGTTCAGGACCAGGCTCCGGCCCCGGTTTTGGTCCCGGTCCTGGTTGTGGACTCGTTTCTGGCTTCGACTTCAGAGTGTTCGCCTTCGACTTCGTCACGAGGAATACACCGTCCTCGAATGCGACCTCGTCGGCTGGCAGATCCTCGGAAAACCAGCAGCGGTCGTACGTCCCGTCGGAGTTCGGTCCGGAAGCAAGCCCGAAATCACCCCTCTCCACGAACTCTGGAATCTTCGCACGGAGTGTCTTGTCGGGGTCAAGCAACCTGGTCAGCGAGCCGTTCAGGAAGCACTGCCGCAGGCTCTTCAGCGGCCAGGCCCCTGACTCCTTTAGCGCTGGAGGCCAATTGCGGTCGACGTAGCCGGCCCCGATCGACTTGTTCAGGAGCGCTTCTGACTGAAGAGCTGTAATGATCCTGGCGCACAGCGACTCACTGCTACTTGAATGGCCGGCGCCAAGATCGATCACGCGCAGACCGTCAGACTCCTGTTGATCGAACAGGATCACGTACCGGTACTCTGCCCAGACCTCGTCTTGAGCGTCGTCTTGAGCGATCTTGACCTTCGCCCTGATATCACTGCGTTCCGCTTGGTCATACTCCGCTCCGAGGGTTCCTTCAGCGATCTCGCTCGCCACTCTCCTCCAGGCGAGCCATAGCTCGACCTTGTCGCGAAGGTCTCTCCCTGGTTTCTTCAGGCACCAGACGATAGCCGCAGGGTAGAGTCTATCAGAGCCACCACGACGCTTCGTCCACTCGGCGATCTTCTCGCGGTTCCCACCGCTTGCCGACCATTCAAACTCCGGCTCCGAGACGACGAGCGACAGCTTCGGAGTATCGCCGACAGCAGCACCGTCTTCAGGGAAGAAGACAGGCGGAAGCGACGCTCCTCGCTTGAACTCCTCCTCAACGAGGCGACGAATGGCAGGCTTTATATCCCCGTCTTCGTCCAAGGAAGCGCGTCTGTCGCTGACAACCTTCTTCAGCGTAGGTTTGTGGTGAATTCGAAACCCATCGGTGCCGGCCTTGCGAGTATAGAAGCCTCTCGCCTCCAGAGCCATTGCGGCTGTGTCGACCGACGTCGTGTCAATCTCCGGCTCGCCTATCGCGAACCTCAGATCGGGAAGGTGAGCGATCTTGTCGACCTGTCCACCGGAAGACTCGAACAGAATAGTGCTGCCGACACGACGGTGAATATCGCGAAGAGGTCCTTTGGTGTCTGCGTCCAGCGCTCTTGCGTGTGACTGCTCGCCCGAAATGTCAGTTTCGATTGCCGAGGCAATCCTCGCTTCGCCCAACTGACCAAGAACAACAGCCCTGAATTCAGGAATATCAAGTGGAGCAGAGCCGAGTGTGATCAGAGGTTCTCGCCTCGCTCGTTGGAAACTCTCTCGCATGGCCCAGGAGATCCATTGGGCGAGCATGGCAAGTGTGCCACGGGTCTGCTGGTACTGAGCAAGTGACTGCCACTTCCTCTGGAATACGGACAGCGTTGACGGGTGGAACGGATAACAAGCTTCGAATCGCTGCCTCAGGTAGTCCCGAGACTTTTTCTCCGTTGCTGCTGTATCGACCGCTGTCCATTCCGGTGGGAGTTCGGCTCTGTGATCAAAGCACCAATCGGCGAACGCCTTCGAAACGTTCTTTCTTATTCGCTCGCTTCCGAGATCTTCGAACAGCCTTCTCCTTACTACCTCGCTTATCTCGGTCTCGTCATTGGCGATCAAGTCTTTGGCGACACGACGCACCACCTTGGTGATCCTGTCCTGCCACTGCAAATCCCAGTCGGTCATTTCGACCTGACTCCTGGGAAGACTGATTACGGCAACGCCGTTGGTGGTGCCGGTGGTGGCGACTGTCAGGTTCTGGATAAAGGCGTGGAATGGCTCGGCGAGCTTCCGGTGGCGATTGACGAAGTTCAGCACCTCGTCGAAGAGGAGAAGAACTGTTCCACCCGCTGCTTTGAACAGCCTGCCAAGAGCCTCGGTTCCTGGCGGAGTCGTCTTCGCCGCACCACCAAGGGCAGCGACACCGTCAGCACCAGCAAGTTGCCAGGCAAGGTCGATCCATGGTGTCTCGCGTCCCTCTTGGGGATCCCACGCGTTGCCAACGAACACGCCGACATTCGCTTTCGGGATCGAGGAAAGGTCCGCTGCAGCCAAAAGCTCGCTGACTCCTCGGTAGTCGTTTGCCGTGTCCCCGCTCTTCGCCAGGTGATAAAGCGAGGTCAGTGTATGCGTCTTGCCGCCACCAAACTGGGTGACGAGGGTGAGAACAGGAGCGGTATTGTCCGTCTTGCCGGCGAGACGTCGGAGAACCAGAGCAGAATGGTCCTTGAGAGCTCGGGTGAAGTAGGTGCGTGAGAAGAACTTCTCGGGATCCTTGTAGTCCGCTGGAGCCGAACCGGATACCACCTGTTCGAGGTGGATCGCAAATTCGTCGGGATTGAAGGAACGTCCCTCTCGAACTTCCTTTCTTGCCGTGACGATCTTGTACCAAGGCTCCATTATTCGTTCTCCAGCAGCGCACCAACGTTTGGGCCCAGTTTCCCCTTTTTAATCCTATCTCCGAGGTCCACAACCCGAGACTGTATCGGTCGCAGAGCGTCGGCGATCGCCATATCCTCTGCTGGCCCCGCGTACTCCATAAGGAGGTCGGCTGCTTGCTCCATGACCCTCCACCGATTGTGGGAAACCGACACCTCGACAATGGCGTGCGCTATGGTCGCCCGCACCTCTGGATCATCAATCGCTTCGCAAATACGGACGCACGCATTTCCAAGAGTGTCCACGTAGTCGAATCCCCACCCCTGGCTGGCGACCTGATCAGCAAAGCTGCGCACCATGTCTCGAACAAGGTGCGGATTCTCGTCCCATAGCTGATCAATGACGGTCGTCGGAAGTTGCACACAGCTTTCTTGAATCAGCTCCTCGTCCTCGGTTAACTGACCGAGTGCGTCGCTCAAATCCTTGACTTCTTCGTTTGAAAGACTTCCCTGAGCGGTAGCCTTAGCCAGCATCTCCTTTATCCGCCCCTCGGCCGTCTTCTTATCCGTCACGATCCAAAGGTTGGTGAATGCCTTTCGGAGATCGCCTGCGTCATGGAATCGCTCGTCTTGATTCGTTTTCGTGCAACGGTCTACGATCAAGGCGACTCCTGGAGGTAGTCGAGACAAGTCTTGAACGGCTGACGGATTGTCACCGGTGTACAGTTCGTAGAGGATTCGACCAAGCGCAAAAACGTCAGACCGAAAGTCAGCACGTTTGGCGTCGGTGGCTTGCTCAGGCGCAACGTATCCGGGCGTGCCAAACGCGTCTCCGGTCAGCGTCTTGCGAGCCGTCAACGCGTCCAGTGACCGTCCCAACCCAAAATCGGAAATCACGATATCGTCGTCGGAGTTGAGGAGAATGTTCCCAGGCTTCAGGTCTCGGTGAACAACCCCCTGCTCGTGAGCGTACTGAATGCCCTCGACGATCGCCCCGAAGACTCTCTGGATACGGTCCTCGTCACCGACTATCCCCGGAAGCTCGTGTGCAAGCGAGCGTCGGTACAGCGGCATGACGTACCAGAGCGGTCTTGTACTTAGCTTGGAAGCGACCACCTCAACGATACGCGGGTGATCCAGCCGGGAGAGCATTCGAACTTCTCGTCCAAACCGTTCCTCCGAGTCAGCGTCGGTCGCCAGCAGCACCTTCTTCGCAAAGACGGCGCCGTCTTCGGTACGCTGGCACTTGTATACCTCGCCGAACCCGCCCGATCCGAGCTTCTGACGATTCGCGTATTTAGCCATTCAACACCTGCACGCTCCCCTACTTCGGCACCGCCAAGAGCATTGCGTCGAGAAGCCGCTTCTCCTCGCACCCCTTCGGATATAGAGCCGATAGCGCGTTAGCCAGACGAAGGAACTCTGGCCCTCTATCCTGCTCTCCTTTGATTAAGTTGCGCAGAGCATTCGCTCGACCACCCGCCTGGAGGAGCATCGCAAGGTGAACCCGGTCGAGAGTGGTGGAGTCTCGTGGAACCTCTCGAGCCTCGTCTATCGCACGCTCAGGAGCAGTTGTCTTTCGTCCTTTCCGCTTTTTCTTCCTCGGAGCCGGTTCGTCCTCTGGGAACAGCGTGAGTTGGATTGGTCCACTTCGACTTTCCTCAAGTGCGTCGGCTACGCCCTGAGATCCGTCTTCTCCGAAAAGTTGTTTCGCTCGTTCACCAACCGGCAACAACCGGACTACACCCTTCTTGGTCTCGATTATCCGTTTCTCCCAGTCTGGCAGGTGGATCCCGAGAGGCTGAGCAAAACGTCGAACGACGTCGAAAAGCAGCGAGAATCCCTTCTGCTTCTGTTCCGGCACGGGTTCTTCATCTTCGTCGTATTCTTGTTCCGGGGCCGCCCCATTCCCAGACTCGACCGTGGTCTGAAGAGACCAGAGGAACAGCGCGGTGAGGCGAGCGTCTTCTTCAAGGCCAGAAGTGCCATCTCTTGAGTTTGTATCCTTGTCGAGAATCTGCCTGAGCGCAGCGCGGCCAACGACCTCCCACACCTTCTCAAGATAGGCGTCAAGCTTGACCTCTTCCCCTTCGGCCATCTCTACTCGCGAGTACTTGCTGAACACCTCCAAAGCTGGCCCGATACAGGCGAAAACTAAATCGGCTCCGCGTACTCCCTCGGCCTGTAGGCGATTCATCCATTCAGTTACACGTTTCGGCAATTCGCCCAAGACCTCTCTCCAGTCTCCGACCGGAGCGTCGGCGTCACGCGGTCGACAAATCAAATGAACGCTTGTCGACAGTGCAGCAGAATCTCGTGCACGCAGCCTGGCTCGTCGCTCCGTAGCGATGGGCCAAGATGCTGTAATCGCCCAGTTCGATCTCACTATTCCCGATAGTAGAGCTTCCCAGCCTTCCGTTGTCTTATGCGCGAAGACGATACACGCTATCCCCGAGTCCTTGAGGATTCTTCTTCCCTCTGCGAAAGCGCTTCGCATTCGGGACTCGAAGAAAAGGCGGTCCTTGACAGCAACACCTTTTGCTATCGCGGTGTCCTTCTTTGCTCCTCGGAGAAGCTCGAGATTGTCTATGATCTCACGAGATTTGGGTGTGACGTGGCTTTGTGGGTCGAATGTGTTGTTGAGGGTAGGATGTCCTGGCAACGACCTTCGATGCCACACGTAAAAAAAATCAGAGAGGTCGGAGTAAGGAATCGCGTCGTAGTACGGTGGGTCAGTAAAGAAGACGTCCGCAGACTCATCCGGGAGTGGAGATTCTGTAGCATCGCAGTTCTGCGAAATGCCCGCTCTCGAGAGAGATTGCAGAGTTCTTACGACCTCACGCAGCGTGTCAACGGCATCGTCAAAGCCGCCAGCATATGGCGCGAACGGGTGTAGTTCCGGGAAGTCCCACGACATAGGAAGCGCATGCAGTCCGAAGGCTCCGGCAACGGTCTCACTTCCTCTGTGCCATTTCGCCAGAACGTTTGAGTGACGAAGCACCTTGCCTACCGCCAATGATAGCAACTGTGCCGTTGCTTCAGATTCCAACTTCGCGATCGAGGCAATGCGACGGCACAGCAGGGCAAGCGAGAGTTTCTGACGAGCGGTAAACGTGCGCCCCCAATTTGTAATGCCGTAGTGAAGTAGCGGAGTGAACTTGAAGTACGGATCTCCTTCCTCGTACTCATTTCCGGACGGAATAGCGATCGGCTCATTGGGGACGACTTCAGGTCCGAAATCGCGCTTCAGTTCGAGCAACTTGTTCTGAGCTCTACGAACTGAAGCGTAGTCCTGGGAGGACGGTAAGCGGTATAAGCGAACGCCGTCGGTAAGCACAACAACGGCGAGCAACCGAGCACCACCGCAACGCTGGCCGGAGCTGTCAAAATCCACATCCGCGCCGCCATTTTGCTGCCGCAGTTGTACTTTTACGCGAGTCGCGGGCAGAGTTGCTCCGCAACAAATACATGTAGCCTTAGCGTTGTTAACGGTATGCGGGGGAACCTCAGATTCAGTTTTTGGGCTGAATACTTCGAATCGAATTTCGGGTGCCGTATCATTGCTGCGGTCAATGGTGTAGCGAATCGCCCGGAGATTCGACTTTCTATTCGACAACCAGAAGCTCCTAACCAACGGTATCTCCGCGCCACACTTCGGCGACTCGCAACGAACAGTTCTCGACCAAAGGTGGGCCACTGTTTGACGACCAGAACTTTCGCGCGGATACAGCTCTTCGATGTCGTCGCAGAAACCGCTCTTGAGGCGCTCGATGGAGGAGCTCAGTTCCTCGATAAGGCTGCCTGTCTGACGAGGCAGGTCCTCAAGTAGAGTTTTCAATATCAGGCAAGAAACCGGATTGAGGTCACCGGCGAACGCGTCACAACCAAGCCGCAATGCCTCGAGCGGGATTGATCCTCCACCGGCGAAAGGGTCGACGACGAGTGGCGATTCTCCGCCGGTGGCGCATTTTGTGAGTGTGCTGCTGACTTCCGAGTAGGCGCGATTTCTCGACAGGTCCCAGCTGGCAAAGTCGCCGATGAAGGTTAGCAACGCGTGTCGAAGGTCTGCGTCGCTTGGCCCAACGGTGCCCTGCACGGTAGGAAGTAGCCGGCGTGCTTGTTGTTTGAACTCTTGTGGACAGCGAGGGTCACAAGGGTCAGGCCAAAGCAACCCCAGCAGGACCGCTCGACACGCGGCTAAGGGGCGTCGAGCCCACCAAAGGTGTAGGCTCGAAGGGTGGCCAACGCGCACAGAGCGGTCTCGAGCGGAGTGCTCGGAAACCTGAGCAATAGGGAAATCCACTTCGGCCAGCCTCTTGCACTCCTTCGGAATCACGAGTCGCCTCCCTCTCTCGTCAGCTTGTCCACCGACAAGTAGTAGTGGGCAACTTTCTTCACTTCGTTCCACTCGAACCGGGCTGGATCGTTGATCGGTTCTTCGAGCTTCGGTTCGCGGTTGCAGTTTGTCACGACATACAACCAGTAGCAGTCCCGTCGATCCTGCGCGACCCGTTGCTCGTTCGGTGTCCAGATAATCGTCCCCGTCTCTGCGCCGATCCCCTTGACCTCGATCAACCGAAGTTCTCCGGAGCTCAGATCGAGGCTGGTGACGTCATATCCGAGGTTCTTCGCCGAGACGTCGTACACTTGCCTGCCAAGAGACCGTTCGTGATCCATGACAACGCGCATGGCCGTATCTTCGGTCTCCTTGTTCGGGCGGAGGTGCTTCAGTTGGGGGCTTTCTCGTTCCGGGTGCGGCAGAATAAGAACGCTTGCGATCTTTTGTACGCCCTGAGTGGAAAGAGCACGTTGTCGTTCGAGCTCTTTCCGTCGCCTCTCCCGCCGGTGAAGGAGGTCAGCGTGTCGTTGTTCGGCCTGAGCGAGACGACCCTCTGCTCCCTGGGTGTTCTTCTCTACTTCAGCGGCGGCCTTCCCGATTTCTTCGTCAGCTTTCTGGAGGAGCTCAGTGAGAGACAGCTCGACGTGCCTTGCGACTCTGTCGAGCTCCTCTATCCGCTCCTTCCTCACTCCTTCCAGGAACGGCCTGAGTGCGTTTTCGTTTAGCCAGTCGGAGCGCTCTGGTTCACTCGCTACTGCCGGCAAAGGATCTGGCAAGTTGCCAGGGATCAGATCGCCAAGAGCAGACGGCTCCACTTCGCGTACTTCGCCGCTCTCCGTGATCTCAAGCGGAAACAATCCCTCGTGAATCGTGTCGCCGAGACCGTCAGCAACTTTCGCGGTATAGAAATCTATACGGCAAGGTGAGTCGGTCTTGAGCGAGTAGAAGCAAGCACCCTTCGCGAAAGGCTCCTGGGCCAGAGTCAGCGTATGCCTCCTCAGTGCCTCGAACAGGGAGTGACCCGGTGTGACCCACTCCAGGCTCTTCGTTTCTGCAGTGTCCCGATCGGTCGAGATCCGGGGATACTTCGCGATCAACGGGAGGAACTTCCAGTTGTCCTCAGTTTCGTATTGTCTGAGGATCCCAGGTGTCTTTCCTGGATCGAACGCATGTTGGAGAGTCTTGACCGCCTTGAGCTGGAATGGGATACAGGCTGCTGATTCACTGAGGAAACGTGCAATCGTCTCTGGAACGACTCGACGCTCCTGCGCTCTTGCCCTCCGCTCGATCAGCATTTCGAGGTTCAGGTTCTTCGACGCAAGACCTTCCAGGGCGTTCTGGCAGATATTCCGGAAGTGATCCTCGTCAACGTCTTTCAGCAAGCGGTCCTCGAGGTCCTCTTCGCCCATTCGTCCGGCGTAGTAGTCGCGTAGAATCCGTTCTATGTGCGCCGCAGGAAGGACCTCTCCAACGACGTTGAACACGGCGTCGTCTTCAAGCGCTTTCCGAATCTCGTCAAGCTTATCCAACAACCTCTGAAGGACTCGACCCTCGATCGTGTTCGTCGCGACGAAGTTGAAGATCAGGCAGTCTCGCTTTTGGCCATACCTGTGGATACGCCCCATTCGTTGCTCAAGACGATTCGGGTTCCAGGGAATGTCGTAGTTGAACAGGATATGGCAGCACTGAAGATTGATTCCCTCGCCAGCGGCTTCCGTGGCTACGAGGACCTGAATCTTGCCGTCACGAAATTGCTCCTCGGCGTAGAGGCGGCTTCCTGGCTCGTCCCGTGCCCCTGGCTTCATTCCACCGTGAATGTAGCCAACCTCGAATCCCCACTCTTCTAACTGCTTGACGAGGTAGTTCAGGGTGTCCTTGAACTCGGTGAAGATCAGGAGACGTTGGCCACGCTTCGTGAAGAACCCTTCCTCTTCAAGAAGTTCCCTCAACCGAGTTAACTTCGCTTCCTTGCCCTCGACCTCTGCCGCCTCTTCGGCGAGTTCCTTCAGCTCCGCGATCTCCTGCTTCACCTGATCTGCATTGTTCGAGAGAGTCACCGCGAGTAGCACGTCTTCCAGTCGCTCCCGCTCGGTGTCCTCCATTTCTTCGAGCTCTTGCTGCGACGGGAGCATTGTCGGGGCCGTCTGCGCGATCAGGTGCGCTCGCTTCAATGCCTGGTCAAGACGACGAGCTCGGTTTTGAAGCGAACAATGGAGGGCGTGGGTGCTGGATGCCAGTCTACGTTGATACAGCGACATTAAGAACCCCACAGCTCGCGACCTTGGATCCTCTTCCTGCGCTGCCGCTCTCGCGCTTTGCGTCTTCACGAACCGGGTGACGTCTCGATATAGCTCGAACTCCGGCCCGTCGATCTGGAAGTCGACTGTTTTCGGAATTCGCTTGGTGAAGATCTTCTTCGCGACCCACTTCCCGTCAGCTTGACGCTCGGGAAAGTGCAGCATGGCCTCCTTCGTTCGACGGAGGTAGAACGGTGCGCTCTGTCTCCCCATTGCCTCCTGGATCGACTTGACGTCGGCGTACACGTCTTCGTCGAGGAGCTGGAGGAATAAGCTGAAATTCGCGGGGTCGCCTTTGTGAGGAGTCGCTGTTAGAAGAAGAATATGGTTCGTCGTGTCTCGCAGCAGTTCACCAAGCGCGTACCGCTCGGTCTTCCTTTCCGGAGGAGACCAGGACATTCGGTGAGCCTCGTCAACGATCACCAGGTCCCAGTGAGCTTGTCGAAGGCCAGGAAGGATCTCAGCGCGTTTGGCAAGATCGAGCGACGTAATGACCTGCCTCTGTTCCATCCACTGGTTGACGCCGAACTGATCTCGGATATCGCTCCCCTTGAGGACAATGAACTTCTCGTCAAACTTCTCTTTCAGCTCCCTCTGCCACTGAAACGCCAGGTTCGCTGGGCCGACAATCAGCGTGCGCTCGACAAGGCCACGAAGCTTCAGCTCTCGAAGGAGCAAACCGGCCATGATCGTCTTGCCCGCACCAGCGTCGTCAGCAAGAAGGAACCGAACTCGCGGGGCTTTCAGAAGGAAGTCGTACACCGCCTCGAGCTGGTGCGGCAAGGGGTCAACACGAGAGATTGAGAGCCCGAAGTACGGATCGAACTCGTACGCGATCCCAAGGGAGTACGCCTGGATTCCGAGACGAAGGAGCTTGCCGTCGCCGTCAAACGTGGCGACGTTGTCCTGAACGGTCAGCGAGTCCAGATCAGTCTTCGTCAGCGTGACGTTTCTGAACCTCTCCGACCTCGTCCCGACAAGCCCTGCTACCCATGTGTCAGCGGCGCTTTGACGAACGGTCTCGACCCGCATGGGCTCATTGAAGAGCGATCCTGTCAGGATCTGACCTTGCTTCAGCACGTCCGCGCTCATTTCGCCTGCCTCTTCCGCTTCGGCTTGTTCCCTCCAGTGCCGTCACCTTCTCCACGTTGGAGCCACCGGTCGATAGCCTCCCTGTGAAAACGCCAGTGCCGACCGACCTTCTGCCCCGGGATCTTCGATTGCTGCGCGAGCTTGTAGAGCGTCGACTTCGAGATCTTGAGGTAAGCCGCGAGCTCGTCGATCGTCAGGACGTTTCCGAACTTCTTGGCCACCGCTATACCTGCCGCTCGCACCAGGACTTCTGCTACCGGACCACTCCCTGAACCAAGAGCCCCTTTTTAGCAGTTATTGGCGGTTGCTGTCAAGTCGCAGGAGCCACCTCGTGATCTTGCGCTGTCCGCTCTGGTGAGACGCCCAGGGGAGGGTTTCTCGGAAAGATCTATCGATCTTATTAGCTCTCGGTAGCAGGAGACTTTTTCCTGCCGCAGCCAAACCCGACTCAAAGGAGGAAACGAATGAATCGAATTGAACGACTTTTGAAAACAGCCTGTCACGCTGTTGCCGTACTCGACAGCGACAGCAGGCGAAACTTCCGTGACTCGTACGCGATCTCACTTCAGGAAACGATAAGGGATCAAGCGCGAGTGCCACTACGCAGATCATTTGGTGCCGTCATTAACGAGCTTGACGCTCCCGTGATCGACGATCTCCTTTCGATCCTCAAGAGGCTGAGGAGCGGCACCAAGGGATCGAAGGACGACTTCACGCAGCGCATTCAACTGGCGCTACAGCTGACAGAGATGTCTGTTGGCAAGCAGAAGGGGCTCGAACCCGGGCACCTACTGTGGATCTTTCACAAGCACTACAATGGAATTGGCCCAGTGGTCCAGATCGAACAAGGCGTAGCAAATCAAGGAGGACTACAATGAAGAGAATGACCAGTTTCGTGATCGAAAAAGAAGTTCTCACTCAACTCGACGGGATCGCAAAGGCAGACGGCAAGAGCAGATCGCAAGTGCTCAGGGAAGCAGTGGCGGGGTTCGTGAACACTCAGCTGGATAACTCCCTGGCACTCCTCACCGACAACCCGAATGACGCTGGATAACAGCCTTGTGGGCGAGGCGTCTGTCGGAGAGTCGAGCTGATACGGCGGCATGTGGTGCTACGAAAACTCACCGCATGCCGCTTGCTGGTTACTTCGCGATTCAAAAGTGGTTACCGGAGTGAACCAGCGCCAGGAAGGGGCCTTTCTTGGTTTTTCTCTGTCGTTGATTCCGATATCAGCTCTCAGCTGACGTCCACGAGAACTGCAGAGATAACCACGTTTCTCTCCTGCTCACCGGCGCCTCCGAAAACATATCATTTTGGCTGGGCTGCTACGGTTCCGTTCTCACCTCAAAGGTTTTGACTAATCCGCGCCGACAGATTTCTATTTTTTCGGAAACCCCGCGGAAGTCGACCACGTATCAGCCACTCCTCCCCTCCTATCTTAATTCCCATAATACCCACCTCCGGACGTCA
>Ga0315336_1003390_pt1 | contig 21308 bp, 14 predicted proteins | sample ASW5metaG_FD_204512 | JGI IMG/M metagenome (GOLD analysis project Ga0315336, IMG submission 204512) | Ammonia-oxidizing marine archaeal communities from Monterey Bay, California, United States - ASW #5 | ecosystem: Environmental > Aquatic > Marine > Intertidal zone | place: USA: California... | reverse complement strand
AGCGACCGTAGGCAACATCTATGCCTGGGGCGCGGCGGGTTCCATCTTGGGGACATTTCTGGCCGGGTTCATCTTGATCGATCAATTTGGCACCCGGGCCATCATCAGCATCACATCGGTTGCCTTGGCGCTGATGGCGGTGGCGGCGGCTCGCGGCCGCTGGACGTTTCGAACGGCCGTCCTGCTGGGTTGGTTGCAGTTCATGACTGTGATGAGCTTGTGCGCCATCGCTACAGAACACGGACTGGCGCGGGTGCTGACCGCCCCGGTTCAGGCCTGGACCGGGCGATCGACCGGCGAAATTGTCATGGATCTCGAAGCCGATGCCCGCCGCGACGTATTGGACTGGTGGAGCGCGCGTTTTGGCACGCGTTTTGACAGAGAATCCTGGGAGCTGCTGCGGAACTGGCAGACATCTCAAGCTCAGGATGTCCAGACGACCGAACTGGCAGGTCGTCTGGGCATTCAATTGGATCCACAGGCTGGCAGCGAGACCCTGGCCTGGCTCGGGCGACGGACCGAAAGCGATTCTCTGGCCGTCTCGGCCGCCCACCTGGGCTGGAACCTCGGCCGGCATCTGCACGAATTGGGCCTGATCCTGAGATTGCGCGACGACGGTCCGGACGAGTATCACGACGAGAGTCACTATTCCCACATTTCCGTGTTTTCGGATACCGATTACGGAAACGATGTCCGTGCACTGCAACTCGACAAGCTGGTGCACAGTTATTACGACCCCCAGGATCCTTCGCAGCTGTATTACGAGTATGAGCAGATTTACGCCGCGGTGACGGAGCGCACCGTTGCTGACTGGTCGCGCGCGACACAATTGGATCTGGCTGAGTTTCCCGGCAGCCAGGGGGTGCTGCAACGACTGCGCGCGGATCAGGTGCTACCCGACTGGTTTCAATTCGACGCCGACAAAAACAGCATCCGCATGATCGGGGCGCTCACGCCCGGTCGGCGCAGAGAATTGCTGCAACTTTCTCCCATCGGTTCGTACTGGCAGGCGTTGGAATCACTGAAGTCGCAGACAAGCGAACCCGCTTGGGGCGGATTTACAGCTATCGATCTGCAACGATTGCCCCACGGATTGGAGATTCCGGCACGTTGGTCGCGGATCATTCAACACGATCCTCGTTTGGAAAAGCTGACTTGCTATGCGGCCGTCACGGCGGACAGCGTGCTGCAATTGGTCGACGCCGCTCCCGACGCCGGCTACTACCGCATGCTGGCGGCTCTGCGCGACCGATCAAGCCGAGTGAGCACTTTGTTTCTGGGTGGCGGCGGTTTCATTTTTCCACGCTGGATCGAAGGCCGGTTTCCGTGGAAACCGCGCATCGATGTGGCGGAATTGGATCCCGCCGTCAAGCAGGCTGTGCACGCCGAATTGGGGCTTGTCCACGACTCGCGAACTGCGATCACGACCCGTCTGGGCGATGCTCGCAATGTTGTGGACGATTTGATCCGTGCGAATCGACAGGTGTCGGCGCCCGTGTCCTATGACTTTGTCTACGGCGACGCGTTCAATGACTTCAGTATCCCCTGGCATTTGACAACCCGCGAATTCACGCGCAAGGTCCGCCGTCTGATGAAGTCCGACGGAGTGTATATGATCAATGTGATCGACATTTTTCCACGGACAGTGTTCCCCGCGCACCGTCGGGGGCTGGGGGAGTCGACCCTGAGAGGGCGACTGCCTGAATTCATCACACGCGATCTGCTGTTCAACCGCTGGAATACTGTTGCCGAGTTTCCGCATTTGCAGATCAAACCGACCGGCAAACAGGCATTCGCAGTGCGGTACGATGGGGTCATGTCTTCGAAAGACAAGCTGGCATTGGATGCCAGCTGCACCGGATGCGCCGCGTTTCACTTGGTGCTGGATGAGCTGTATGAGCAAACGCGGGCCCATCAGGGATTTGCCGGAGAGTTGCCGGAAGCGTTGATCAATGCTGTCGCTGCAGGCGCCGACTGGTCCGCTTCGGGAGTGTGCCCATCGCTGGAGGTGATGCGGGTGATTGCAAACGACGCCCAGAGTTCGGACCAGTTCGTATTGGGGTTCCGCGGTGCGATGACCGACAGAATCCGAGGGCAATTGCGGGGCATCGCACCGGGGAACACCGAGTTTCTGCGGGCCATCGACGATTTGCATGTCCGGTCACGTGCGCAAACGTCGGGGCGATTTCTGGGTCGATTTGTGCAGACAGTTGCCGATGTGTTTACGCACGTGTATGTGTTCAGCAGCACACAAGGGCTGCCACACGACGACCGCGACACGTTTGTGATTGTCTGCTCGGACAGGCCCGTCAATCACCGGCAGCTTGCCGAGCACTGGAACGATGGGCCGTTTGCCGAAATCGAACGCGATGTCCGCAGTGGACGGATTTCGTTTTCCGGTCAAATGGCCGCGTTACTCCAGTTGGGGCAGGGACTGCGTTTGACCGACAATTATGCTCCGGTCGAGAATCTACTGGCTCCGGTCATCACGCGGCAGGACGATTAGTCATGGCGATTCAGTTCAATTGTCCATACTGCACAGCTTCAATCCGCGTGCCCGACTCAGTTGCGGGCAAGCGCGGCAAATGCCCCAAGTGCGAAACGCTGATTTCCATACCCCAAGTCGAGCGTCCAGACGTGGATTCTGCGGCCGTGACTCGTATCGTTTCCCAGCCGCCGTTCCCGGCGTCACCTTCTGCCGGGCCGTCAACGGCTGCCCAGCGTCGACCCGATACGGAAGCCGACGCACCAACACTTGACGTGCCGCTGATCGAAACTTCACAACCATTGATGGCGTCCAGAGTTCGGCAGAGACGATCACGGATGTCAGCCAGTGTGATCGCTCCCATGGCCTGCGGAGCCGCTCTGATCGTGGTCGTGTTGTTCTGGTTTCGTCAGCCGGCGGAGACAATGGAAGGTGAGTTGTCCGCGGTCAAGCTGGAAACGGAGTCTCTGGAGCCGGCACTGGTGCCACGCAGCACGATCGCGGTTTCCGAAGACGTTCTGGATTCCGTGCTCAATGACCTGGAACGCGAGCCGCAACTGCTGAAATCACCGAAATCGATGAACGTCGAGTTCGTGGGCACATCGGACGGTCTGGAGATCCGTGTCTCCACAGTTCCGACAACTCGGTTGTTTGTGGTTGATCCACGTACGGATGCGATGTTGAGCCGATATCTTGTGGAGCATACCAAGCAATGGAATCGAGCGCGGGCCGACGTCTTGCGCAGCGCCTCCGCCCAGTTCTTCAAGGAATGGTACGCTATTCGCCAACGCGATCCTCGGGGCGTCGTTAAGGACCTGCTCCGGTACCGAAACGAGATCGGTTTGAGCGCCTTGGTCGGGGCCGCGGGATTTCACGTTGAGGCGGAGATCGGTGGCCGGCGATACCGATGCGTTTACGAAGACGACAACCGGCAATTGTATTTCTTGTTGCCGGCGGAGACGAGGAAGTTCACTCTGCGGGGCCGTGAAGTCACGGGCGAGCAACAGCCATTTGAGGGACGCTACGTGGTCGAGGTCGCTGTCCCCAAGCCGCCAGCTGAAGATGCCAAAACTGCGGGGGACGAAATGGACGACGCGGGTCCCGGCGGTAACTGATGCAAACTGCCGGTTGACATCGCAATCACACGGGTTGCCGCAATTCGGCGGCGGCAACCTGCACGATATCGCTGTCAACGCTCGATCGGTTTTCGTTGATCGCCACCAGCAACGCCAGGTCGCAGATGCGGTTGAGAGCCCGGGGATTGCCCAGAGTGCGCTCGTACAAGTAGTCCAGTGCGTCGTCGTCAAAGGTCGCCGTCTGGCAGCCCGCAAGTTGCATCAATTGTTCGACATGCTGATGTGTCGCCTGGCGATCCAAAGCGGTGACGGGAGCGACCACGTCGGCCAACGCGATGGCGGGTTGGGATGCGATTGTTGCCGCGGTGTCGCGGACGGCGACGATCATCGTCAACATCCGGTCCGGTTCGCGGTCCAAGCGGATCAAGCGGTCGATGATCCGAGTGGCCTCCGGAGCCGCCTGGTCCAGGTGGTCGAGAATCAGGACGGTTTGTGTACGAGACAGCCTCAGCCCCAGCAGTTGATCCTCGATTTTTCTCCACAGACCGAACAAGGAATCGGACTGATTCGGTGCCAACCTCAGTTCGGTCGCCAGGTACCACAGCAGTCCCTGCTCCGCCAGACCAGCCACATCCAGTGCCACAACTTCGCGGGGTGTGCGGCGGGCTTGTTGGGACAACACGTGCAACAGCATCGATTTTCCTGTACCCGAGTCTCCGTACAGCAGGCCCACACGGAGTTTCTGCTCGATGGCGTGGTACATCCGCGCCAGCGCTTCCTCGTGAACGGAGTTTTCAACATACCACCGTTCTTGAAGTCGCTCGCGAAATGGCGACTCGGAATTCTGCAAATAATCTGACTGCATCAATCGACACCAATCGCGCGCCAAGGAATCCGTGCCTGGGGAGCCATACACGTCGCCGGTCGTCATGTGCACAACGGACGCGCGTCGGATCCCTCTGATTGTTACAATCGGCATTTTCCGAGATGAACATGACTGGACTTGCAACCGCTGTTTGTTCGGTCGCCCGCGGTGGCCCGGTTGTGTGTGTCCCGACTTGGGGTGTCCTTCGGCTGCCGCGGCGTCGCGTTCCCGAGTGTCAGGTGGAATGACCAGGATGACGAGTGTCGTTTGTTACGCTTCTGAAACCTCGTGCGCCCTCGGCGAAGTTGTCGAAGTCGATGGATCGGAAGCTCACCATCTGAAGAATGTGCTACGCCTGCAACCGGGTTCGGTTGTGGACGTGTTCAACGGTCGTGGGTCGCGGGCCGCGGCGCGGATCATCGAGGTGTCGCGTCGCGTCGTGGTTCTTGAAATCCACGAACCACCGCGGTTGGCGACCCGGCCCAGGTCCGAATTGGTGTTGGCCACCGCGGTTCCCAAAGGGGACAGGTTTCGCTGGTTGGTCGAGAAAGCGGCCGAATTGGGCGCCACGCGGCTGATTCCACTCAGGACGGACCGCAGCGTGGTCGTGCCCGGTCCCGGCAAACGGGATAAGCTCAGACAGACCATCATCGCCGCGGCCAAGCAGTCGCGCCAGGACTATTTGATGGAGCTGGATGTTGTGACCGACTGGTCGCGGTTCCTGGATTCCAACCTGGTGGCACAGGCCGCGTGTTGGTTGGCTCATCCCGGGACGCAACCCGTGGCGTCGGAAGTGGGTCGGCGGTTGCCCGCGGGGCCCAATCTGCTGGTCGTGGGGCCCGAGGGAGGATTTTCCGACGACGAATTGCAACGCGCTCAAACTGCCGGCATGCGGATTGTCGGCCTGGGAACTTCGCTGCTGCGAGTGGAAACCGCGGCGCTGATGTTGCTGGGTTATTTCCGGGCTTTGTGTTGCGGCTCTGATGCGGAGTGACGATCCGCGGCGTCCGCAGTTGGACGGGGATTCCGAGCGGGTTGCGAGGACAGAATCCAACCGCCGCCCAGCACACGCTGGTTTCGGTAGAGCACAACCGCCTGGCCGGGAGCGACACCCGTCTGAGGTTCGTGGAAGCGGACAGTGATTCGGTCGTCATCGTGGTGCTCGACATCGGCTGGCGTACCCGGATGCTGGTAGCGAATCTGAGCCAGGCAGGTGAATCGGCGGGGCATCTCGTCAACCAGCCAGTTGACACGATCGGCCTCCAATCCGGTCGTTGCCAGATCGTCTTTTTCGCCAATCACGACGCGGCGCGATTCGGCATCGATCGACACCACGTAGCGCGGGCTGCCAAATGCCACTCCCAATCCTCGGCGTTGTCCAACCGTAAACCGTTCGAAGCCATCGTGTTGTCCCACAACGTTGCCGTCGGGGTCGACGAATTCTCCGGCCGTATCTTGCCGTCCACGGTAGCGTTGAATGAACCCGGCGTAGTCCTGGTCGGGGATGAAACAGATCTCCTGGCTGTCGGGCTTGTCGCTGACACGCAGACCGGCCTCGCGGGACAAGGCGCGGATTTCCGCTTTGGTGTGGCACCCGACGGGAAACAGCACCCGGTCCAACAGGGATCGAGGGATGCCAAACAGCACGTATGACTGATCCTTGCCGTGGTCCGTGCCGCGCAACAGGGCCGGGGTTTCCGACGTCCCATCCGGTTCCAGCCGCGCGTAATGTCCGGTGGCGATGTGTTCGGCGCCCACTTGTTGAGCGAATTCCCAGAGACGTCCGAATTTCAACCAGTTGTTGCACATGATGCATGGGTTGGGTGTGCGGCCCGCAAGATACTCGTCCGCAAAATAGTCCTTGATGCGGGCGAAGGCGTCCTGGAAGTTCAGGGCATGGAAGGGGATGTCCAGTGCGTCCGCGACACGCCGAGCGTCGGCGGCGTCACTGGCGCTGCAACAACCCTGGCGGTGGCTGGCCGTCGAGATCACCGGCAAAGCGACGTCCGTGCGACAGGTCTGTTCCTCGATCGCTCCGGATCGCATGAACAGCCCGATCACTTCGTATCCCTGCTGTTGCAACAGATGGGCTGAAGCCGAACTGTCCACACCTCCGCTCATCGCCAGGACCACACGCTTGCCCATGCTTGACGTCTTTCGCTGTGTGTTGAGGATGTCCCGAGTCACGGGCTCCGATGGGGATTGTTGCAGGTTGTTTGTGGTGCGGGAGTCTGGTGGTCCGCCTGCACGGCTCAGGACGATGCCGCGAGCTGTCGCAGGTCCGAGCGGGCTGTATCGAGCATTTCCGACATCAGTACGGAGGCCTCCAATCGGCGGTAATTGTAAATATCCCCCACGATGCCGTTCAGGGAGTTTTCTTCAACATAGCGTGTCAAAGCGGCCAGGTCTGGAGTCAATTCCACGGCTGTGGCGAAAGACATCTGCTGTTCGGCCAAGGTGTCGATTCCCTGGGGCCAGTGAGCCGGATCGACCAGTTTCGGATTGATGGACTCGATCAACGCGGTCTCGACGCCGCCCGCATGTTGATCCCCGCGGTCCGCGGCAAATCTGACCAGTGGATCGTGTAGCCAACGGAATCGAAATGGCCGAACCCCGCTCGCCTGCAGGCCGGAGACGATGGCTGTCCGGTGTACCAGTGAACCGTGAACGTCGACCACAAACACAGATTCCGGATCGATCCATTCGAGCATCGCATTGGCATAATTTCGCACGTATTCTTGCAGCAGATCGGCCGTCAAATCCACGCTGTAGCCGAACGGCAAACCCCAGGTCAGTTGTCCGTATTCCAGCGGAGGACCGACCAGCAGGCCGTCGGTTTCCTGTGCCAGGCGGTGGAGCACGGCGTAGCTTTGCAGGGTGTCGGTTGACAGCGGCAGGTGCGGGCCGTGTTCTTCGACGGCCGTGTCGACGCTGAACGCCAGAATCCGGGGTGCGGCGATCGCTGGTGGCGGTCGCCGGGGGAGCTCGACAATCCGCAGCTGCGGATGCGGTTGCCGCCGAGCGGCGCACAGTTCGTGGAACGGGAAGCAGGTGGCAATCCGTTCCAGAATCCGCTGTTTGAGACGGTCACTGAGCGCCTCGTGATACAGGGGGGGCAAGACCAGCGACCCCAGTTCCGACAACTCTTCGAAGCGTGTTCCCAATGAGCAAATGGGCAGAACCAGGTCGTGATCTGCTGGCAGCTGCAACAGGCTGTCGAGCGTGTGGGCCGCCAGCCACGGACTGTCATTGATCCGCTCGGGGAAATAATTGTCCAGGTCGAAAGTCATAACTCGAAACTCATCTGTGGTCGCGCAGAGACTCAAGCGCGGCTGATCGGGAACGCGATCACGTCAGCGATAGACGTTCGGTGCATCCCCAGCATCAACAGCCGGTCGAACCCCAACGCCACACCGGAACAGGCCGGAAGCCCGCAATCCATGGCGTCCAGCAGCCGACTGCCGGTTGGCAGCGCGCGGCGACCCGCGCCGATCCTTAACTGGTTTTGTGTTGCGATCCGCTGCCGCAGTTCGTCGGCATCGGTGAGTTCATCATAACCGTTGCAGACCTCGATGCCATCGATGTACAACTCAAATCTCTCGGCCACCGGGGGATTGTCAGGTCGGACGCGGGCCAGAGCCGCCTGGGACGCCGGGTAATCGTACACGAACTCCGGATGGTCTTGGCCCAGTTTCGGTTCCACGACATGTGACAGCAACAAGTTCAGCCAGCCGTCTCGATCGTCGGGTCCCAGACTTTCCGGAGCGGTCAGCGCATGCTGTGTGGCCAGCGATCTCAACTCGTCCAGGCTCGCGTTCAGGACCCGCTGCCCTGCGTGTCGAGCGAAGGCTTGATCAAACGTGCGTCGGCCAAACGCAGTGGAAGCCAGTTGAACTTCCGAGTGGGTTGCCTTGTCGGTCGCCGCCAGTGCGGAGCGGACCAGGGATTCGGTGAACCGCATCTGGTCGCGGTACGTGTCTCCGACTCGATACCATTCGATCATTGTGAATTCGGGATTGTGGATCCGGCCCGATTCTCCTCGCCGGGCGACTCGGCAAATCTGAAAGATGGCCTGCGCTCCGGAAGCCAGTAGACGCTTCATTCCGAATTCCGGAGACGTCTGCAGATACAATTCGGAGTTGGGTTGCCCCGGAGCTTGTGCCTCGGTGACTGCGTAGGGTTCCAGGTGTGCGTCGACCGCGGTATCCCATGAGAGCAGCGGCGTCTCGACCTCGAGGTAGCCCGAGTCACGGAAGTGTTGTCGGAGATGGTCGAGAATCTGCGCCCGGATGCGCAGAGTTTCCAGTGTTGCTGTGGGCACGAAATCGCGCACGTCGTCTTCCAGCACAGGTTGCGTGAGCGGCAGCGTCGTGTGCGTGCCTGCGCAAGATGCATCACGCTCCAATTCCCACCGGCTGGCCGGTGGCAGTCAGGTGGCACCATAGCATGCCCGCGGGTTTGCGTCACCTATGCACATCCTGCCGTCGGGGATGTGCTCCGCCACTTCCTCAGGCAGCCTTGGCGGCCACGTGCGGCAGGGGAATCGTGGCCGGCGCGTGTTCCGGTGTTTCCAGGCTCTCGATTTCAACACTCTCAGCGCTCAGGACACGACGACTGTAGATGTCACGCAAGATCTCTGGAAACAGGCTCCATTCTTGAGGATTGCGATTCCAGACCGCAGCCACGTTGTGAAAAAAAGTCATCTCAAACTTGGCCACCGCCAGATTCCGCATGGTGCGTAGCGGATGCAGGTCTCCCTGTTTCCAGGGACGGGGGCACAGGTTGTAAATGGAGTCACCTGACGTGGGCTGCGTCTCGTTGGGGTTGTCGATGATTGCCAGGTCGGACGACTGATGAAATCGCGCGGGAAACACGCGGCAGGCGCTCGGACGCGCTTTGTAGATCCCGCAGCGCGCTTCGCCCTGGGGTTTCTCCGCGTCCGGTTGACCCTCGACCAGGAATCGGCAACTGCGTGTGCCGGGGAAGTAAGTGCTTTCGCGCTGGATCAGGCAGATGACGAACGGAATCTGCGGCTCATCGGGAAAATAGAACTGGGGCGCATAGCGGCGGGCCACGGTATTTTCGGGGTCCGCCCAGCGGCAGGCAATATCCCAGAATGTGAGTTTCAGGGACTCTTCGATCTGCAGAATGTCGCTGCCCGTCAGCGGTACGGCAAACGAACGACAACAGCCGGCATGGCAGGACTCACAGGGTCCCATTCCGTTACACCTCCTTGTGTGAGCGCGGACAAAGCGTCCCGACTCCGCAATTCCTGTGCGGAGCGCAGCTGATCATGGCGATCAGCGCCGCGCTTTTGCGCAAGCTTCGTTGAACTTATCGCTCAACCTTCCCCATTCCTTCAGGGGAATCCCCCCCCAGGCCGGGCAATCTCGTAATCTGCGGTGGATCCCTCCCACGGGTCACACCGCAGGCTCGGTCATTTGCCGGTATCGGCGTCTGGGTCGAGGCACCGTTGGAGGGTCATCAGAGCGAAGGCGGTGCCATACTGCTGGTGGTAGTCGTACAAGGGATAGTCCCACCACGATCCGTTTTTTTCCTGGCGATCGATCATCAGCTTGGCCAACAACTGTTGGTAGCCGGATCGTTCGGTGATGCTCAGCTGGTCGATGCACACGGCGGCGTAGTAGTGTCCGTAGTAGTAGAAGTAACCGGCCACCTGAAACCAGGATTCATGGGGCACGGGTCGCTTGCGGCCGATGTCCAGCCAGCCGTTGCGGACGTACAGACGCGTGAGCCAGGTTTTGATGACAACATCCGTGATCTGTTCATCTCCCCACATCCGCAAGGCCGCGTTGCAGGCCTGGGTGCGTCCCAAGCTGCCACCGGCCCGGTTGATTCCGCGCATCGGACGGTTCTTGAGATACTCGCCATACAAGTACGTGAAGTCGGGTTTCTGTTGACGTTTGATGGCCGCGATCGCGCGGCGTACGATCTTGGCTGGAGGTTCGATGCCGATGCGATTGGCTTCGGCCATGGCGCACAGCGCCGTGGCGTTGACGAAACTGATGGAACTGCTGGTGGGTTTTTGAGCACCAGCGCGAAAGTCGTAGTAACCCCAGCCACCGTCGACGGATTCGTAGCGCGTCAACATATCGAACTGTTCTTTGATCAGCGCGGTGATCTTGTGGCGGCGGTCCTTGTTTGCGGGTTGCTGTTCAATCAGCCTCACCAGGGCCTGGATCGAATAGGCGTGTCCCCAGACGTTGTACAAGGCGTCCGATGTGGCGCGCCGCAGTCGGGGCAGGTGTGCCAGCAGCCAGGCTTCGCCTCGAGCCACTGCGGCCATTGCCTGGGGATTGTCGGCTGCCACTTCCAGCAGTGCGGAAATGCACAACGAAGTCACCGCAGCGCGGAAGGCGTGGTGCGCACCGGGAACAGGCGCGTAGATGTTCAGGCCTTTGGTACGGGTGGCTGAACCCCAGGAACCGTTGGAGTTCTGGTTGCCGAGCAAGAACTCAACCCCCCGCCGTAATGCGTCGCGGATCCGTTGTTGCGAGGGAGCATCGATGTCGGGCAGTTTGGGGACGGTCTTGAAATCATACACGACACGATTGGGCACGACACGATCGGGCGTTTTGTCTTCCACTTGTGACGCCGGTGGTTCCGAACCCCATCCGCAGACGTTCAGGCAGACCAGTATCGTCGGTGCCAGCAGCAACACGCGGTGGTTTGTTTTCATGACGGATGTCTCAAATTTTGCGTCCAAAGGAGCACGAATTGTCTGCAGGCTGCCTGTCGCTCAACCCGGTCCAGCTCGGCCTGACGTGCCCGGTGGGATGTCCCCGGCGTGATGTGCCCGGCGTGATGTGCCCGGCGTGATGTGCCCGGTGGGATTCGATGTTCAAGGTTTGCTGAGTGAAATCACGTCGCCGGCCTTGAGCCCTTTCAGGATCTCGCGTTTGCCAGCGTGTTGCCGACCGGCTGACACGTTGCGGCGGACGGCGGGACCCTGTTTCGGTACCACAAACACGAAACTGTCCCCATCTTCGCGGAACACAGACTCTGCGGGAACGGCCACGGCCTGGTCGTTGCGGTAGGCCTGGAAAGTGACCTTTCCCGTCATGCCGGGCCTCAGCGGAGCGTCGGGCAACTGGGTGACCTTGAGTTGGCAGTCGTACTTGTCGGCCGCCAGCGGGATCAGCGACACGGATGCGATTTCGACGGGCACGGACAGGCTGGGGAAACCGGTTGGCTGCAGCGCGCCTGGCAGGCCCTTGCGGGCAAACTGCAGGTCTTTTTCGGTCAAGTCGACTCGAACGATCAGAGCTTGTGTGTCGACGACGGTGATCAGGGTCTGGCGGCCGGTGACGCTGCCACCATCGGTGAGTTGCCGCGACGTTCCGCCCGCTCCGCCGGACCATTTTCCACGCTGGCATTTTCCGTGGTAGACGGTTCCGGCCATGGGGGCCTTCAAGATCATGCGTGCCCGGTCCTGGCTCAGTTGCTCGAGGTCCCGCAATTCCTTGGCCCGGGCGTGGTGCAGTTTGGCCAGTTCGATGTCCTGTTTTTCCCGCGACGTTTTCAACGTGACGAGCATCTTGTTCCAGGCCAACTCTTGCCGCTCGGCCTGGTCCTGCAGTTGTTCGAGTTCGCGTGGCAAGGTTGTGTCCTTGATCCGCGCCGAACGCAGCCGAGTGGATTCCAGGCTGAACTGGCTGCTTTCCACACTCCGCCGGGCCCGCTTCAGGATGATCTCCTCCGATTCTTCAGTGAGTTCATCTTCCTTGTACATTTGTTCGAGTTGTTTCAGTTCCTCTTTGGTGTTTTCCAGTGACGCCAGACTCATCTTGATCGAAAAGTCCGCCGAGAGAATCCGGCGTTCGCGATCGGTCTTGAGAAAGTAGTCGAGGTCTTGGTTGGCGTTGCGGCGACTGCGTTCGGCCAGGACGCGATCCATGGGCAATGTCTGATCGAGTTGCCGGCGGGTCAACAGCGCCTCATCGAGAGCGAGTTTTGAGAGCTTCGCGGCGTATTCGTCGTTCTTCAATTTGTGCTCGAGCTTGCGGGTTTCAAACCACACCAAGGGCTGATCCTGTTTGACCACGGTTCCCTCGGGAACGATGGTCTCGATCGTCAGGCTGGTCCAGGATTTGGTGTCGGCCTTGATGGCCTCCGTTTTCGTCGACTCAAACACACCGCTTACGGACAATTCCACCCGAAACGGTTTGGCGGTGACGGTGTGAGTGGCCGGATCCGCCGGGAAGGCGATGGATGTGACCAGGCTGCAGCACAACAAAGCTCCGAAACCAGACAAACGACCGCTCATGGGGATCACCTCATCGGGACAACGCGGACCAGCGAATCAGGACAGACAGGTACAGAACGATCGATTATGTGTGGCGTTCAGACGGGATGCAATGGGCGAGGCTGTTTGTGGGACGGATGGTGTTTGTGGTGTTGGCGGTCCACAGCGTGTAGACTTGGAGTGTCGCTGGGCCGCATGCGGCGGCCGGTTGTCTGGCCGGCGCCGGTGACTCGCCAACAGGATCGCTGCTCGGCAATTCAGACAGGGCCCGAGTTGGGGAAGCGATGAGTACCGATGCCACGAGCCACCGCGCGTCGCCGCCGCTGGGCTTGCCCAAGGGCAGTGTGCGGGCGCTGTTGACGCTGCTGATCGTCGCCGTTGTCTGCCGGGAACTGTACGCGGAGAAGGAGCTGGGCGTTCTCTGGTCCGAGACGTTGATGATTGCTCTGGCGCACTACTTCACGTCCCGGCGTTTCATCGATCTGCCCCAGGACGTGCTGGAGCGGCTTGAGCGGGATGGGCACTTGCCACAGGAATCCAACCCGCTGTATTTGCCCCGCAACAGTATTCGTCTGATCATTGCGGCCGCGTTTGCCGGATTGGGCATCTTGCTTTACCGCACCTTCGACACGATTCCGTACTCAGCCTGGACGATTCTGGGAGTGGTGTTCGCATATGCTGTCGGGCTGCTGACCGGGGGCATTTGGAAACGCCTGTTTCGCAGGAAACCCAATGTCAAACTCAACCGCTGGTGGAATAACATCAAGGCCGGCGTGGTCCTTGCCGCGCTGTTGATCACGGCGATGGCCTACCTGTTGGGGCTGCGCGATCTGGTGCCCGAACAGTTCGAACAGTTCGCCGCACAGTTCGAAAAAGTCACGCTGGGACTGGTCCTGTTTTATTTTGGTTCGCGGTGACGCTGCGGGAGGGGGGCGGTTGTCGATGTCAGGGTTCGGCGGCCGCGGTTTCGAGCGTTGCCAGCGTGCTGTTGGCCAGAGCCGATTTCTGGACCTGCCTCAGTTTTTCGAATACCGCCGAAGTGCCGCGGCTTTCGCCCTGGTCGGCGAGTTGGAAACCGATGCCCATCAACTGGTCCAGGGGGATCTGATCCGGTGGCTTGGCCAGGCAGATCGAGAGTTTGTCGGACTCCAGCGGGTGCACCAATCCTTTGGCGATCAGGCGTTCCACGATGATGACAGTGATTGCTGATGGCAACCGGGTCTGGTCGCTGATCTGCTGAGTCGTGAGTCGCCTTCCCGATTGAAAGGCGTCGCCCACGGCCTGCATGACCCTGACCACCGCCGCGGGTTCGACAAGCACGTTTGTGACGCGCGACTGTTCCACTTCCTGCAGACGACGTCCGTGCAGCATTTGCAGAGTGGCGCTGACTTCCAGACCGAACAACACCGCCAGCCACATCAAATACACCCAGAACATGAACAGCGGGATCAGCCCGAGTGATCCGTAGAGCTGGCTGATGGTGAACGCGTTTTCGAAGTAGGAGCTCAGCAGGCGTTTGCCGATGTCGAGCAGGACCACGCTGACGGCGGCACCGATCGCCGCCGAACGGAAGTCGACGTGTGTGTTGGGTACCAGTCGGTAGATCGCCAACATGAACAACCAGCCCAGCCCCAGTCCCCAGATCAGTCGCAGCGAAACCAGCAGCCAGTGCCAGGTATTGACGGAGTGCAAAACGGAATCGAACGTCAGACTCAGATAGGATGCGATCCCCAGTGTCAGCGGGCTGATGGTCAGCAGAAACCAGTACAACGGCACGCGTCTGGACCAGGAGCGGCCTTCGGGCGAACGGTAAATGATGTTGAACGCGTTCTCGATCGTCACCATCAGGCCGATTGCGGCATACATCAACAGCGCCAGACCGACCCAGCCCACGGCCGTCAGGTCGACACTGGCGGCTTGAGTCACGAGGTTGCTCAGCCAGGCGGCCAGGGTCGCGGACTCCGAGACACCCTCCGTCGGCTGCGCCAGTCGAATGTTGTCCAGATTGGCCGCGGCCAGATATTCGTTGATCAGTTTCAGGAATTCGTCCAGTCCGATCAGGGAACGCACGGCGACGGTGGCGACGATCAGTGTGGGCAACAGGCCGAACAGCGCGCGGAAGGACAGCGCGGCGGCCATTTGCGGGGCCCGGTCGTGGTGCAGTTGCCGCGCCCCGCAGCAACCCAGGTCATAACCGAATCGCACCGCCTGCTGCCAGCGGCTCAGTTCGTGCCGGGGTTGCGTCACGACGCGTTTGAGCCATCGGATCAGTTGTAGCAGTGGCCGATTTCGCATTGCCCAATCCCGTCGTCAGATCGTCAGCCTGCACAAAGTCATCGCTCGTGCGGTTCGCTGAGCGACACAGACAATGCTAACATATCACTCGGTGATTCCCGACACGGAGTCGAGAATCCGCGCAGGGAAACCGTCACGAGCGGCCAATTATGCTCATCAATTTGGATTACGGGACGACGGGGCTGGAAGTGGATATCCCGGATCAGAACCTGATCGGGCCTCTGGAACTGTCTCCTGCCGATCCACTGCCCGATCCCCAAGCCAGCCTACGGGACATGCTGGCCTGTCCCATCGGCTCGGCGCCGCTGGCCGAACTGGCGGCCGGCAAGACGTCGGCCTGCATCTTGATCTGCGACATCACGCGTCCGGTTCCCAACAAGCTGCTGTTGCCCGACATTCTGTCAACCCTGGAAGACGCGGGAATCGACCGCGCGGACATCCTGATTCTGGTGGCGACCGGGCTGCATCGAGCCAACGTGGGTGAAGAGTTGGTGGAACTGGTGGGGGCCCAGATCGCCGGAAGCTATCGCATCGAGAATCACGACGGCAAAGACCGAGACCAACACGCGTATCTGGGTGAATCACCTCGAGGGGTGCCGGTCTGGATTGATCGCCGCTACTGTGAAGCCGATCTCAAGATCGCCACGGGACTGATCGAGCCGCATTTGATGGCCGGTTTCTCGGGTGGGCGCAAGCTGATCTGCCCGGGGGTTTCCGGGTTGGATACCGTACGGGCCTGGCACGGTCCCCGATTCCTCGAACATCCCTCGGCCGACTGTGGCATTCTGGACGGCAATCCGGTGCATGAAGAAAACACCCACATCGCGCGGATGGCCGGGTGCGACTTCATCGTCAATGTCTGTCTGGACAAGGACCGGCGCATCACGTCGCTGGTGGCCGGCGACATGGAAGCCGCGTTTGCGGCTGGAGTGGAGTTTGTCAGGAGCGTGGTCACGGCCTGCGTGGACGCAGCCTGTGACGTGGTGGTCACCAGCAGTGCCGGTTATCCGTTGGACGTGACATTTTACCAATCCATCAAGGGACTGACCGGGGTGCTGCCAATTGTCAAACCCGGAGGCACGATTGTGATCGCCGCCGGTTTAAGTGAGGGGGTGGGGAGTGCCGAATTTGAGCGTTTATTTCGGGAGCACCAGAACCTGGACGACTTCATGCACTGTATCGAATCGCCCGATTATTTCGTGATGGATCAGTGGCAGTTGGAGGAGATGGCCAAGGTGCGTCGCAAGGCGCGGGTGGTTTATGTCAGCGACGGTCTGCCTGCCGAAGTTCTGAACGGTCTGTTCGTCGAAACCGCCGACTCGGTCGAAGTGGCCCTCGACGACGCACTGCAACGCTACGGTGCGGACGCCCGGGTGGCCGTGGTACCCAAGGGCCCGTACGTTTTGCCGGTGCTCACGGGGGAATCCGCTTGAGGAGCGGGTGCATCCCCCGAGTTCCCGGCAGGCCGTAATGCGATTCCACAAGCCGTGCGTAATGCGATTCCGCAAGCCGTGCTGGAGGCGACTTGGGTGCATACGGTATACTCAAGCGAACGCTGAACGATGGATCACGGGGTGAGTCGGGAGCGTATGCTGTCGGTGCCGCGCTGTGAAAAACAGAATTGCCGTTGCGGTGCCGGAGTCCGGCACGGGCTGTTTGTCACGGGTGGAGAGTGGAATTCGATCGCGCAGCGGATCCTGTGGGAGCAAGATTCTGAGATGAACAGTTTCACGCGGAATCTGACGGTGACTGTATCGGTGCTCGGCTTCAGCCTGGGCGGCTTCGCGACGGCGAACGCGGAGGATAAACCGTTGTCGGCTGCAGACGCGCAAGCGGTCAAGTTCTTCGAGACTCGAATTCGTCCGCTGTTGTTCAAGCATTGCTATCGCTGCCACGGTTCCAAGAAACAGGAATCCGGCCTGCGGCTTGATCATTGGGCCGGGATCATCCGCGGAGGCGAGTCGGGACCGGCACTGGTGCCGGGACAGCCCGACGAAAGTTTGATCGTGGTGGCGGTGAGCTATGACAACGAAGAACTGCAGATGCCGCCGGACGCGAAATTGAGCGCCGCTCAGATTGCCAGCTTGAAAACCTGGATCGAGCGTGGCGCGGCGCACCCCGACAAGACAGACACTCCACAGCCGGAGACACCGAGCCTCAAGTGGGAACAGGGTCGGCGGCATTGGGCCTTTCAGCAGCCTGTCGCGCAGAGTCCGCCGGTCGTCCGTGATCGGGATTGGCCCCGGACTGCCATCGACCACTTTGTTCTCGCCGCGCTTGAGAAACAGGGGCTCCGCCCTGCTCCACCGGCTGATCGGCGGACGCTGATTCGCCGCGCCACTTTTGATCTCACGGGGTTGCCTCCCACGCTGGATGAGATTTCAGAATTTGTCAGCGACCCCTCTCCCGATGCTTTTGGTCGCCTGATCGATCGCCTGCTGGATTCTCCGCACTATGGTGAGCGGTGGGCACGGCATTGGCTGGACGTGGCCCGCTACGCCGATTCCAACGGCCTGGACGAGAATATTGCCCACGGCAACGCCTGGCGGTATCGCGATTATGTGGTTGCGGCGTTCAACCGCGACAAGACCTACGATCGCTTTATTCTGGAGCAACTGGCCGGCGATGCACTCAAGGAATCGGGGTCCGGATCACCGAGTTATGAATCGCTGATTGCAACCGGGTTTTTGTCATTAGGTCCGAAAGTGCTGGCCGAAGTGGACGAGACCAAGATGGAGATGGACATCATTGACGAACAGATCGACACGATTGGTCGTTCGTTGATGGGGCTCACCCTGGGATGTGCGCGGTGCCACGAGCACAAGTTTGACCCGATTGGCCTGGACGACTACTACGGCCTGGCGGGAATCTTCAAGAGCACCCGCACCATGGAGCATTTCACCAAGATCGCCCGCTGGTGGGAGAACCCGATTCCGACTGCGGCCGAACGCGAGCGGCAACAGGTTCATCGTCAGCAAGTGCAGCAGAAGAAGGCCGCGGTGTCGGCGTTGATTGACAAGGCCAACGCGGCGCTGACCCCCAAAACGGCTTCGGGTCCGGAGTCACAGGAGGATCGGGAACAGCGTTATCCGGAGCCGACCCGCAAGCAGCTCAAACAATTGAGGGACTCGCTGGCTGCCCTGGAGAAACAGGCGCCGCAAATGTCGACGGCTATGGGCGTCATGGATCGCGACGTGAAGGACGTGCGGATCCACATCCGAGGCAGTCACCTCACGCTGGGACGTCTGGTGCCGCGGCAACTGCCGCGGGTGTTGTCGTCCGCCGAACCGGCTGCGTTTGACGCGGGTGACAGCGGGCGATTGCGACTGGCAAAATGGCTGACAACGCCGGAACACCCGTTGACAGCGCGTGTGCTGGTTAATCGCATCTGGCGCTGGAAGTTTGGCCGGGGCATCGTTGAGACGGCCGACAATCTGGGCCGGCTGGGAGCGCGGCCCTCGAATCAACCTCTGCTGGATTGGCTGGCGATCGAATTCGTGCGCCGCGGCTGGTCGATCAAATCCATGCACCGGCTGATTATGAGTTCGTCCACATATCGCATGAGCAGCCAGTACGATTCTCGAGCCGCCAAAATCGATCCGGAAAATCGGCTGCATTGGCGGAGCAACGTCCGCCGGCTGGAGGCCGAGGCGATTCGCGATAGTTTGTTGATGGTGGGCGGCATGCTGGATATTTCGATGGGGGGTTCGTTGCTGCATGTGAAAAACCGTGAGTTCTTTTTTGATCACACGTCCAAAGACAAGACGGTCTACAGCAGCCCGCGACGGTCGGTGTACCTGCCCGTGGTTCGCAACCATCTGTACGATGTGTTTCAGTTGTTTGACTACACCGACGCGGGGTCTCCCAGCGGAGACCGCGCGACCTCGACCGTCGCTCCCCAAGCGCTGTTCATGATGAATGGCGCGTTGATGCTTTCGGTTTGCGAGTCGTTAGCACAGCGTGTGCGGGAATCCGCCACAGTCGACGACGCCGGACGCGTGCAGCAGCTGTATCAAATCGCGTACGGGCGTCGGGCCACGGAAGAAGAAGTGCTTGGGGCGCTCGAATTCTTGCAGCCATCCGGCGCGGCGGCGACCGACGCGCGGCGGCACGAGTCCTGGAAACTGTTGTGCCAGGTCGTGCTGGCCGCCAACGAATTTGTGTACATCAAGTGAGCGGATTGATCGCGGTCCCGCAATGGAGCGACCAGCATCGTGCATGAGCCATTGAATTCCCATTTGTCCCGCCGGGCGGCGCTGCGTGACGCGGCACTGGGCTTCGGCTATCTGGCGTTTTCCTCGATGTTGTCCGATGCAGCGCGAGCGGATCAGTCCGCTCGGGCTCCGCTCGTACCGCGCAGGACGCACTTCCCGCCCCGCGCCAAACGCGTGATTTTCCTGTTCATGAAGGGTGGACCTTCACATCTCGATACCTTCGATTACAAACCTCTGCTCCAGAGAGATGCCGGCAAAGAGCTTCCCTTCGACAAGCCTCGCGTGCAGTTCGCCAAGACAGGAAAATTGCTGGGGTCACCCTGGAAATTCCGTCAGCATGGGGAATCGGGCATCCGCGTCAGTTCGCTGTTTCCCCACGTCGCGCGGCACATTGACGATCTGTGCATTCTGAACTCGGTGCACGGCACGAACGCGGCTCACGGCGGTGCGCTGCTGAAGTTACATACCGGGAGCGACAATTTCATCCGGCCCAGTATGGGCGCCTGGGTGACCTACGGCCTGGGTACCGAAAACCAGGATTTGCCGGGATTCGTGACGATCTGTCCCACCTTGGCCCACGGAGGCGTTCGTAATTGGGGCTCCGCGTTCTTACCCGCGCACTTTCAAGGTACCCCGATCGGCAATGCCAGCCAGCCGGCCAAGCAAGCCCGGGTGCGCTACGTGGACAACCCGGTGATCAATGCGCGGCAACAGCGGCGGCAGTTGGATCTGTTGGCCCGCGTCAATCGCCGGCATCTGGGGGATACGGGTCCGCATTCGGAGTTGGAAAGCCGGATCGATTCGTTTGAACTCGCGTTTCGCATGCAGCGTGAGATTCCGCGGGTGGAGAACATCGCCGAGGAGTCTCAGGCTACGCAACGGCTGTACGGCATGCACGACCCGATCACGGAGGATTTCGGACGGCAATGCCTGCTGGCCAGGCGGTTTGCCGAGCGCGGAGTGCGGTTCATCCAGGTCACGCACAGCGACTCCAAGGTGCAATGGGATCAGCATTCGGATCTCAAACAGGGCCACGGCAAGAACGCGCGCGAGGTTGATTTGCCGATCGCCGGCCTGTTGTCCGATCTGAAGGCCCGCGGTTTGCTGAACGACACGCTGGTGCTGTGGGGCGGCGAGTTCGGGCGGACTCCGACTGTGCAAGGTTCCAACGGCCGCGACCACAATCCCGAGGGATTCACGATGTGGATGGCCGGAGCCGGAGTCAAGACGGGAATGCAGTACGGAGCCACCGACGACTACGGTTACTACGCCGTGGAGGACAAAATGCACGTCAACGATCTGCACGCCACACTGTTGCATTTGCTGGGGATCGACCACGAGCTGTTGACGTATCACTTTGCCGGCCGCGACTTTCGCCTGACCGATGTGGCAGGGCAGGTGGCGCACGGCATCCTGGCTTGAGCCACAGGCCGCCGCGAGCAGCTACAGGGCGCCCAGCACCGTACGGATGCGGTCGCACACGTAGTGGATCTCAGCGTCGGTCATCTCGATCGCGTCCAGATTGATGTAGCCTTCGTCCACGTGGTGCGCGCGGACGACGACGGTCGGATCTCCCTCGGCCAGCCGTCCGGCCAGTTGTGCTGCCGACAGACCCGTGATGCCGGGATCCACCGTCAGGCGTGCACGGGAAAACGGGCAGCCATTCGGGTCGGCATCGACATCGAACGCCACTCCGGGGATGTTCGCCAGTCGATTGAGGATCAAGTCCACGCGACGGTCTTGCTCCTGTGTCCAGGCGGTCACATCCTGGTTCGCTCGATATTCCAGGGCGGCCATGGCCCCCAGGATGGCCTCTTTGCCGGCCTTCATGGGGCGGCCGATACCTCGGTTCTGCAGATAGACCGCGTGAACCAGGTCGGCGCGTCCTGCCACCACTCCACCCGTGGTCGATGCCAGGTACTTGTGTGCGCTGGCGATCACGAGATCAGCGCCGGCTCCGATCAATTCGCGGAACCGCAAATCCTGAGCCGCGGCGTCCACGATCACGGGAACTCCGGCCGCGTGCGCCAGTTCGACCACGCGCGGCAGTGCGATCCAACCGTAACGCACCGTGTGGTGGGATTCCACGTGCACCACCGCCGCGATA
>Ga0315336_1003389_pt1 | contig 21315 bp, 16 predicted proteins | sample ASW5metaG_FD_204512 | JGI IMG/M metagenome (GOLD analysis project Ga0315336, IMG submission 204512) | Ammonia-oxidizing marine archaeal communities from Monterey Bay, California, United States - ASW #5 | ecosystem: Environmental > Aquatic > Marine > Intertidal zone | place: USA: California... | reverse complement strand
GTCTCAGGTCGGCTTCCTGCCGCCTTTCGAGACGAATGGCTTGGACGGAACGGTGCGTGTCGTGCCTGCCGATCCAGCCCAGGCAGCCATCCATTGCTGCATATCCGCTACGCCCGGTCAGCCAGCGGATTCCGATTGAAACGCTCTGTTGGCCAATTCATCAAACTTGGGCGCATGTTCCTGAATAAAGCTGTTCCAGTGTCCTTCATCCCAGATTTCCACGTGATCGTGCACTCCCAGCAGCACAGCGCTGCGCTGCAGTCCGGCCAGTTCCACCAGACGCTCTGGAATGCGAATCCTTCCCTGTCCGTCAATCTCAACACGCTCCGCCCGCGCATAGAACATCCGTAGGTAGTTTCGGGAATCGGCCACGGGGCCGGTGTGAGCCGTCAGCTGTGCGGCGAGAGCCTCGAACGCCGTGGAACCATAAACCGACAGGGATCGATCGGTGCCCGGTGCGACAAACAGATGGGTCAGGCGCGACTCGCCAAAATCCTCCCGCAGACGCTTGGGGATCGCCAAACGATGTTTCTGATCCAGGTTTCTCACGAAAGTCCCTGTGAGTGCCATTAACCACCACAACTCCCCACTTTTCACCACTAAGCGTCACTTTACCACCCGCAGCCCGATCGTCAAGTGGGAATGGCGTTGATCTTGAAAATGTGGCAAATTGGCGCAACCCGGCCGGCCGACCGGCAGCATCTGCTGGTCAGGCGACCAGGGCTTGGTCACAGCCGGGGCCCGCAACCACGGCCTGAAACCGGCATCCCCACCCGGAGTTGTGCGGCGTCAGCTGCGGACACGATCTGTCTCAGTCCGTGCCTCACAGGCGGCTGTCGGTCCGCGGCCGGTCGCCTTGGAGCAATCCGCGATACAATGCGTCGTACTCAGCCACAGTCCGCTCCCAGGTATAGGACTGCTCCACGGCTTGCCTGGCGGCCGAGGTCAGGGAGTCGACGAGCGTGGGATCGGTCAGGACACGTGTGACCGCCGCCGCCAGGGCGGGCGCGTCACCCACCGGCACCAGCAAACCGCACCGATCGTGATCCAGGATTTCCGTGGTGCCTTCCACACGTGTGGCCACGACCGGGCAGCCGGCGGCCATGGCCTCCAGTACGGCATTGGCCATGCCCTCCCAGCGTGACGGCAGCACAAAACAACTGGCGGACCGCAACAAGGCCGGCACATCCGATCGCTGACCGAGCAGATGCATCCGTGGACCACCAGTCGCGGTGGCAATCCTCTGCTGCAGAGTGTCATGGAGTGGACCGGAACCGGCCATAACCAGGTGCACGTCGGGAAAGCGTTCGAGGACTTCCTGTACGGCTTCCAGCAGCAGCAGGGGATCTTTCTGATCGTCCAATCGTCCGGCAAACAGGATCATTCGAGCGTCTGCGGGCAGCCCCCAACTGACCGGAGACTGGGGTTCGACAGCCGACAGGCGTTGGGCGTCGACACCGTTGGGAATCACCAGCACTCGCCCCGGATGCAGGCGGCCTGTGTGCACCGAGAACTGAGCCACCGCGTGACTGACAGCGACGTGGCGATCCACGAGCCTTTGCGTCCAGCGATCCCACCACAAACGCGACCCGTAGCGGTGTTCGGCCACGCGAATTCCAGACACCACACGCGGCACGCGGGCCAACACAGCGGCCAGCCGCCCGACAATATTGGCATGAAATAAATAGGTCTGAACCAGTTGCGGTCGGCGACGGCGGAATTCGCGCACCAATGCCCAAAAACGGGTCACGCTCCGCAAACCAACGGCCTGCAGGCACCGCGTCTCCACTCCCGCCTGTTCCAACACATCCGCCAGAGGGCCTCGTCCGGAAAGGCAGATGACAAACGGATCCCAATATCGGCGATCGAGTCGCAGAACAAGTTGGACCAGGGCCTTCTCGGCTCCACCGGGATCGAGATCGGTGATGCAGAATCCAATGGATATGGGCATGTGTTGCGGCGCGGACATCAACCATCAGCTCGCGATGAGTGGCCGGACGGACCGGCAGTGACTTCGATTGCGTATACCCTGGACACGGAATCGAGTAAATATGAGTCGCAGCGCATGCCCTGAGTTTCGGACGGCAATTTCAAACCATGGCCAACGACGAACTTGAACAATATGACTACGAATTGCCAGCAGAATTGTTGGCCACGCGTCCCAGTCCGCGACGAGACGGTTCCCGACTGCTGCGGATCAACCGGCGTGCGCAACAACTGGATCATCTGCAATTCGACGTCTTGCCCCAGTGCCTGCAGAGCGGCGATTGCCTGGTTTTGAACGACACGCGTGTGGTGCCAGCCAGGCTCTTCGGTGTCCGCCAAGCCACGGGAGGCAAATGGGAGGGACTGTATTTGAATTCCCGCCCCGACGGTTTGTGGACATTGTTGAGTCAGTCCCGCGGCAAGATTCAGCCCGGTGAGTCGATCGTTGTCAGGCCCGCTCACACCTCGGACTCCGCACAGCAGTTGGTGCTGCGGATGCAACAACGTGAACCCGACGGTGTGTGGCTGGCTGCCGTGGAATCCCAGCGTTCGAGCAGCGAACTGCTGGACCTGTTCGGCACGCTGCCGCTGCCACCTTACATCGGTCGCCGGCTGGCCGACGTGGAAGACCAGGAGCGTTACCAGACAACGTATGCACAACATCCCGGCGCGGTGGCAGCTCCCACGGCGGGGCTGCACTTCACACCCCAACTTCTGGCGAACTGCGAGGCGGCGGGCATCGGCCATGCCTTTGTCACCTTGCACGTGGGCATCGGCACCTTCCGCCCGATCACGGCCAGAAAACTGGCTGAGCACCGCATGCACCACGAATGGTGCCACCTGACCGCGGACGTGGCCGAGCGTCTGACGCACGTCCGGGCGGGGGGGGGACGCATCGTTGCGGTGGGCACCACCGCGGTCCGCACATTGGAAACGGCCTGGCGATCCGGCGGCTTCCAGTCCTTTCAGGGACAGACGGACTTGTTCATCCGACCGCCGTACACGTTTCAGGCGGTGGACGCGTTGCTGACAAATTTCCACCTGCCCCGTTCCTCGCTGCTGCTGCTTGTCAGCGCGCTGGCGGGCACACAACTCATGCGACGCGCCTACACCGAGGCCGTCGAGCAGCGCTACCGCTTTTACAGCTACGGCGACGCCATGTTGATTCTCTAAAACCCCGGTCGGCAGATCACGCTGCGGGGCTGCCGGGACCGGCATCGCCAGCCGGAGCCCGTCCAAAATAGACTTCGATCCGCTGCGGATCCTGGGCAGGCGTCCAACGGCTGACGCTCCATACCAGCAAACCGGACAGGCTAAATCCATAAACGAACGGGTGCAGTTGGACAACCCAGTCCAAAGGATGAAAGAAATCGAACATCACAAACGTCAAGCCACCGCCGATTAACCCCGCAAGAACTCCGGCAGCCGTCGTGCGTCTCCAGTAAATCGTGGCCAGGCTGGGCCAGAATAACGCCGAAGCTCCACCTCCCACGTAGTAGATGATCAACGGCTGCAGGAACGGAGGTTCGCTCAAAGCCAGCCCGAATGCGAACACGCCTGTCCCGCCGGTTACCAGGTAGCTCAGCACCTTGGTCGAACGTGGGGTGAGGCTGAGACGGAAGTTCTTTTGCACCAGATCACGGACCACCGTTGCGCTGATCACCAGCAAAGCCGAATCGACTGTGGACATCACAGCCGCAAACGGAGCCGCAATCAAGAATCCAGCCAGCCAGGGCGGCGCAACCCTCTTGGCCAATTCCGGAACCGCCAGATCCGATTCGTTGGGGGCGAGTCCCAGGTCCAGCGCGTGCGCACAGTTCATCGTGATGAGACTACTCCCGTACATCAGCAGAAAGTACGGCGCCAACAGAATCAGCGCCCGCCGCAATGCCCGCGTGTCTTTAAACGCCAACATCCTCGGAACCGTGGTCGGCATCATCACTGATCCCAGTGAGCGCAACATGAAGAAGGAAATCCCCATTCCGATCGGCAGCCAGGGATCCGGTGCCGACGGACCTTCCGAACGCTGTTGGGCATTTTGCGAACCCGTGGGAATTTTCTGTGGTCCCGGCCCGTACAAATACGCGTGTTTGTCCTGAGGCAGACCCCGCATGCGAGCGCCCACATCCTCACGCTCGGCCAACTGTCGCGTCGCGTTCTCCAGGCCTCCAACGGCCGTCACAGCAAACGGAACCAGGATGACGATTCCGATCAGCATGACGATCCCCTGCAGCGTATCGGTCCAGGCCACCGCCCGAAATCCACCGTAGGTCGTGTAGGCCACGACCGACAACGAAAACACGACCAACCCCGTCTCGTAACGGCACTCCAGCATGCTCTCCAATATCCGGGCACCGGCCACGAATTGAGCCATCAGGTAGATCGACGTCACAAAGATGATCGTCATGCCATACACAATGCCAATCTTGTTGTTCTCAAACCGGTCGCGCAACAGATCCACCAGCGTCAGCGCACCCGTCTGACGCGCCAGGCGATTGATGCGTTTACCGACAATCCCCAGCCCCACAATGGCGGTCACCGAAGAACCGCTGACCCAAAATGCCATCGACCAGCCGTAGGAGTACACGCGTGACGGATAACCCAGAAACGAACCGCCGCTGGCCAGAGTCGCCACCCACGACATCGCCAGGACCCACGCTCCGAAATTCCGCCCCCCCACGTAGTACTCGGATTCGAAGTCACTTTGCTTCTGGTAGCGGTGGGCAATCACCGCGATCACGATCACGCCCAGCATGTACAACACAAACGGAATCAGCACTTCCGGCCGTGTCTGACGGAACTCGTACCAGAGCGGTGCACTCTCGACCGTACCAGCGGCAAGTTGTGTCTTCAGCATCCACACGGCGGTGTCCCCATGCCGGCGATTCTCCGTGCGCAAGCCACCCGACGTAGCAGTCTGCGGGTGCAGCCCCTCCTGGGTCGAAGAATCCAGGGATTTGCGCGTCGGTCACGCGGACCATCAGTCATCGGCATGGCCCTCCAACACGGGTTCGCACGGTTCATCATCCTGCAACACAGCGAGCGCGAACCACCAGGCCGCGACGATCTGCACACACCAGGGCAAGAACAGCCCCCACACGACCCAGGCGGGGATGCCCAGGATCAGGTTGGGCGCATCTGGACGCGCGGTGGGGTCGGGATATCCCAGCGTGACCATGGCCACCGTGCAGTAAACCAGCTGGATCAGCCACAGCACGGCCACCCACCGGGCCTCACGCAGGCATTGGCGAACATGGCGGTCCTGGGCCACAGCCGGTTGTCTGTCCGTCTTGGACGCAGCCGTCATGATCACGAGTCCGGTGCATGGAATTGAGGCGTTTCTCCGGGAACCGGAGAATTGGTGAACGATCCGCGGCGGAGCACCGCGGCGGGTCCACCGTGACGGTCCACCAGCGCCCGCTGATCGAGCTTGGCACGCTGATCGACTTGCTCTGGATCGACCAGCGACCGCAGTTCTCGCTCCATGTCCTGCAGGCGCTGCTGGCATTCTGGTTCCGCAGCCAGGTCGCATATCTCGTCGGGATCGCTACCCAAATGGAACAACTGGGGTGGCAGGCCGACATAGTGCACGTATTTCCAATCATCGCGGCGGAGCATGAAAACCGCGGTTTCCGAACCGACCGCGTGGTATTCACTCAACACGGACCGCCCCAGTTTGTGTCCCTGGGCAATCCGCCACAGAGACTGTCCCGGCAAATCGGCTTCGGCGTCGTTCAGCGGCACACCCATGCACTCCAAAATTGTCTGGTAACAATCGACCAGTGAAACCGGATCATCGGAAACCTGTCCCTGAGGCACATCGGGGCCGGCCAGAATCAGCGGCACAGCGGCGGAATCTTCGTACATGGTGAATTTGCCCCACAAGCCATGACGTCCCATGCTCTCACCGTGATCGCTGGTGTACAGAATCCGCGTCTGATCATCCAGTCCCAGCTGTTTCAGAGTGTTCAAGACTCGGCCAATCTGCTGATCGAGGTGTGTGCAACACCCCATGTAAGCCGCGATCATTCTGCGCATTTCCAGATCGCTGTACGGCTGCTCCCACCCCATAACCCGCCGAAACGTCCGCAGCGCCGGATGCGTGGGGCGTTGGCCAACGGCTGACTGGACGGGCAACGCGATCCCGTCCAACGGATAGTCGTCGGCAAAAGCCGCAGGTGCGACGTAGGGCGGGTGCGGGCAGACGAACGACACGAACAACATCCATGGTTTTTGTGAACGGCCGGCCGCTGCCTGTCCGCCGCGCTGCTCGAGCCACTGGCTGGCATGCTCCGCCACGCGGCGGTCGTAGTCCAGATAGGTGGAGTTGCCAAAACCCGCATGGGACACACCATCGCGGGCACCGGAGCGGACCGGCGGCTCGTCGCGAATCGCCCCCATCACATCCCCCACCCCGTCCACGACATTCAACGGAATCACGTGCCTGGAAAACCCATCCTGATCGTCGTCTGAACGGTAGTGCAGCTTGCCGATGGAATCGACGTCGTGGCCGGCATCGATCAAGCGGTGGCCCCAACCGGGGATACGTCCTTCGTACGGAAACGCATTGTCCCAGTAGCCGATGCGATGCACGTACTGACCGGTGGCCAGGCTGGCGCGTGCCGGGACGCAGATCGGGCAGTTTGTATAGGCCGCATCAAAACGCACCCCCTGCCCGGCCAGTGCATCCAGGTGCGGAGTTCGCACCTGCGGATGGCCATAACAACCCAACAGGTCTCGATTGTGTTGATCGGAAATGATGAACAGCAGGTTCTTCGGTTCCATTGTGTCACTCAACCGTCTGGAGTCGTCAGATGCCATCACCTCGGCGAGCGCATGCCACGGGTACACTCCCGGTGCAGGCGCCCATCGCGGGCGGCACCTCGCGACCCCCAACACCGCAGGGCCACACCGGCGTTTTCAAAACTCGGCGCGCCGGGCTGGGCAGTGTCCCATTCGCTCCGTAGCGACGCAAGCTCACCAGCACCGTGGGCCGCGGTTTTGTCCTGTTATCGCGGCTTGATGTTGCTGTTTTGACAGAAACCAGAGCGGCTTGGTCTGAGAAGCATCGCTCGATATACTCGCCGAGCTGAGTCCGACCCGTGTGAAGGCGACCGCCCATGTGAAGGCGACCGCCCGTGTGATCGCGACCGCCCGTATGATCGCGACCGCCCGTATGATCGCGACCGCCCGTGATCGTCGCGCGTGTCCGCCCTCGAGTCCGCTGGAAGCGCAACACCGATGACGGCCGAAGACCCTGTTCCGATCCCCGTACGAGGTCACCTGCTTGGATTGGACTATGGCGCCCGGCGCGTGGGGCTGGCGGTATCCGACGTCGAGCAGAACATCGCCAGTCCGCTGAAGACTCTCGCGCGCAGCGGTGACCAGTCGGAGGCCCGCGTCCTGAACCGCTTGGTACAGGACCATCGGGTCGTCGGCCTGATCGTGGGTTTGCCTGTCCACATGAGCGGCGACGAAGGGGCTCTCGCGGACGCGGCTCGTCAGTTCGGCGGATGGGCGGCCCAGGCAACCGGGTTACCGGTTTGCTACTGGGATGAACGCTTCAGCTCGGCACGTGCCGACACCTTGCTGCAATCGCTTGCGCTCAGCCGCGATCAGCGAAAGAAACGACGTGACGCGGTCGCAGCCATGGTCATTCTGCAGAGTTTTCTGGATTGCGACGACCGGACGCAGATCCCTCAGGCTCTGTGAAATGGGCCTGAGGCTTTTCAGCGAACCGTCTTCTCAGTTACAATCCGCCGGCGGCTGAGTCGGCCCGCGCTGTGACAGAGTCATCTCTGTCACTTGAGCATCACCGACACTGGGAGTCGCCATCCCGATCATGTGGAATGGACTTCACAGAGAGCGGACTGTGAATGAGTGAGACACGTCGACCAGACGAGTTCTACATTCAAGCACTCCGACGACTCGTCAGGCGTGTGGAAATGAAACAACCAAGCTACGTCCCCGGTCTGACAGGGGTGGTCGCCGGCGAAACGGCCGTTGCGAATGCGGACGACGGTCGCAGCTACCGTGGCTATCCACTGGCAGCCCTGGTGCGCGACGCCAGCTTTCTGGAAGTTACCTATCTGCTGCTGCACGGCGAGTTGCCTGGTCAGGAAGAGTTCGCCGATTTCAGTTCGATCCTGATGGATTCCGACGCGATCGACCCTGGAATGGAACAGGTTCTGGACGGTTTGCCGTTGCATGTGTCCGGTAGCAGTATGTTGCGGACCGCCGTCAGCGCTCTGGGCAATGTCGATCCCTTGGCAGACGACATGAGCACGGATGCCAGCCTGGCCAAAGCCGCGCGGCTGATGGCACAACTGCCAACGGTCATCGTTTCCGGCATCCGCAACCATTCAACGCGCACCGCACCGGTCAACCACCCATCGTTGACCTACACGGCCAATCTGCTGTACCGGATGCAGGCTGCCGAACCGGGAGAGCTTGCCGAGCGGTCTCTGGACGCCGCCTTGATTGTGAATTCGGAACAGGGGTTCGATACATCGACATTTGCCGCCCGCGTTGTCGCCAGCGCGGGAGGTGACATCCATGCCGCCTTGACGACCGCGGTGGGAACACTCAACACCGACGACAATACCGCTCCGTCGCCGACAATGCTCGAGATGCTAAATGACCTGGCGCAGGCTGACTCGGTTGAAGCGTGCTGCCAGCAGTGGATGGCACACAAGCGGAAATTCCCCGGATTCGACGAAGCACCCCATCCGGGTACGGCGCAACGTGTCGAGATTCTCAACGCGTTCTGCAAACAACTGGCGGAGCAATCCGGGTTCAACGCCCTGGAGCGTCGCGTGTCGGAACTGGAACAGTGTCTGGCAAACCGACTGCGGATCCAGCCGCACCTGGGTTGGCCCACGACGCGACTCTTTCACTACCTGGGGCTGGACCCCGCATGGATGCGCCCCCTGTACGTGCTCAGCCGGCTGCCGGGCTGGTCGGCCCACATCGTGGAACAGGCGCAATGCGATTGCCCGATCCAGCCGGAGGCGCATTACGTTGGCCCGGAACAGCGGAACTTCACTGACTTGTCGCGTCGAAGCTGACCGGTCCGCGCGGCGGCAAACCGAACGACGATCCACGACCGCTCAGCCACCACGTGGAGCCGACCACAACAAGGCCAGCGTTCCCAGGCCGTAGAATGTGTACTCGACGTCGGCCTGCTCATCCCAACTGGCTCCACGGAATCCTCCCGTGGGAAATTCGAGCCACTCGGTCAACAGCCGTTCCACCCGGCGTGGCTCAAGCACTCCGTCCAATTCCAATTCCTGGACGGTCAGCAGACCGGTAAACGTCGACAATCCATCGGCGAACGGGACACGGCTGTTGGCCTGAAAGCCCCCTTCGTCACTGCGTACCTCGACCAGGAAATCGCGGACATCGTTGCGAATCTCCTCATCCAGTCCGCCGAGCATCCTCAGCAGGGCGACGGCCGCTGCGGTCGGATTGGTGCCACCGCGTTTCATGGGAGCAATTTCGACAAAACCGCCGTCATCCCGCTGGCGATCGAACACAAACTGCAGCAGAGCGTTGGGCTGACGTACTGTCTGTCCCAACAGTTGCAATGCCAGCACGACCAGAAACGAATGGTAGGTGCTGCCCCGTGCTCCTTCGACAGACTTGGCGAATCCGCCGTCGTCCGTGCGGACTTCGTACAGCCGAGCGACCACTTTTTCGGCCCAGGCGGCCGCGTCGTCCTGCAACAAGTCCACGGCTCCAGTCGCCTGAATCACAAAAGCCGAATACAACCAGCTGACCAGATCAATCACACTCAGATTGCGGTCAGCAAACGGTTTGAGATATGCGCCGATCCGCTGACAATCCTGGTGATTCAACCGGTTGAGCATCGCCAGTCCGCGGACGGCGAAACTGGTGTAGTACAAGTCGGAACCGCCTTCCCGACCGGCAAATCCGCCGTCGGGCTGCTGCTGGCCACGCACGAACTGCTCGTGGCGTTCTCGGCGATCGGAGGCCATCCGAGCCAGTCCGTCCGCCAACCGTCCCGACAAGTCCAACAGGTAGGCATCAGCCATCCTCGGCTCCGTTCGCCGCCTGCAGACGGTTGATAAACTCGGGCTCCATTCCGGCAGCCCGCCGCGGTGCTGCGTGGAAGCGATTGCCAATCGCCTTGGACGGTCTCAAGGGCCAGTGCAAACAAGATTCGTAGGCTTCCCAGTCGCTTTGTCCTGCTGGTTTGAGACGTCGAAACCACTCCAAACCGAAGGCCACGTGCTGAATTTCATCGGTGTGAATCTGCCGCACCACAGCGGCACTCCGTAAATCCCCGGCCCGCTCGAAGTGATCCATGAATTCCAGCGTGTGGTCCAGATTGCGTCCTTCAAACGTCAGCGGCAAACCGGCCAGATAATCCAGTACGCTGCTGAATTGCTGGGCCTTGCTCCAGAAATAGCTGTTGACGGGACGATCGCCGAAACGCAAACCGAGGGCCGCGGCACGTTCCATGTGCATCCGTGTGTGCCGTTGCTCGTCGGCCATGATCGGCAGCAGTCGACGGCGGAAATCCGGGTGGGCGTCAGGAAACGCGCGCAACACGAACGCCATGATCTCCAACGCCTGAAGCTCGTGATTGGCCATGATGTGATGGGCCAGTGCGCGTTTTCCGATGTCACTCATCGCCGCCGCCGACGGCATCGCCGGAGCGGCCCGCCGCGGGGCAAACTGCAGATCGGGACTCCGATGCGGCGCGACAACGCGCTCCACAGGCCCCGGATCATGGTCGGTCACGTCCGGGGGAATCACGGCCAGTTTGTCATCCAGCTGGGGGGACAACAGAATCCGGTCGGCAATTTCACGAATTTCCATGACCCGCCTCAGATCGTGATGCCCAGCTCAGCCGGCTGTGACGGTGTGACTGCCAGCAGATCCATCGTCAAGTAAGTCCTCCCAGCGGGACGCCATCCCACCCGCGTATCAGCCCAGACCAGGAAACACCCAGGGTGCGCGGTACGATCCACTCAGCCGTTGATTGGCAGTCGGATCGGCGATGAACCGCTCGGCCTCCGTGTCCCAACACAATTCCCGGCCAGCGCGAAACGCAATATTGCCCAGATGGCACATCGTACTGGCCGTAAGACCGGTGTGGATGTCCGCCGCTGGAACACTGCGTTCGAGGACGCAACGTACAAAATCCTGGCAATGATCGTTCAGCAGGTTCTGGCCAGCGGCATTCATGGCCTGAGGTGTCTGATAGACTTTCCAGCCGCCGCGGTCGACCACCAGGACCCCCCGATCCCCATAAAAGGCGGCCGCCGCGCTCCGCCCCTCGATCCCGTGATTCGACCATTGCCGATGCTCCCAGATCAACAGGCAATTCTCGTAGGAAAATTGCACGCTGAGCGTATCCGGAGTTTGCCGGTCGTCGCGGAAATGAAATTGGCCCCCATGCGCGGCGATCCGCTGTGGCAAACCGACTTCCAGGCCCCAGCAAGCCACATCCAGCATGTGCACGCCCCAGTTCCCCAGTTCCCCCGATCCAAAATCCCAGTTCCAGCGCCAGTTGTGGTGGAAGCGGTTCGGATTGTAATTGCGTTCGGCGGCCGGCCCCAACCACAGATCGTAGTCCACTTCGCTGGGGCAAGCCGCATCCGTGTGGCAACCGATTGATTTGCGTGCATGCGCGGTCCAGGCTTTGGCCAAGCGGACCGTCCCCAATTGGCCACTCCGCACATAGTCGATTGCCGAGCGGAAATGGGCTGAGTTTCTCTGCTGCAAACCGGTCTGGATCACCCGGCCGTGATCTGCGGCGGCGGCCAGAATCTGGCTGCCCTCGGCAACCGCATGCGTGACGGGAATCTCCAAGTAAACATCCTTGCCAGCCTGGCAGGCCATGACGGCCATCACCGCATGCCAATGGTCCGGAGTCGCAATCACCACCGCGTCGATGGTGTCATCGTCCAGCACCCTGCGAAAATCGCGGTCGGCACGCGGGAGCATCCCCTGCACGTCGCAGGTTTCCTTGCGCGCCACATCGAGCACGCGCTGATCCACATCACACAAGGCGATCACGTCCACAGCCGGCGACGCGGCGAACGCCTTGGCCAGACGGCGTCCCTGGTTCCGTACACCAACGACTCCCATCCGCAACACGTCACTCGGTCGACCGCGGGCAACGCTCTCGGCCAGACCGACCACGCCGGCCGCCGCCACACCGGCAGCGTTCTTGGCGCTGGAACCAAGAAACTGGCGGCGGTTGAATCCCGGATCTTCGACAACGTCCACTGGCATCGACAATGACTCGCAGCTACGAACCAAACGGGCGGTCTCATCAGCAACGGCAGGCCACCGAGGCAGGCACCACGCATCGTCCCGCGACGCGAAGTGTCCTTTCAATTTACCCGCATCCGCGACGCTTGTCGATGCGCTGCGCGGTGTCAGGACGTCGCTGCACACCACCAACGCATTTCGCTTGCACGGCGGCGCAGGCCCGTGGCGCGGATGGTCACTCCAAGCAGGCAAACCCCGGTCAATTCCCACAGTGTCCAGGCATCGCAGTGCAAGGCACCGCCTCGAATCCAGCGAACCCTGACTCAAGGAACAAGCTGAGGCCGAGCGGGGCCCAGACGCAGGTTGCGATAACGCACTACGGTGCTGTGGTTCTGTAGACCGAGAAAGCCTTCCAGTTGCCGCAGATTGATCGCCGGATGAGTTGCCCCATCGATGTCGACCACGACGGTTCCGTTGTGAATCGACGTGATGTGCTGTCCCAGACAATTCAGTTCCAGACAATTCCACTGGCCGGCGGGTTTGCTGGTTCGTGGACTGGCGCCGACAATGTCGTACACCGATGCACTGTACTGGTAGGGCTTCAATTTCGCGTACTTGGGCGCTCCATCATCCAGAATCTGAACTTCGAATCCCGCTGGGGGCTGCTGATCATTGTCCCGATGATGCGCGCCGTTTGCGGGCACGCGGACATACAGTCCGCTGTTGCCACCGGGCGCCACTTGATACTCCAGCTTCAAATTGAAGTCTGCGAACTTCTGGTTCGTACGCAACCAAGGCCCTTTGTCCCCGGTGCACATCAACACGCCATCGCTGGCTTTCCAACAGGCATTGGCGGGACCTGCGGCGCCCTGCCATCCGGCCAGTGATTGCCCATCGAACAGGCTCCGTGGACCGTACTCGATCACCTGCAGTGTGCGGATCAGGAACTGGCCGCCCTGGGGCACCTCAACCTGCAGCCCCAGGTGGCCGCAGCCGATCTTCAATCCGCGGGCTTCGTAGGCCAAGCGGCCGTTGACGTGGGTACGAATGCGATCCCCGACGACGTCGATGTCGAACGTATTCCACTCGCCAGCCGGCCGGGCCAGACCGCTGGCCTGGCCACCGCGGATCCCAATCACCGTCCCCACCTGCCCCTGCAGCATGTTGACCTGGTATCCCCGTTTGGGGAACGGGCGTCCTTCGCGGCCGGCCCTCAGGTAGACACCGGCATCGAATTTCCGGGTCTGCAGCGCCTTCCATTCCAAATGCAATTTGAAGTCAGCAAATGTCAAATGCGACCGCAACCAGCCGTTGCCAGCTTTCAGCAACAGTTGACCATCACGGACCTCGACCTCGCAGCCGTTCTCGACCGACCAACCATCCAGGGTTCTCCCGTCGAACAGTCGCTGCTCAAATTGCGGAGCGTCGTCGTCAGCCAGAGCAGCCAGCGGCCCCAGGCCATGCAGCGACCATAGCGGAAACAGGTCAAACAACCCGCAGGCCAACACAACGACACCGCTCACCCGCAATCGCTGACTCCACATCTTCTGACTCCCGACTCCACAAGCCAAAAACACACCAGGTCCTGCCCGCCCCATCCGGCCCACCCGCACACCACGGGCGACTGCCCGGCCCGCCCCGAGTTGGCGCAGAGCCCGGCATTGTAGGTCATGTCCGTCGGCGGATTCCAGCGGGTGCGATCACTCGAGCCACAGTCGGCAGACGGCCCCGCGGTACCGACAGGTCCGAGAGCCGCCCCCCACAGACACCCGACACAACCGGAAAAATCGGAAATCTTTCCCAATTCTTCCCATTTTCACTTTGGGAGACAAGTGCCGGCTGTCGATAGTTGATCTACCACCCTAGACTGACCGCAAGAGGCGTGTGTTCTCATTCGCTCTGACGTTCTTGTCGCCGGTAATTCGAGTGGTTTAACTCGACCCGATCGGCACAACGGTCCACAGCGAGGGTCGATCATGAGTACGATTGGTTCGGGTATCGGTGCGGCGTCGCTGGCGAGTTCAGCGGCGGGAGCACAACAGAACCGCACAGATACCAATCAAGTCAAGGCGGCCGCCTCGGATCAAACGTTTCGCATTGGTCAGCAAGAAATGACCTCGCGCTCATTGGACAGTGTGGGTCAGTCGGACGTGACCCCGGACCGCGATGCGGACGGGCGGCAAGGCTACGATCGACCAACACACGACGGTGCCGAGGATGAATTCGATCCAAACCACGAGGACAGCGGCTTGCCACAACCGGTAGCGGACGCTGCGGACGTGTTTGGAATTCTGGGCCAGACGCTGGACCTTGAGGCATAATTGACCGCACCGCGTCCTGTCAGCGGCTCGAACCACGGCTTGTTGCGTGGATGTGCTCGCTGCGACGGGGGCAGAGCACGCTGCCACAGTGCCTGGCAACCCGGCAGGTCACCTCGCGACGCAGGGCCTCGGCAGGCCCTGTTGCTGTATCATCTCAAACACGATTCTCCTAACTTGCAGTCAGCGTTGACGGTGTCCGAATCTCTGGCAACGGCGTTGTGACACACCTGATCGTGTCGCAGATCAACCTTCCGGCCTCCAACAGAAGACCGACCCGATGTGCGGAATTGCCGGCGCAGTGTGGAACGACGAACGGGCTGCGGTGTCAGAGGATCAGCTGCAGGGAATGATTCAGGTGCTGGATCATCGCGGCCCCGATGACAGTGGAACGCACATCCAGGCGCGGGGGGATGGTAGCGGAGTGGCACTGGGCCATCGACGCTTGTCGATCATCGATCTGCAGGGCGGACGGCAGCCGCTGGCCAATGAAGACCGTACGGTCTGGACGGTCTTCAACGGCGAAATCTACAACTACCGCGAATTGCAGCCGGAGCTGGAACAGCTGGGACACCGCTTCCAGACGGCCAGTGACACCGAGGTCATCGTGCACGCCTACGAGCAGTGGGGGACAGATTGTCTGAGCCGTTTGCGGGGCATGTTCGCGTTCGCTGTCTGGGACCAGCGACAGAATTGCCTGTTTCTGGCTCGCGACCGCGTCGGACAGAAACCAATGTTCTACCGACCGACCGACCGGGGGCTGGCGTTTGCCAGTGAATTGAAAGCGCTGTTGCAGCTGCCCGACGCGTCGCGCGAGATCGACCCTGTGGCGTTGGACCAATTCCTGACATATCAATACGTGCCCTACCCGCGCAGTATTCTGCGGGGCTACTTCAAACTGCCACCCGGCCATTTTGGCGTGTACCGCAACGGTCAGCTGCAGACATCACGCTATTGGAAACCGCCTTACGACCAGCAGACGGATTCCGACCGCAGCCGTTCCCGCACAGACTGGGCGAAAGCACTCCGGGAGACGTTGACCGAAGCCGTGCGGTTGCGTATGCGGAGCGATGTGCCCCTGGGCGCCTTCCTGTCCGGTGGTGTGGATTCGACGATCATCACCGGACTGATGCAGCAACTGTCCGACCAACCCGTCCATTCGTTTTCCATCGGGTTTCCCGTGGACCAATTCGATGAACGGGACTACGCGCGGCAAGCCGCGCGGCACCTGGGAACCCAGCACCACGAATCCGTGGTTTCTCCGTCGGCGCTGCAGATCCTGCCGCGTCTGATCTGGCACTACGACGAACCCTTTGCCGACAGTTCGGCGATCCCCACGATGGCGCTCTCGGAAATGACACGGCAACACGTCACGGTGGCTCTGTCCGGTGACGGTGGAGACGAGTTGTTTGCCGGCTACAACCGCTATCGAGCTGTTGCGGTGGGGCACATCTTCGACCGTTTGCCCCGAGTGTTCCAGAGGCTGATCACCGCCGACATCTGGCAGCGGATTCCGTCTTCGGTACGCCAGCAATCCTACCGCAGACGCTTAAAACGCCTGCTGGCTGCGTTGGATCAACCTCCCGAACTGCGTTATCTGCGATGGGTCACGATTTTCGACCAACAACGGCGGACAGCTCTCTACACGCGAGATTTCGCCACTCAGCTCAGCGGCTCTGATGCGTCCGAACCGTTGCTGGCGGCCTACAACGAGTGCACACAGCGCGATTTCGTGACGCGGACAACACAGGCGGATGTGCTGACTTACCTGCCGGGCGATATTCTCACCAAGGTCGATATTGCCAGCATGGCCTACAGCCTGGAGTGCCGCAGTCCACTCCTGGATCACCACGTCGTCGAACTGGCGGCCCGCATGCCGATCCAGACCAAGTTGCGTCGACATCGGGGCAAACGGATCTTGATCGAGGCTTTTCCCGATTTGTTGCCCGAGTCGATCCAGCGGCGGCCCAAACAGGGTTTCGGTGTTCCATTGGACCATTGGTTTCGCCACGAATTGAAAGACCTGATCCATGACACGCTGCTGGACCCGCGTTCACTGACGCGCAACATTTTCGATCCCGGCGCCGTGCGGCAATTGCTCGATGAACACAGCCACCGCGTGTGGGATCACAGCGCACGGCTGTGGGCCTTGCTGTGTCTGGAGATGTGGCAACGCTTGTTCCTGGACGGCCAGGTCCCCAACGCCTGCCCGGAGACGTTGTGAGGTGTGGTGTCGATCACCGCACCCGCGTTGGCTCGAGATCAGTTCCTGCCGAGCAACAACGCGTCGGGGGCCATCCCGGGGCGTTGGCTCGCGTCCCGATCAGCCCTGGAAATCCAGCACTGGCTGACCCAGAACCTCGTTCCGAGGTTCGATACCCAATCCGGGAGCGGTCGAAGCGGCCATCCGTCCTTGATCGCGTTGGGGAGCACCGCTGGCCGTACTCAGTGTGACGTAGCTGTTGAAGTCCGTGGCCGTGAACAGCAACTCGGGCGGAGTGCTGTGAGCCAGGTGCGCTATGGCGGCGGTGATGATATCCCCTCCCCAGCTGTCTTCAATCGTCATGGCAATGCCCAACTGCACACACATGTCACGCGCCAGTTTCGCCTGCGTCAGGCCGCCAAATTTGCTGATTTTGATATTCACGACATCCATCGCTCGATCAGCATAGCCCCGCAGCAGCGCTCCCATCCCATCGATCGACTCGTCCATCACGAACGGGTGGTCGGTCCGCCGGCGAATCGACAGGCACTCCTCATAACTCAAGCAGGGTTGCTCGATGTAAACATCGACATCCCGGACACCGCGGACAACGCGCGCCGCGTCATGCATCAACCAGCCTGTATTGGCATCGGCCACCAGCACGTCGCCGGTTTCCAGTTCGCGCGCAACCGCGCGAATCCTCTGGATGTCCGTCTCTGGATCGCCGCCAACTTTGAGTTGAAATCGACGATATCCTTCGGCGCGATAGCCGGCGACCTTGGCCGCCATTTGTTCGGGAGCTTCTTGTGAAATCGCGCGGTACAGCACGAAATCCGCACCGAATCGCCCGCCCAGCAATGTGCACACCGACTCGCCGCACGATTGTCCCAGGATGTCCCAGCAAGCCATGTCGATTGCACTCTTGACATACGGATGCCCCTTGAGCGTGGACTCCATCAGCCGATTCAGGGGCTGCAGCTGGGTGGGATCCTGTCCCAACAGTTCCGGGGCCAATTCCGCGATTCCGGCCCGTGCGCCGGCCGCATACGAGGGCAGATAGGCGGGCCCCAGCGGGCAGACCTCGCCGTGACCCACCACACCGGCGTCGGTTTCCAAGCGGACCACCGTGCTATCGAAGACTTCGACCGATTTGCCACCGGACCACTGGTAGGATCCTTCGTGTAGCGGCAGGCCAATCTGAAAGACGACGATGCGGTTGATTCTCATGTCTGCTCCGAGTCGAACTGTCAAAACACTCACCGGGCAATCTGCAACACGTTACCCGACCGACCCACGGTCTGACCAGCGGGCCCCAGCCATCACCAATGCAGTTCCACCAGATCCCGATCCTGCAGACAGTGGTCTTTTCCCACCCGTCGACCAGTCTGGCTCCCGGAATTCCACACGCGGGCAAATCGGAGTTGCCCGGCCTTTTCGCGATGCACGCGACCGGCAAGATCTTCGACCGTTGCTTCGCGGGGAATCGTGAATGGGTCGCGCAGGTCACCGGGTTGGCCCGGACGCTTGGTGTAGACGCGAACAACGTCGAGCATCTCAAATAACGCTTTGCGCAGTTCGGCCACAGACGGGGCCTCGTCCAGTTCCACGCGCTGCACCGGAAATCGAATACCAATCCGCTCATGGAAAGCCGCCAGACGGCTGGCAACCCCCTCCGCGGCTCCACGCGTCACAATCAGCAGAGTCTTGAGTTGAATCCTGGAAAAATCCTCGCGATCAAACCCGTTGGAGTTGGTCAGCAGGGTCTTGCGTGTGGCCAATTCCTGGATCACGATGGCCGTCTCTTGCACGGCCGCATCGGAACTGCCATCGAAACACAATCCCACGCCATCGGCGGCGCGGAGGATGTTGATCAACGCGGGGTCGATCCGGGAATCGGTTGTGGGCGGAGTGTCGATCAACTGCAGACACGTGTCTTCCCACTCCATCATCCCGGGTTGCGGTTTGCCGGTCGCGAAAGGGTAACTGGCCACCAGCGGATCGGCCTCGGTCAATACCGACAGAACTCGGCTTTTGCCGGCGTTGGGAGCTCCCAGCAGGACCAACTGTCCGGCGCCCTGGCGCGGAAAGCGGGTCGCCGGCCCCGGACGGACCGAGGATGATCGCAATTGTTGCTGTTCGGCCCGTGATTCTTTGAGGCGGGTCTTGATCGCCGCCTGCAGTTTTTCGGTTCCCTTGTGCTTGGGAATCAGTTTCAGCATGTCCTGCAGGCAACACACGCGTTCGTCCACCGTCCGGCTGCGGCGACAGGCATCTTCGGCTCTTTGGTACTGGTGAGTCAGATTGGCAGGCATGCACCGCACTCTACTTCAGGGTCTGCAAGTGCCGACGCAGTTTCAGAACCTGTGTGCGATCGACATCGGCCGGCTGATGTTCCAGAATCCAGTCGACATCCGTAATGGATTCATCGATCCGCCCAGTCTGTAGATACAACACGGCCCGCATCCATTTGTGCTCCCCGACTTCGGGCTCCAACAGCACCAGAGTATCAACATATCTCAACAGAGCCTCACGATCCTCGGATCGGAGGGCGACTCCTTGGAGATTCCGCAGCATGCGGATCATGATGGCTTGTTTGGACTGCGGCGCGAGATACTCTTTGCGAAACGGCGCCTGGGTGTTGCTCACGGCCAGTTCTTCAGCCTCTTGGCGCGTCATCCGCTTGCCACGATCGAACACATCGATCAGGAACCCATCTCCCTGTTTCGGCTCACAACGCACCACGAAGTGCCCGGGCAGCCCGATGCCCACCACCTGCACGTCCAACCGAGCCGCGATGGCGATATACAACACCGAAAGGCTGATGGGCAATCCTTCACGATCGTCAATCACCTCGTTCAGATAACTGTTCGAGCGATGATAGTACAGCGTGCGACTGCCGTGGAAACCAAGATTCTGAAACAGGTGCTTGTCCACGGCCTGCAAGCGTTGACGATCATTGGCCTTGTCCGGCAGCTTGGCCTGGATGGCCTCGACGATCCGTGCCACGTCGGCCACGTAGGTCTCGATCTCGAGTTCCGGGTTATCGATCCGAGCCACCAGTAAAGCGACTCTCAGCAAATCGATCTCGTCTTCTTTTTTGCTCAGCGTTTCCAGGATTTCCTGCTGTACGGATTGGAGTTGGATTCCGGCAGCCAACTCCCGCAGTCGTTGAGCGGTTTTTTCCAGCTTCCGGGCCTGTTGCTGCAAAACCCGTGAAGACCGCCGTTCCCGCTCCAACATCGATCGCACCAATTCGCTGCTGGGCGGCCGGTCGGTGGGAATGCCGGCCGTCATCTTGAGGATCTGCGCGATCACATCCGGATTCGGCAGATCGGTCTCCAGGTCGGAGCCAAAACGAAAACGCTTGAACTCGGCCTGCGTATCACGGAATTTGGCCAGCCCAACCCGACCCTCGGCGTACAAGCCGTCATTGCTTTCGATCACCAATTCGCCGTTCACAAAGCACTGAATCCGGTTCGCGGCCAGCCGTACGCGGAGCGTATTCCATTCTCCGGGCCGATAGTGCCGCGTGCGCACGGTGGACAGCACATTCCAGGAAAACACGGTGGGGCCGTCAAACCGCGTCAGCCGCAACTGCCCGCCGGTGGGATAGAAACCGTAGTGCTTGTCGCCACCGTTGGAATGAAACACCAGTCCCGCCGCACCGCTCTCGTCGGACAATTTGACATCCACCGCCAGAGCAAACGCATCTGTGGGCGTTTTCTTGGCAGACAAGCACAACCCGCGACCCCCAAATCCTCCGGATTGCCCGGAGACCTGCAGACGACCCGCTCGCTGTTTCCACTCGGCATCTCCCACGGTCGTCCAGCGTTTGGGGTCCACCAGGCCCACCGTCAACCACCGCGACATCGGCACCGGATTGGGGCGGGCGATCAGTTTCTTCAACGCGTTGATGGCCACGGCATAGCCCAGATTCCGTGTGACGATCGATTTCAGCGTCACGATGCCGTAGACACGGCCGTTGAGGTCCAACACGGGTCCACCGCTGTTTCCCTCCTCAATCGGAATCGCAAGCTGCAGCATGGGTCTGCCATCCAGCTCACGGCGTCCAGAGACCACACCGCTCACCACACTGTATTTCAAACCCTTGGGGTTGCCGATGGCCACAACCTGCTGTCCCTGTTTCAGCGTATCGGAATCGCCAAGTTCCAGCGCTGACAGGCCCTGAGCATCAATCTTCAGCAACGCCAGGTCCATCGTCGGATCGCTGGCATGCACACTCTGGACCTTGTGCACCTGCCCGTCCGCCAGCCGAATCTCAATCGGACGGGCCTCGCCAATGACATGCAGGTTGGTGGCGATGATGCCATCCGAGGAAATCACAAACCCCGTACCCAGCCCGACCGGCTTCCCGCTTCGCCCCAGAAAACTGACCACAACAATCGACTGGCGGACTCCCGCCGCCAGTTCTTCAACCGACGCAAACCGCCGGGGCTTGCTCGGCGACTCGGATGCAACGTCTTCGGTCTTGGTCTGAGATTTGTCTGAAGATTTGTCTGAAGATTTGTCTGAAGATTTGTCTGAAGATTTGTCTGAAGATTT
>Ga0315336_1003388_pt1 | contig 21330 bp, 21 predicted proteins | sample ASW5metaG_FD_204512 | JGI IMG/M metagenome (GOLD analysis project Ga0315336, IMG submission 204512) | Ammonia-oxidizing marine archaeal communities from Monterey Bay, California, United States - ASW #5 | ecosystem: Environmental > Aquatic > Marine > Intertidal zone | place: USA: California... | reverse complement strand
ACCATGCAGGGATTCATCCTGATCGACTATTTCGATCAAGCGCCACAGGCGCTAGCGGAGCTTGGCCAATGGATCGCTGAGGGCACGCTCAAGCACGCGGAAGACATACAGGAAGGTTTTGAGAATACGCCGAAAACCTTTTTGCGTTTGTTTGAGGGCAAGAATCTCGGCAAGCAATTGTTGAAGATCGCCGACCCGTCTGTGTAGGGTGCCCCCCCTTTAGGGTTGCAGCTCTTCTAACAGGCTGTGAATCTTCGCGCTGATAGCGCCTTTCGTGGCAGGCAGTAGATTGGCTAGATAACCGCGCCTGATCTGTTGTTCCAGGCGGTCGATTGAAACGATGCCCTTGCTCCATAGCATATAGTTGGACCAGAACGATCCGACTATGGCGACTGCCAGCTCACCGATGTTGGTGTCGCTCTGCAGCTGGTCTAGTTCGTGCATCGCCCGCAACGAGGACACCACCGCCCGAACAGAGCGGTGGATCAACACTTCCACAATCTGATCACCCGGTCCTGCGCGCAGCAGAGCCTGGGTTATCGCCTTGGCATAGGCGGGTGCTTCCCGGGTCTCGCTCACCGACTGGTGGGTTTGCGCGATGAGCCTTTCAAAGCCGAGTTTCGGCGCCTGTTCCGCCGTGCGCCCGAATCCCTCGGTCACGCCTTCGGTTAACGCCTCGAGCAGCAGCTCGTCTTTGGTGTTGTAAAGATTGTAGAGCGTGGTTGGAGACACGCGCGCCAGATTGGCCACGTCGCGCATGATCATGCCGTCGTAGCCGTGTTTGGCCACCAGGGTGCGCGCAGCTTCCAGAATTCTGTGTCGACGTGCTTGTTGATTTGGCGTGAGCTTACGTGTTGCGGCGATCGAACTCATGATTTCAGGTCACCGAGGAGGAGGTCTCCATGAACTCGTCGACCTGAGCGCGCGCAGTTTGCTTGTCTTGAAACCAAAGTGCATTTATCTCCGTAAACCGTACGGCCTCGTTGGGAACGTCGCTGTCTCTGAATATGGCGCCCACTGGGCAGGCCGCTTCGCAAACGGCGCAGTCGATGCACTCGTCCGGCTCAACATAGCACATACGGTCGTCATCTTCGAAGTAGATGCAGTCGACCGGACAGACCTCAATGCAGGATTGGTCTATAACATCGACGCAAGCGCTGGTGATTACAAATGTCATCGGCTGCCCAATCTCCCTTTGGCATTTCTATTTTATGGCGCGGGGCGTTGCCATGTGATTTTATCCAGAGTAGTCTAATCCAAAAGTGAACCTTACTACAATTTTGCCGGCGCTCGCCCGTGGCGACGTCAGGGGAGGCACCAGACGTATGAGTTCTATCGTTGACCAGTTGGCCGAGACGAGCGCCGACAGCGGCACCCCCAATGAACTGTTTCCACTGATGCCTGAAGGCCAGGCGGTCGACATGGGCCGTGCCGAAGACGGTACGCCACTCATTGACCCGCGCATTCTCGATTCCCTGGAGTTCTTTCGTAATCCGTATCCGTATTATCGAATACTGCGGGATCACTATCCGGTGTATCACGATAAGTTGCACAACTGCTATTGGGTGACGCGCTACGACGACATCAGCGAATGCTACTTTGACGATGAGGGGTTCAACACCATTCCCAAGGGTAGTTCCAGCGGTGTGCTTGGCAACACCCAGCTCGAATTGTCTGGCATCGAGCACCGCCGCCGACGCAACCTGTATGGCCAGCACCTGGTAGGCAAGTCGCTGCAGAATCGCATTCCGTCTATCGAGCGTCTGGCGCAGGAGATGATTGCAGCCTGGGATCAGGCAGCCGCCGATGGCTCATCCTATGTCAGCGACGATAAGGGCGTACGCACCGTTGAGCTCGGCCAGATGTTTGCCAACGAGTTTCCAATCCGCGTCGTTTGCGAAGTGTTGGGTTTTCCGAAGGAAGCCCAGGCCGACTTCTATTACTGGTACAACTCCATGATGAGCGGCCTAGGCGGGTCGGATACGCACAAACAGGGTGTGGAGGCGCGTCAGCATCTGGAAGATTATGTTGAAGGCATCGTAGAAGCTCGGCGCAAGCAACCCACCTATCTGTATGACGAACAGGGCAATCCGCTCAGCAAAGACATCATCAGCAAGTTGTGTGAAACCAAGGTCGATGGCGACTTCCTCTCGACTGAGGAGATCACATCAAACATCGCCCTCATTGTGGGCGGCGGCGGCGAGACGACCCGCGGCGCTATCATGAATCTCTGGGCTCTGTTGCTGCGGCACCCTGATCAGTTTGCTGCGGTAATGGCGGACGAATCCAACTGGGACCGCGCCTTTCACGAAATGTTGCGCCATTCGTCGTCCATTGGCGGCCAGCCCCGCCACAACACGTTCGACATTGAAATGCACGGCGTGCACGTACCGGCGGGATCATTGATGCAGATGGTGGATTTTTCCGCCAATCACGATGAGCGCATATTCAAGGATCCGGAAACCTTCAACATCTTCCGCGATGATCTATACAGCGGCAAGCTGCTGCGCAGTGGATATCGCAAGGATGGCGTGTGCAGCCATATGGCGTTTGGCGTGGGACCACACTTGTGCCCGGGCGCATGGATATCTCATCAGGAAGCCGTGGTTGGGTCCAAGATCCTTGCCGCGCAGATGAAAAACCCGCGCATCCGTGAGGAAAAGATGCCCAAGGATATTGACGGGGTCAGTCCTGCGCCGATGGGGATCATCTCGGTGCGGGATCTGTGGCTGGAATTCGACCTGGGATAGGTCGCGCGACATAAGTACAGGAGGGCAGGGCCAACGTGGCGGATAGCAGTACACCGATAGCAGGGCGCAACGGCGTAGTGGTCGTGAAGCCGTCTTCAAGGTCGCGAGACGGGGAGAAGGGCTTTCGCACCTATGAGGTGCATCAGCGTGAGCGGGTCGGCCAGAGTACGGAAAAGATCAAGCCCATACAGCTCATTTCGGATGAGTACCGGCTCGATCCCTATCCTGCACTGGCGATATTGCGGGAAAACTATCCCTGCTACCGTGATTGGCTGGGCAACAGCTATTGGCTGACACGCTACGACGATGTCTCATCCGTGTTCAGCGACGACGCCAATTTCGAAACACGGCCCAAAGCCTGGTACTACGACCGCGAAGATTTTGGTCGGGATCTGGGTGGTGAGCTGTCTGTGTTGACAGCGGATGCCGAGGGTACCGATGCGTATGCGACAAGCGTTGCGGAAATGTTGGCCGATGGCATGCGCAACAATGGCGAGGGCGATCTCGCCCGTGATTTTGCTGCGCGTTTCCCTCTCGAACTGCTGGCCCGGCTTCTGGATCTGCCCGAAGCGGCCCGCGAGAACTTCTTCGCTGCGTACTGGCGGGCGCAACGCGGCGTCTCATGGATGCCCGAGTTGCAGCAGGACGGCCACCGCGCACTCGCTGAGCTGGTGGATATGTTTACGCCCCTGGTAGAGGCGCGTCGGCAAGCGCCTGGCGACGACATGATTTCCGCGATGGTGCAGCTTGAGGTCGACGGTGGGCCGGTCACCGCCACCGATGTGGCGCGAACCATGCTGGAACGGGATCATGAAACCCTGCACGGTTCCCTGGCCAATTTGTGGTATCTGCTGCTCACGCATCCGTTAGAGTTCGAAAAAGCGCGCGCCGAACGCCGCTTAATGAAGTTGGCTTATCTGGAAACCATGCGTCATTCGACGCCGGTACTTTGTGTCCATCGTTTTGCCCGTCAAGAGGTGGAACGATTTGGCAGATTGTTGCCCGAAGGTGCCCGGGTGGTGTGTTCAGCGGCAGCCGCGAACCGCGATCCACGTATCTTCAACGACCCCGACGCGTTTGTGGTGGGGCGGCGTGATATGTGCCATCGCGAACCCCGCGGACAATACCGCGCCGATGGCCTGGCGTCCGGCATCGCGTTCGGGTTGGGCAAACCGTCGGTACATCCTGCGGTGCCGGAGGACCGTCCGCGCTCCAGGTACGCGATCAACCGCGATACCGTGGTGGATGCTTCAACAGTGCTGCTGGAGAAGTTGGGAGACATCGCCCTGGCGCCGGGGGCAGAACCGATTCTGACGGCGCTAACGGTAGGAGAAATGCACACCTGCTGGCAACTTCCCGTGCGTATGTAGAGGAGGACACATGGCCGAACCGATTGCAGACCTTGGCCCGGAGCTGGACCCGCGGGTATTCGACTCGCCGGAATTTCAACGTGATCCCTTTCCGGTGTACAGGCAGCTGCGTGAGCACCATCCCGTTTATCACGACCGCTTTCACAATCGCTGGATACTTTCCCGTTACTGGGATGTGGATGGCGCCTTTCAAGACAACGAATCCTATGACCGGGCGATGTACAGGCCCGATGGCCCCTACGACTTCGGGTCTAATCACGTTTTCGGCCCAAACATCTTAGAGTATGGCAACAGCGATGAGCATCGCCGTTTGCGTAACATTGTGGCGGGCCAGTTTGTCGGCCAGAAGCTGACCGATTTCCTGCCCATGATCGACCAGATCTCCAAGGAGGTCATCGAACGATTTATTGAGGATGGCGAGGTCGAGGTGGTTTCGCAGTTCTCCAGCCAGGTGCCGATACGCGTCATCTCAAACATGCTCGGCCTGCCTCGTGAGGATGAAGACACCTTCGTCACATGGTATCAGCTGCTGATCGCCGGTCTCGGGTTCGGCGGCGAGCATCTGGCGCGCGGCGTGCAGGCGCGTAATGAAATGTGGGACTACATCGACCCCCTGATTAAAGAACGGTCCAGGAATCCCGGCGAAGATCTGTTGTCGCGCATATGTACTGCCGAAATGAACGGCACGCGCATGACGCCGGAAGAAGTTAAAGGCTTCGTCGCGCTGTTGTTGGCGGCGGGTGGAGACACCACCGACAAGGCCATTGCCAATATGTGGTACCACTTGATGTATACGCGACCGGATCAGTATGAAGATGTGGTCGAGAGCCCGGATCTTTGGGAGAACGTTTTCACTGAGATGATGCGCTACGACCCGGTAGTTCATGCTCAGTTCCGCTTTACCACCCGGGAAGTCCCCCTGCACAATCAAGTCATCCCGGAACGCGCCGGGGTTATTCTGTATCTGGGCGCGGGTAATCGTGACGAGCGGGCATTCAGTGATCCTGACACGTTTGATGTCCATCGCGACGATCTGCATATGGGCCGGGAAAACCGCTCCGGGCGATACAAAGATGGTAAGAACGGACACCTCGGGTTTGGTATCGGACAGCATTTCTGCATGGGCTACGCCATGGCGCGTCAGGAATCCGCCATCGCGTGCCAGATGTTGGCCCAGGGGGTGAAGAACATACGCCCCAAGTTCAAGGATCATGCGGGTATCACCGCACCATCCATTGACTCCGGTGGCTTCCGCGCCCCTAGCGAATTGTGGTTGGAGTTCGATCGGTGAAAGTAAAGATCGATCTGGAAAAGTGCTACAGATCCGGCGAGTGTTATTACAACCACCCTGAGCTGTTTGAGATGGGCGAAGATGGGGTCCCGGTCGTGCGGGTAGACGACTTACGTGACGCGGACCTTGAGCGCCATGCGCGTGAAGCCGCGGAAGTGTGTCCCGCGGTGGCTATATCCCTGGAAAGCTAGTGGGGTAACTACAGGGGACGGTACTCGGGATGCCCGGGCTCTGATATCTCCAGGATGTTCAGCGCGAACTCTTCCGGCGTCATAGCCGCCAGCGCGTTGGGAAACTGAGTTCCCCAATCCAGAATGTAGGTGCGCTTGGAGATGCGCCATACACCGTCACGTTTTTCGAACTCATCGAGATAACGGCCACCGTACATGTTGTCGATCATGTCGCCGTTTGCATCTTTGTTAGTACCCACCGCGATGCCATAGCACTCGCCGGTAGCCCGGTCACCGTCCACATTGACGATTAAGCTGGTACTCATATGCCAACGGCGAATGGCCTGGGCTTCATGGGGCATCACGGTCTTTACCCAATCGGCTCCGTTACCTTTGAAAAATCCAAAGTCGATATCGGCGTCCGGCCAGAAGCAACCGTCCTGTCCTGGCGTATCAAGCCAGTCCTGGGTGCGGCCATAGCGCATCACGAGTTCTTCGCAGGCTTTCTTGTCGAGCAATTCCTGTAGTTGTTGTTCCATGGTACGTACCGGGCCTCGTGTGTTGCTGGAGATAAAAGTGTATCTCGGTCCAATTGTTCGATAACTTAATACGACGGCCGCGAAGTCTGCAACTGACATGCTTCGACTTCGCGCTGAACAATCAACCGGATAGGGGGATATATGGCGGATCCATTTCGTTTGGACGGAAAAGTCGCAGTGGTGACGGGCGCGGGCAAAGGCATCGGACGCGGTATCGCGGTGTGCCTGGCCGAAGCCGGCGCGGACGTGGTGGTGGCAGCCAGAACAGCGGCGGATCTGGACTCGCTGGCAGCACAGATCAAGGAGCTGGGTCGTAACGCCATCGCTGTGCCGGTGGACGTTACCGTTCCCGAGCAAGTAGAAACGTTGGTAGCTGCGGCCACGGAGTTGGGTGGCTTGGATATCTGGGTGAACAATGCCGGGGGCTTGCCCGACGCCACTCCGCGCTACCTGACCCGCACGCCCGATGATCGCTGGGATGCGCAGCTGGACCTCAATCTAAAGGCGGTGTTTCAAGGCGCCACCATCGCGGCGCGCAATATGACCGAGGGCGTCATTATCAATATTTCGTCCACCGGCGCGCGCGGGGCGGCGTTCAAGAATGGGCCCTACGCCGCCAGTAAGGCCGCGGTTAACAGCCTGACCCAGACCATGTCGTTGGAGTTTGCACCAAGCATTCGCGTCAACGCAGTTGGGCCTGGTCCGATCCCCACGGAAAACTTCAATGCGTCCACCAATTTTCCAGATGACCGGCCGGTCGCAGACATTATTGGCGTGCCGCTGAAACGCCTTGGGCGTCCGGAGGACATCGGTTACGCGGTGGTATATCTGGCATCGCCGGCGGCCAGCTGGGTCACCGGCCAATGCCTGTACGTGTGTGGCGGAACTTAAGCGAGGCGAGTGACATGAGCTATGTACACATCGAAGTTGAAAAGACCGAGCGTGTGACCACCATACGCATGAATCGCCCGGAGGTCATGAATGCGATCAATCCGGACATGCACGACGAGTTACAGAGGGCGTTCGACGAATTTGCCGACGACGACGAGCAGTTCATCGGCGTGGTCACCGGCAGCGGCGAGCGCGCATTCTGTGCGGGCAGCGACCTCAAGGCGATAGCCTCCGGCGGTCGCCATGCGGGCTATCCGCGCAGCGGGTATGCGGGCTTGATCGAACGGTTCGACTTGAACAAGCCTCTGATTGCTGCGGTCAATGGCCTGTGTCTGGGTGGTGGTTTCGAGGTGGCGCTTGCCTGCGACATCATCATCGCGTCGCCTAATGCGAGCTTCGGCTTACCGGAACCGCGCGTGGGGGCTGTGGCCCTGGGCGGCGGAGTCCATCGGCTGGCCCGCCAGATCGGTTTGAAACGGGCGATGGGTTATGTATTCACCTGCGCTCGGATAAGCGCAGAAGAAGGCTTGGCCCTGGGTCTGGTCAACGAAGTGGTGCCTGCCCACGAGCTTGACGCGGCTGTGCAGCGCTGGTGCAGCGAAATATTGAAGGGCGCGCCGATGGCGATACGAGCTTCCAAGGAGGCCATCATGCAGGGTCTAGACGAGCCCAGTTTGGCTGCTGCAATGAGCAATCAGGAACAATACCCTGCGTTCTATGCCTGGCGCAGGGCGCAAGACACCCGGGAAGGTCCCAAGGCATTTGCCGAAAAGCGACCCCCTGAATGGCAGGGCCGCTAGTGTCCTGCTAGGTGTTACAAACCGGTAGCTGGAAATTGCCCGCCGCTGATTCCAATGGTCTCGCCACTCACCCATTCCGCGGCTGGCGACACGAAGTAGAGAATGGCAGCGCCTAAGTCTTCCGGGCGGCCCAGACGACCGCACGGTAGATTCAAAGCCTGTTCCAGTGCCGGCAATTGTTTGTCCGTAAGTTTGAGCGCCTTCATGGCGATTTCCGTAGGCACAAACCCTGGCATCACGCAGTTCACCCGAATACGCGGACCGAGCTCTTTGGCGAAGGATTCCGTCAGAGAATTCACACCTCGTTTTGCGGCACTGTAGTGACCACTTCCCACCACGATCTCGCGCGCAGCGATGGACGACACATTGACGATACGACTGCCATGCTGCATATGCCGCGCGGCTATACGTGTGCAGTTCCACACCGCGGTGAGATTGAGTGCGAGGGTCGCGTCCCATTCTTCCCGGGGCAACTCCGTTAACGGCGCCTGGATGGGTGAGCCGCCAGCGTTGTTCACCAGGATGTCCAGACGGCCCCAGGTGTTCATGGCCGCCTGCATGAGGTTTTCTACATCATCGTCGCTGGTGACGTCAGTGGGCACCGCTATCGCTTCGCCGCCGTTGTCACGAATTGATTGCGCCACGCGCTCGATCTGCGCCTCGCGACGTCCTGCACACACGATAGCCGCGCCCGCATCGGCCAGGACGTGGGCCGCTCCTTCTCCGATCCCGCTGCCCGCGCCGGTGACGACGGCGACGTCACCGTCAAGAGAAAATAGATCTGTAGCCATGCTTTACTCCCTGGGTCGTGTTTTGCTTAAAGCCGCCCTACGACTGTTCCATGTTCAATATCTTGTAGATTCGCTGCTGGAAGTACCAGCGCCCATCCGCTTTCACGTAGTCGTCTTCATATTGACCGGTGATGTTGAGTTTGCCGCCCTCTTTCTGGTGCAGAAATTCCTGTTGGTACCAGGTCGCGTGGGCGCTATCGCCGTCGACCACGATGGGCCCGGCAGAGGCGAAAAAGCCGACAAATGAAAAGCCTGACATTGCTTCGCGCCACACCGGCACAAAAACGTCTTTTCCGGTCATGGCGCCGTTGCCGGTATCCCATGTGGCGTCGTCGGCCCAGTTGGCCGACCAGGCCTCTTCGTCGAAACGCATCACGGCGTCGTTATATGAATCGACCAGTTCGCGAATGGCGAGACGGTCTTCGATAGGTCCACTACTTATCATGGTTTGCTCCACGTTTTGGTTGTTTAGAGATTGGTCAGTACTCGATTTCAATGGCGCCACTGGGGCATGCGTTGGCTGCCGCTTGCGCGTCGATTTCATCATCTTCGGTCAGCACCTTCACATCGATGCGAACCCGGGCTTTGCCGTGCTCACCCTCTTCGAACAGGCTTGGGTACAGGTGCAGGCACCGCTGCTGGGAACTACACTTTTTCTTATCAACCGATATTTTCATATCGCGCCTCGAGGGTCAGAGCGTATCCACAGATATTCCAGCTGGCGCAAGGCCAGCCCCGGGACATAGTCAAAATTGTCCGTTGGCCGCGCAAATCGGAAGTTTGTTCTACGCGATAACAGGATTTCAAATGCCAGGTTTAACTCCAGGCGGGCAAGCGGCGCCCCGAGACAGTGGTGTACCGCGTGGCTGAACGCCACGTGCGATCCAGCCTTCTTACGTTCCAGGTCCAGAACGTCCGGATCTTCAAAATGCCGTTCATCACGATTTGCGGCAGCGAACCGCAAATGCACGGTAGCGCCCTTGGGAATAGTGACGCCATGCATCGCGACGTCCTCGGTGGTCCAGCGATACATGCCCGCGGTAGGCGAGTGTAGTCGCAGACACTCTTCAATGAAGGTGCGGATCTTCTTCGGCTCGTCGCGCAGGCGTTCTTCAATCCCAGGGTTTTCGATCATGGCGCACATCGACATGGCGAGACCGTTCTGGGTGGTTTCGTTGGCGCCGACTATGGCTTGCTCGGCAAAACCGAGCATTTCCTTTTCGGTCAGCTCGCTACCGTCTTCGCGCCGGGCCTGCACCAGTAGACTCAGCAGATCGTCGCGCGGATCCCGGCGTTTTTGCTCCAATGCCGCAAGGATGTATTTCTGCATCGCAACACCTTCTTCAGCGACGTACATTTCCTGCTGTGGGGTCATGGCGTGCGAAAATGGCAGCACCCAGACGTCGGTCCAGTGTTTCAACAGCTTGTGATCTTCCAGCGGTAAACCAAGCAGCACGGTCATAACGCTCATCGGCAGCGGAAAGCAGAATTTCTGCACGAAATCGATCGGCTCAGAAGTGTCGAGCTTGTCCGCCAGGGAGTCGATCAGATTGCGCAGCGCAGGCTCCCAAGTACGGATGCGGCCAGACGTGAAAAACGGTTCGACGTGACTGCGAAACTCCGTGTGATAGGGAGGGTCGGTGGACAGTGGTGTGTAGCGGGGGCGGCCGTGATCCTCGTAGTACCTGACTGCTTCGTCGGTTTTGAACAGAAATCCGCGGCCGCGAGCGGCCATGGAGAAACGTTTCGGGTCGCGCACGATGTCACAGATGTCTTCGTACCTGGAGACGACATACATGTCGGCGGCGGCGAGGTAATACACGGGAGCCTCGTCGCGCAGGTTGCGATAGGCCTCCCAGGGGCACTTCTGTATGGCTGTGTCGGTAAGATCTACTTTCGTCGGGTCCATGTATGAGGTCTCCGCATTCAGCATCGCTGGCCTGTCAGGCCCGCGCTGGTTGCGTCAAGTGTTTAACCAGTGTTCTGCCTCGCCCACGCGCGAGCATCCTCCGAGGCCACCCAGCGAATGGCATTTTCAACCAGTCGCCGAAAGCTCGGATCGTCGTAAGCCAGCGGGCTGTCGCCCACGTCAGAGACCACGATGGGTGAGTTGCCGCAGGCGTTGGCCCACACGATCAGGTCGCTGCCCGGCGGATGGTTCCAGTTGGCCTGTTCTTCAGGCGGCGCCATGGGCGGCGGTGTGAAATTTTCAGCCACGAATTCGTAGTCGCCGCGTAACAGCGGCAGAACGTTGGCTTCATAGTCGCTGGTTTTCAGATACAGCTCGTCGGTAATGTCGAACCCGTCCTGCAACCCGTCGAGCACGGGATGGGCGCCCTGGGGTACCAATTTGATAGTGGCGCTTTGCAGGGGCCCGTGTCCGCCGCGGTAGCCTGACCCTGGAACCGGCGTGTCGTTGAGTTCTCCGGCCGTGAGCATGAACGATGTACCCGAAATGTCGCGCCACAGGGGCCACAGTGGCCAGCTCACCGTAGCATGGTTGACCAGGATCAACCCCTTGCCGGCGTCCAGCAGTGCCTGCACGGCGCTCGCGTAAGCCGCGGGCGGAATGCCGGTGTTGTCCGCGCCGTCGTGCAACAACCCTGCCCCGGGAATGCCCGACATGTCGTAGAAAAAGACGACATCGTAGGCGGCGACGTTTTCCGGCTGTAATACCACCTGTGCTGCGGGTTGCTCTACCAGGGTCGTGACGATGCCTTCCATGTCGGCGAACATGCCCAGGAAGGAATCATGCGCATAGTCGTGGCCCTTGCTGACGATCAGGACGTTAATTGGGTCGCTCATGGAGTAGGTTCCTCCCAGGCTTTTGATTTTTTCTCAGAATCTATTGCTAGTTGGGTTGACCACCGGCCACGTCGATGTATTGCCCGGTAATCCAGCGCGCGGCGGGCGATGCGAAAAACACCGCTGCTGCAGCGCAGTCTTCAGGCGTGCCGGTGCGGCCCAGGGGGATCTGTTCGTCGAATATGGCTTTTGCTTCCTCGTCGGAGACATGCATGGTTTCCTTGAGCATATCGGTGACGATAACGCCGGGAGCTAAGCAGTTAACCGTGATGCCTCGTGGCGCCAGCTCCACGGCGAGGGTCCTGGTCATGCTGATCATGCCCATGTTGGCCGCGGAATACACACCGAAACCGGGCGATGGCTTGTGTGCGGCGATGGAGATGATGTTCACGATGCTGCCGCCGTCATTCATGCGTTTGGCGGCCTGTTGAGAACCCCAGAACTTTGTTTTCATGTTCAGGTGCAGTTGTTCGTCGAACTTTTCGATGGATATGTCCGGTAGGGCGTACATCTTGCGGTCGAGGTTGCCACCGGCATTGTTCACCATGATGTCGAGGCCGCCAAATTCGTCAACCACGCGATCCAGGGCCGCGGGGATCTGATCCCAATCCATGACGTCAGCGGAAATCCCCAGGCCGCGTTGGCCGCGTTCTTCCACTTCATTTGCCACGGCGTCAACGTCGGCCTGGCGGCGGGCGATCACGACCACGTCTGCGCCGCAATCCGCCAGGCCCAGGGCTATGCCCCGGCCGATGCCACGTCCGCCGCCAGTAACTACGGCTACTCTGCCGTCGAGCCTGAAGTCTTCGTAGAGTCCCATATGCGTTTTCCTCTAGTTAACGTGTTTGTGATCAGGGTGTTCACTGCCTGCACATTATCCACGGCAGGTCCAGAAAGGTCTGGATCCCGGGTGGGGCGTCTACCACGTAAGGTATGGCGTTGGCCGCGTGCATGGCGGTACCGAGAAACGAATCGCTCATCCACGCGAAGTCCGCTTCAAATTCCAGTTTCATGTCTGGCGAGCCCTGGAAGCGGATCGAGTGCTTACCCTGGGGCCAGTCCGGCGCCACGGTATTATGCATACGCCACACCGTTTCGTGCACCACCCGTTCTTCGCCTTGGGCGGTCACTCCGGCCCAGCGCCAGTGTTGCCCGGCGACGGTCCCCTTGCGCACGGTTCCCGCCGCGGTTTCCAGATCTTCTTGCGCCAGCGCTAGGTTCTGGGTGCTGACGATGTCGGTGACATCCATCTGCATGCCGTCCGCCACCATCTGCACGCTTTCGCTGAACAAACCGTTCAGCCAACGGGTTCGGCGAGCACTGCTCGCTTCGAACGCTTGCGGTGAGGAGTTAAAACCCATGGAGTCGAACATGATCTCCGGTGATGGATAAAACTCGAAGCTGGAGATCTCCAGCACGTGGGCGTGATTCACGGTTTCGCACAGGGCGCTCATGGTGAGTGGGATGAGGTCACCCAGCCAGCCGGGGTTGAGCCCGGTCGAATGGAAAGAGCTGCCGCCTTCGATGCAGGCGTCATGCAGGCGCTTGACCACTTCTTCGCCGTACACCTTCGGGTACATGTAGCCGACCACTGTAATGACGTTTTTCCCCGCTGCCAGCAGCGCACAGAAATCGTCCAGGTCCTGGTCAGGGTTCTCGCCGTATACCATGGATGGCAGAGGCGTATGGATCACGACGTCCGCGTCGGATGCGATCACCGCATCGAGACTGCCGGTTGCCACCAGACCCGTTGATTCCTTGCCGATGAGTTCGCCGGCGTCTTTGCCGATCTTGTCCGGTGAAAACACGTGCATGCCCACCAGCTCGAGCGAGTCTCGTTGCATTGCAACGCGAGCGGTGTGTCTGCCGACCATGCCGCTCGCCCATTGAAATACTTTGTAGCCCACGCCGTTCCCCCGTGCCGCCAGCTTTGACGGCAACCCCGGTTGCCATCGCTGGGCTTTGCGAGTAGCCTAACTGAAAAACTTGTATCAAACTACAGAATCTAAGTCGTGCTGCGTTGGATTGGAGGGGTTTAGCGGCGGATGACCTATGTAGATCGAAAACCAAGCCACGATCTGAGTCCGATGGCATGTCCAAGGCATGCTGCGGATGTTGATCTGTTCTCGCCCGGCGCCGCGGAACACTGGTACGAGGCTTACGACATCCTGCACAGCGAAGATCCCGTGCATCGCATCCCCGGCGAAGGTTTCCTGCCCGACACCGACGCCTACATTTTAACCAAACACGATGATATCGCGGCCGTAGTGCGGGACCAGGAACGCTTTCCCTTGCCAGGCAGCCTGTTTGTACAGCAGGTCATGCAGCAGGACGGCGACCCGTTCGAACAACCCAACCTCAATGTGATGATCGCGTCCATGACGACCCTGCGCCCCAATCCTGAATTGTGGCGTGCCCACCGCCAGGAACTGACAGATCCGTGGGTGGGTCCCGGCGCCAGCCGCAACGAGGCGATGATCCAACGGCTGACCACTCATCTGATCGATCAATGGATAGAGCGCGGCAGCGTGGAATTCGTCTCGGAGTTTGCCCAGCCACTGCCACAGATGGTGATGGCGTCTATTCTGGGCTGGCCGCTGGAAGATCTGAAGTTACTGAAGTACTACGGCGACGGATGCGTGAAGCCATTTGTTTATGGCAGTGGTCACCGCAATGTTCTGCCGGATGAAGAAGTCGCGACACAGATGGAAGTCCTTGCTGAATTCAAGGCATACACCCAGCAGCTCATCACCAGCAAGCGTGCTAATCCTCAGGATGACATGATCAGTTTTCTCACCCAGGTGGAGTATTCGCCGCTGCAGAGAAAGCTCGCCGACGATGAAATTAACGGCATCGTCTATGCGATGGTGATCGGCGGCCTGGAAACCACGCAATACGCGCTGGCCGAACAGGTTCAGTTGATCATTGAGCGGCAGGGCGTATGGGAAGAGATCCGAGCCGACCGCGCTAAAGTGCGCGCCTTCACCGAAGAAGGCATGCGCCTGCGCTCGCCTACCCAGGGGTTGTCGACCCGCATCACCAGTCAGGATGAGGTATTCCAAGGTGTGGCCGTGCCCAAGGGGTCGTTTCTACACCTGCGCTGGGCGGCGGCGAACATAGATCCCCAGGAGTGGGATTGCCCCCACGACTTGATGTTGGACCGTAAAGCCGGCACACGTCATTTGACTTTTTCCCAAGGCGCGCGGGTGTGCCCGGGGGCGAGCCTGTCGCGGCTGGAACAGGTAGTCGCGTGGAAGACTCTGTTGGATCGGGTGGCGGAGTTCAGATATTCGGATAGCAACAAGTTTCTTCACCAGCCCGGCATCATGCTGGGGACGTTGGAGCTGAGCTTGGAGTTTGATGCCGCATAGGAAGCGGCATGGTAGGAGGGAAAGCAGGGAAGTATTGAAAATGCAATTGGAGAGCAATTTGATGCGAAAACTATTGTCAGGCGTTGTAGGCCTTCTCGCGGCGTTCGGGATACAACCGATCGTCGTGGCGGAAGAGTCCGGGCAACGCGCGTCCATAGAAGAAGTAGTGGTAACCGCCACCCGGCGGGAAACCTCTCAGCAATCTACAGCGATCTCGGTCACGACGATCACCACGGAACAGATTGAAAAGCGTTTCATGACGGACATTCGTGGTGTAGCAGATCTCACTCCCAACATGGTGATGGAGAATGTAACGGGCTTCAATGCCGCCTCCTTCGCGATACGGGGCACCGGGACCAACGACATCATCACCACCATTGATACCGCCATCGGTGTGGTCATTGACGGTTTTGCCCTGGCGCACAGCCAATCGCAACTGCTGGACAGCTTCGACGTTGAAGCCATAGAGGTCTTGCGCGGCCCCCAGGGAACTCTGTTCGGTAAGAACACGACCGGGGGTGTGGTGCAGGTGCGCACCAAACGACCGATCATGGACGAGTTCTCTGCCGACTTTGTAGGGCGAGCGGGTACCGACGGCCTCGAACAGATACGCGCAGCGGTGAATATCCCGATTCTTGACGAGATTCTCTCGGCGCGCCTGGTGTACTCCAGCTCCGCTCATGACGGCTTCTACAAGAATGACAAGGTGCACAGCATCTTTGGCACGGCGGCGCTGCCGGAAACACCACTGGGCCTGCCGGTCAATGGTGACGGCCGTGACTTGAACGGCACCGATGTCGAGCTCTTCAGAGGGAAATTGCTGTGGGAACCCACGGACAATTATTCAGCGCAGCTGAGCGTGGAGTATTTTGATGACGAGTCTGAAACGCCGCCGGCGGTTAACGAAACCCCGCGCAATGGACCGGATTCAACAGGCATCTTCCGTGAGTTCCTGTTCAATGCGGCGGGCTTTCCGGGCATACAAACGACCTGTGCCGGGCAAGGTGACAGTTGCCTGTATCACACCGGCGTAAGCTTCCGCGGCGATGGTCTGCGCATGGAAGAGGGTCACCGTACCGAGAAGATCACCGCGATCCTCGAGCAGACGTTCGAAACGGAAAACATGAGCTACTACCTGCACCTGGGATATCTGGATCAGGAAGAGCGCCTGCCCAGCACCTACACCGGTGAGGCGTTTCCCTCTCTATTCGACGCCACTCGTAACGTCGAACGTGAGCAGACTCAGATCGAGTTTCGCATGACGTCGGACTTCGATGGACCGTTCAACTTTACGGCGGGCGTCGGCTATTTCGAGAATGAACTCGATTGGCGGGCCATATCCTACGTAGGTTTTACCGCAGTGCCGTTGCTGGCCGACATTGATGGCGACACCATCGGCGACGTGCCCATCAGCATTTTTGCGGCAGGTGGTACGTTCTGCGACATAGAGAATATCGACGCAACCGCTCCAATTGATGGCGGAACGTTGGATCCTGAACTGGAGGGCCTACTCATAGGTGGTAATGGGTGTGCCTTTATCAACCCGACTGCCAATGATCGGACCAACTATGCGCCGCGCAGCCAGGATGGTGAAGCGCTTGGCATCTATGTCGACGGTACTTATGCGCTGACGGATGCTTTGAACCTGACCATCGGTGTACGCTACTCGGATGAAGAAAAAGACTTCTACGCGCCGACCGGAGCCGCCCTCACCGAGCAGCAGGTAGAGCTATTCAATGCAACCGAAGGCGACGATACCCTGGATAAGACTGTGCCTCTGTCCCAGTTCGATTTCATCGTCGAAGAGAATGAATCCTGGGACGGTGTGTCGGTTCGGGCCGGCCTTGACTACCAGTTCAACGAAGACGTATTCGGCTACTTCATGTTTTCGGAAGGATTCAAATCCGGTAGCTTCGTAGAAACCTGTGCCAGTATCTCCAGCTGTGAGACACCGTTCGACCGGGAAACGGCGACCCAGTATGAGCTGGGCGTGAAGACCGACTGGATGGACAAAACCCTGCGCCTGAATGCGTCAGTGTTCTTCATCGAATTTGAAGACGTTGTGCGTTCCCAGGTGGTGCGCATTACCAACCGGTTTGGTGATCCGGATCAGGAAACTCAGTTCCGCAACATCGCGACCCAGGAAAACACCGGCGCCGAAGTTGAGTTGACCTGGTATCCGACGGACAACCTCAAGTTGAGTGCGAACGCGTCCTATCTGGATTGTGAGTACAAAGATTTCAGTACTGACCTGGATGGCGATGGGGCGAACGATGATGCATCGAGCCTGGAGCCGAACTTCTGTCCGGATTCCCAGTTCTATGCGGACGGTTCATACGATTGGCCGTTAAGCAATGGCGGGCGGTTCACGTTCTTCGCCAGCGTGCACCATACGCCGGAGTCTGAGTACTCGGTGTTCAACTCTGATTTCACTCAGTTGGAAGAGCGTACCCTGGTGAATGCCAGCATCGCGTACGAAGAGCCGGAAGGCCGCTGGCGCGTCAGCGTGTTCGGCAATAACCTGACGGACGAAATCTTCCGTGTTTCCGCAAACTCGGTTGCGGGACTGTGGAACTTCTCCAACTATGGCCCGCGCCGCCAGGTAGGTGTCGAATTCAGAATGAGTCTGGACGGTAGCTAACTCAAGCCGGCGTTTGATGAAGGGGGATGCATTGCATCCCCCTGTTTCAATGCCTGAACACAAGGTGCGAACATGAGTCGCGAAGTTAGCTTCGGTCTTTGGTACGACTTTCGTAATCCCCCACCCAGCAGGCTGTCGTTCGAAGATCTGTATCAGGAAAATCTACGCCAGATTGTGTGGGCAGAAGGGCTAGGGTTCGAGTCAGTTTGGCTGACCGAGCATCACTTTGTCGCCGACGGCTATACGCCGTCACCACTGGTCATTGCCGCGGCCATCGGGCAGGCGACCCGGTCCATGCAGATCGGCACCAACCTCATGCTGCTGCCTCTGGCGGACCCGGTGCGGTTGGCTGAAGACGCTGCGGCGCTGGCGATCCTGACCGGCGGACGCTTCGATCTTGGCGTGGGCCTGGGGTATCGGCAGATTGAGTTTGACTACTTCAAGCGCAGTCTCAAGAACAGGCCGAGCTTGATGGAAGAAGGCATAGATATCTTACGCCAGGCGTGGAGTGGAGCACCGATACATGTCTCCGGCAAACGCTTCGAAATTGACGGTCTTGCGGTGGCGCCCACGCCGGCAGTCAAACCCCGACTCCTCATGGGCGGTATGGCGGAACCCGCCATTGCCCGTGCCGCGAGAATTGGCGACGGTTTCCTGTCCACCGGCGGTATCGGCCACGACATCTACATCGATGCCCTGGCCACGGTTGGCAAACAGCGCAGTGAAGGCGCTATCTTTGCCGGCCATTGGGGCATAATCTCGGCGGACCCGGAAGCGGAAGCCGCAAGGGTGGCTGATTATGCGTTGTATCAGACAAACGAATATGTGTCCTGGGGTGCGTTTGGTCCGCCCGAGGACGTGCCGTTGTTTCCTGACGGGCAAACCGCGCTCGAACAGGGACTTTACGATGTATGGGATGGGGATCAGGCTGTGGCAGAGCTCACGACGCTCTTGAATCAGTATCCCGAGATACGCGACGTGCACTTCTGGGCGCAGCTGCCCGGAGAACCGCTGGAACAGGGAAGCGCACGCATCGAATATATGGCCAATAATGTGCTGCCGGCGGTGCGAGCTAATTTGGCATGAAAAATAACGTAGGAGAAATGCGATGAAGATCGGTCTACTCATGGTTTTCCAGAATTTCCAGGATGGCGACAGCGACACCGAAGCCTGGGAGCGCGACATAGAGCTTGCCGGATTGGCCGAGCCGTTGGGCTTTGATACGTTGAGCGCCGTAGAGCACCATTTCTACAACTATGCAATGTCACCGGACAATACCCAGTTTCTGTCCCATATGGCTGCGAAAACCGAGCGCATTGGCTTGCTGACCGGCGCGGTGATACTGCCCTGGAACGACCCGTTGCGAGTGGTGGAGCGGATGATCGTATTGGACCATCTCAGTAAGGGCCGGGCGTTGTTCGGCATCGGTCGCGGGCTGGCCAAGCGGGAGTACGACGTGTTCGGGGTGGACATGAACGAAGCACGGGACCGCTTTGATGAAGCGGCCGAACTCATCATCGAGGCGCTGGAAACCGGCGTGATCGAAGGTAACGGCAAATACTACAAGCAGCCACGGACCGAAATCCGCCCGCGACCCTACGCGTCATTCAAAGATCGCTTCTACGCCGTGGGCATGTCCTCAGATTCGGTGCCGGTCGTAGCGCGCCTGGGCGCGAAGATGATGAGCTTTGCGCAAAAGCCCTGGGCGGAAATGCAACCGCATTTCGATCGCTATCGGACCTTGTATCAGGAACACCATCAGACTCAAGCACCGTCTCCGGTATGCGTTGATTTCCTGTCGTGTGATGAAAGCGCGGAGCTGGCCGAAAAGAATGCAAGGCGCTGTATGGCCAACTACTACATCACCGTGATGGAACATTACGACATGGCCGGTGAACATTTCACCAAAATGAAAGGCTACGGCGACTATGCCGACAATGCGGTTCTGCTGCGCGACGCCGGCATGGAAGAGGCAGCTAACGGCTTTGTGGACATCAACACCTACGGCACGCCACAGCAGATTCTGGAAAAGATGGAGCAGCGCCGACGGGATATCGGCGACTTCGACCTGACAGTGCAGGTGAGTTACGGCGGTCTGACCGGCGCGCAAGCAGAGAAGAGCATTCGTCTGTTCGCCAAGGAAGTACTGCCGGAGTTGCAGTCCTGGGAAACCTACTAGGCGAGATCTAGCCGTAGAGGGGGTCGGGGCATGAACATTGGGAATATCCCCGCGAAATGGGCGGTGACGGCGCCGGACAAAACCGCGCTCATCGATGTGCCGGCAGACCGCCGCATGACCTTTGGCGAGCTCGACACGCGGGTTCGGCAGCTGGCAAATGCCTTGCTCGATGCCGGTATGCAAAAGGCCGATCGCGTTGGTGTTCTCGCCAGGAACAGCATCGAATACTTTGAAGTGTACTACGCGTGCGCCCGGGCTGGATTCATCGCGCAGCCGCTGAATTGGCGTTTGAGCGCGGACGAAATCGCGCGCATCCTCCAGGACGGTGAACCCTCCATCGTAGTGACCTCGGCAGAGTTTCGCGCGGAGCGGGATGCGGTGCTGGACCAGGTAGGCGCGCATACATGGCTGGAGTTCGGTGAAGGTTGCGATGGCAGCTACGACGCCTTCGTTGCCGCCGGCGCTGATAGCGAGCCTGCGGTGTCGACAGATGTTGGCGGCCACGACCCGGTGCTCATCCTGTATACCGGCGGCACCACGGGGTTGTCCAAGGGCGCGTTGCATACGCATCACACATTGTTCATGGGCATGCTGAATCAAACCGTGGCCGAACGGGTGGTTCCCACCGATGTGTACATGCTGACGGGTCAGATGTTTCACATCCCCGTGGCCTTGTCTATGAACTACATGGCTCACGGTTGCCCGGTGGTGCTGGTCAATTTCGAAGCGCGGGAGGCGCTGGAGATAATCCAACGCGAGCGCGTGTCCGCCTTCCTTGGCATCACCACGATGTTGAACTGGATGATGGCGGTAGAGGATTTTGCTGAATTCGACATTTCCAGCTTGCGCAACATCCAGTATGGGGGCGGACCCATGCCGGCGACGGTAGTGAAAGCAGCGCTTGCGAATTTTCCGTGCACGCTGATCCAGGGATATGGCCAGACGGAAGGCATGACCATGACTTTCCTGTCCCAGGAGGACCATACGAACGCCGTCAACGATATCCACGCGGAGCGCCTGAGCTCATGTGGTCGCGAGGGATTTGTTACGCGCGTGCGGGTCGTAGACGATGACGGCGTGCCGGTTCCCAAAGATGGAACGACCCCCGGTGAGATCGTGGTGCAGTCAGAGGCGAACATGGTCGGCTATTGGCGCCGTCCTGAGTTGAACGCCGAGACATTTCGCGATGGCTGGATGCTCACCGGCGATGTCGCCACCTGGGACGCCGATGGCTACGTATTCATTGTCGATCGCGCCAAAGACATGATCATCTCCGGCGGCGAGAATATCTATTCCACCCAGGTCGAGGCGGCCATTCACAAGCACGCCGCGGTCTTGGAGTCGGCTGTGATCGGTGTTCCAGACGAGGAATGGGGTGAATCCGTCAAGGCAGTTGTGGTGTTGAAACCAGGCATGTCTGCCACGGAGCAGGAAATAATCGACACCGCCAGGGCGAATCTGGCTTCGTATCAGAAGCCCCGCTCGGTGGAGTTCGTAGACAGCCTGCCGAAGGCGCCCACGGGTAAGATTCTCAAGCGTGACCTGCGTGAGCGGTTCTGGGCTGATCAGGATCGTAAAGTATGAGCGTCTTAAGCGAGTCGGTGCTGTCCTACATTGGACGACAGGCGGAGCCCAAAGTGGAGGTGGTTACACGGCGTGATATTCGCAAGTACGCCATCGCCACCAACCAGACACAATCGCGATACTTGGCTGGCGACGTGGCGCCGCCGTT
>Ga0315336_1003387_pt1 | contig 21335 bp, 15 predicted proteins | sample ASW5metaG_FD_204512 | JGI IMG/M metagenome (GOLD analysis project Ga0315336, IMG submission 204512) | Ammonia-oxidizing marine archaeal communities from Monterey Bay, California, United States - ASW #5 | ecosystem: Environmental > Aquatic > Marine > Intertidal zone | place: USA: California... | reverse complement strand
GATAAATCATCTGATAAATCCTCTGATAAATCCTCTGATAAATCCTCCGAAGAAGAATTTTCATATGAATATGATGATCTTGATGACAAATATGAAAATTTAATTGATAAACATATGTTATTGAATTCTGAAGAATCAAATATGGAATATTATCATTACTTATCAAAAGAAATGAAAGAACAATATTTTGAAAAAACCAAAGAGATTTATGAAATCAATGGCTCTAATACTCCTCTACGATTCAAAGTTATTCAATCTGATATGGATATGAAAACTAAAGCAGTTGCTCTTGAAAATATAGATAAGATGAGTGAAATGGATGTATCAACTGGAGAGCATAGCAAAATGGATCATTGGATCAATGGTTTAATGAAAATTCCATTCGGTAAATATAGTAGTATCCCTGTTACTCACGAATCGTCAACAGATGTCAAACGGGATTATATCAAAGAAACATATCAAACCCTGAATAAAGCGATTTATGGTCATAAAGAAGCGAAAACTCATATTTTACAAGTCATCGGTAAATGGATCAAAAATCCTGGAAGCGGAGGCAATGTTCTAGCAATCCAAGGCCCGATGGGTAATGGTAAAACAACCCTTGTTAAGGATGGTATCTCAAAGGTATTAAATCGTCCGTTTGCGTTCATCGCTCTGGGTGGTGCTTCGGATTCGGCATATTTTGATGGTCACTGTTTTACCTATGAGGGTTCGCATTGGGGTAGGATCGTTCAAATTCTCCAAGATTCAAAGTGTATGAATCCTGTCATCTACTTTGATGAATTGGATAAGATCAGTGATACAAACAAGGGAGAAGAGATTGTTCACATGCTAACTCATCTCACAGACCCATCTCAGAACGCATTGTTCCAAGATAATTATTTTCCTGGTGTTAATCTAGATTTATCTAAAGCCCTCTTCATCTTTTCTTACAACGATGAATCCAAAGTTAACCGAATTCTAAAAGACAGAATGTATGTAATTCATACGAAAGGATTTAAAACCGAAGATAAACTTAAGATCTGTAATGAATATCTTATCCCAGAAATCTTTGATACATTTGCTTTTGACAATGAAATCATCTTTACCGATGAAATTATCAAGAATATTATAGAAGAATTTACTGATAAAGAAGAAGGTGTAAGGAACCTCAAAAGATGTATTGAAACAATTGTATCTAAAATTAATATTCATGTCTTATCCGAGGGCGATGATGAACTATCATTCAAGCTGAAAGATTTCAGTTTACCTGTTCAACTCACCAAGGAACATATTAAGATCTTATTGAAAGAAGGTTCCAAGGATGATAAACCTCCTTTTGGAATGTATTGCTAATACACCAATTCTTATTATTTTTTAACGGACATTTTATTATATTATATTAATTATATATAATGGCCCGGAAAAAAACAACAAAGGCGGGATCGTCAAAATATGATGCTGTTATTTCACGCTTGAATAGTCAGATTGAATTTCTTAAGCTAAAGATTGATGAAGATAATAGTTTACAGAAAAATATGACCGAACAGCACGTAGTTCTACTTTTAGAACGTATTAATAAGGTGGAGGTTGATCATAACAAACGTATAGATGATCTCACCAAGCAAATTGATAAGATGAACAGTATCAAAAAAAGGAAGAAATCAAGAACATCTGATAAGGAAAATCACATGACTCAAGCCGCGCTAGATATGTATCAGGGTTAGATATGAATTTAGATATGAATTTAGATATGAATTTAGGAGTGAATGATCTTTATTTCCATACACTTATGAATCCATTCTTCAGGGGGATCATCCAATCCATAATATTCATTAATATCACATCTCTCTATCGTTTCATTTTCTAGCGCCATTTTTTGACGATGAAATTTATATCTCCAACCAAAAGTAAGGATCTCATCTAAAGTTGCGATCTCTGGATACTTGATTAACATTTTTTTGATAAAATCAATCATGTGAATTTTTGTATACCAACGACTATTTATCTGTAATATATACAAAATATAACGATTCATTAAATCATATTTGATCTCTGGTAAAATATTTTTATGATGAACAGAACAATAACCGTAATTCATCAAGGATGAATTCTTTTTACATCGCTTACCAGATTGAGTTATTTGACAACATCTCTTATTCTTTGGTGAAAGTAATAGCTCTTTCAATCCTTCTTTAGGATCGTCTAAAGGTGATTTATTATTCGTATTCATTTCACGACATAAAGGGCAATCGATATAAATATTATTTTTCTGATATACATATTTTAAAAAACATTGGTAGTGTAATTTATGATTACACGACAAAGTAAAAATAGTCTTTTCATTATTAAATTCTTCTAGACAAATGGAACACTCCATAAATAACAAGTAAATTACTTAGAAAGACTTTAAATAATGTATAAAAATGGAATTAATTTTAGATGATCCCGAATATAATAATAAAAAATATACACTCAAATTTGTAATACTGACGGATTTAATCTGTTTCCTTATTGGATTTGGCTTCCACTATCTAGTAGAAGATCATTAGAATCTTTTTCATGGAGATTAACCATAATAAGAACAGACATCACGATAAAGTAAACTGTACCCAGAATACACAGGATAAAACAGCAGAACATATATATCTTATGACAACACTCATCTTCTCCCTCTCTCTTTACTTTGATCATTTGAATCTCTTCTTTAGACAGAACTCGTATTTGTGTCATCTTGTGAGGTTTGTTGTAAAGGATTTGTTATTTGGCTAACTGATTCAGTATTTAAAATCAAATTTATATCTTTCTTGTGAGCTTTACAATATTTGTAACCAAGAAAACAATTCTTGTTACAAGTTGACCCTTTATTTTTACCTCTTGTCAAGATATGTTGACACTGGATGCTATAATCAATCTTTAAAGATAGTTTCGCATCATTCAAAGATGAACCAAACGTATTACAATGAACACCTGGTATTACTTTTCTTAGACCATTGATCAGAGGTAAATAACATGTCTTTTTACGACAATAAGGACAATGATTACATTCTTTTTTCAGTTTAGGAGTATTCTGAAATGATTTCATTAAACATTCATAATGAAATTCATGATTGCAAATCAATTTATATGAATATTTATCTTTGATCTCTAGGCCACAGATTCCACATTCTTCCTGTCCGTCACTCATTTATTTTTATAACAAATCATCAAAATTTTAAATATTATTTCTCCTTTTCTTCTTTTTGAATTATAATAGTTGGTGAACAGATATCAATTAAGGCGAAGGTTGAGGCCGAGATCAAACCAACGTATATAGCGTGCTCTTTTAAGACACCACACGTAGGAATAATCTTAGTTGCAATACTAGTCACTAAAAACATGATTAAATATTTAATTAGATTCTTTTCTTGGAACATTTATTATGAATTAGATAATAAATTATGAATATTTCATTTTCATTAATTTAATTTTCTATAGTATACCTATAAATGTTTTCTTATAAAAACTTAATTGTTGCTCTAGTCGCTTTATATCTAATCGTATACGTTTTGAAGGATAATACACAGAAAATTCTCGTCGGAGGTGCTGCCATCTTATTCCTATGCATGAATATCGAGGGCTTAGAAGATGGCTCCTCAGATAGCGGTTTTGTTGATGAAAAAGATGATAACGGTGACGCGATTGTCGGTAATAATACTGTAGATGGTGGTGGAGCGAAACCTGGTCTTCAGGGTAAAGCAAAGATCTTAAATATGGGACCTTATGACGGCATATGTTTGAAGACTGGTAATCAGGAATACTGGATGAAATCTCCCGATGAATCCGCATTAGTTCCGAATGATGGATTATATACGTATCTATCCAGCCAGGGTCCGATTAAGATGAAATTATCCGATCAAGCAGCCTTAAGGGGTCCCCCGGTAGATGGCGTCAAGGGTTCACCTGAGAAGATGTTTATGTGGGCGAATAATGTAACTAGCCCTCAGTGTTGCCCCTCAACATTCTCTACTAGCACGGGTTGCCTCTGTACGACCAAGAACCAGAGAGATTTCATTGCAAGCAGAGGTATGCTAGATGGCTCAGCTTCAGCTTCAGATGAAGTTTAATAAATTTTAATCTAATAAATGTTATATGTATCAATTAATAATATTTATCGTAATAATATTATTTTTCTCAGTGAATGTAATCCAAAAAACAGATAAATATACACTCTTAAAATCTTTCCCAACCCAATATGTTCCGACCGTAGAATTATATGATCAAAACACCGATTTGGAATTAATAAATTATCCCGTTATTTTTAAAACAAATGAATGTGACAGTTGGGGAAAAGATGTAAAAAGAATTGATAACCCAGATCAGGCATTAAAATTTATCAGTGATTATACATATGAAAAAAATAATATTATTATTCAAGAATTTTCACCCTATACAAATGAAGTAGCAATATTTATCAGACGTAGTATTACCGATGGAAACGTGGAAATAATTTCGGCCGTTATTAGAGATCTAAATAAGAATAGTTTAGTAAATAATGATTGTCCCTCTGATAAATGTCGTATTATTACAGATGATTTGTCATCTACTTTGAAAAATAAAATACATGAAATTAGTACTAAAATTAATGGATTGAATTGGGGTAGGTATGATATTAAATATGAATCATTAGAAGAACTGATGAAAGGTAAATTTCATATTATGGAGTTAAATGTAGGCCCTGGTATCATACCTATCCTATACCCAATGAATTTTGATCTCGTTGTACTATGGACAACAAAAGATATAAGAATTATCTACAGAATTATAGAATTCATAATTTCTTATTTTATCATAAGTTTGAGTAATATTATTCGTGGACAAATTAAGAGTAATGATATATTCATGAACATACGTAAATGGTTAAGTAAAATATCTTGTTATCTAAAGTTATCTCAGTAACATTGAATGTATTTTTTCATAGGATTCAGCCTGTCTCTGATCCATTTTAATTAATCTTTGTAATCTATTTTGTTCTGCAGCCTGTTCCTCAATACGAAGAAGAGCCTGTTTTTGTTCATCTTGTGATGTCATTGTATATGAAATATTGGAGCGCTGTGCTTTCATACCTCTCATCGAAGTTGACCTACCCGATATATCAACAGCCGATGTATCAATTAATGTAGATCCATCAGTAAACGCTTGTTTATAATCAGTATATCCCAAGTTACCTGTTTGACCTCCAAAATTAGTTATTTTATCCTGTCCCAAGGTCATCAAAGAATCTTGATTTGACATTGATATTCTCACCTCAGGTTCTCTCAACGCTAATTGATTCTGAGGAGTTCTCTGCGATTGCTCGTGTTTATATTTCTCAAAGGTAGCATTAAACATATCTTTGTTAAATCCACTCTGAAACATACGACCCTGCTCGGCTTCAATCGCAGGCGATTCTTTCATCCACGACCCATATCCTTCATCATAAACTTCCGGTATTTTATTATCCTGATATATCTGATTGAAAACATCCACGTCAAAGTTCTCAGTCATATTCACATTTACTTTCGGCTGGTTCAGTTGTTGAGTCGCATATTGTTTTGACCCCTCTCTTAAATCATTGTGATCATGATTATTATCTCTTTCTTTTAATTTCTTCTGTAAGATAGTATAAGCTATTGATACCTGCTGGAACGCCTGCGGCGACCCCCCTCTATCGGGGTGAGCTTTCATCGCCGCCCTCAAATACGCTTTTTTTAATGTTTTTTCATCAAAATTCTTGGCTAGATTGAGAATTTTATAAGGATCCAGTTTAGGTCTCCCTGAAGGTAATTGAGGCAAAGATTGTTGTTGCTGTTGTTGCTGTTGTTGCTGATTCGTATCAGATTGGAAAAACATATTCGCGGGCTGTTGTTGCTGTGCCTCTAAATTATGAGTAAATAAATCATTAATCTGTTGCTGCTGTTGATATATTAAATTCTGCTGCTGCTGAATATAAGAAGAATATAAATCGGTGAATTGTTGATCTTTACTTGGTGTTTGACCCATACTTGATATAATTTATCGGTCAAAATAAAAATACAAATTAAACTTCTAATTAATATATACAATACATTAAATGAGTGAGAGACCATTTATTACGAATGATGGCCATGATCTAGTAGTACCGTGTTGTTGCGAAATTGTACGTACCATGGATATCGGCAACTCTCTTCAATGTGAAATAAACGCAAGTACAGATCAGGCTCCTATAAATTTTACATCAGCGAGGGGGACAACCGAAGTAACTCCAGCGACTGATACCGGGGTCGGTACGGGTAACGGTGATGTACCAGAAAAAGCTGGAGGGGTGAGCCTCGATGTATTTAGTACCTCTTGTAGTATGGGCGACCCTCATAAGAGAAATTTGGCGAAAGACGCGGAAGGGACCGTTTTGGAAAGTGACGATTACTTGTGCTCGGGTATTCAGAACCGGGGGACATTCTCGTTAGGCGATTGCACGGTCGGCGAGACGTGCGGGTTCGCCCCATGCGATTCTAGAATAACCAGTGCTGTAAATGGTAATTGTGAAAATTTTAAGTTTGATCCACCACCAGGATATGTATATGATGGATCTGAAGTGTGTAAAATTATGGAGGCGGGTAATAGATCCGGTAACCCAACAATTCGGTTGGAGACCTGGATGGAGGCAAAAGACGAGGGTTGTTCTTATAGATATCGCAAAGATTGGAATGACATTCGGTGGGGAGCACCCAGTGATTGGGGTAGTGGGGAGTGGGGGGGTACAGGAACCATGACAAGGGAAGAATTCATATCTGATGCATACCGCCACCCCTCCAGTGGCCCAGCAAACAGTATATACAACGAGTATTTAGTGGTGACTGATCTCATAGTAACTGCTCGTAACGAGTCTGTGAATCCGAGTGTAGACGTTTTCAATGAAAATAAAATTCCCATAAAAAGAATGGAATGCTGTATTGGCGAAGACGTGAATGGTAATCCAGTAAATCTAGATTCTTGCCCAGTAAACACAGATTTATATGATTGGTCTTTGGGAGGGTCCACTACGAGCAGCGTCCAGCCTCAGCAGCAAGCGAATATAGACAAATTAGATAATGATATAGAGGCATATGTCCCAGAAGGGAACATGTGTAATGGAACTGTAGATGGTAGGGAAGATACCCCCCAATCATGGTGTAGTTATAATATATTACATGCAGCGGGGCCCGCTGGCCGCGAACAGATCAACCCTCATCAGTTTAATTTATATCGTTTTGATGAATACTGGGATTTATTGAGTGATGATTCTTGTAAAGACTGGGCGAATCTGGATGAAGCCGGGTCCTGTCCACAGACCAACAGTGCCTGCCGAAAGACAGCTCTAGTTACAGAGTTAGCCCCATTTTACGCTTGGATTTCACAAGAATTGACGGCCATAGGGGACGGTACCGAAACAAATGCCCCGGCATCGGGTGAACCCTATGGACCCAATCCGTTCCGGACGGACAGCGAAGTAGTGACTGTGGGTGGTGAGCCGACCTGGCGATATGGCCCATTTACTTGTCCCGTGCCACGGGCTGACCTACCACCTCGCCGTTGGGCATCTGACCCCCCGTGTGCCATGCACGAAAGGGTAGATTTAGATGACACTCCGACTGATTATCCCTTCCCGAAATTCGCAAAGATGGGCTATAATGAAGACTTCAACAATCCAGACCCGTCTTTCGGAACTGGCGAAATGTATTATGGTGGTGATGGCCTGGACGGACTAGGAAAAAAACATAAGTTCCCAATGGATTTAAGAGCACCCTCCATCAGTCCGCGCGATCCAGCACGCGATGAGAATGGCTCTATTGTCTTCCGCACTGAAAACGCCCGATATTTAGCATTAGTTAATCTATTATCGCATCCAAGGACCCAAGATTTCATACAATATATTCCTGAACATAACCCCGATTGGATACAGTTCAAAGGTAATATGGAAATATTTTGTAATCGATCTGATATTTTTAATTTCCCAGATACGTCTGTTACATCGAATGCATCGCCAGTAGATATCGCTCATAAAGAAAAGTTAAAAGATAAGTATAAACACCTTTGTGCTTGTTTTTGGAACGCAAAACCTGACTCTACTACTCCACATAATCCAGCCCGTGATGAAGCTACAATAGGGGACGCGATATCGGCTTTAGATGTGAGTTCGGGGCCAGTCACCGCTGGCGATGGGGCTACAGAAGTCACAGCTTACAGTCACGTTGCCCAGGCTCTCAATGATCATAAAACTGAAATAATCGCAGGTACGCTGAAGAATGAATGCTGGTATAGCGGGTGTTTAAGACAATCACAAGATTCCAATGATCAGCCTGTCGACGGCATCCCGTTTTCTAGAATATTTAATCCTTATAGACATGCCGATTCTCCCATCTGGGGCGACGGTGACTGTCCAACTATTTGCTTATCCGATTGTATGGCAACAGCAGATGTATCTGTCGGGAGTGTTCTGGGGGGTCCTGCGACGTTGGTGGCGAACGCGATAAATGATTGCCAGGCCTGCTGCTCGGGTCCTGACTCGACTGGCTGCGGTGGTGATGACGCCGGCCGCGATGGCTCCGGCAGCGATGGTGGCGGCTCCGGCGGCGGTGATGGAGGGCAACCAGAGCCGCCACCACCACCACCACCACCACCACCACCACCACCACCACCACCTACGGGAACAACCTCCATAATTAATAAATTATCAATTGCTAGAAACAAATTAACTGAAAAGATTTCGGATCTACACCCCGGTATGATCATTGGTATTATCATAGCTCTTTTGGTTATTGTCGGTTTAGTTTTATGGAAAAAGGAATCAATTTTAGGATTGTTGAAGTCAGATGAATAATAGTATTACAATGACACCGATTGTGTTTTAAATTAAGAATAATTTATTTTATACTTTACTTTATTAAAGATGCCACTAGCTGGAGTTTCTGAGAATGATCAAAAGAATATAGTTAGAAATAATCTCACAAATTCCATAAATAATACAAGTACGAATATACAAAATACTACGGCTATAAATACTCAAACTTGTAATGCCAATCTAACAGTTAATATTGGTAGTACTGATTGTAATGATGAACGGGATTGTCGGCAAGGTCATTCCTGTCCGGATATTATTAATACAGCCAGTTGTGATCAATCTTTGCATACTACTACGCAGCTATTCAGTCAAACAGATACAAATTTTGATACAACGTTAACAAATAATATTAGCAATGAATTAAAAAATAAAGCGAAAATAGAAACTCCCTCTTTTATGGGTGGAGGATTATTTTCTTCTCAAGCGAATCATCAGTTAAATGAATCCGTGAATACTCAAAAAAATACGATCCGAAATAATATTACTACCAAACGACAAAATATGTTTAGTAATTCAGAAAGCGCAAGCACTAATTTAACGGTTAATATTGGAGATATAAAAGGGTGTACTCCTGTCACTAATACATCGGGGGCCGTACAAGAAAGCATAGTAACTAATATTATATCTACAATTGATCAAGCGAGTGTGAGTAATTATGTAGACAATACTATCACGAATGTTATGTCAAATGCCGTTGAGATGATTGGTACTTTTAGTGTTGGTGGTGCGATAAGTAGCATTATATTTATAATAGTACTAAAGATGTGCTTTGGTGGGAAATCTACTGCATCGAGTGCGGTCACGAGTGGAATTGTCTTGTGCTTGACTGGGGGATTATTTTATGTTATGTGGGAAATCTACGTTAATCCCGAAAGCACCGAAGTCGAAGCTAATTGTATTACTGGCTACGAGATCGACGAAACAAAAACGGATGAAATAGAAAAATGCAAAGAAAAAACAAATCAATTTAAGAATTGGGAAGAACTTAGAGCAGATACAAATAATTTTTCTAGTTGGAAAGTGGAAAACAGTGTAACAGTGGAAACAAACGGAGATAAAACAAGTGTTAGAGGTATCGTATATGATGAAAGTTCGGGAAGTATGGTGGATTATACCTCATTGAATCATGATCCATTTGATGGAACTGATTGTACAATTGATAATCCAGACACAAACAAATGTCGCACAATAAAAGAAGATTATGAATGGGAACAAATCTTAAAAGGAGCTTGTGGTTGTTGTGGTTGCGATCCAAATCGGATTGATTATTATCCTGATACTGCTACCTGTAAATTAGATAATAGTCGTGGTTATAATGATCCGTGTGATAAAAGTATAGAAATTATTCAACCAGGAGTTGGATATAAAACAAGCGGTCCGGCCGTTGATGGAATTTATAATACTACATGTAGAAAATATGATGGCACTAAGTGTAATAAAAAAACAGGAGACGGAGGACTTACAGAATTAAATGATGACGACCCTGACAATATTAAAGTAATAGTATCTTCTCGTGACAGATGTGTGGGGAAAAATGATAATGCTTCTAAATGTTATCAAGCCGAAAATGCCTCTGATGCTGGGTCTAATACTATATTTGGAAATCCTACTGAAACTCGTTGTGTGGAAACGGGGGCAGCCGACGGTGCTGCGGGTGTTGCAGACCTCGTAGCGGGTCTCGTTGATATTTGTCCTTTTTCCTCTGCCGACAATCCCAATGGTTGTGTCAAAGCAGATAAATGTACTGTGGATTTTAAGACGGCCGTTTCTTTGGCAGCCACCGCTGCTGCTCGTGACGGAACGCATGTAACCGATTCAAAGTCGGCATGTGATTCAACGGGCTGGTCTCCGGATGACAAAGGTGGCATAACCCAACCACAATGTGAATATAAAATAGATGGCGTATCTGAAATATTAATAAATGATAAACCTGCTAACCATATCGATAGTCCAGATCATATTTATACAATAGATAAAAGCTCGGTTGTTCAATATCCCGATATGAATATGTATTTTTATCTAGGTTCTGAAAACCCGACTACTTTACAAAATGTAGAAAACGAGAGTGATCGGAGTGGCGGTAAATGGGTAACCGATAGTGGTGCTCCAAATATATATCAAGTTTCAAGTCGTCTTGAATCATCCAATGCTACAAAGGGCAGTGAATTTCACAACTTAGGGCAGGATTGTACCACAGGTGGAGCTGGACACGAGATTATATCGGAAGCTAAGTTTGAAAATTTTGGTATTCATGATCCCGACGGAACAAATTTATGTGACGCAAGATTTAGAAGAATACCCGCTTGTGCTAAAGATGCCGATGGGACACCGTCAGATACATTCGGATGTGGTAATTCACAGGGAGGCGAAGATTGTCTATTATGTAAAAATAATAATTCTGAAGAAATGATAGAACCGACCTACGACGAAAGTATTATTTGGGATTTTACATGGGGAGCTATTACAGAGCCGAGGGGTGGCGGCGCGCTGGTTTTTTATATCATTGCTTATCTAATAATAATTGTGACTGCTGGCGTTCTCCAAAAATATGTTTTTTAATCTTGATCTTGTACCGAGAAACTATAATTAAACATTCGCTTACACACCAAAACCAATCGTAGCAGTTCCATTATAAATTTCATCATTGATGATTCCTAAAAAGATAATTACATATCCCGAAACAAAAAATGTTATATAACAAAAAACACAAACTAAATCCTTACATAATTTGTTATTCTCAGGAGGTATCATTAATCTCTCATTAATCATACTATCCTTTCTCTTACGATTATTTCTTAAAGTGATTCAGAATCATCCTCACTTGCCAATTTATACCCTACATAGAAAGAAAAAGCATTTAGGCCTAATGATAATACTAAAACAGAACAACACTTTAGGACTCCCTTGCTACATACAAGACACTTCTTCGATTTAGGTATTCTAAATTCATCCTTCAAGATGTTACCTTCTAGATCTTCATTAGTCGTCCTTCTCATCATTTATATAAGATAATTATATTTTAAAATTATTATTGAATTCTCATTTCAGGTTCAACGTAATCATATCCGAGAAAATCAAAGATTTCTCTTTCTGTCTTGAATGTCTTTTCAATGATTTCCTTTGTTCCTGTATGTTTCATGGAATATTCATTCATCGTGTATCCCTGCTTCAAAGCTTCTTCTCTCATCCTTACATTGAAATCGCCTGACCCTGTAAAGTATAGGATAGCGAATGGATATTCCTCTGGTTTCGTATACATGATATCAATCCTCCTCAAGTAAGGACTATAAATACTCTTTCCTAGGCCCATATATTTCTTAGAACCTCTCGCTAAATCCTCAACCAGATAATTAGACTTCTTAAGACTATCAATGAAGATATCATAGACTTTCTTTGATGAAGCCTTGAGAAGAAGGTCAATATCGCCGCTATCAGGTCTCTTCCGCCGATAAGAACCAGCGATAGTTAGTTCGGCTTCTGGATCAATGCGGAAAAGTAGATCCTTTAAGATAACCTCATGCTTCTGAATTTCTTGATACGGAATCCGTTGCTGAACATCTTCAAAGTATTTTAGACCTTTTAATTGAGTATCATTCAGATGATCCTTGATTGATTCACATGACCTTAAGTCATCAATTGTCTTGAAGCCTGCTGCGACCAGCTTCTTCGCATGTTGCTTTCCGACACCATGAATCTTTAGAAACTCTTCCATAGGTGATATAATATCCTTAACTTTTTCATATTCCTGAAGAGTTCCTGTATCAATGATTTCCTTAATCCGGTCAATCGTCCCTTGACCGATACCCTTGACCGACTTAAGATTCTTAGGATCCAAATCCGTATCTGTGTCAAGTGTTTTCAGAGCCTTATTCACAGTCATATAAGTCTTTGCTCTGAATGAATCATAGTTCGCCTTATAATGATCTTCAAGTTTCTTCATAATTGAAATCACCTTATCCAGAGACACTCTTGAGTTAGGATCTTCAATATGATCTTTGAGAATCACATCATCCCTAATCCTCTGATATCTACCGAACCGAGGAACTCCCTTGTCGGTAAAACCCGAGCATTCAAAGGTAATGATAGTTCCTTCTGGGTGCGTTTCCTTAAAACTATTTCTAATCTTATCGTCCATTCCCGATAGGGTAAAGATATGATTTTCATCTGGATCTACAGACATATAAGTGTCGTGATTAATCAGTGGCTTACAGATGAAACTACCCAAGAGACCTGTATATTTTCCTTCACCTAATTTGTAATCAATAATGATTGCTTCTCTATCAAAAGCTGGTTTATACTTCAGCATGTAATTGGAACGTCCATTTTCGTAATCAGATAGAGGATGTTTCAGCATAATCCCTTCTCCACCATTTTGAATGATTCCTTCATAGAATGATTTCATCATCTTTTCTCCGGTAATCTTAACTTGTTTCGCGAATACGAGAGGAGGGGTGCCGTATAAATCACCGGGGATGCATAATTCACCATTCTTAAGGTTGATTTTCCACGCCTTGCTCGTGAAATTAACGATCCTTATCAAATCCTTGAGTCTCGTAGTGAAAGTTCCTTCGCCATTAGTGATATCATAAACATGATATTGGATTGTTAGCCATTCTTCTGGCACAGGTTTCTTCTTTCTCACGACACCCATCAGCTGGAAGTTTTCACGTCCCGCCCATAGTTCTCCATCAAGGATCTTATCACCGAGGAGGTTAGGTGGAGGCATTGATTGTAGAAACCATTCGGGAGCATTGAACGGTTTGCCTGCTCTGGAGTAGAATTTACCGACCGGACCAGACCCATCATCCTCGTATCGGAAGAGAGCTCGGTATCCATCAAACTTCTCTGACATATACCAACCCTCTGGAGGCTCCCTGAATTTAGAATCATCTTTTTTGATCGTCATTCCCATTTCAAACTCTTTAGCGAGCATCACTGCGAGCTTAGTTACACTAGTCATTGTTCAGTTAGATATGATTAGTTAAGATCATAACTTTTAAATCAAATTTAATATGATATTTGATCCGTTATAAAGTGAAAATAATTTGTATTCATAATATAGCTTATGAACGATCCTTATTTAGTATATGATAAATCAAATATTTCGGTAAAAGTATTTCATGTAAAAGAGCCTTTAAAAGGCACTATGAAAGAGAAGAATGAATCATTACATAAAGAAGGTTATGTATTTGACCCTGATCTGAATACGGGTTCCGGTCTTAAGATCATTAAAGAGAGGATTTATTTATCCGATACGAGTGAAATAATTTTACAAAAGATAGCCAAAAATTGCGCCGATTTATCTGGTAAAGACATCTTTGCATGGATAGATCACAGACCTGAAAAGAAATCATTATTATATACGAAACCAATTGGTATTCATTATAACGATTTAGAAGAATATATGAATCCATTCCTAGATAAAAAGATAGATGAACGATTTGTGAATTTAGATGGTTCTATGAAACGCAATAGTAAAAATTCTACTGATCACTATACAATTTATAATAGCCTAGTTACAGACAATATATATCATATTTATTTCTGTACAAGTAAAGATGTTACCGAATATAGTAAATCATTTTCTGATGAAAATTTAATTCATAATGGATATTTAAAGAAATATTTTCCGTATTACGATGAACCTTCTTCTGATACGATTGATAAGAAGATTGCGATGATTGATTCACATAAATCATTACAGAAGGATTATTATGAGATGCCAGTTGATGTTCGCCCAATCACTTTAGTTTATCAAAACAAGCATAAAAATCTTTTATTAGATATTTTCAAGCTATTCAGGGAATTTTCAGTGACCGATGAGTTTCCCTATTTGAGAATCCAGAATGATAATTATATGGATTCGTATGTCAAGCTATACAAAGAAATCATTAATGTTAAATTTGAAAAAGATAGTAAGAAAACCTTAACAAAAGAAATATTTATAAAATGGAATCGTAATATTTATCTCCATGATGGATTTACGAGGCCGAAAGGAATTGATAAAACAAATTCATTATCCTTTGTAATCTATGATAGTCAATCAACGAATTATATGACATTGGTTTTAGCGATTGATGGTTCAGTCAAATTGTATTGTGAAAAACTAATGCGATTAGAAAAATTTACGAACAAGATTATCAAGCGATTTATTACGAAAGCAAATCAATTAATTGATAAACTCGGTGAAAAGATTATTAAGATACAGAAGATACCGAAAATTCTAGATATTCCTACGAGAATAGATATGTCTCTTATTTACGAAATATCAGATTATCATAGTAACACAATAGCTAAATTATTTCAATCGTTGAATACTGAATTTTTAATGATTTCCAATGATGATGATAGAATTCATCTTTTATATCAAGGTGATAACTATGAAAATCCCAAATATCTTACAGATTTTATCACCCTATGTAAGAAGCAAAGTTTAGCTGATACTGCTATTTTGAAATTACTTGAACGGAGATATGGTTTAACGAGTAAACAAGCACGAGAATATTATGATGAGTGGTTGCGTATTAGTTTAACAAAGCCTATGAAAATAAGTGAAGATTTACAGAATATATCTGTAATTATAGAGAAGGTACTGGATCGTATTAAAGTATCTCTATTTAATCTTACGACAATAGGACAAGCTCATGAATGTATTAATACTATTAATTTCCTTATGGGAGTTTACAAAGAAAAGAAGATTAATAAAAAGAAAGATTTCCCCGATGAAATCAATCAACTATTCAAAATAAATCAGCGAAAAAATATTGTATCTGATCATCAAAAATTCGTTCAACCAGCAATAATACCCGAACCAATACAAGAGCCTGAGACTGAGCCTGAGCAAATTATAGAGGAAGAGGAAATTATAGATGAAGAGGAGGCGGAAGATGAAGAGGATGATTCAGATTCAGATTCAGATTCAGATGATGAGTATGAAAGAATGGATAGTTCGGATAGTAGTCAGGCGGGTAGTGCCAAGAGTGCCAAGAGTGCCAAGAGTGCCAAGAGTGCCAAGAGTGCCAAGAGTGCCAAGAGTGCCAAGAGTGCCAAGAGTGCCAAGGAACAAAAGGATGAATCAATTTATCCTAACTCGCGATATTATGTGAAAAGATTAGAACAGAAAGATCCGCGGTTAATATCACATAAAGTAAGGGGAGGTAAGGATGGTTATGCTTATAAATGTCAGGCTTCTCATGATAAACAACCTATATCTCTGACATTATCTGAATTAAAAGAAATTGATCATAAGACTGGATTTAAAAATGAAGGAGTTAGTTATTCAAAAGCTGTTAGGATTGAAGGAGGGGGTCGTCCGGATATTTATTATATATGTCCTAAGTTCTGGGACCGCAAGCATCAGATACCATTAGATCCTGAAGCGAAATATCATCCGATAGAGTTAGACGAGAATGGTGATAAAGTTGAGTATCGGCAATTTGTATGGTCAAAAGAAATGAAAGATGATAATGCTGATCGGTTTATTTTAGAAAGAAGTGGTAGGCCTGCGAATCGTCCCGATAGTGATTCATATTGGAATAAAAATCCATTAATGAAGAATGATATTAACTTTTATAATGTTCAATATATCCACGATGATATTCACCCAGAGCTACTACCGTTACCTTGTTGTGGCAAGAAACCGATTAAAATAACATCAAAGAACGTAAGTGTAATTCAGACTACTAAAAATAAATCAAAATGGGTGACTGGTAAAATAATAGGTGAAATCAATTCTAAGGATGAATATTTTATTTCGGTGAATGGTAAAGAAAATTATTATCATATGAGCTTAATTAAACAGAAAAAAGGGACAAAGATACGATTAACAACCGATTTCCCGTTAAAGGAAAATACGAATGGTCATGTAAGTGATATTCTAAAGGATATATTTCATATTAATATTGATGCTCCGTTCATCAGAGATCGCTCTGGTGAAAAAAGTAAAATGACCGAGAATGGTTTTTTTAGGAAAGGTATTATTCAGGATAGCGATGCTTTCTTACGTTGCTTAGATATGATTCATTGTTTGAATATCAATAATCATAAGATCAATAAAAGAAATTACTCAGATTTCAAGCTAAAGGATTATTTAATCCGCGATTTGGAAATATTGTCTGATGATGAAATATTCTCAATTGGATCGGGATCATTCGTTCAATATTTTAGAGGCGAAAATAAATATTCAAAGAAACGATATGATAAGGAATTAATCAAAGATGTGAAACAAAATTTCAAAGATTATTTAGCGAGCAATGAACCCAACGATGAAAGATTATTAATTCCCTTATTGATGAAAATTAGTGAAAACAAAAAGAATATGTCTTTCGATGGTATTCAAATTAATATTCTTGTCTTATGCGAAGAGAATGAAAAGATAAGAATCATTGAACCTTATGGTAAATTACAAATATTCAAAAATGAACCCTATGCTTTGATTTATAAAAACGGTGATAATTATGAATCATTGATATATTATTACAATAATTATGCCTATGGATATTTATATTGGGAAAGAGATTCAAGTGAAATAAAGAAAGACGACGTGATTTATATTCAGAATGATCCACCCGAACCAGCTGAAATCACCAAGAAAAGTAAGGATAAACTTATAATCAAATATATCGGTAAAGATATCATATCTGAAATAGAAAATAAAGACCTGATTAAATATGATATGAGATGTATCGTTGAGATAATACAAAAGTTTATTTTAGATTGTCAGTCAAAAGTTGTAACAAATAAAAAAGAAATTATTTGTGAAAATGATCTAAATTTTATTTTAACCGAAAGATTAAATTTCGTAATTGTGAATGGTTATTATGATACGTATCATAAATTGATTGGTTGTAGATATAAGAAAAATAATAGTTCTTTAGAGATTCCGGTGTTCTTCAAGCCCCGATCAAAGATAGGATTATCTTATCCATTGGATCCGATAAAGGATATGGAAAAATACAATTTGGATATAATTATAAGACTGTATAAACGTATAGATGAATTAGTTCAAGAAATGTTTCCGGATAGATATTTATCCTATTTAGACGATACTACGAAAATTATGATAGATGATAATAATTCAATGATTGGATTAATATCAAATGGTTTTATTGTTCCTTTAAAAAATAAGCAATATAATGAGAAAAAATACAAATATGAAACATTATTTAATTCATCATTATTATCCTTACAAAAGTATCAATTGAATTGTGATGAAATTAATAATAGTTCTGATATATATTTCAAGAAATATAATCACAATTTAGGTGATACTTATGAAAAATTTACAGTAGTTTACAATGAAATTATGACGAATAGCGTTTTGAAGCGAGAGATTAAGAAAATATTAAATCATCCGATAAAGTTATTGATTCATAAGCGATATGATTTATTAGAACTCTTTGAAGAAAATCCGATAACGAGCTCTGGTGGGAAGGATTTAAAAATTATCAAGATATTCATTGAATATTTATGTATTCATGATATTGAAGATTTACACAAGACATTATTTCGGAATTATGCATCATTAAAAGATTATAAAGCAAATATCTCTTCGGATAAATTTATTATTCTGAGCATGAAAGAAATACTTATAGAATCATATGATGACTTATTTATAAAGAAAAGTGATTTTATTCGCCCAATTTCTTATTATGAAGAAACTAATCCGAATATCAAGAAAATATTATTAAAGAAAGAATTCATTGAAAAACCTGTTTCATACTATACAAAATATCCGAATTTATTAAAGAAGATATTTACAAGTAATCTAAAGATTTATAAAAATATACTAACAGAGAATAAAAATGATATTAATATCATCTCTGATTTATTACTGAATTTAAGAACAGATTTAACTGATACCGACCTTAAAAAGATATTAACAGATGAATATACTGACGACGATGATAATTATAAAAAACAAAATAGTATTTTAGGTGATGTTTATTCAGATAATCGGGAATTCTTAGCCGAGGTTGCTAAAAGTGATTATCATTTATCGTTGGTTGATTATCAACTTTTGTCTGAAGAATTAGAAATAGGATTCGTACTTTTCACGAATCGTTATACAAATAATGACACTAAATTCCAAACTTATATTGTAATTCATAATCAATTGCTACAGGATTTGGATATCAAGATGATATGTCTCTATGAAGACTTTTCTGAAATAGAAAATGATAATAAAGAATGCAAGCCGATCTCAATCAATGATAATCTAATTCATGACTTACCTAATTTATTGAAGAGTAAGGAAATGAATCGGATATTCAAAAAGACTTATAATATTTAATTATATACTATAGTGTATATAATGGAAATTGTTGATGAACTAAGACGTAGGGGGAGAAAGGTCAGTACCTTCACGGATCCCGCGTGGGAATTTGGGCCAACCGGTACGTATGCGAAACAACCGACAATAAGCTTGATAAGTTCAGGACATGGCGAATCTGGTGAGTGGAAGGGTGACGTCCGACCCGGCGAGTCATCGCTCGGGAACCCCGGAATGGGGGGATTTGAGGTCGCGGATGGGGATTACATTACGGGACGCAAAGCAGCACCACCTGGGACTAAGATTATTATTCGGGTTGGGTATAGTACATCTCTGGGAGACCAGCGAGGAATCACATGCAACGGCCTGCCCGAGGCCATTCAATCCCGAATCCCCGATGCTTATCGGGAAATGACCGACGATATTATTTATTATGTAAAAATTATCGCTAGCAATGTACTTGACCTTGTTGGGGAAGATGATAAGACTCTCGTTAGTGATTTTGTGGGGGCTTCTGCTGAAGAAATTGCCGATGCTAAGGGGTCACTCAGGGCTCAGGAGTCACTGAGTGCCCTCGATAAAATTCAAGCTACTCCATTCACAGGGCTCAGAGAAATGTTAATAATGGAAGATGGTAATTTTCTGATTAATGGCTGCAAGTTTGAAATATCTAATATTCAACCAGATCCCTACGAGCTGGTCAACGAGAGGTACAGCTTGTATCAACCCACGGGTAAAACGCTTGAAGCTTTTGCTGGTGAGTTTATGAAGGACGACCCAGTTCAGATTACACGATCACAGCATGAGAAAAATCTCTCAGATGCTATATACCGATTGATGATGAGCAAGGCCGGGCACGACAGACTGGGCGTTCACGCGACAAGCGGTCTTGATGCCCTCCCAACAGATATAATGGGTATGGTGGTTCAAGCGAGACACGATCTATCGGATCAGGTCGCGCAACAGCTGACGAGTGACGATTTGGAGAAGGCGAGAGAGGTGGAATGGACGGGGGAGGGTGTGATACGTCAAATCAGCGGTATGATGCCAGCGCTGGGATGGTGGGGGGCTGAGGAAACTGGAGGATCTTCTGGAAAATCTTCTGGAGGAGGGAGAAGAAAAAGAAGAAAATCTAAGAAGAAACGTAAATCTAAGAAGAAACGTAAATCTAAAAAGAGGAACACTCGTCGCAGAAGATCTTAGAGACTATTACTAATTGGTTTATTAAATGTTGAGACCATAAACTAGAAGATTTAATTATAATATAGTATATAAATGGAAATTGTTAATGAACTAAAACAGATATCTAAACCCGGTGGGTCGTCGCCTTTCGCTATCAATAAACTGACAATAAGTTTGATAAGTTCAGGGCATGGTGAATCTGGTGAGTGGAAGGGACGGAACCCAGCGGCTGTAGTGGACGCAGTGGCTGCAGTGGATCGCATTACGGGACGCATTGCAGCACCACCGGGGACTAAGATTATTATCCGGGTTGCGAATACGCGGTCCTTCAGCGACGACGCCTACGGTGGCCCCGCGGCCATTGAAGATATTCTATCCCGAATTCCTGATACTTATAAGTCACAAATACAAACAAATAAACTGGTTGTTTATTATGTAATAATTATGGTTAGCAATGTACTTGGCCTTGTTGAGGAAGATGATGTGGCACTCGTTGATGATTTTAAGGGGGCTTCTGCTGAAGAAATTGATGCGGCTGATGGGCTCGTAAATATCTGCTGGGGTTCGGGTCGCACCCTCGGAGAAATGTTAATAATGAAAGATGGTAATTTTCTGATTAATGGCTGTAAGTTTGAAATATCTAATATTCAGCCTGATCGCTACGATATGGTGGATGTCGGAGATAAAGGCATGTATCAACCCGTAGGAGGTAAAACGCTTGAAGCATTTGCTGAGGAGTTTATGAAGGACGACCCAGTTCAGATTACACGATCACAGGCCAAGCAGGATCTCTCAGATGCTATATACCGATTGATGATGAGCAAGGCCGGGCACAAGAGGCTGGGCGTGGACGCGCCAGAAGGTCTTTCTACCCTCCCAGACGACGTAATGGATATGGTGGTTCAAGCGAGACGCAATCTATCGGATCAGGCCTCGCAACAGCTGACGGAAGCCGATTTGGAGGCCGCGAGGCGGGTGGAATGGACGGGGGAGGGTGTGATACGTCAAATCAGCAGTATAATGCCA
>Ga0315336_1003385_pt1 | contig 21344 bp, 13 predicted proteins | sample ASW5metaG_FD_204512 | JGI IMG/M metagenome (GOLD analysis project Ga0315336, IMG submission 204512) | Ammonia-oxidizing marine archaeal communities from Monterey Bay, California, United States - ASW #5 | ecosystem: Environmental > Aquatic > Marine > Intertidal zone | place: USA: California... | reverse complement strand
TTGGAAAAACCATTATTTTTTGGATAATTTTTCTGGTGATGAAGCAACCTCGAAGAGTTTCCATTGCTGCTGGTATCTGTGTTGCGCAAATTGGTGAATTTAGTTTCGTCATTGGCGCGGAGGCAATGAATGCTGACTTAATGACTGATGATTTGTTTCAACTCATGATGAGTTCTTCCTTGATAACTCTTTTGTTTTCTCCTTTTTTGATTAGCCAATCAAGACCAATTGCTACTTGGATTGACTCAAAATTCGGTAGAGAGCAACTGCCAGCACCGAGTGAAAGTGGGGAAGTGTTGAATAATCATGTTGTTGTTATTGGATATGGAGTTGCAGGTCGAAACGTGGTAAAGGATTTACTTGATACAGGACAACAGGTTTTAGTTATTGAGATGAGTCCACTTGGCGTGAAGGAAGCGAGAGAGCCAGGCGCACACTCAATTCTAGGTAATGCTCAGCGAAGGGATGTCCTTGAAAATGCTGGAATTCGAACAGCAAAGTTAGTTGTCATCACCCTTCCAGATCATCGGACCTCTTCTCAAACAATACAACAGATAAAATCATTTGCTGAATCAATTCCAATTATCGCTCGTGCACGGTATTCAATTCACAGCAAGAATTTAACGCATGCAGGTGCGGAGGTTGTCGTCGATGAAGAAGAATGCGTAGGACATACACTCGCTAAAGCAACCCTCGAACAACTTGGGATGTAACAATGTAAATTAGAGTCCCGGCGCGAAACCACGGCGCATAGTGTTTTCACAAATTGCACGGGGCTCCACGAACTGCAAAAGGTAATCACAACCACCTGCCTTAGAGCCAACACCTGACATGCCAAAACCACCAAATGGTTGCCTGCCAACAAGAGCGCCCGTGCTTCCTCGGTTGAGATATAAATTACCCACTCTAAACTGACGACGCGCTTTTTCTAAATTAGTAGGTTTGCGACTATACACAGCGCCTGTTAACTTGTATTCAGTCGAATTTGCGACTTCAAGCGCTTCATCAAAGTCTTTTACTCGTATGACGGCTAACACTGGTCCAAATATTTCTTCTTGAGCGATGACATCGTCACCTTTAATGCCAGAGAAAATGTGAGGTGCAATATACTGGCGACCTGTTTTCTCTTCTAATCCATCTGGAATTGGCTCGGAGAGTTCTAGGGTGCCTTCTTGTTTTCCAATTTCGATGTACCGTTGAATTTCATCTGCGGCATTTTGGTCAATTACAGGCCCCACATCAGTGCTTGGATCCATGACATCTCCTATGACAAGCGTTCTAGAAGACTCAACAAGTCGTTCGAGGAAAGTATCATGGGCGGAATCAACAACAATCGCGCGACTGCACGCCGAACATTTTTGTCCTTGATATCCAAATGCACTTTGCCGCACTCCTAAAACCGCTTCATCCAAATCAGCAGAGGCATCGATAATGATGGCATTTTTGCCCCCCATCTCGCAAACGACCTTCTTCACAAACGGTTGGTTCTCTGGAACTTGACCTGCAGCCTCAAGGATATCTAATCCGATGCCTTTTGAACCCGTAAACGCAATCACCGCGACTCTTGGGTCGCGCACGAGTGCTGAGCCAATAATCGAGCCAGGGCCTGCAACGAAATGTAGAACGTCTTTTGGTGCGCCCGCTTCCCATAGCATTTCACAAATGAGTTTTGAAATCCCAGTCGTTTGCCCAGCTGGCTTTACTAACACGGTGTTTCCAGTGACCAAAGCTGCGACGGTCATACCACAGCAAATCGCCATTGGAAAATTCCATGGGCTAATCACTGCTGCTACGCCTCGTGGTTGATAGAACTGTTGATCAAGTTCACCGATGAACTCCCCAAGTCGTTCGTATTCGAACAGTTGAGGAGCCATTCGAGCGTAATACTCACAGAAGTCGATTGTTTCACAAACATCTCCATCTGCTTCGCGCCATGTTTTACCCGATTCACGCATGACTACACCACAGAGTTCATCACGTCTTTGACGCATGAGTTCTGCTGCTTTGACAAGTATTTGTGAACGTACAATGGGATCCTCATCCCTCCAGATTGGAAATGCGTCATTCGCGGTATCGATAACCGCGGTAATCTCTTCTTTTGTTGTTATGCGTTCAACTTGTGGCACTTTAGAATTAGAAATTGCTTTTGCGAATTGCTCCCGATCTTGTTGCTTAGAGAAATCACGATACGGTTCCGTAAAGAATGGTCTTCCATCACCCACCCTGTCAACTGCGGGGGAAAGTTTGTGGCGTTCAGGCGCTTGAGTGATGCGTTCGATACCCGGGTCTTTATCTGTATGTTGGATATGAGGCGATGCAAGTAGGACGGCAGAATCAGCATCGTCCATAAAACTACTTCGTAGCCATGACTCATTCGATGTGTTTTCGAGCAGTCTTCTAACGAGATATGCCATGCCTGGAATCATTTCACCAACGGGAACATATTCGCGCAGTCTCAATCCATCATCTAAAACGCCAATCTTCAGTTGATCTGCCATTCCCCGAAGCATCTGTAGTTCTAGAGCTGAAGTTGGAAGTCCACGTTTTTCTAGAAGAGCGAGAGCTGTCGCAATCGAACGGATGTTATGTGAGCCGAGAGCGAGTTTTACGCCACCTTCATGCTCGGTTGTTGGAGTGGACGCAATAAACAGAGCCGCCATCCTTTCAAAGCAAGCATCCGTCTCAACTTTTCTACTCCAGACGGGTACTGGCCAACCCATCTCTTCAGCATGAATTGTTTCATAATCCCAATACGCACCTTTTACGAGACGAACGGTGACTTGCCTTTGTGTTCGAGTGGACCACTCGATAATTCGTTTTGCATCTTCGTCACCACTACGAAGATATGCTTGCATTGCAAGACCAGCAGGGAAGTCAATTTCATCACAGCACTTCATAAACAAATTGAGGGTTAAATCTTTAAACTCGAATTGTTCCATATCGAAATTGATGAAGATATCACTTTTTTGTGCTTGTTCTAGAATTGGTCGAAGCGATTCAAACAATCCATTCACAGAAACATCATGTGCAATCGGGTCAGTGTTTGCAAACAGTGAACTGATTTTTATTGAAATATTCGTTCTTGGAATTGGGCCAATATGATCATTTTCAAGAACGGGGGAGGCTTTCCAAGAGTTAACATGCTCAGGAAGATTTATGAGTAAATCTAAATACCGTTGGCGATATTCCTCCGCTTCAGCATCACTGACGCACGCTTCACCAAGCAAATCAACTGAAAATGCAACTCCGTCATTCCAAATGGTTTCTAACTCGGGTAGCGCTGACGCTGCGTCTGTGCCTGCGATAAACCGTTTTGCCATTTTCGTAATCTGGCTTGTAACGGTTTTTGTCATTGTCCCCTGAGCAAGTCCACCAGCTTTTAATCCGATTCCAAGTCCGGGTGGTAACTTAACGCCGGGTTGCGAGAGATAATCGATGAGATGGTCGTGGACTTGTTCGGGCGTGACGAGTGTTGGGAATGTATCAACGAAACGAAAAAGTTGAATCTTAAAATCTTCATCTTCCATCGCCCAATCCATGAGTTTGTCAGACCAAAATGCTGTTGACAGCCACGATTGTTTTTTAGAACGTGCCCGGTCAAGTAGATCAGTACCAATCTCAAGAATTCGTTGTTCAGTTGCAGCATCAAAGACGCTGTTTGTGTTGACACTCGTTGGTTCAAGCGCTGCCGAAGAGGTAGATTTTCGTTTGAAGAATGCCATAAGTTGAGCATTCTAGCTAAGGAAATGGGTTCTGGGTTAACTCTTTGTTACTCTTAGAAAACGATCTTCACCAAAGCGGTCTCGGAGGATTGTGGGGTTCTTCAAAGACGAATTTTCATGCGTTAGATTGAGGACGTTTTCCTTGATACTTGTTGCTATTTCGATGAGCAAAACACCACCCGCGCGGAGGCATTGCGGTGCATCTGCAAGCAGTTGTTCGATGATATCAAGCCCCGTTTGACCACCCGACAACGCAAGTTTTGGCTCCCAATCTTTGACATTTGGTGCGAGTTCTTTCATTTCATGGTCGGGGATATAGGGGGGATTGGAGCATATATAATCGAAGGGTTCAAGTTCAACGAGGGGTCCTAAACCATCCCCGAGAAGAAATGTGATGTTGTCCTGAACTCCATGGGTTTGTGCGTTTTCTTCAGCGAGCGATAGCGCATTTGGCGAAATATCAGTTGCGAAAATGGAGTCTGTTGTGTTCGCCGCGATGGATATAGCAATACAACCACTTCCAGTTCCAACGTCAGCAATTCGTTTTGGAGATGTCGACGCATCTGATTTACAAAACTGAATGCACTGTTCAACAATGGTTTCGGTGCAGGTTCGGGGGATGAGTGTTGATGTATTCACTGCAAACTCGAGTCCGTTGAACCACGCTTTTTCTACGATGTATTGCACGGGTTCATGTTCTAATGCTCTTTTTACTAGTGCTCTGAGAGCTTTTCGCTCTTCTTCAGTTGATTGCCTGTTTGCGTTTGCGTATAAATCAATTCTTTGTCCACCAAGAATATGTGAAAGTAACATTTCAGAGATGAGCCTAGGCGACTCAATCGCGTTCTCTTCAAAACGAGTAGTCATCCAATCAAGAAGAGTGCGAGTTGTCCATTGATTTGTATTTGTTTGGGTCACGGACGTTGATTGTATCTCTATTTAAACGGAATCCGTCAACAACCCGCTGTTTTTCGGCAAGCTTTTTGTACAGTTTCTACTAACTGTTCCGTTCTGAAGGGTTTGAAAAGAACAGTATGCATGCCTTCTTGGCTTGCTCGCATTATGGAATGATGAGGGTCGTACCCAAACCCAGTCATAAGAATGACAGGTTGATTTGACCACATTTCATTGGCGACTGTAAAAATTTCATACCCATTGCATCCTGGCATTCGAATATCAGAAATAATCAAATCATATTGTTGGTTCAACCGTTTCGCTTCTTGCAAGGTTTCCAGTGTTTGACTTCCATCTTCGCAAACGGTGACGACGCATCCAAGTTTTTGCAAAACAATCTCAACACCTTCTCGAACTACCTCTTCGTCATCTGCAACAAGTACGGTTCGACCTTTCAATTTTGGATCCGGCTGAATAAAGTTTGCTCGATCAGCATCAATAATAGTCTGCGGTCCAGCAGTGCATGCCGTAAGTCGTTTATGGATTGTCTTAGTTGCTTCTAAAAGTTTTTCTCCAAGTTCATGATCTTGAGCGGTGATTTTGATAGCAAGCGCATCAATATCTTGCAATGGTTCAGCAAGTTCTTGAAGAATCGTTTTAGAAATTTGCTCGTTTGTTGTGAACCGCTCAATTACGAGTAAGTCAAGCGTGTGCATTGCACTTGCAATATATCTCCCAAAAATTTCAGCAAGTCTTCGGTCATTATCATCGAACGCGTTAAGGGTGTTTGATTCCGCATTGAACACACCAATAATACTGTCATTGAGCCAGAGTGGAACTGTAAGTGAAGATGCTGCAGAATCAAGACCAGGTCGATATAACGGTTCTTGGCTCACGTCTGGGCAGATGTATGATTTACCAGTAGCAGCAACATTCCCGCAAATGCCATGGTCATATTCTTCTGCGCGGAGAACCTCTCCGATTTTTAGGGGTGAAAGGTTCTCAGCGATGACGAGTTCAAGATTCCCCGTTCTTTGGTCAAGAAGTCTAATTTCAAAATTATCCATGTCGAGCAATTCATGAACATATCGAACGACTTTCTCCTCCATTAATCTGAGCCGCTGTGCAACATTGAGTGATTTCACCGTGCTCGCATCGATTTGGGTTAACTCGATGCCGGCGTCACAAATTGCATTAATTTTCGATTGCATCTCACCGCCACTAGTAAGAAGAAGGTCAGAGGAATCATCTGCTGAGACTAATTCAAAGTGTTTTGACAGGGCGTCCTCGACCTCTTTAGAGATCGAAGCATCGAAAGCGATATGCAGGCGGTGGCGTTTATCTGCCATAATGTTTCCTATACACTAAGCCTACCCCCAAATTGGCGAGATGCAATCCCGATTGCATCGGAGAAATGACCTTTTTCGCTTGACAAAGTTGGGCATATTCACGTGAGTCCTTCCCCCCAAATCCCCTATTTTGTGAGAACCTACCCCCACAATGTTGCAAGTACGACAAATCAGCAAGAAGTTTGGCAACACAAATGCTGTGAAACAACTTGGCCTTTCGGTTCAGAAAGGGCAAATTTATGGACTCCTTGGCCCAAATGGTGCAGGAAAATCAACCGCTATTCGTATGATTTGCGGAGTTCTTGCTCCTACATCGGGCTCTATTGAGATAAACGGTGTTGATTTAGCGTCATACCCTTCAAAAGCAAAACAATTATTGGGGTATGTTCCAGAGGGGGCACCCTTACCGCTAGAATTACTTCCGTCAGAATACCTATCACATACAGCATCGCTCTACGGGATTCATGGTGAGAATAAAAAGAAATCTGTTTCAGAGTGGGCTCAGCGATGTGAAATTACTTCAGTGCTTCATAAGCCAATAGGATCGCTCTCGCGTGGATACAAGCAACGTGTTGCACTTGCATCAGCACTATTGCATAAACCTAAGTTACTGGTATTGGATGAGCCATCAACTGGCCTTGACCCATCTCAGCGAGTTTCGTTTCACTCAGTTTTGCGAAATGTGGCGGATGACGCAGCGGTGCTTTATTCTTCACACCATATCGCAGAGGTCGAGTCATCGTGTGATGCCATTGCAATCATTAACCACGGCTGTCTCATCTCGAACCTTCAATGTTCAGATTCAAAAGAATCATCCTCATTTCTCGTTGAAGTCTCTTCAAAAGATGTAGCTACTCAAATTGCGGGAAAAAAGATCTCGTTACTAAAAGATGGATGGGTAAGTTGCAGAGTAGAAAACTCAGGAGAGCAAATTGTTGCCATGGTGCAAGCGTGCGATGGAAAAATTCGTCTGTTACAACGAGCGACTGAGACTCTTGAATCGCAGTATCTTGCACTTATTCGTGAATCCGATGGGGTTGCGATATCGGGAGATTCAGGTTGAAAAACATACTCCGCATTTGTGTCCGTGATACATGGTCGTTGATGATTATTCCAACTGGAGCGATTGTTGCGGCTTTGTTTACATTTTCATGTGGAATAGTTTTTATCTCAAAAGTCCTGGCTCCGAACTCAATCGCATCGATGCAGCCCGTTTTCGAATTTGCTGCTTGGCTACTTCTTTTGTTATGTCCTGCAATTACGATGCGTCTTATAGCTGAAGAAAGAAGAGTAGGCACATGGGAATTACTCTTATCCTCACCAGTTACGTCGTACGAATTAGCAAAAGGTAAATTTCTTTCTGCATTACTGTTTCTCTTTCTGATCTTACTCTCAACATTCCCCTCAGTTATCGTATTAGAACTGTATTCAAGTGTAGATTATGGTGCTGTTGCTAGTGGATATTTTGGTTTGTTTCTACTTGGCACCGCAGTCATTGGAACCGGTTTGGTGGTCTCGGGTTTAACTACTTCTCAGACGGTTGCATACTTAGTTACAGCTTTTATTTGGCTGACTTTATCGCTCTCAATGAAAGTGCTGCCCGTGTATGTCCCTACAAGGTTCGCAGATATTTTCTTTGCTATTGACCCAGACTTACGAATTGCCTCGTTTTCGATTGGACTTATTGATTCAGCAAATATCGTGTATTTTTTAGCGATTGCTCTCGCTACGGGGTGGATTCTCATTTTGTGCATTGAACGGACAAGGCAGGCTACAACTTCGGCGTGGAAAGTTGTTTTGTGCAGTGGATTGCTGATTGTTTCAATCATCGCGGTGAATAATTTGTCATTGAATAACCACTTGCGTGTTCGTCTTGATGCAACTGGAACAAGATCGTATACATTGAGTAATCAAACTTCACTTCTTTTAGACGAGATAGATGCACCTTGGAAAATTGTTGTCCTTATCGATGAATTTCAAGCGAGTAAGTCAGTGCTCCGACAAGTTGATGAAGTTCTTCGGCGATACGAAAACGGATCTCCATTTGTCAATGTGCAGCGGATTAACCCTGCAGACCCAGAGTCATTAGAAGAGTACGATGAATTACTTAGGGACCTCATGGAACTGTATGGCGATGAACTCAAAACAGCAGAATTTGCAATCAAGGAAGGTGCTTATCAGTTTTCGATGTTGATAACTTTTGCATCAAGTACTTCAGCGTGGGCTGAAACACTGATGGAGTTGCAGTTAACTTCCCAAGAGCAAGATACGTTGCAGGTATTAGTAGGTGCACTATCACTTTTAGGGTCTGAAGGTCACCTTATTCTAGATGAAGTCAATAAAGCAATGCGGGTTGATGAAGGTCAACCATTGCCTCAAATTTCGTTTGCTCGCGATATTCTGGTTGCAGCAGCGGGGCAATGGTCACAAGAACTTGCCGAAGTTGCGTTGTGGTTGAATCAGGGGAGAAGCGAGTCGATAGCGTCATTCTGTTCAAAGGAAGCAATTCAGTTTGAACTCATGGCGGCAAAACTTGCAGAGGTGGATGAAAGGCTTCGGCGACTCGGCACTCTAGAATTAGGACAACTCGCTGCCCAACTAACGCTCGGAGAAGGCGCCATAATTCTCTCGCCTCATCGAGCAACAATGATACCTTCAAGTATTTTGTTTCCAAAAAATTTGAGCGGAACTCAATCAATTGCAGTCGATCAACGATTCAGGGGCGAACAAGTTATTTCATCCGCGATGCGGTCATTGCAATCGAACGTGTTGCCCACTGTTGTATTTGTTCACGCTGAGGAAACTTCTTTGCTCGGGCAACGGCCAAATAATATTGATGTGCGGGCTGTTAAAGGGTTGTTAGAATCAAGCCGTTTCGGAGTTGAAGAATGGATTCCATCTGACACTCCTCGCCCGAATATTGAAGAAGGTCCCGTGGTTTGGATTGTCATTCCTCCAACAAATAGGGCGGGGATTGAGCCAACTCCTCGCGAGCAGACATTACTCGGTGCTGTGTATAGTTTGCTTGCAGATAATCAACCCATCATGTTAAATCTCCAACCAAGTTTGTTACCAAGATATGGTCACAAAGATCCATGGGATACGCTAGCGGGTTCACTCGGCGTTTCGATTGACAGCGAACATGTACTTGTGGAAAGGGTTGCTGTTGGACAGAATGCGTTGGAACTCCAACGTGGGCAGATGATTGCGAATACGAACAGCGAACACCTGATCTCCCGCGCAGTTGACGGAAGACAAATCTACTTACCATTGCCCATTGCATTACAAGGCGGAGAGTCATTAATCACGATTATGCCATCAGAAGATCGATGGCTTGACCAACAATGGGAACGTGAAATTGCTGATATTGAAAGCAAAGAACCACTTGAAACCGAAATTTCAATTGCGACTGCTGTAGAAAACAGGAACGGGGGGAGGTCAATCGTGATTGGCTCTGGCGGCTGGCTTCTTTCCTGGGTTGCAGATCGAGCAGTCTCACTTGGTGGAAATCAAGTGGCTATGTTAAACCCTGGAAACAGCGAGTTATTTCTCGCTTCTGTGGAATGGCTCGCAGGACTTGATGGGTGGATTGCTGCTGGGCCAATTGGTCAACAATCAACTCGGGTTGAAGGTTTGTCCGATCACATGTACCTCACGTGGGCAGCCATTCTGATCTTAGGCATTCCAGCAAGTTTAGTTGGCACGGTTACCATAGTGACCATTCGGAGGTATAGGCGATGATTCGTAATCGGGATATCCTTATTCTTCTCTTCGTCGCTATGGTTTCTTCTTCGTTCGCGATTATCGTGCACGATGGTGAAGCAAAGCAAGAGAAACAAGCAATTCGATTGCTCGCCCAGAATGCTCCGATTCATTTTGATGCAATTCAATCAATTACACTGCAAAAAAATGGCAAGGTATACGAGTTCGAAAATCGCGATCTTGAATGGTGGATGAGTTCTCCTTTTGAAATACGTATGGATTCATATTCTATGTCAGCGTTGATTCGTGCAGTGCAAGGGTCGCAAGTGATTGGAGCGTTAACAAGCGGAGCGAATCGAGATGTTATCGGTTTGGGAGAGCAATCAGACACATTATCAATGAGTGATGGCAAGGAGGTGTTTACGATTCGCTTAGGGAAAAAAACACTTGGTGGTCGGGCCTATGCGCAAATTGGAGACGAGGAACCCGTCATTATTGACCAATCCCTCCACCGCCGGGCGATTGATATGGATTACCGACTTTGGCGGGATTTGCGTTTTTTCCCCGATTTTGCGATTGATGGAAACCGCATCGAGCGTGTAGTAAATATGAATCACCTTGTTCTAGATCGAACGAGTGGACGCTGGGAAATGATTCAACCAGTTACAGCGAGGGTGAATCAAGAAGTACTTCTCGAATGGATTGGCAAGTTAGCTTCAATTCGAGTGGGTTCATTTGTGATTGATGCACCAACAGATTTAGCGTTGTTTGGTCTTGACAATCCAGTAGCTTCGTTCTCTGTTCGTAATCAGACTGGAGTTACGCATGAACTTCTTATAGGCGGTAGAGTTTCTGCGGGGTCTCAAGACCGCTATGTCATGATGGCTGGCAGACCCATCGTCGATAAGATGAAGTGGGAGGCACTATCAGAGTTGTTTTTGCAAACAGAATTGTTAGTCGATGCAACTGGAAGTGCAGTTTCGAGGTTCGATATCAAACATATTACAATTCGCTCCAATGGCGAGGAAGTCACAATTCAACGAAGACTCGCACAATGGGTGAATGACAATGGAGTCCGAGTGAACCTTGACGACGTTGATGCTTTGTTGACATGGCTGCTTGATTCAAAACCACCTCGAGTAGTCATCGCACAATACCCTCGAGATGTTGAACTCGCAACGGTTACATTAGAGGGCTATGACCTACTTCCTCTCGATACCGTTCGCATTGCACGAGACCCAGATCGAGATGGTTTGATACTTGAAAATGGTGACAATGTCCTTCGCTTGCACCCCGGGGAATCTCTCCTACTACTTCAACCCTTCATCGCGAATTAACCAGTCGAGCGAGTCTGCTGCTTACTCTTGCCTGTGTACAGAAAATCGGTAAACGGTATCTGTGCCTGAAGGTTGTTCATCGAGCAGAGTGGTTGAGAGTGAATTCACTAGCATGTTCATATTAATCGCGGAAGGAATTTTCGATTTTTGCTCGGAAACAAAAATCCAGAGTTCATTCACGAGATTCTGATTGAAGATGTGTTGAAAGAGAGTGGCGCCGCCTTCAACAATGACATGTGTTGCATCGAAGTCATTGACAAGCAGCTTCAACAATGGAATGAGATTAAGAACGCCATCTGTCCTTGGAAGGGGGAGTAACTGACAGTGCTCAAATGAAGAAGTGTCGACTCCTTCAGCGTGAACGAGAAGTGTAGGCGCTTCATTGTCCAGAATCTTTGCTGAAGAAGGTGTGCGTAAGTTCGGATCAATCACAACACGAAGGGGGGTTCGATGTTTCGTTGCATTTCGAACAGTAAGTGAGGGATTATCATGTAATACCGTACCAACCCCAACCACAATTGCATCGACACACCCTCTTTCTTCATGCACAAGTTGCTGGCTCTCTTTGCAACTAATCCACTTCGAATCATTTTCAGGTGTTTCAATACAGCCGTCGACTGTCTGAGCCCATTTACACGTGACCCATGGCAAGCCAGTTTCGAAGCGATGCGCAAATGGTTCAATGAGTTTTCGGCATAGGTCATCATCGATACTATCTACGACAATTCCGTTTTGTCGAAGGAACTCAGCACCTCCACTGGCGGTATCGTGTGGGTCTTTTGTTCCGATGACAACTCGAGCGATTCCTGCTTCAAGTAACGCTCGCGAGCAGGGGGGAGTTTTGCCTTGATGATGACATGGTTCCAAAGTGACGTACGCTGTGCCACCATGAGCGTTTTTGCCAGCCATTGCCAAAGCATTTATTTCAGCGTGTTCTTCACCAAAGTTTTCATGGAAACCTTCACCGATAAGATTGCCCTTTTTGTCAGTGATGACACATCCAACCATTGGATTTGGTTCAGCTGTTCCATGCCCACGTACAGCAAGCCTAGCGGCTTGTTGTAATAAAGAAATGTCATGCTCATCTATCATTTGTTGAGCAATACTATAGTCCTTATGTCTTAAGAACTTCCTTCTTGAGGTTTTCCGGCATTAATCGGTACTCAGAAGGCTCCATTGTGCTTGAAGCTCGACCCTGAGTCATACCGCGAAGGACAGTTGTGTACCCAAACATTTCAGAGAGTGGAACTTCTGCGTTGATAACTCGAACGACACCACGCAATTCTGAATCGTTGATTTGTCCTCGACGGCTTGAAAGGTCGCCACTTACCGAACCAAAGAACTCATCGGGTGTTGTAATAATGACTTTCATAATTGGTTCAAGGAGTGCAAGGCCAGCTTTGGTACACGCTTCCCTGAAGCCAAGGGCACCTGCTTGTTCAAATGCAACTTGACTGGAGTCAACTTCGTGGTAAGAGCCGTCAACAAGTTCACAGCAAACATTTACCATTGGGTAGCCACCTAAAATTCCCGATGCCGAAGCATTTCGAACGCCATGCTGTACGGATGGAACATATTCTCGGGGGATTGATCCATGAGAAATTTTGTCAACAAAGACAACACCATTTTTCATTACAAGTTCTTGTTCTTCCGCTTCAGCTTGAGTCATTGGTCGAACGTTCATGACAACATCACCAAACTGACCGCGACCACCAGATTGCTTTACAAATCTACCACGAACATTTTCAGCTACACCTGTAATCGTTTCACGGTATGAAACTCGAGGCGTACCAACATTTACACCGATTTTAAGATCACGCGTAAGTTTATTTTTGACGATTTCAAGGTGAAGTTCACCCATGCCAGAAATAATGGTTTCGCCAGTTTCATCATTGTAATTTGCATGGAATGAAGGGTCTTCTCGACGAATAGTGGTGAGTGCTTCACCAAGTTTCTTCTTATCATCGTTGGTGATTGGCTCAATGGACATTGAAATCACTGGATCAGGGAAGTGCATTCGTTCTAAAATGATTGGATCATTCGTGTCACACAGAGTATCACCTGTCACAGAGTTCTTTAGACCGATGACGGCAACAATTGAGCCAGCTCCTGCATAGTCAAGTGCTTGCCGGTCTTTCGCATGCATCTCATATATACGAGAGACATTTTCTTTTCGGCCGTTGCCAGGATTTAAAACACGGCTCCCTTTTTCTAGTTTCCCAGAGTAGACCCGAACGTATGTTAAATCACCGTGTGAATCACTTACAACCTTAAATACCAAACCGGAGAACGGTGCATCTTCACTATTTGGGCGAGAGAGTTTCTCCGTTTCATCCTTAGGGTTCGTTCCTTGAACACTTGGTACTTCCGTTGGATTCGGAAGGTATTCAATAACACCATTTAACACGCGTTGAACGCCAATGTTTTTCAATGCAGAACCACAGTACGTTGGAAAAGCTCGCATTTCAATCGTCGCACGGCGTAGGGCAGCTTTGATCTGGTCTTCCGTTATTGCGGATTCATCTTCAAGGTAGAGTTCAGTGAGTTCATCATCAAGCTCCGCGATGCGTTCAACGATGTCATGTCGCCAGATTTCAGCCATTTCTTGCATATCTTCAGGAATATCACGTTGTTCGACTACCGAACCCATATCTCCACTGTCAAAGTAGTAGGCTTTCATTTCGATGAGATCGACAATGCCTTCGAATGTATCACCTGCACCGATTGGAAGTTGAACTGCGACCGCATTTGCACCGAGGCGTTCTCGAAGTGTGCCAAAACTGAATTCAAAGTCTGCTCCAATCTTATCCATTTTATTAATGAGGCAAAGGCGTGGAACGTTATACCGATCAGCTTGTCTCCAAACTGTTTCAGATTGTGCTTCAACACCTTCCTTGCCATCAAACACCGCAACTGCTCCATCAAGAACCCGCATCGATCGTTCTACTTCAATGGTGAAGTCAACGTGTCCGGGTGTGTCGATTAAGTTAATCGTGTACTCTTGACCGTTGTAATCCCAAGGACAAGTAGTTGCAGCAGATTGAATAGTAATGCCACGCTCTTGTTCCTCTTCAAGGAAGTCCATCGTCGCTGTACCTTCATGCACTTCGCCAATCTTATAACTCTTACCGGTGTAATAGAGGACTCGTTCTGTAACGGTCGTTTTACCTGCATCGATGTGAGCGCAAATGCCAATGTTTCGTGTGTAATTTAAATCTGTCGCCATAGTTCTTTACCAATCAGACCAAATAGTCCTATCTTCGATATCCCAATACCCAACACACATGTGATAGGTAATAATTTTTAATGTTTTGTAACTAACACTTTATAGCCCAAGCTTTTCTGAGCATTCCCAAACTAAGGGGGAGTCAGTGCAGCCGGGCCTCTTCTTCATCTTCTTGCAACGGTAATCTCCTTCCGCTGCGCCGTGGAATCCACGACTGAGGCCTCGTGACGTCCTATGAACAGATTGCATACATATCACAAAAAGCAGGACAAGCCCCGTATTTTATACGAAGAAAGGCAAGAGTCAATCATATTTAAGAAGAACGGACAAGGAGTTCGTGTTTTAAGCCATTTTTAGCCATAATTGGCTCAATTTCTTTCAAAAAACGTCGGCCATCTTGAACATATCCAGCTGTAGGCTTCAATTCTTGTATTTGGCCACTGAAATACCGATTCAACCTCATCATGTATAACTCCCTCGTGTATTTAGCAATCATGGAAGCAAGTGCTGCAGGTAGATGATCTTCATCAGTTTTTGATGCAAAGGTAATTGTTGCAAGCTTACCACCGATATCTAATCTATACCGGCTCATGCTTGCATCTTCGATAAGTACCTGTACTTTTGAATCTGGCCAAAAGAGAAGTAAGTCATCTCGGTACCGAGTTCGACCCCCGTGCCTGTCAATCATTATTCGTGGGTGTTGTGTTGGAAATTTTTTCAAGATTCTGTTTACGTGGTGCATCGCAACTGAAAAATTTAATGCCGACTTCGTCGTATGTTTTGTCCGCTCGTTATACACACCAACATCGACAGCAGAACATTCCATGTGAGTGCATTTTATTTCACTCTCTTGTAGCGCTCTTTTTAATCGCGCGGAATCTATTTTCAACACATTCTTGTCGTTCCCCACGGGTAACGAAGTGTTAGATTCATACCAAGGGGTGTTTGTTCTTTTACATTGCATGGCATCGAAAAATTGATTATCTCCATGGGGAAATTCTAGCCCCATTGCATCCATGAATGCAAAAATGCCACGCTCCAAATGCGTAAGCGCTTTTGTTTTGGTATTTGATTTTAACTGCTTGGAATCATTAATCGCAATTTTATGTTTCGCATCTTTGCGTTTTTTGCAAATAATGGGGCGTAACATTTCCCACATATTTGGGGCACCGTCTTCTGGGTCGCAATTATCAAGTATAAAAGCAGTAGATGCTACGCAAAGTGGACCAAACATCGGTCCGTAGCCTGCTTCATCAATTCCTGCGTACACGAGCATCAAATCATCATAGCACAGGGGGTACAATACATCCCTATGTCAAAAATACTCATGGCAATGTCAGGGGGAGTAGATTCTTCCGTTGCTGCAGCGATACTTGCTCGCGAGGGCCATGAAGTTGTTGGTTGTTTTATGCGACTTGGTAATGTTGGTGACCAGATTGACCAAGAAGTTTCAATAGGTCACAAGGGGTGTTGTTCAATTAATGATGCGAACGATGCGAGGCACGTTAGTGCAAAGCTAGGCATGGCATTTTACGCACTTGATTTCAAAGATGATTTTGGGCGAATCATTGATTACTTTGTTGATGAGTACAATGCAGGTCGCACGCCAAATCCCTGCGTTCGATGCAACGATTGGTTGAAATTTGGCAAGTTGCATGATTACGCAAAATCAATTGGAGCAGAGTTCGTTGCTTCAGGGCATCACGCACAGATAAAACAGGGCACGGATGGTACTGAATTACATATGGGAGCTGATAGCGGGAAAGATCAAAGTTACGTTCTCTTTGGAGCAAACCGAGATCGTATCAGTGAAATGATGTTGCCAATAGGCCACCTTCAAAAGAACGAAGTTCGAAAATTAGCAGAAGAATTTGACTTGCCCGTGTTTAATAAGCCAGATTCACAAGAAATTTGTTTTGTTCCAGACGACAATTATGCAAACTTGATTGCAAAAAAATCGCCCGGGAGTATACAACAAGGCGACGTCCTTGATGCCGAAGGTAACATCATTGGTAAACACCAGGGTCAACAAAAATTTACGATTGGACAACGTCGTGGACTGGGCATCGCATTGCAAGAGCCCGCGTATGTCATAGCGAAAGATCCAATCCTCAATACGGTGACAATTGGCGGAGAAGAATTGTTAGATACCAATACGGTGAACGCAAAAGACACCAATTGGCTTATTGATGTTTCTGAAGATTGGGTTGAATGTACTGCAAAAATCAGATACAACACACCGCCAGCCCCCGGAAAGGTTCGCGCTGTTGGCGAAAAAATCGAAGTGCAATTCGAATCACCACAACGTGGTGGCGCTCCTGGTCAGGCAGTCGTGTGTTATGACGGCACAAAAGTAATTTGTGGTGGGTGGATCGATACAGTTTCATGATTGATTGGTCACTTCCATATTCTTCAAACCGCGAACCCGTTCTTGGTCAAAATGTAGTTGCTGCCTCACAGCCACTTGCGGCGCAGGCGGGTCTTGAAATGCTTAAACGCGGAGGTGATGCGGTCGATGCCGCACTTGCAACGGCAATTGCTTCAACAGTTGTTGAACCGTGCGCTAACGGTATTGGCGGTGACGCTTTCGCAATTGTGCATGATGGGGAACAGATATATGGGATCAATGGCTCAGGCAAGTCGCCTGCTCTAATGCCCACCTCGATTGATGGCGACATCCCATCTGTTGGCTGGCTACCCGTAACTGTGCCCGGTCAAATTTCACTCTGGGTTTCCTTGCATGAAAGATTCGGGAAACTTTCATTCGGCGAGTTGTTTGAACCAGCGATCCATTACGCACGAAATGGATTTCTCGTTTCACCGCAGACTGCAAAGAGGTGGAAATTAGGAACAGATCGGTTTAGGGGCGAAAAGGCATGGTGTGATACCTTCTTGTTTAATCAGCAGGTACCTGAAGTCGGTCAGCAGATTACGTTGCCCGATCACGCCAACACGTTAGAAGAAATAGCTGAAACGAACGGCGAATCGTTTTATCGAGGCGCACTCGCTGACAAAATAGACGCTGCCTCTTTGGCAAATGGAGGTTTTATTCGCAAAGAGGACTTAGAAAATCACGCATGTGAGTGGGTTGAACCACTATCTGTTTCTATTGGCGATGCAAGATTTTATGAACTCCCTCCAAATGGGCAGGGAATCGCTGCACTTGTTGCGATGAAAATAGTAAAGGCAAATGGGGTGGACCTTTCAAATTGCGATGACCCAATTGTCTTACATATTCAAATCGAAGCAATGAAGCGAGCGTTTGCAGACGCTCATTCGTTCGTTGCCGATCCTGAGATTTCAGGTGATTGCGGTGACTTACTTGATGATGAACGAATCCAAAAACATTGTGCTACGATTACGGATGAAGCGACCTTGATTGATGAAAGTGCAATTCCTAGGTATGCGTCAACGGTGTATCTTGCGACAGGCGATGAGCACGGTATGCAGTGTTCCTTCATTCAAAGTAATTTTGAGGGGTTTGGTTCAGGAATGGTTGTGCCGGGAACGGGCATTGCGTTGCAAAATCGTGGACGGGGATTTTCAATTAATCCAGAACACCCAAATGCAATCGGTCCCAGAAAGAGGCCGTTTCATACAATCATTCCTGGATTTCTAAAACAGGGAAATTTGTGTACACCATTTGGCGTTATGGGTGGTCCGATGCAACCTCAAGGGCACTTGCAAGTTGTGTGCAGACTTGTATTTGCAAAACAGAATCCCCAAGCTGTTCTCGATGCCCCTCGGTGGAAACTCATTGGTGGAAAAAAAGTTGCCATTGAACCTGGGTTTGACGAATCGGTGTATGAAACACTCCGAGAGTGGGGTCATGAACTTGAAATTGCTGAATCCAAAACAGTTGTATTTGGTGGCGGGCAAATTGTGCAAGGAGTTTCAGATGGCTATGCAGGGGCAAGTGATTCACGGCGTGATGGGCAAGCCGTCGCGACGGGTCTGACCCTCCCAAGTTGAGTGAAAGTACGTTGGATTTAAGAAGGGTCTACCCCTCGCTTTACAGGTGTGCCTAGACCTCACGTGTTATAATGCATTGATTAAAGGAGCACAGCCATGACCACGGCAACGACTGAATACCTAGGTACAGAGACAGATAATCTTCTTGGCTATAAAGCAAAGGTATCATCAGAATTACTCCATCTTCCGGGTCCCGATTTCATTGACCGAACGTGGAAGAATAGTGATCGAAATCCGCAGGTACTCAAAAATCTTGCTTCCATTTACAATCATGGTCGCTTGAGTGGAACAGGGTATCTTTCAATTCTTCCTGTCGACCAAGGAATTGAACACTCTGCTGGGGCTTCTTTTACACCGAACCCAGCCTATTTTGATCCTTCAAATATTCTTGACCTTGCCGTTGAAGGCGGTTGCAATGCAGTGGCGACAACATTTGGAGTTCTTGGCACTGTTGCTCGTGATTACGTACATAAAATTCCATTCATCGTAAAAATCAATCATAACGAGTTGTTAACAAGTCCGAACTCTTTTGATCAAGTCATGTTTGGCACAGTTGAAGAAGCGTGGAACTTAGGTGCTACAGCGGTTGGCGCAACAATTTATTACGGTTCAGAAGAATCAAGTCGCCAAATTCAAGAGGTTACACAGGCCTTCGAACTTGCACATCAACTTGGAATGGCGACAGTGCTTTGGTGTTACTTACGAAATAGTGACTTCAAAGTGAACGGAACTGACTACCACGCATCAGCAGATTTGACTGGGCAAGCGAATCATCTTGGCGTTACTATTCAAGCAGACATTGTTAAGCAGAAGCAACAAACAATGGTGGTTACGTCGCAATGAACGAAAGCGGAACGTCATTTGGTAAGTTCCATAAGGGGATGTACGAGGAGTTATGCACGGATCACCCCATTGATTTGTGTCGATATCAAGTGTTGAATTGTTCCAGCGGTCGTTGTGGTTTGATTAACTCCGGCGGTGCTTCAGGCGAAGACGACTTCGGACAAGCCGTTCGAACTGCTGTGATTAATAAACGTGCAGGCGGTTGTGGTCTTATTAGTGGTCGTAAGTCATTCCAGCGCCCAATGAAAGACGGTGTTCAATTGCTTAATGCAATCCAAGACGTTTTTCTTGACGACTCGATTACTATTGCATAAGTGATTCTGCGGGTCATTTATCGGAGTCATTAATCAAGCGCCAGCAATTTGGCGGACGGGTTTCGCAACGCGGGATTCTTCCATGCGACGCTGAGATTCTACGACAGAGGTAAATTCTTCACCAAAGCGGATGAGCCTTAAACTATTCGCAATAACAACAACGTACCCAAGTGCGTAATAAAAGGGTGTAATCCAAATATTAATATTTCCAGTTGCAGCAAGAGCAAGCCCAACAATTGCAAGGATAAGTGACGCGACGATATTTTGAGCTATGACGCTCTTTGTTTTTCTCGCCAATGAGATGAGGAATGGGATGTTCCGTAGATCGTCATTCATCAGTGCAACTCCGGCACTGTTTGTTGCAATGTCAGATCCACTTAAGCCCATAGCCACGCCGACGTCAGCAGATGCAAGAATAGGTCCATCATTAATGCCATCACCTACGACAAGTGTGCTGTGCCCACGGCTGATTAAGTATTTGAGTTCTTCATGCTTTTCTTCTGGCAAACATTCAGCCTCAATCGAATCGACTCCAACAACTTGAGCAACTCGTTTCGCGACACCGAGACGGTCACCTGTAAATATAGAAACATGACGAATACCATTTCGTCGCATATTTTCTACAGCTTCTGTTGCATGAGGCCGCAGCTTATCTTCGAGCCCAACCACACCCATATATTCTGTTCCACGCATAATGTGCACTGTTGACATGCCTTCAGTTTTTTCACTAACAGCAGCGACTTGATTTGCAATAGAGGCATTCAAACTTTCGAGCCAAGCGCCACGACCGGCGTAGATATCTGCGCCACCAGTGTGTGCGATAACACCACGGCCATGGACCTCTTCATATTTGTTCACACTTCCGGGATTGATATTTGCCTGAGTTGCTGTTTCTAAAATGGATTTTGCAAGGGGGTGATTGGAATGTTGCTCTGCATCCGCAGCTGCTTGAAGAAGCGCTGCACCTTCGACACCATCCGCGGGTGCAAGTCGACTTACCGCAAACTTCCCTGTTGTGAGCGTACCTGTTTTATCCATAATAACTGTATCAACCCCAGCAGCGGCTTCCAGAGTTTGCGTGTGTTTAATCATAATGCCGAGACGCGCTGCAGCAGCAAATGCAGCCACCATAGCTGTGGGGTGCGCGATGAGTAATCCGCCTGGACAAGTCACAACAAGAACTGTTATTGCCCGAACCGCAGCATCAGCACGGATTGCTTCATCCGCGCTTCGGCTTGTAAAAAACCACACAACTGCAGCAACCATGACAACGATGGAAAAATAATATGAAGCGAGTTGCTCAATGAGTTCTTGTTTTTGTGTTCGAGTTGATTCCGCTTCACGGATAAGCGATTCAACTTTACCGATTGTAGTTTCAGCAGCAACCGCTGTTACTTTGACATCGATTTGACCTGTGAGGTTCGTGGTGCCCGCATACACTTCAGTACCACTTTGGGCTTCAACTGGAACTGCTTCACCCGTAAGTGAAGCTTGATTGATATCCGAGTTACCAGAAACAATAACGCCATCAGCGGGAAGATTTTCGCCGGGGCGGACTCGGATAAGCATTCCGATTGTAACTGCAGAGAGGGGCGTTTCTCTTTCGGTATCGCCTTCAATGATTCTCGCCATTCCTGGTGTCAGGTCGACAAGATCACGTATTGCACGTTGCGCTCCCCACGCTGTTCTGCTGAGAATTAGATTTGCCATCCACAAAAATAATGCAAGAAATCCTGCAGCGAGGTACATACCAGCGGAAAGTGCAGCAACTACAGCAAGTGAAGCGAGGGCGTCGCTTGAAGGATTGCCTGTTTTAATTTCACTCCAGGCACCTACAAGAAGGGGGATAACAAGAACGATGGCTCCAATAGATGCTGGAATCTCGGAAACAAGGGTATGAGCACCAAGGAGGTGTCCAATCCATGAAACTGCTAGGAGTACACCTCCGCTGAGGGCAATGAGTAAACGACGCTCAAGTCGTCTTG
>Ga0315336_1003384_pt1 | contig 21347 bp, 20 predicted proteins | sample ASW5metaG_FD_204512 | JGI IMG/M metagenome (GOLD analysis project Ga0315336, IMG submission 204512) | Ammonia-oxidizing marine archaeal communities from Monterey Bay, California, United States - ASW #5 | ecosystem: Environmental > Aquatic > Marine > Intertidal zone | place: USA: California... | reverse complement strand
TTACCTTCTTGCCCTCACGCCACATTGTACACTTGATCTTGTAAGGACCGTAACCGCGACCATCATCGTCCACAAAATCCTCAAATGAGACGGGTTCTTCACCGATAGCCTGCTGAATCAACTCCCCTACCGCCCGCAAATTGCGGTCGAGAGCCGCCTGAGAAGCAGAGACATAGACATCGTCGCCGAAACGGTCACACATCTCCTTGACCCGTTTTTCTGCCACACGACAAGCAGCTAGAACCGCATTCAAGTCTGAACGATTCCAGGTCGGCAGACGGACCTGATTGAGCACAATCTCAAGCAGCGTTTCCTGGAGCACACCTTTTTTGTAGAGCTTGGTCGGCGGGGTTACGAGACCCTCCTCAAAAATCGTCGTTGCGTCCGTTGGCATGGATCCGGGAACCTTGCCCCCGTTATCTGTCATATGGCCGAAGTGGCAGGACCAACCGACCAGCCGACCACTGTAAAAGATCGGCAACACAATCAGCCAATCATTGGCATGACTGATAGCACCCTCGGTCTTGTAGGGATCGTTTGTGAAGAAGACGTCGCCCTCTTCGACGGTACCGTCATAATTTTCAAGAAAGCCAGAGATAAACGATCCAAACTGACCCACCAACATCTTGCCGTTGCGGTCCGCGATAAGTGGAAACGCGTCGTGCTGCTCGCGAATACCAGGTGACATCGCAGTACGGAAAACCGTGGCGTCCATTTCGTGGCGAGCATTACGCAAAGCACTCTCAATAATATCGAGGGTAATAGCGTCAATCTTGACCTTCTTGAACGGCTTCTTATTAGTTTGGATGATCTGCGCTTTGGACACTTTCTTAGCCATATCTCTTCTCCTAACCTACGCCTTACCTCTTCGCCTTGGACTTAGACGCGGATGTCTTGCCGCCTCTCCAGCCCTTAGGCGTAATAAGAATACAGCCGACCTTGTCAACCACACCTTTACAGTCGGCTAAAATAACGGTGGTTGAGTCGAACTCCGTGACAACCGCTGGGCCTTGAATCGTATTGCCAGCTTTAAGCATGGAACGGTCATAGATCTTAGCTTTGTGCTTCTTGCCATCAGCCCAGATCGTATGTTGATCATCAATAACTGCTGCTGCCGCGCTAGTGCTTCCTTTGCTAGCTCTCACAGCCTTGACGTTTGGCGCATCGCCCATCACCACGGCGCGAAGGTTAACAACTTCATGCTCAGCATCAAGCGCGAACGTAAACATCCGGGTATGAATAGCATCAAAGGCTTTTGCTGCCTTCTCCAAACCGTTTTTATCGAAGTCTTTCACTTTGCAAGGTACTGTGAGAGCAAAACCCTGACCGTGATAGCGCAGGTCAATTTCCCATACGATCTGATGCTCCTTCTTGGGAATACCTTCCTTAACAAGTGACTGTGCTGCCGTCCTAGTCAGAGCATTGAGAGCCTTGCCAACTTCTTTATTGCTCGTCTCCGAATAGCGACGAACATAAGTCTGTGACGCCTCGTTGCGCACCCTAGTGGTTGCATCGCCATAAGCACACAACACACCGGGACCCGGTGGGATAATTACGGGCCACGATCCGGTCAGCTTACCAAGAGCATTCGCATGTAACGGACCAGCACCACCAAAGCCAATAAAGGCAAATTCACGCGGATCATAACCCTGCTCGATGGAAACCAAACGCAAAGCACCGAACATATTTTCGTTAACAATCTTAATAATGCCTTCCGCAGCTGCTTCCGGCGATACCTTGAGCGGATCAGCAACCCCCTTCTTGATGGCCTTCCGCGCGGCCGCAACGTCGAGCTTCATCTCACCGCCGATCAACGAAGGTGGCAGATGACCGAGCACTACATTGGCATCGGTTACTGTGGGCTCTGCACCTCCTTGACCATAGCAAGCCGGACCGGGTTTGGCCCCAGCACTTTCCGGCCCCACACGCAGAGCTCCAGTTAATTCCGGAACGCGGGCTATTGAACCACCACCCGCACCGACCGTTCGGACATCTAAGGACGATGCACGGACAGTGTGATCGCCAACCCGGGTTTCGCGTCGCAGTTGGGGGATGCCATTTTCGATCAGCGCCACATCAGTGGATGTACCACCCATATCAAAGGTAAGAAGATTCTTGAAACCAGCCTTTTTAGCTACCCAAAGAGCCCCGGAGACCCCCCCCGCTGGGCCCGACATCATCAATTGCACTGGCTGCTCGGACGCATTGTCAAACGACTGTAGGCCCCCATCAGACCTCAACGCTTTGTATTGGCAATCACCAGTCTTTTTCTTGAGTTTTCTGGTCAAGTTGCCGAGGTATTTTGACACTATTGGCCGTACATACGAGTTAGCTACCGCAGTCAGCGTGCGCTCGTATTCATACATTTCAGGAAGCACTTCGTGACTGAGACTAACCGGCACACCCGGCAGTTCTTTCTCCACGATTTTACGAATTTTCTTCTCATGCCCTCCATTGGCGAACGAATTCATGAGAGAAACCGTCACTGCCTTAACTCTTTGTCTCTTGAGAACTTTGCACGCATCCACGACGGAATCCGCATCAAGCTTACGGATGACATCGCCGCGTGAGCCGATTCGTTCTTTCACTTCTACTGTGTTCTCAAGCGCCGCTAAAGGTTCTGGTTTGGCCCAGATTATCCAGCCGGCCAAACCACCGGGCACGAAGGAGCGCCCAATCTGCAGCACCTGCCTATATCCGTCAGTCACAATCAGACCAACTTTTGCACCCTTACCCTCGAGGATGGCGTTGGTAGCAACGGTCGTCCCGTGCATAAGTTCGTTAATATCTTTTGGCTTTATTCCAGCATCACGGCAAATGCGGTCAATTCCTTTCATTACACCGACAGATTGATCAGCCGGAGTTGAAGGAGTCTTTGCTCGGAAGGTTTCGCCAGTAGCTTCTTTGATTAGGAGAAGATCAGTGAACGTTCCCCCAACGTCACAACCCAATACATATGACATCGTTTTTCCGTACGTCCTTGTTAATTTTCTTTGTGAATGCCCAAAGCAATTCTAACAAACGCCGTGGACTACATCAATTTCAGATTATCCGCAGTCACCCTAGCAAAAATAGTTTGGGAAAGGCGACTCCAAATCTCCAGCCAGGGCAGGTACTAAGTGAACTAACCCGAATTTGTGGCAATTACCAGTATTTATGCCGCCCTAGCAACATCGGGAAACACCCCTGCTTTACCTAACATGGCCGGAATCGGCTTCCCGAGTCGGCTTTCAATCCACTCCGCGGACTCGATCAGTTGATTAATGTTTACGCCCGTCTCAACTCCCATGCGATCGAGCATATAGACAAGATCCTCCAATGGAATGTTACCTGTCGCCCGAGGCGCAAACGGGCATCCACCTATTCCACCAGTAGACGCATCGATGAAATCGACACCAGCCTCAACTGCCGCATAAGCATTGGCAAGACCAGTATTGCGAGTGTTATGTAAATGAACCCTAAGCGGCATACTGGGCACCGCCTCTTTGACGCGGCCGATAAGGTCTGTCACCCGCGCTGGGTCTGCACAGCCTATGGTATCTGCTAAGGCGATCTCTGCAGGCTCGCCTTCCGCGCAACGCTTAGCGATGGCAGCAACATGATTCGGTTCAACTTCGCCCTCAAAAGGACAACCGAAAGCGGCCCCAATAGTTACTCCCGACTTAACACCGTCGGCTTTGGCCCGTTTTCCGACTTTTATCCAAGCATCGACGGTTTCGGCCGAGGTCATGCCCTGGTTTTTCGTCGCGAATGTGTCTGTTGAGACCACGGCATAGCCAACTTCATCAACATTCGCGTCTTTGGCTCGTTCATACCCCTTCATATTCAATATCAGTCCGATGTACGATGCCTTGCCATCTCGCGGAAGAGCTGCCAAGACTTCTGCTGCATCCGCCATCTGAGGAACACGCTTTGGATTTACAAAGCTTGTAACCTCTATCCTCGTCATACCGGCATTAATGGAACGCACAACAAACTCCACCTTATCGGCCGTGGACATGATGGTCGGTTCACTTTGCAAACCGTCTCTGGGCCCTACTTCCACAAGGGTTACTTTCGTATTCATGGCACATAACTCCGTCTTTCGTTCATGCGGTGACCGTCCGTACAGTTTATATGGTAATTGTAGTCTTCAAGAATCCCTTTGCAAAGGCTTCCGCTTGAATCAGAGATAATGGAGAGCTAAATATGCCATCATAAAGAGTCAAACCAAAGTCGCGCAGTTCAAATATAGAAAACTGTGCGGCGACTGTCGCCCAAAAGAATGGAGGACTAATGACCATGACTGAAGATGCTAACGGCCCATTGTCAGGATTGCGCCTCATAGAAATGGGGCAACTCCTAGCCGGCCCTTTTTGCGGACAATTGATGGGTGATTTTGGGTGCGAGGTAATCAAGATTGAACAACCAAATGCTGGGGATCCCATGCGAGAATGGGGTCGGGAAAAATCCGGTGGCAAGTCGCTTTGGTGGCCGATTATAGCGCGCAACAAGCGGTGCATTACCCTCAACGCGCGTGTGCCAGAAGGTCAGGAACTCATACAAGCCCTTGTTGCAAAGTCGGACTTTCTCTTGGAGAATTTTCGTGCGGGCACACTGGAAAAATGGAATCTTGGATACGATGTGCTTTCTAAGATCAACGAAGGCTTAATAATGGTTAGAGTGAGCGGATATGGTCAGACTGGACCGTATTCGCACAAAGCCGGCTATGCTGCTGTTGGCGAAGCTATGGGCGGCTTGCGATATTGTATTGGCGACCCAACAACAGCGCCGAGCCGAGCAGGAATATCTATTGGTGATACCTTAGCAGCCACATATGGATGTCTAGGTGGGCTGATGGCTCTACATCACCGCCATATGACAGGTAAAGGTCAGGTTGTTGATTCGGCCATTTATGAATCTGTCTTCGCAATGATGGAAAGTCTTATTTCCGAATATGACAAAACAGGTTTTATCCGCGAACGGACAGGCTCAATCCTTCCTAATGTATCCCCATCAAACATATATGAAGCGAAAGACGGTAGCTTTATCATTGCAGCAAACCAGGATACGGTATTCAGACGGCTCTGTGAGGCCATGGGACATCCCGAATTTAGCGAGGATGAAAGATACGCAACACACGGGGCCCGCGGTGAACGCCAGGCCGAATTGGATAGAATCATAAATGATTGGACTAAGACCAAGACGGTAAAAGAACTCGAACAACTAATGGATGAAAACGGTGTGCCCGCGGGTCTAATCTATCGTGCACCAGAAATGCTGGAAGATGCGCATTTCAAAGCCCGAAACGCTATCGTTGAAGTTGCTGATAAACACTTGGGAACAATAAAAATGCAAAACACATTTCCCAAGCTATCTAGAACGCCCGGCAAAGTTAGTTGGTCGGGGCCTGATCATGGTGAGCATAACGAGGAAGTATACAAAGGCATGCTAGGCATGGATGATACTACCTTCACAGAGTACAAAGATCAGGGAATCATTTAGATGAAATGATTATGGCCAACGTCCAAACACCCGATTAGCGAGACAAACAAGCAGGGGGTTCAAATGGCTGATGAAAAAGATCTGAATCAAGATTATGCAGGTGCCGGGTTCGGCGGTGGGCTGGACTTCGGAAGAACGCCCGCGCTTCTGAATGTGGATTTTGCCCGTGCCTACATTGATCCAGACTGCAGCCTCTATGCAGGCACCGAATCGTCGGCGGCCGCGGCTATAGATGTGCTGGCAGCAGCTCGAAAAGCAGGTATCATGATTGTTCATACACGGGTTGAGTTCACGCCTGGTGGCGCTGATGGTGGTATTTTTTTCCGCAAAGTGCCTGCTTTGAAAAATTTTGAGAGGGGGTCAAAGTTTGGCGAATTTGTGGAGGGCCTAGAACCTAAAGGTGATGAAGTCGTCATCACCAAACAGTACGCAAGCGCCTTTTTCGGCACCAACCTAGCCTCAACCTTGTCTGCCGCAGGAATTGATACATTACTAATTTGCGGCTGGAGCACCTCTGGCTGTATCCGAGCATCCACTCTGGATGCTTGCCAGTCCGGGTTCATCCCGGTCGTCGTTCGAGAGGGTGTTGGCGACAGAGACGTAAGACCGCACGAGGCAAATCTCTTTGATTTGCAAGCTAAATATGCGGAAGTGAGGCCAAAAGATGACGTCTTGGGCTATCTAAAGAACCTTTCAAGGGTAACTTAGTAAGTTCAAGACGATACCCACACCTATGTGTTAAGATAGGACGTCTCGCAGCCGAAAATGCAAGGGGTGAGCCATGACTTTTCAGAATGAACACGATTTCCTCATTTCTGGAACCCACGATGACTTCAACCGACAAACATATGTTTCGAATCTAAGGATGCACGTGCTCCAGGACATCGCAAATGGCATGGAGGATGTATACGAACATAAAGTCAAGCCGGAATTCAAACGAGAGAATGGGCGCGAACCCAACGACGGCCGCGAGGTTTTAAAGGCAATGATGGCAGACCCCTACGGCAGAACATGGGCGACCATGATACATACTTGTCAGGAGATGGTGTGGGAGTCCGTAGCGGCTGGGATCGAAAAATCACAACCACAATTAAATGATCGAGTAAGAGACCTAAATTCTCGACATGGGTCACTTTCGCTGAACCCAGACTTAGAGGTCCCGCGTTATTTAACCGCCAGCGACATTCATCTTATGCCCGGCAATTACCATGTTGAACGGGACATGGACGACGTTACCCAAGGCGCACTTTTTGACCGCGGCCTTTACATCTACCAGAGCGGTTTTGCGGGGCCCAATTGTGACTCAAATGGCCGGACCATTGCTGAATTAGTTTCTAGGGCGTGGCCAACCTTCGGGCCCAAGAGAATTCTGGATCTCGGGTGCACAGTGGGTAACAATAGCCTCCCATACCTGGACGTATTTCCGGAGGCAGAGTTGCACGCAATTGACGTAGCAGCACCATGTGTGCGTTATGGACACGCTAGAGCCGAAGCACTGGGTAAGTCGGTACACTTTCACCAAATGGATGCCGAACACCTGAGTTTCGAAAATGAGAGTTTCGACTTGGTTGTATCTTGTATTTTGTTTCACGAGACATCAAGAACAGCAGTGCGCAATATTATGAAAGAAGCACACCGTGTCCTTAGGCCAGGAGGGTTAACGATGCACATGGAAACGCCTCGAGCTACGGAGATGACTGCCTATCAGGCGTTCCGGCTAGATTGGGATACTTATTACAATAACGAACCATTCCTCTCCGCGTGGATGCGTACCGACATGGAGAAGGTCTGTTCCGAGTCCGGGTTTTCACCAGATAAATACGTCTCTTACTTGGTTCCTGACTTCTTCTGCGTTTCCCAAGATCAGTTTAACGCGGCCATCAATAGTCAGGATAAGGCGGACAGCGCAGCCGGCCACTGGGGTGAGGCTGTCCAATGGAGCCTATATGGCGCTTGGAAATAGTTGAGGCTGAGGGATAAACAATGCCCAATCAACAACAACACGACATATTGGTCTATGAGACCCACGACCAACTAAACAGGCAAGACTTTGTCTCCAGCCTGTTGCGCTATTCATTCGGGCGAGACTGTTTACTGGCATCTTTACGGTGCCTGGAAATAAGAGAATACGCTATTAGTTATTAAGTATAGTAAGCAACACCTCCAAGAGGAAAACCATGGCACAGCAAGCGGAACATGATTTTTTGGTGACTGGTAATCACGATGAAGTAAATCGGCAGGCTTATGTCTCTCGGTTACGTATGCACATTCTGACTCAGATTGGTGGCGGCATGCGCGAAGTGTACGAGAGTCGGGTTAAGCCAAGATTTCAGAAAGAGTTCGGTCGTGAACCAGAGGATGAAAGAGAAGTACATAAGGCTATGTTAGCCGACAACTATGGCCAAACATGGTCGACCATGATGGTCAATTGCCAAGACATGGTTTGGGATTCTGTGCGGCCAGCAGTCGAGCGCGCTCAGCCCGATCTAAACAAGCGCATCCGGGGTCTGAATGCCAGGTACGGTTCTTTAGAGCTAAACCCAAGCCTAACGGTCCCCCGCTACATTACCGCTAGTGACATACATCGCATGCCAGGCAACTATCAGACAGAGCGAGCGCCGCATGATGCCACGCAAGGTGCACTTTATGACCGGGGTCGTTTTGTATACAACGGTGGCTCGGCAGGCCCTTACGCGGACGGCTTGCCACGCACTTTGGCAGCTTACATCAAGGCACGCTGGCCAGAATTCAAACCGAAGAAAATCCTCGAAGTGGGATGCACAATCGGTTCAAGCACGGTCCCATTTGTCGATGCCTTTCCGGACGCAGAAGTCCATGCCATAGACGTTGGGGCACCCGTATTAAGATATGCTCACGCTAGAGCCGAGACTCTGGAAAAACCAATCCATTTTCATCAAATGAACGCAGAAGACCTGAGCTTTACAGACGAGTCTTTTGATCTTGTGTATTCTTGCATCGTCTTCCATGAAACCTCACGCAAAGCCTACCCGAAGATCCTTGAGGAATGTCACAGAGTACTATCGCCCGGAGGCTTGATGACCCATATGGAACTAACCCCAGTGTCCAATATGGATGCGTTCGATGCGTTCTACATCGATTGGGACGCCTATTATAACAATGAGCCTTTCTATCAGACGTATACCAGCATGGAGCCGAAAGACTATGTAACGGATGCTGGCTTTAAAAAGGATAATTTCTTTGAAGTGTCGATCCCCGACCTCGATCGTGCCCCTGAAGAAGAATTTACTGCCGCAGTAAAAAAACCGACAGTGGCCAAAAAGAAAACAGCCCGCGTTGGTGAAAGTGCTAAGTGGTATACTTACGGCGCCTGGAAATAGGTGTCGGCAACCATTTGTCACTAAATCCGGTTATCCACCTTCCGGTGGATAGATGTCTTATTTACTGCAAACTAACACTTGGCCGTATTGCTTGATTTACTCGCGCCGCATTCAAGTATTTATGCAGGACAAAAAGTAATGAAAGACGCGCGTATAATTATAATCGGCGCAGGAATGGGTGGACTTGCAGCCGCCCTGGCGATGCAGCGCGCAGGGTTCCAGGTATCCGTCCACGAGCAGGCGCCCGAGCTCGGCGAAGTTGGAGCTGGATTGACCATCAGTCCGAATGCCACCCACGCAATTGAATACCTGGGTATAGGAAAGGAAATCTCCGAACGAGCGGTGATTCCCGAAAGACAGGCAATGATTCACTATAGGACGGGAAAAATCCTTGTTGAGACGAAGAGAGGGAAAAAACCTAAAGAACAATACGGCGCCGATTATTATCAAATGCATCGAGCCGATCTGCACAGCGCGCTAACAGCTATGGTAACAAAGAATGACAACGCTGCCATCCACCTTAATCATTCATTCGCCTACTGTGCGGAAAGCGACGACGGTGTTATGGCCTGCTTTCAGAACGGCGACAGAGCAGCGGGCGATGTAATAATAGGATGCGACGGTGCCCGGTCAGCCGTGCGTTCGTGGATGTTCGGGCCTGAAGCGCCTAAATTCACTGGTAATATCGCCTGGCGCGGCCTCGTCCCTGCGGCAGGACTATCAAAGGATGCTACTACCCTGCACTCTGCGGTTGCGATTGCACCCAAAAAAGCCTTCACCCGCTATATCATTCGAGGGGGCACAATCATTAATTATGTGGCATTCTCGAGGAAGAGCGGTTGGGAACAGGAGGGTTGGTCTATTCGTTCCGAAGTCTCTGAGCTCTTAGAAGAATTTGACGGATGGCACCCACTGGTGTCTGAAATCATCGCGGGGACCCCACCAGATCAGTGCTTTAAATGGGCATTGTTCGACCGCGATCCTATCGATGAATGGACTAAAGGTTCCGTCAGTTTGTTGGGTGACGCCGCTCATCCTATGCTGCCGTTCCTAGGGATGGGGGCGGCGATGGCATTAGAAGATGGTGTTGTTTTGGCTCGCGCCTTTGAGGCATCGGGCACCATAGAGGAGGCATTAGAAAGATACGAGCGAGCGCGTAAGCAACGAACTAATTTTGTACTCCTCCAATCCCGAATGGCCAGGGACCGTATTCAGGGAGACCAACCTGAAGAATATGACGACGAAAAACATAAGAACGAGGAATCCTTGGGACTTTTCGACTACAACCCGGGAACCGTCCCGGTCTAGTGTCCCGAGGTTGATTGCCTCCCTGTTTATCTTAGCAATCGAAAGCTATTGCTCCAAAGATGCTTTACCAGACGTTAGTAACCCCAAGCATAGGCCCTCACAACCAAATCTCCTACCATGGAAGCTCAGCGCCATTCATTGCAATGCATTGGCCTGAAACATAATCGGCATCGCCGCTGCATAACCATGAAACGGCGGCAGCCACTTCCTCAGGTGCACCAAATCGACCCCAGGGAACAGTCGAACGGAACATTTCTATGACCTCTTCCCGGGACTTATTCGCCCATTTCCCGTATCCGTCTGCAATCTGGTCCCAGAAAGGAGTCATTATGTGACCAGGTGTGTAGCAATTAACCCTTATTTTGTGCTCAGCGAGTTCTTGAGCAAACGTTTGACTCATATTAATAATTGCCGCTTTCGTAGCACAATAGGCTGAAAAATAGGGCACACCCTTCCTTCCAGCACCGGACGAACCATTAATGATCACACCACCTTTCTGCTGCACAATCATTTGCCGTGCTGCCGCCTTGGATCCAAGAAAGATGCCGTGAACATTCACATCAAACATAGCCCGCCAATCATTAGATTTCATTTCGACGAGGGGTGCTACGCGCATAATAGCCGCGTTATTCACCATCACGTCTAATCTGCCAAACTGGCTAGCCGTTGAGCTGACAAGTTCCCCAACAGACGCCTCGGAACGGACGTCACATTCTACAAAAATGGCTTTTTTTCCGAGTTTCTGTACAACCGAATGTGCACCAGCAATATCGATGTCGGAAACAACCACGATAGCACCATCATTAATAAAACGCTCCGCTATAGCTGCTCCAATGCCGCTCGCAGCACCGGTAACAACAACGATTTTTCCTTCGTGAGTCATGTGTTATCCCTTCTATGCAACTAAATAAGATGAGAAGGTTGAATGATAGGAGGGAAACTGTTGACCTCCAATAGTCATGGTAAGTGCAAGGATTCCTAGAATCTATTACCCAGCGTTGATATGCTGTTCGTTAGAGTGGCCTAATCTAATCTATGTATGGAAGGGAGCTTCCCGATGCCTGATACATACCAACCCCAGAAACCATCGCCTGCCGGACAGGCAATACATGATTTCTTAGTGCTCGGTTCGCACGATGAACATGCACGTCAAAGCTACGTGTCAGACCTGCGTATGCATATTCTTGCCAAAATTGGTGCAGGCTTGCGAAGTGTTTATGAACATCGGGTCAAACCCACTTTTGCGGGCGAAAAAGAGCGAAACCCTGAGAACGAGCATGAAGTCCGAAAGGCAATCATGAAGGACCCATATTGTCAGACGTGGTCCAGCATGATGAGAAGCTGTCAGGAGATGATATGGGATTCTATCACACCTTCCATTGAACGTGCGCAGCCCAATCTGAACAACCGAATTAACAGCATAGATCCCGCCAGCAAGCTTGGTTCTCTGCAACTAAATCCGGAAGTAGTAATCCCAGCATATATCAAAGCAGCAGATATTCATTTAATGCCAGGCAATTACCACACAGAGCGAACTGAGGGGGATGCAAGCCAAGGCGCCTTATACGACCGTGGTGTGTATGTTTATGCGGGAGGAAATGCAGGACCTTATGGTGACAACCTAGGACGATCGGTAGGCGAGTTTTTAAAACGGAGCTATCCAGATTTCAAACCAGAAAGAATCTTGGAAATTGGATGCACTGTAGGGCACAATATTGGCCCATTCACCGACCTGTACCCAAACGCGGAAATTCACGCGATTGACGTGTCTGCGCCAGCAGTAAGATACGGGCACGCTCGCGCAGAGGCCCTTGGCAACCCTATTCATTTTCATCAAATGAATGGTGAACAAATGGACTTCGCCGATGAATCCTTTGATTTGGTGCTGACGTTCGTTCTGTTCCATGAAACCTCGCGGACTGCTTTACGAAATATCATGAAGGAGTGCCACCGCGTTCTAAAACACGGCGGGCTGGGCTTACATCAGGAATTACCACGGTCGTTCGAGATGGATCCTTTCGATGCCTTTTACATGGACTGGGATGCTTATTATAACAACGAGCCCTTTTATCAGGCATCCACCAGCACCGATATGAAGGATGTGATCGTTTCTGGAGGATTTGATCCGAAGAATTACGTAAGCTTTACGATGCCGGATTTCTACAAGGCAACCACGGAAGAGTTCAACGAGGCAGTCCAATCGGTGGCTGACAGAAGCGATACAGCAGCCCGCCTAGGAGAAACCATTCAGTGGTCAACATGGGGCGCTTGGAAATAAGTAATTTCCTGCGCGTCAAACTGGCAACTTGAGACTATCGCCTCTAGAATTGCAAGAGATTAGGATTGTGGTTTGTCGCCATTCACAATCCAGATAGGAGGAGTGTCCAATGCCCGTTCTTCGCAATGCAAATGCTTCTACAGTCGGACAGGCCCCTCATGAGTTCCTGCAGACTGGAGGCCACGATGACTTATCCCGACAAACGTACGTTTCAGCGCTAAGAATGCATATCCTTAATCAGATTGGTGGTGGTATGCGTGATGTTTATGAACGACGTGTGAAACCCGATTTCAAGAAAGAACAAGGCAGAGAACCTCAGAACCAGCACGAGGTCCGGCGCGCTATGCTGAAGGATCACTATGGTCGAACATGGTCATCAATGATGAGAGCATGCCAAGAAATGGTCTGGGACTCGGTAATACCGGTGATTGAGAGAGCGCAGCCAGACTTAAACGATCGAATTCATGGCATAAACGCGCGACACGGTAGTGTTGAGCTTAACCCCGACGTCAACTTACCTCGTTATCTGACGGCAACTGACATCCACATTATGCCTGGCAACTATTATACCGAGCGAACTTTAAACGATGCTACCCAGGCAGCCTTATATGATCGCGGCGTCTACGTATATCAAAATGGTTTTGCTGGGCCATACTGTGATGGTATCGGACGGTCGATGGCTGAATTTATCAAACAGCGATTTCCCGACTTACAACCCAGACGAATCCTCGATGTAGGCTGCACCGTTGGACATAACACGGTACCCTTCACAGAAGTCTTTCCCGATGCTGAAGTGCATGCGGTGGACGTTGCAGCACCAAACATTCGCTATGCTCATGCCCGTTGTGAGTCATTAGAGAAACCCATACACTTTCACCAAATGAATGCAGAGAATATGACCTTTGAAGACAATAGTTTTGATCTCGTCCTCTCGGTCATTATGTTTCATGAAACATCGCGAGTGGGGTTGCGGAATATTTTGAGGGAATGTCATCGCGTCTTAAGGCCGGGCGGAATGACAATCCACTGCGAACTTCCAAGAACTACAGATATGGATATTTTTGATGCTTTCTATATAGATTGGGATGCGTATTATAATAACGAACCCTATTATGCGGCCTACACCAAGACGGATATGAAGGAGGTCATGGAAAAGGCTGGCTTTAACGGCGAGACATATGTCCAGGATATGATACCAGACTTTTATATGTCATCTACAGAAGAGTTTTTGGCTGCTGCGGTTGGAAACAAAAAGAAAGATGATGCGCATGGCCGGTGGGGTGAGACAGTTAAGTGGACAACATATTCCGCCTGGAAATAAAAACAAAATAGCATTTGCGCAATAAATCCGCACATCTACGGCGCGGGACAACAATAAACGTGGGGAGAAACGCATGACTGACGAGATCAAGATCACACCTGTCGCGCGCGGCAAACGCCCGCACTTCTTTGATGATCCTGCTATAGATCAGCTAATGGCTATCGTAATGGCCATGTCTGCAGAGTTATCTGTGGTCTATGATCGCGTGGACACAATAGAACGTCTGCTTGATGCGAAAGGCACTCTTGACAGAAGCGATATCGAGGCGTTCCGACCAGATGAAGCGATTGAGTCCGAAAGAACGGATAGGCGCAATGAATACATCGGCCGGTTGTTCCGTATCATCCGGGAAGAACGGGAAAGCATCGTCCCCCATGACAAGATGAATGAGTACCGCAAGATAATGGAAGAAATTTCGAAGACGTGAAAGCAGTTGGTATGAATGAAAAAACCCAATCACAAATAAAATTGCCGAGAAAAGCAAAGGGTAAGCGGTCTATTTTCTTTGATGACCCAGCCATGGATCAGATGATGACCTTCATCCTTGAACTTTCGGCTGAAGTGTCAGTCCTTTATGACAGAGTGGACACAGTAGAGCGCTTACTGGATACCAAAGGAACTATTAATCGTGATGATATTGAATCTTACGATCCGGGAGAGACAGTAGAATCAGAACGCATGGAGCGCCGCGATTCCTACTTAAAACGCGTTTTTCGCATGCATGCGGGAGACGATACAGAAGCAGTGGGTCAAGACAAATAAGCACATTGCAGAGCAAATCACCTGATGAGCAATCCCCTAGAACCCCTCATACACCATGTGACCAATACTGCCTATGGCAACCTTCCAGTGGACGCCATCCGCGCGGCAAAGATTTTCCTATTGGATACTTTTTCATGCGGATTAGCTGGGTCCGGCGAACCGTCGGCCGATGCAACCTTGGCTGCTGCACATATGTGGGGTACGGGATCACAATCTCGGGTCTGGGGACGGTCTGACACACTCCCACCTCCGAGTGCGGCCGCTGTTAACGCATACCAGATTCATTGTCTGGAGTACGATTGCGTCCACGAAGGTGGTGTCTTGCACCCCATGTCATCCTTGATGGCAGCGCTCATGGCTGAGGTAGATCGGCAGCATTTTTTGGGGATACCAGTATCAGGCCAACAATTGATTGCTGCTGTGGCCATGGGCATCGATGTATCCTGTTCAATTGCCCTGGCCTCCACCGGACCTATGCGTTTTTTCCGTCCAGCATCAATCGGTGGATTTGGGGCAACAGCTGCTTGCGCAAAACTTCGAAACTTTAGCTTTGAGCAAACACTAAATGCCGTCGGCCTTCAATATGGACAGACCAGCGGCAACATGCAGGCCCATGTGGAAGGCACCAAGCTTCTTGGGCTGCAGGTAGGTTTTGCAGCACGCGGTGGAATTACATCTTGCGATCTAGCGGAAAAGGGAATTGAGGGTCCGAAGGACGTACTTACAGGTATGTACGGATACCTTGTTTTATGTGAAAGAGAGTACGATATAGAGCCTGTTTGGGCAGAAATAGGAAAAGTATACCGTTTAACCCAAGTTGGTCACAAACCGTTTCCAGCCGGCCGGTTAACACACTATGTGATTGACGCCATACAGATTCTTCAAGGCGATCATGGATTTACAGCAAACGACATAGAGAAGGTTACGGCTTGGATACCGCCCTTAGCTTATCGCCTCGTTGGCCGCCCGGACATTCCTACTCCTAGTCCAAGTTATGCTAGACTTTGTTTGCCGTTTGTGGCTGCGACAACGATTTGTACTGGCAATGTCATCCCATCGGATTTTGAAGATGATGCTTTAATTCGGAAAGAGACTCATAATATAGCAGCTAAGATTGAGGTGATTGAAGATGACAATCCAGACCCGAACGCGTTTGGCCCACAAACTGTGGAGCTGCGCCTCAAGGGTGGTGCCGTATTTAGGATCACAATTGATAAAGCCATCGGTGACCCGGACAAACCTCTATCTCGTGATCGTCAAATAGAGAAATTCTGGCGATGTTGGGAGGCATCAGCTAACAAAATGCCAAGCAAGAATGGCGAAGCTCTGGTCAAAATCATTGATAATCTTGAAGATGTTCCGGACACATCGGAACTAACTCAGCTTATGAGTCCGTAGGCCGCATGCAATAGGCACCATAGATGCGGGAAAATATCATTGGCTTTGATGTTCCAGCCGCCCTTCAGGGGGTGACGCAAAGGGTTATATCTGAACCCTATTCGTTTGAAACCTGCCCTACGTTTACTATCGATAGCATCTTCCCCCAAGAGCTTTACGAACTGATTAACAATTATTGGCCATCGCGCGATCTATTCGAACCCATATCCTACGGCGGCACCGTGGCCAAGGGAGCCTACGAGGGTCGTCACAACCTTCTTTTGAAAGACGAAGTTGTACAGTCTTTACCAGACAGTATTCGCGTGTTTTGGACCAACATTTCAGATTGGCTCAACAGCACTGAATTTATTCAATCTATGGTGGACAAATGTTACCCTGTCCTGTCAGAACGATTTGGGGATAGTTTGCCAGGGAAGCGTTTCTTCGCCCGCTCATTACTCACATTTGACGACGGACCAATGGCTTTGGGACCCCACACAGATGCACAAAGTAGGGCGGTTGCATTATTGTTTTACTGCCCGCCCGATGAAAGAGCTATAAAACAAGGAACTTCTCTGTACGTGCCAAAAGACAAAGCTTTTTGTTGCCCTGGTGGTCCCCATCACGACCGAAGCCAGTTTGATTTGCTTAGAACAGTAAAATTTTTGCCCAATCGGGTATTTTCATTTGTAAAAACTGATCGATCTTTTCATGGAATAGAACCCATTGAATGCGAGCCCGGCATTCGGCGAATGATTGTGTGGAAAATGATAGCAATGGGTTGATTTGATCAAACTATTTCTAACGCATGAAATTTTTTCTTTAACAGTCTAGAATAGGCCAACTGGAATTTATTGGGAGTACGTCATGTCTAATAACTCGCAGCAGCACCGCATGCTTCCCTTTCCAATCCACGACGAGTCATCTCGACAAGACTTTGTCAGAGATTTCCGTTATCACCTTTCCACTTCGGTCTACCCAGGAAATCGTTTGGCCTATGAAGAGAGGGTTTCACCGGCGTTCGAGAAAACTAACGGCCGCCCCCCCGATGACCGCCATGAGGTTCGTAAGATCATGACTCGCGACCCTTATTACCAGATGTGGAGCGCTATGCAGCGCAATAGTCAGGAACTTATGTGGAATGCAGTAATTGATACCGTAGAACGTGAACTTCCCAACCTCATTGAGAAGTCGAAGGCGAGCTCCCAATCGAACTCGGGATCACTTGCCCTTAACCCGGAGTTGGCAACACCAAATTATCTAACGTCATATGATATTCACCTGCACCCTGGAAGCTACCATCTCGAAATGATGGAAGACGATGTTGCAGCAGGTGCAATTTACGATAGTAGCTTACCAATATACGCAATGGGGTCACTTGGCCCACTTAACGACGATCTCGGATGGACAACCTTAGACCACTACGTCGCTCGATACCCCACGAGAGGGCCCGCAGAAATTCTAGACATGGGGTGTACTATTGGCCATTCTACCTTGCCATGGGCGCAGCACTTCCCAGAAGCGGACGTTCACGCGATTGACGTAGGTGCCGCCTGCCTGCGCTATGCCCACGCTCGCGCTCACACCCTCGATGTTAATGTCCACTTCAGTCAACAAAACGCGGAATTTACGGATTTTGAATCTAACAGCTTCGACGTAATTACCTCCCACTTTTTTATGCACGAAACTTCGAGATCTGCTCTACCTAGAATTTTTGCCGAGTGCCATAGGCTTCTGAAACCTGGCGGTGTTATGTTGCATTTGGACTTAGAGCAGGATCACGACCTTGACGCACTTACATCCTTCCTCATGGAGTGGGAGGTATATAACAACAATGAGAGCTTTATGGGCCAATTGCGCAGTTTAGACTTGCCAGCTATTGCAGTAACAGCAGGCTTTCGGAAAGACAAAGTAGAAAGGGCCGTCCAAGCCAGTAGAATGAGTAAAGCAGCAGCGGCGCAAACAGAGGATGGCTATGTTGATTTTTTCTCATGGCCAATTTTTGTTGCTGAGAAGTAACATTAGGAAACTAAGAAAAATATTATCAAATCTGTGATTTGGAGGTTCAAATGATACCACAGACCCAACACGAAATGTTTGCCACACCCGACCACGACGAAGCCTCCCGCCAAGAATTTGTATCAGATTTCCGTGTCCATCTCGCAAGTCGAGTGTTTCCCGGAAACTTTCCAACCTACTACAACCGGGTTCTTCCAGAGTTCGCCAAAGCCCATGGCCATGAGCCTAAGACCCGCCACGAGGTTAGAAAGGTGATGACGAAGGATCCGTACTACCAGTTGTGGAGTGCAATGCAGCGTTCAAGTCAGGAGATGATTTGGGATTCGGTGATAGACTCCGTCGAACGTCACTTACCGGATCTTATCCAAAAGGCAAAACAGGGAAAAGGTGAAGGTTCTTTGACATTAGACCCCGGCCTAATAGCACCCAAATATCTAACAGGTGCCGATATACATCTCCAGCCAGGCGCATATCACAGTACTTTTGTTGATGACGACGTTGCCGAAGGTGCCATATATGATCGCGGGACCTACATCTATGCTATGGGGGGCATGGGTCCTGAAAACGACGGTCTTGGCCGTATCACTTATAACTTCTTTAAGAACCAATATCCTGAACGAAAACCCGAACGCGTTCTGGATATGGGATGCACAATCGGTGGAGCAGTCTCCTATTGGGCACTTCAGGAACCGAATATTGAATTTCACGCTGTCGATATCGGAGCACCGGTCCTTCGCTATGGAAACGCCCGGGCTAAGGCCCTAGGTGCTGCAGTCCATTTTTCCCAGCAAAACGCAGAAAGGACGAATTTTGCAGAAAACAGCTTTGATATTGTGACATCACATATTCTTCTTCATGAGACATCTAAGACCGCACTACAAAATATCTTTAATGAATCTTATCGTGTTCTAAAACCCGGCGGAATGATGATCCATTTGGATCTACCTCAAGCTCATGGAGTCCCTCCATTAGAGGCATTTTTGTTTGAATGGGAAATTTACAACAATAATGAGCACTTCTATGGACAATTACGGGATATAGATCTAGACGATGTTGCCCAACAAGCTGGCTTTAAGAAAGAAGACATTGGGATAAAATTTGCTGGTAGCACTTGGATGGAGGACCAGACCCCATATGCGGAGGATAGCTTTGAATTTCCGATAACTATTGCAGTTAAGTAAGACCAATAGGTGAATGGCGGCGAAAAGACGCATTAATTTTGTAATATACGAATGGGAGAAAGGGACGCGTTATGACCAAAGACGAGGCATCAACGAAAAAGATCAAACTACCACGGACAGCTAAAGGCAAGAAACCCCAGTATTTTTCGGACCCTACAATTGACAAGCTCCTATCAATGGTACTTACCTTAATGGGTGAGTTATCCGTTACACGTGACAGATTGGATACCGTTGAGCGTTTAATCGAAAAAAACAAACTCTTCAAGCAGGACGAAATAGAAAACTACGATATCCCGGAAGATGTTAACCTGATGCGCTCCGAACGTCGCTCAGCTTACATCGCACGCGTTCTCAAGTGCGTGCAGGACGAACTAGAGACACTACAACAAAAAGGTGATGGCAAGAACGTGGACCTTGCCGACTAACGCAGTAGGCATATCACACTAACCCTAATGGCAAAGATATGGTTTTCCGAACGTAAGTTAGCCTATACCTACCGACAGTACGTTGATACTGCATTACTATTTAAGACAAGGTCTCACCCGATTTGGTTATACATACAATGCCTCAGCTATTTGACTCACATTTGCCAGGACGACGCACATCACGTTATGTGGCCCGGCATACGGTAGTCCGTACCTTTTGAAAGCGACCTCCTATGAACAATGTGCCGGAAACACGAGCGGACTATGAGCATTTCTTAGAAATTCCAACCCGTTGGCGCGATAATGATGTGTATCAGCACGTAAACAATGTCGTTTATTACTCCTTCTTTGACACAGTTATTAACGACTACCTTATGAAAGAAGGTGCACTCGACTATGAAAATGGGGTGACGATAGGTCTAGCGGTAGAGAGCCATTGCGAATTTCATAAACCGATCAAATTTCCGCAAAATGTGCATGCTGGCCTCCGAATTAGTAGTCTCGGTACATCGTCTGTCCGTTATGAAGTCGGGATTTTCGTAGAAAATGAAGCCCATTGCGTCGCTCACGGTCATTTTGTCCACGTTTTCGTCAAACGACCCGAAAACAAGCCAACACCCATTCCATCCGAGCTTCGCACCTGTATGGAACGATTGTTAAGGAATGCAAAAAATGAATAGCTACCGCAAAAAACTCCGGGAGCTTTTGGCCTCGGATAAGCTAGTAGTCACCCCAGGGGCTGGAACCCCGTTAGACGTGCGTCTAGCTCAACAGGCGGGTTTTGATGTTGTCTATGCCAGTGGTTATGGTTCTGCGTGTGTGCGTTATGGTGTGCCAGACGTCGGGCTTATTGGTTACGGAGAATTAGAAGACAGCGTGCGAGCCATGCGAATGGTTTCCGACATACCGTTGATTGTCGATTGCGACACGGGTTACGGCGATATTGCGAATGTCAAACGAACCGTTATGGGTATGGAAGCCCTCGGGGTTGCAGCTGTGCAAATAGAAGACCAGGTCTGGCCAAAGAAATGCGGACACATGGATGGAAAGTTTGTGGAACCAGAAGACGTAGCAGTGCGCAAGATAAAAGCAGCTGTTGCGTCTCGAATAGACAATGACTTAGTGATTATTGCCCGCACAGATGCAAGGGGTCCTCTTGGTATGCAGGAAGCCCTAAAAAGAGGACAATTGTTCCGTGATGTAGGGGCGGATTTAATCTTTGTCGACGGCCCTAAATCCCTGGAAGAATTGCATCAGATTTGTGATGCAAATATAGGGCCTCAGATGGCTAACATGTCTGAAACCGGTTTGACGCCAATTTTGTCGGCCCAGGAATTACAAGAAATTGGCTTCAGCCTCGCCATCTGGCCTTCGACGTCGTCAAGGATCGTTGTGCGTCAAGTTTCCGAATTCTTCGCCCACCTTAAAGCTACTGGCGACTCACGGCCTTGGTTGGACCGCATGGCATCTTTAGCTGAGACAAATACCAAACTCGGTTTAGGCGAGGTCGAGGCTTTTGAAGACCTACTAACGGAGGACTCTTAATATGTCCGTTACGGAGCCGAAACGAAAAGGAACAACGGAAGCGGAACTACTCGACCGTGCACGTAATCTGGCCCCTCGCTTGGCGGAACGACGGTCTAAAGCCCACAAGTCGCGTCGCGTACCGGACGAAACAATATCGGACATTGTCAGCGCCGGCCTTCTTAAGGCATGTCAGCCAGCACGTGGTGGTGGTTTTGAATTGCCTTTTGGAGCGCAGACGTCAGCAGGCACCGAACTTGCCAGATTCTGTGGTTCGTCCGCTTGGATTGTGTCAGTCTGTGGCACTCA
>Ga0315336_1003383_pt1 | contig 21353 bp, 15 predicted proteins | sample ASW5metaG_FD_204512 | JGI IMG/M metagenome (GOLD analysis project Ga0315336, IMG submission 204512) | Ammonia-oxidizing marine archaeal communities from Monterey Bay, California, United States - ASW #5 | ecosystem: Environmental > Aquatic > Marine > Intertidal zone | place: USA: California... | reverse complement strand
CGATACTCCATCCCATGCGATGCCGCATCCACACAATAATACGTCGGCGGGTCATACTTCACAATCGCCATCTCCTCCGTCGCTTCTTTCCCAAACATCACCCGAGTCTCGCGCCAATGAAGCCCTTCACCACTCTTGATATCACTCAATATATCAATCTTCTCAATCCCCGGAATCCGTTCCTCTGCCTTCGAAATATCCGACATCACATCGAACACCCGCGCAATCGGTGCAGAAATCACTTCGCTGATCGTAATTTTCATATCCAATCCTTACTGGCAACGCCCTATTTACGAGGAATCAATCCGCCGCGGAAAGAAGTCCGCTCACACGCAACGCAATAGCATTTCCCGCAATCTTATGGCCCGAATCAAGCCAGTGAATCTTCGGCGGGATTTCATAATCGGTTACCGCCAACTGCTCCCGAACATCCACGTAATCAATGCTCAGATCGTCGAACAACGTCACCGCTGCCTCGTAGTATTTCGAAGGCTTCTCGATATCGGCCATTTGCGGCACCAACAGCACCACCAACGCGGCATCCAACGCCACGCACTCCGATTGAATTTCCTTCAATGCCGCCAAAGTCGGCCCCACGTTAATCCCGGCCTGCGCGCCCGGCTCTTCGCCACGGCGAATCGAAGCACGCACCGCACTCGATAGAAGCCGCGATGATTTGAGTAACGAAACGAATCCGGCCGCTCCATAAGCGCGCACATACGCATCTTCTCGGCTCAAGACATCCGCAGAACCATCCGCATGCAACGCGTATCGGTTAACCCATTTGTTATTCGCGAAATGATAATGAACCCCCGGAGGATACAGATTGTCTTTGAAATCATTCTGATAAAACTGAACGACCACTACGTCCGGCTTCAATGTCGCACCCAATTCTCGCAATGCGATTAAGTCATCTTTTTGACCGGAACCCGGGATCCCCGTATTCCATACCACACCCTCATCGCCCAAAGACTCTTCAAGAATTGACGCGAACGAATTCGATTCCTTGGTCGCCGCTACCCCATACGAAAAAGAATCCCCCAACAACAAGACCCGTTTCGTCTTCCCTTCCAACGAAGTCCCGTCAAATTCATCCGTATCCCGGTACCCAAGTGTATTGTTGCTCCACCCCCGATAATGGCTGTTGGCCGTATATCGTCCCCCAAATTCTTCCGACACCGTCCAGGTCGGATCAATCTCGGGAATTCGCCACGTGAATGGTGCCAACGGTTGCACGCCCAGCACCCGCAACAATACCTCGACTGCGACAAGCGAAAATCCGAGAGAAAAAAAAGCGAGCAGGACATTCCCGAGTGGGATTCTCTTGCGTAGAAGAATAAGCGCCGCACCGACCGCGACCATACCAAATCCGACCAGCCAGGCAACGAGTCGCGCAGGACCAGAAACAATCGGGTCATCTCCAGCCAAGACAAGATTGAAAACCGGCGGTATCAATAACGCCCCGACACCGACCAACAAGGCCCCAATGACGAATAAACTTTTCCCCTGAATCGGTTCCGGATCTTCAGTCATTTCTTCATCGGACATAACGAGATAATTTCCCAAGCGGTGATTTTCGCAATTCTAGCCCAAGCACCGATCGAGGTCAAGGAACGGAATCCGAACGGGAGAATCCCCACTCAAAACCACCGTGGCATGCCGACGGTCCAATTTGGTAAGCATGCTACTATGCGTGAGACGCCAAACCAGGAAGGAAAATACCCATGGTAAAAAATATTCTACACGTAGAAGGACTCGCCATCAGCCTCACCAGCTTCTACATCCTCTTCTTCTACATGGGCGTCACGTGGTGGCTCATGCCCGTCTTTCTTCTCGGACCCGACATCAGCATGCTCGGCTATCTACACAACAAACGCACCGGCGCCAACCTCTACAACCTCGGCCACACATTCGCCGTCGCCATCCCGCTCACACTCCTCGGTGTACTCGCTGCCAGCGACCCCCTATTCATCACCGGCCTCATCCTCACCGGCCACATCGGCATGGACCGCTTCTTCGGCTTCGGATTGAAATACCCGACTCACTTCAAAGAAACCCACATGGGAAGAGTGTAAAACAAAGGCTCCACCGACAAACTGGTGTTAGCCCAGGCTCGCCAGAAACTCCACCCAAGGTGTCATTGCGAGGAGACGGTAACGTCGACGTGGCAATCTTCTAATACCGACGAACTTGCCGCACGAGGAACCCTTCAATTCTAAATTATTGGAATTAGAAGATTGCCACGCTTCGCTCGCAATGACATCACTGTCGAATCCGACCTTTCGAAAAAACGTGCCATCGCGAAAAAAATTGTAGAGAATCCTCGTTTACAAATTGCACAGGACCTCCGGACCCAGGCGCCGAGCCAGACTCAGAATTAGTCTCCCTCACTGAATCCTTAACCACGAAGGGCTATGCCAATCCAGAACCCGTCCGTGACGGGCCTTTCCGCAGCTTCCAAACCTGTTCAGCCGGCCACTTCTTCGCCCACTCAGCCGACAACCCGTACTTATCCTCTGCATCCGCGGGCGCCTGCAGCTCCAGATACTCCAACAGTTCAAACCCGATGTCTTTAAACAACCGCATCCACTCGGATACCGGTAAATTAAATTCGATCCCCCCAGGATCCTCAATCGCTTCTCGCCAATCAATTTTGCGCATCGAAAAATAGTCTCGATGTAACAAGCCATCCTGCGGCGTCCCATCCACCGGCCAACTCATCACCGCCAAAGGCGTGTTACCCAGGAAAAATAACTCGGCCCCCGGCTTCAAAATCCGATACGCTTCGGGTAACCACACATAGGGGTCACACCAAATCGCTGCGCCGTACTCGCTGATGGCGAAATCAAAATGCTCATCTGGATACGGCACTTCCTCCGCGTTCCCATGATGCAGCGTAAACTCCACCCCATGTTCATCCGCCAACCGACGCGCCGTTGCCAACTGCTTCTCGGAATTATCAATCCCCACGATCGTCGCACCGTTCCGCGCCAGCCACGCCGACACATACCCCGTGCCACAGCCCAGCTCAATCGATAGTTTTCCCGTCATATCCGCCGGCACCATTCGAACCTCAGTTTCCGGCACCCCCCAACACCCCCACGAGATGTCCTTCGTAGCCCAATTGCGCTCACCCGCCGCAACCCACTGGTCCGCCATCGCATCCCAATTGCGACGATTCTCTTCCACATGTTCAGGTAACTCAGAATTAGTCATCATTAAATCCTCCGAAGAGATACAACTTATGCGCATTGGTTTGGCAAACACGGCAACAAAAAAACCGTTTGGAGTCTATCAACTCCAAACGGTTTGCACAATCGACTAAAAAATTCGCTTTACTGAAAACGTTAGCCCGCCATCCGCTCCGGAAGAACGACCACTTTCCAAAAAGATTCTAACAGGGAGATGAGTTCAGCATAATTGTCACCCACATTAGACTTGAGAATATATCCGGCTACATTGTAGCTGTACGCCTCGAATTTATCGCTTCCGTTATCCGATGTTGTCAACACAAACACAATCGTATGCTTAAGCTCCGGATCATTCCGTAACTCTTTGAGAAACTCAAGGCCATTCATCCGGGGCATCTTTAAATCCAACAAGACGATGCACGCATCCGAAATGCCATCATAATCGCCTTCACCCCGCAGCGCCTGTAACCCTTCGAGCCCATCGCCCGCAACCGTGACCCGGTTTTGAACGCCCATCTTCTTCAGGCTACGCAATACGCCTTCAACGTCGACTTCATCATCATCGATTAATAAAATTTCTACGTTCGATTGATCCATTTAACATTCCTTCAACACACCCGGTAAACCAAACCCAAACCTGGCCTAACACGTTCGAACATAACCGAACAAAGAGGCAACTAAAAAGGATCTCAAGAAACAACCCCGAACATCCCCACGATATGCCGGTGTGCGATAATACTATTTATTATACAAGAACCGCCCTGATTGTCAAACTCCAAGCCATATCCCCCCGGGCCCCCGGGAAGTACCATCCCCAAGTCATTCAACGCGATACAGTTACAAGTGTGGGCCAAGTTGCACCTGAACCATCGAACTCTCCCGTTCTGAAATCGACGGGGACATAAGGCCAAGCCACCACTTTCTTCTTGACGAATTGTGCAAATAGTCTCAGGTTGTTACAATGAAAGACGTCTCCAAATCAACGGCTATCGGACGAAGTAATCCCCTGCTGGACAACGGACGAGACCGAAATTTCCGAGTGGCCTAAAATCCAAACCAATCAACCAGAAAGCGAACAACATGGAACGAAAATCCATTTTTATTACGGGAGCTGCCAGCGGAATTGGCCGCGCCACAGCCGAACTTTTCCACGAAAAAAACTGGTTCGTAGGGTGCTATGACGTCGACACCGGTGCCCTCGAGGAACTTGGGCAACAGCTGGGCGAACGCTGCATCACCGGAATTCTGGACGTACGAGACAAGACTGCGTTCGATGCGGCGATGGCTGCGTTTTCAAAACAAACCGATGGGCGCCTGGACCTCATGTTCAACAACGCCGGAATCACTGCAGGTGGCTATTTTGACGACGTTCCTTTCGAAAAGATTATCGACATCGTCAACATCAATTTAATCGGCGTCCTGAACGGCACCCACGCCGCCCTACCCCTGCTCAAAAATACCGAGAATTCACTCTTGTTTTCGACGGCATCGTCGGCCGCCATCCACAGCAGCCCGGGAATGGGCGTCTATGGTGCCACCAAACACGCGGTTAAAGGGTTTACCCAAACCATGAGTATCGAGATGGCCCGGTACGGTTCCCGAGCCTCCGACGTACTCCCCGGAATCATCGATACACCATTGTGGAAAAGTAGTCGATACGTCGATGGCAAATCAGATTCGAACTACGAAGCAATACCGAAAATGAACGTGGACCGAACCGACGCCACCCGAACGATAGCACCGTCCGAAGTAGCCGAAGCGGTCTGGACCGCCTACCACGGAGACAAAGTGCACTATTATGTCCCTGCAGATTTGGAGAACAATACCAAGCGAACAGAAACGCCCGAGGAAATCCGCGACGCCGCGATCCCCCAACACGGCGGTCGGTAACACATTGAGTTCTGTTGAAACGTTAGCGAGCAGGTTTTCGACGATAAAAATATACACCGGCCAACCCAATTATGAGCATGAGCAGGACAATCCCGATCGGTGAAGTAATCGGTAATGGAGGAGGGCTAAACACCTGAATCCGGTTGTTCCACGCGTCCACGACATACACGTTGCCCGTCGGCGGAGCAGAAACTACTCCACTTAGTCAGGAAGGTCTCGGTTCGCGCTTGAGCGACACCGGACGCCGATATCAACGCGAGGCCAACGAGTAAGATGGAATATTGGCGAAACGACCTCAATGAAAAATTCTCCCGATGGTTGAGAAAAGAATTTCCAAATGAAACCCTTTTCATTCCGTCCGGTCGACAGTATCAAATTGATCTCAAACCTGCATGAATAATTTTTCTTACGCTGGTTGCAGCCTGTTAGGTTCGTAGTTCGAACCCTTCTTTGAGCTTGGGTTCGACCTTCGCCACCGACAAAAGAGATTCCACACAATCGCGCACCGAATCGTCGATGGGGCGAAATTCCATGTCGAGCGCCTCCCGGATACGGTCATTGCGCAATTCACAGCCCGCCCAGATAGCCCTGAAATAGTCTTCTTTGGCTCGAACTTTTTCGGGTAACGGGTCAATAAGCGTCGCTCCCGCAAATCCCAATTCGGGGAGAAGGCGATCAATGCTGGCACAGACTTCTTCCACCTTCGGCGTGTCTGTTGACCAGGCAATAAAACGCTGCCCGTTTTCAACATTGATGTCTTCGAGTAAACGGATGTGTGCCTCCGCGGTGTCACGCACGTCAACCGTGTACCAAGGTCGATAGGCGCCCATAACGTTCTGCGAATATTCACCTAGCAACATGGTCTCTATGTGGTGTTGCCAAGGACCAAAGTCCTTTTGATGGGCGGAAAGGATGGGGCCGACGTTGTCGCCGGGACAACAGGTGATCGCATCCCATCGACCGCTAGCCTCGGCCGCGTCAGAAAATGTCCGTTGCGCCAGAACCTTGCCCATGGAATACCCTTGGCCACGGTCCGCTCTACGGTTGGGATTTTGTTCGTCGGGATACCGATCTTCGTACAGGACCGGACGCCGTACATACTCCTGCATATCCGTCTCAGAGATGACGCCGGCGATACTGGACGTCACCACAACACGGTTCACCGTTTCCGATTCGTTGACGCTGTTGATGATATGATCGCATACCTTCTGGACGTAATCCTGATCTTCGTAAGTGGATACGTGCGAAAGGTGCGCAACACCCTGACAGCCCTTGAAAATCTCATCGAAACAGCCCTCGTCATCGAGGTTTGCCGAATGAAGCGTCAAGCGGCCGGACGCGTAGCCTGCCATGGCTTTAAGGAAGCCCACTTTTCTTTCATCCTTTGCATCCCGAACGCACGCGCGTACGCGATACCCTTTTTCCAGTAGCAGCCGTACAACCCAACCGCCGATAAATCCCGCGCTGCCTGTCACAGCAATTGTTCCGTTTTTTGAAATGGGGGGCATTCATTTTCTCCTTGGTAAATTTACTCAATGTCGATCGAGTGTGAATTTAATTTCAGTCAAGATTTTTCTTACTAGTATTAACGTGCCTTCATGCTAAGAATAGAGTTACCTGAATCTTCTGTTGGCTGTATCAGACTGAACAGATTTCCGTCCGGGTCTCTTCCATACACCTCAGTCGAAGCATCGGTCTCCACCGGCTCCGACAGAAACTGTACTCCCGATTCAACAAGTCGTTTGTAGTCGCTTTGAATATCGGAAGTCTCGAAAGCAAACTTATTGTAGCCTATCTTTTCGAAAGGAATGGGCGGCCCTGCTTCTGGTGTGACCGGGTTGACGAACTGCCAGAGTTCAAGAATCATGTTGCGCATATTGAACCAGGCTGCACGAATGAATGTTCCGTCGTAATCGGCAACCTCATCAAACGTTGGACCGGTGACTTTATCACTTCTGCGGGTGGGTTCGAATCCGATTACGTTTTCGTAAAACTCTACCAGTCGGTCGATGTCGTGTGTAACAACTGCAATATGGGAAAGCCAGATCGGACCTTCGAAATGAGGCTCGTTCAAATGCTCCGTTTCAAACATGATGCCGTCCGCGTCGCGCTCATAGGCGTAGTAGACTCCGTACCCACCCAAGTCCACCGGCTCAGTTCCTCTACTGACTGGGATCGCACCTCGCTCCTTGAATCGGCCATAAAGGTTTTGCGTGGTGGGAGACTGAAAACAAAAATGCGTCATGCCCGGCCCTTGAACGGGTATTTCCTCAGCCTGGCCAGAAACCGATGATTCATATTGGGAAAGTTCGAGGTATCCGTTCGGTCCCGCCAGAACTGCTCGATCAATAGGCGTGTTCTCAAAACCACTTGCTTTCTCCGCTTCTGAATTACTGAGTCTTTTGGAGTGGTCGACTTCAAGTGACGCTGCTTCTGTGTAGAGCGTAATCGATGCATTTAGATCACTGACTGAAACTCCGATGTGATTAAAGCCGATCACGGAAGAAGGGTTTGACTGTTCTTTTTGCTCCGGCTGGTCAGTCATTGGAATCTCCTTCATCTCTGTTAACATCCACCGACTCAGGTCCGTCGGTGGACAGCTTTCTTTCCTGCAGTAATCTTGTAATCTCCTGATGCCGTTCTCGAGGCAGGCTGTACTTGTTGTACACGAACAGCGAAACAACGGCAGCGAGTGCCATAATCGGTCCAGCCATAATTCCGAGACGGGTCACTACGCCACTATCTAGCTCCCCCGGCACTGCGTCAAACGGCATGAGGATATAAAAGTCCAGCACCAAGCCCGCGAAAAAGTGTCCGAAAGAATTCGAAGCCTTGGCAAAGAACGCCCGGGCCGCATAATAAAGCCCTTCCTGTCGCTCACCAGTCTCCAGTTCATTGTCATCAATGATATCGCCGATCATGGACAACATCACAACGGTACTAACACCGATAGAGAATGCGAAACCGGCGCGATTCGCCAAGAGAATCGGTAAGAGTGCCGGGCTACCATTATCGACCATTAAACCTAGGAGGCGCAGGTCGACCATCAATTGAGCGAAGACAAGCCCCCCGATAAGCGAAACCATCATGACCGGTTTTCGATCAAACCTTCGCATCAGGATGGGCGAAAGAAGCGCACCCCCCATAGCCGACGGCGCTCCGATCAATCTCATCCACGCCATATCTTCCGACGGCAATTCCCAGAAATAGGTGAACATGAAAAGTTCGAGCGTGTCGTATATACCGGATGTGATCATGAAGAAAAAAAAGCCAATCACAAGAATCAGATAATTACGATTCTTCAAAGTCCCTCGAATGGCCTTCAGAAAGGCTGTCGGGCCCATCGGCTGCAAATCAGAAGATGGTTTTGACAGATTGGGTATGTATTTCCATGTCCCCGCAGCACTCAACCAGATCGTAACCAGCGTAATGGCACAAGCCGTAAGAACCAATGGCCCGTAAGCCGTCGGATCCAAAAGCCCCGGAACCATCTCGCCATCCGATTCGCGCACTCGTTCACCCCCGAAGTAGACCCTGAAGGCGACAAACGCGAACGTGGCAGCTGCGCCAAAGCCAAAAAACGTATTCGCACTGAAGAGTTGTGAACGTTGGTGTTGGTCCTTCGTTAATTCCCCCCCGAGCGCGAGATGCGGAACATGGTAGAGCGTAATAAATGCGCGACTGAGGATGGTCCAGAAGGATAGCCACATAAACAGATACATTTGGGAAGGACCGTCTGGTCCAGCGGTAAGGGCTTCGGGTGGATTAAAGATGCAATACGTCGACAGAATCAGCGGAATAGGCGCTGCTACCAGAAAAGGATGACGGCGACCGAATCGGGAACGCCAACGGTCAGACATGATTCCGACGATCGGATCCGTAATCGCATCGCCAATCAAAGCCAACATGACGGCCGTACCGATCAGAGAATTGGAAAGACCAATAATCTGGTTGTAGTAAATTGTAATGAAGAGACCAAAAAGAGCGAAGAATACTGACTCGCCGACGGCACCCACGCCGTATGCCGCCTTCCCGCCAAGGGAGATTCTTCCTTCACCCTGACTGGTCGTGTCACCTTGGTTCATGTTCACTCGGATCGTACTCCTTCGATTCTCTTTTTCATCATCAGGTAAAACTCAATCCGTCAGAACTCAGTTCCACGGCCTTGCCGGTCGCGGCAGATTGCTGGGCTGCAAGACCAATGACCACCGCCTTAAGGCCGTCGTCCGCATCCACGTCCACTCGACCGCCGTCGGTAATCGCGCGATAAAATCCCTGGTGTTCATAGTGAGTCGCCCCATTGTGGTCTCCAACAGATAACAACTCGGCATCCACCGTTACAGCAGATTCAACCGGTCCCGTTCCGTCTCGCGGACTGAAAACCAGCTTCGGCTCCGGGGCTGGACCCAGTTTATCCTCGGGCCAGAATCGCCCGGGACCCGGTACAAAACATTCCAGCTTTCCAACAGGGCCGGTAGCGCAAATGGTCTCCTGATATTTCGAGCCCTCTGCAAACATACTGAGTTCGAGCATCGCCCGAAACCCATCGGAAAAATCCAAAATAACGTACCCATTGTCAATGATGTCAGGCGTTTCGCCGTCATACAGTTCATCCAAATGATTGACGTCCTGTCCGGTCGATGCAAAAACGCGAACCACTTCCTGCCCGCTTATCCATCGCATCAAGTCAAAAAAATGACAACACTTTTCGACAAGGGTGCCGCCCGTGTTGCGATTGAAACGGTTCCAGTCCCCCACTTTCTTCAAAAACGGAAATCGATGTTCACGAATCGTGAGCATTTTCATCGAACCAATCTGTTCGTCTTCCAATCGCTTTTTGAATGCCGCAACCGGAGGCATATAGCGATACTCCATACCCACCCAAATGGGTGCCGGATGTTTGTCTGTAGCCGCCTTGATCGCCTGCACTTGATCCAACCGCGTCACGATCGGCTTCTCTACCAAAATGGGTAAGTGCGTATTGGAAATAATGTGTTGAAGCTGATCGCCGTGTTGGTAATTCGGCGTGGCAATGACCAGCGCATCGAGATCAGGTAATTCCAACAGCGTGTGCATGTCATCCAGGATCGTGGCTTCCGGCACAAGTTCCGATGCGCGCGCCTTCATATCTGCATCGGGCTCGGCGATCGCGACAACCTCCGCACCTTCAATCAACGCCAGGTTCGCCAAATGCTCGCGACCCATCATCCCGCAACCCAGTATCCCGTACCTGACAGTCTTCATTCGGAATCCAATCGATTGGCCGCATGTTCCAATCGGTCGACCAAACTTGCGAGCGACTCGTTGGCTGAGTCGCTCGAATCGATTCCGGAAAGCACGGTTCGGGAAATAGATTCCGTGACCTTATCCACATCAATCGCTTTTCCCGTGGTCATGTACGACCACGCGATCATTTCGAGTCCGCCGCCGATCATATCGCGCACGATGCTCGCGGAAGTGTCTTTGCAAAATGAACCGTCCTCGATACCTGCCCTAATCTCATCCACAAGCAAGACTCCAAAGTGGCGATTTAAATCTTGTGCGATAGATGGACGGGTGTCATCGAACTGCCGCATGTCGCGCGTGATGAGCCCGCACATACCACGGTCGCCCGAAATTGCGGCGAGAGCCCGACGAATCAGGTAGCGTAGTCGGTTGCCATGGCCTTCGATGGCAGGGAGCGCCTGTTGAATGTCCTCAAAGATGACCGCGTAGTGACGTCGTAACACTTCGTAGAGTAAACCGCGCTTGCCTTCGAAGTACCGATAAATCGTTCCTTCCGCAATTCCCGCGTCTCTCGCAATATCGATGATGGAGCCTTTTTCGTAACCGGACGAACAAAACACTTTTCTCGCCGACTCGACAATCGTGTCGATCCGCTGCTCCTTCGAGGGACGAGGGGCCTTTGTAGATGTATCGGTACTCATAAAAAGTGGGATCCGGTTGGGTTTCATTAAAAATAACAGAAAAATGAATTGAATTCAATGGTGATTTAGACGTAATATTGTTGACAAACGTTCATTTACGAACGTAAATGTCGATTCAACTCGAAATAAAAATGAATCGAATTCATTTTTATGAAGCCTCGCCGAAACGCAGTCTTTATTGGGATTTTTTAACATATCCAAGTCGTGATGGTTTTTTTGGTATTCTCCAAGACCGTTAAATGACTGGAATTGAAAAGGAATGAATCATGTCCAGAGGAGAAGAACTTCTCACCAAATATGAAAACGACGTCGAGGCTATTTGGCGCGAAAAAACCCCCAAGTCCCGCGAGCTGTGTGAAAGCGCGGAACAATTTACGCCGGGCGGCGCGCTAAGGTCACACCCCACCGGCACCTATCCGGCCTATGGCGAACGCGTCGACGGAAGCTACGTATACGATGTCGACGGCAATCGCTACATCGATCTCATTCTTGGGATGACCTGCATCATCGGACACAATCACCCCAAAGTTGCCCACGCCCTCCAGGAACAGATCCCAAAAGGATTGGTTACCTTCCAGCCGGATGTAGCTCGAGACAAATTAGCCGAGACGATGTGCAACCGCGTGCCATCCATCGACAAAGTGTGGTTCACCCTGGGTGGGTCCCAATCCTTCATGTGGGCCATTCGAGCTGCACGAGCATTCACCGGCCGTGACAAAGTCCTGAAAATTCGCGGAGGATACAACGGAACCTACGACGATGCTCTCGCGATCCCACCGAACCCCATGCTCCCAAATGGATTTCGAGGACTGCCGAAAAATACACTCGAGAACATACTCATCACCCATTGGAACGATAAAGAAATGACAGAGAAAGTCATCCGGGAAAACAAGGATGACATCGCCTGCCTCATCACGGAAGGATTTCAAACGGGAGGCACCATCGCGCCGAAAGACGGGTACCTGACGTTCCTCCGCGAAATCACAACCAAGTATGGAATCGTCCTGATTTTCGACGAAATCGTAAACTTCTGGCTCGACCATGGCGGCACCGGTGCGCTGTTCGATGTGAAACCTGATTTGACCTGTTACGGCAAAGGCATTGGCGGCGGCTTACCGATGGGCATGATCGGCGGCCACGACGAGATTATGAAACTGTTCAGTCAAAAGGAACAAGTCCGGATAGCCGCCATCGCCGCCCACACGGGAGACCCCATGAGTGTGGCCGCCAGCACCGCGTGTCTCGACATCATGTCCGCAGACGAAATAGCCCGCATCAATGCGAACGGCGAACTTTTGGCGGAGGGAATCAGAAAAGTATTGAAAGAAGTCGGCATCCAGGGTCAGGTCATTGGCTATGGCAACCACCAGAGCGTACACCTGACGACCGACGAAGAAATCACAAACCCGCTCACCTACTTAACCAATGCCAATGCGCCGGGTCTAGCTGAAGCCATGACATTGTTCCGTCGCTCACTCAGCAATAAGGGTGTTCGTACACTCGAAAACCTGATGGCCCTAAGAATATCCACACCCCTAACAAAAGACGATATCGAAACCGCATTATCCGCGATGCGGGAAGGGTTCACCGAAATCCAACCCATACTCAAAGAAGTCGCGCCCCATCTGGTAAGCTAATTCAGAAAACACCAAGGAGAAATATCAATGAGCGAAGAAACGGGAATTCAGAACGCCATACAAACATACTTCGACTGCATGTACGAATCCAGTGCCGAAAAGACTCACGCCGCGTTTCATCCTAACGCGAAAATCACCGGCTATATGGGAGACACCCTCCGCGAGATGACCGTAACCGAGTTCGCAAATTTTGTAGTAAGCCAACAACCCTCGGCGAAAGAAAAAGGCGAAACATTGCCCGCTGAAATATTGTCCATCGAAATAGCGGGAAACACCGCCGCAGTTCGCGTAAGGGACGACTACGTAGGTAAAACCTTCGTGGACACACTATCGCTGATAAAAGACGGCGAGACGTGGAGCATCTACAACAAACTTTTCCACGTAGAAGGACCGTCAAGCTAAAAAATTCGCTCGAATCGGCCGCTTCAGCGCGAAAATGAAGGGATCGGCCAGTCGCCAAATGCGCCATCGAAAACAAGAAAATAAAATGGTGGTAGATGGAGGCGCGATGCACTGGTTCTCACGTGGTTTCCTCGCTAGCAAAAAGAAGTCAACCTAGCCCGTCTTATTGCTTATGAGAATCTGAAGGTGTACGGCGTTGCGCCACTGTAAGTCCGGTTGCAACCAATAAAAGTGAAAGAAGTATCATGACGCGCAAGTCGGCAACAGGCATAGAACTACCAATGATTAACTCATCGGATGTGTTATCGGTCCCTTGGACACCTATGGTGTCGGTGGCAACAACAGCAACGTTATACACGCCATTTGCCAGTTCACTTAAAGTGTCATCGGCTAAAGTCCATGTACTGCCCAGGTTCGATGCTGAATTGGTCTGACCATCTACCATAACCGATATGGTCGCAGCAGCATCGTTAATCGTCCCGGATAAAGCGGGTGTCGTATCATCAGTGCTCAGTAAATCAATGGTTACCACCGGAGCAGCTGGAGGACTAAATTTCTGAATCCGGTCGTTAAGCGTGTCAGCCACATACACATTGCCGGACGCATCAACCGCTACTCCATACGGCGTACTAAACTCACCATCTCCAGAACCTACGCTACCCCACTTGGTGTAAAAGTTTCCATCGGAGTCGAATTTCTGAATGCGAGCAACGGTACCTCCGCCCTTAGCTCCAATGTCTGTATCCACTACAAAAATATTACCGGAACTGTCCACGGCCATACCATTGGCATTGGTGAATTCTCCGTCGTTGAGACCAGAACTACCCCACTTCGCCAGGAAAGTACCTGAAGAGTCGAATTTCTGAATGCGATCATTGGAAACATCAATGGCGTAGACTTCCCCGGAATCATTGATTGATACATCTGGAATAGAGCCAGAGCCAAATCCAAGAAACTCTCCATCGCCTGTACCCGGACTACCCCATTTCGTTAAAAAGCTTCCCGATGAGTCAAATTTCTGGACGCGAGGGGTATAGCCCTTACTCGCTGCACTTTTCCCTGTAGTCCATAGATGATCTCCCACGAAAACATCCCCTGTATCTCCAACGGCCATACCGGAAGGGTTCGTAAATTCTCCATCGTTGGTACCCGGACTACCCCATTTCGCTAAAAAGGTACCAGACGTATCAAATTTTTGGATACGGTCATTACCACTATCGGACACATAAATATTGTCAGAGTCATCCACGATTACACGATACGGTCTATCGAATTGCCCGTCGTTGGTGCCAAAACTGCCCCATTCGGTCAGATATGTACCGGTCGAAGTGAACTTCTGAATACGGTTATGGCTAGCGTCAACCACAAAGACATTGCCTGATCCATCGACCGCTACGTCTGTTGGGTCAGAAAACTGTCCATCACCAGCGCCATTGGAACTTCCCCACTTTGTAATAAACACACCGGATGAATTGAATTTCTGAATGCGATTGGTAGATTCACCGGACACATAGACATTGTCTGATCCATCTGCTGCAACGCCTACAGGAAATGAAAATTGCCCGTCATTTGTTCCGTCTGATCCCCATTTGGTGATAAACACACCGGCTGAATCAAACTTTTGGATACGTGCATTATCCGCATCGGCTACCAAAACATTTCCAGAACCGTCAACGGTAATACTTATAGGACTGTTGAATTGCCCATCACCAGTGCCAGGGGTACCCCATTTAGAAATAAAAGTGCCGGACGAATCGAATTTCTGAATACGATTGTTAGAGAAATCGGCAACAAGGATATTACCTGACCCATCAACTGTCACATCATATGGATTACTGAATTGCCCATCTGCTGCACCGTTAGAGCCCCACTTCGTTACATAAGTTCCCGATGAATCAAATTTCTGGATCCTATCATTACCTGCCTCAGCGACATAAATGTTGCCAGACCCATCTACGATCACCCCAATCGGGCCATCGAATTGTCCGTCACCAGATCCTGAGGTTCCCCACTTTGATATGAAGGTTCCAGACGAATTGAATTTCTGGATGCGATCGTTCAAATAGTCTGCAATGTACACATTACCTGATCCGTCTACAGCAACATCAAAGGGACGGTCAAACTGTCCATCACCAGTTCCATTAGTACCCCATTTTGAAATGAATACACCAGATGAATCGAATTTCTGAATACGGTTATTAAAAGTGTCAGCCACATAGACATTCCCGGACCCATCGACCGCGACACCCTCGGGAAAATTAAACTGCCCGTCCCGTAGATCATTGTCGCCCCATTCAAGATCAAAAGTATAACTCTGTGCTGTCGATATTGCGGAAAGAAAGAATGCCAGAAATAACACCCATACTGATGAACTACGAAACTGCAAACTCAAAACACTAAACATGCTGCGTATTAGCCCCCAACTGAATCATTCGGTAAATCGTTTCCGCACCCGGCTTTTCAGCGCGCGTACGGAATGCTTAACATCAAACTGATAATAGTAAAGAGTTGTCTTGTATTTGTCAATCACCGTTCTTGGGGGAAACGTGTAATACAATTGTCTGGCGGGTAAAATAGTCGTTTTTCGTGAACAAACTTGACTCATTGGAGTAGTGCGTGAAAAGTCCGGTAATAACGGTCGCAGTGTTGTTGTTCGGGTCGGGTATGTGCGCCCTCATCTACCAAATAGCCTGGCTGCGCGAACTCAAACTCGTATTCGGAGGCTCCACAGCCGCATCTGCCGCAGTACTAGCCACGTTTATGGCCGGATTGGGCCTCGGAGGAGCCTTTCTTGGTCGAATCGCCGACCGGCAGTCAAACCCGCTCGCGTTTTACAGCAGACTGGAAATGTTCGTTTCCGCATTCGCCCTTCTCAGTTTACCGCTCATATGGGGCGTTCGTGAACTCTATATATTAAGCGGGGGCTCCCTTGCAATGGGAATTAACGTCGCGACCGTCGTCCGATTGGCGCTCACCGGCATGGTGCTCGGGCTCCCAACTTTCTTTATGGGCGGCACACTCCCTGCAGCCGTTCGCGCCGTAGAAACGTCCAACGACAGTAGTCGCCATCATCTCGCCACGCTATACGGCTTCAACACCATTGGTGCTGTTTTTGGCGCAAGCATCGCTACATTTTTCATGCTGGAAACTGTCGGAACAAGGTATACGTTGATCTATGCCGCCGTCGTCAATCTGATCATCGCCCTCATCGCACGCTCAATCTCCCGTTATACCCAAAACGTACACATAAACCTCGCCAGCGAAAAGATGAATACACTGGACACAATAAGCGCGACCGATTCCGTATCGGCTAAAGCCCCTACCGCGTATATCTATTTCGCCGCCGCCGCCGTCGGTTTCGTCTTCCTTCTTATGGAATTAGTCTGGTATCGAATGTTGGGCACATTACTCGGTGGAACCACATTTACTTTCGGCCTCATCCTCGCCGTCGCACTACTTGGCATCGGCATGGGGAGTGCGCTCTACTCGTTGCGAGGGGAGAAACACGTTCCGACCCTTTTTGGCTTCGCCATCACCATTGCCCTCGAAGCTGTTTTCATCGCAGCCCCCTTTGCACTTGGCGACTACATCGCCATCCTCAGCCACATACTCCGTGACCTCTCTGCCCTCGGCTTTTACGGTCTCTTAGTCGGATGGACAGCAGTCGCAGCTATTGTCATTTTACCCGCTGCCATCGTATCCGGATATCAATTTCCCCTCCTCATCGCCTTGCTCGGACGTGGGCAAAAAGACGTGGGCCGTCATACCGGCAACGCCTATGCTTGGAATACAGCCGGTGCAATCGGAGGCTCTCTCGCCGGAGGTTTCGGCCTCATACCCTTGCTCTCAGCCATCGGCGTGTGGACGGCCGTCGTGTATGCGCTCGCTGTGTTGAGCGCAATTACCATGCTCGTCGCCTACAGGCATTCCAAAGAAATACGTCATTTCTACACTCCAGCCATACTTGTCGCCATAGCCATCCTTCTCGTCGTAATTCCTCTCGGCCCCACCGCTGCTTGGCGCCACAACGGAATTGGAGCAGGACGGTCCGGCTTAAACCTCAGCGGCAACAACGAACTCCGCAATTCACTCCATAAAATAAGGCGTTCAATTCACTGGGAAAAAGATGGACGCGAAAGCTCCCTCGCCCTCGCGACCGCCGATGGATATGCATTCGTTGTGAACGGAAAAGTCGACGGCAACGCCATCGAAGATGCCTCTACCCAAGTGATGCTCGGCATGATTAGCGCGATACTTCATCCCGAACCGAAACGCTCCATGGTGATCGGCATGGGTACCGGCAGCAGCGCGGGGTGGCTCGCACAAATCGATTCAATGGAACGGGTAGATGTGGTCGAACTTGAATCCGATATCCTGACCATTGCTGAATGGTGTGCACCCGTCAATGAAAATCTTCTTGAAAACAGCAAATTTCACTTCATCGAAGGGGATGCTCGAGAAATTGTGTTGACAGCCCGGGATAAATACGACCTCATCGCATCCGAGCCGTCCAATCCCTATCGTGCGGGGATAGCGAGCCTCTACACACTCGAATTCTATTCCGCCGTGGCAAAACGCCTGAATGACGGTGGAATTTTCACCCAATGGGTCCAGGCCTATGAGATCGACGCGCAAACCGTTCGGACGATTTTGGCCACGTTATCTACCGTTTTTCCTTCCGTCGAAATCTGGCAAACAAAAGAGGATGACATGGTGATGGTGTGTTCGCAGAAACCGATCAAATACTCGGTTTCTTCTCTACGTCAACGCACGCAGCAAGAGCCTTTCGCTCGCGCCTTGTATCATGCGTGGCACGTGGACGATCTCGAAGGGATGCTGGCGCATTATGTAGCGGGAAATGAAGTATCAATTGCCATCAGGGAAAAGTCTAACGGCATTCTGAACACCGACGATAGGATGCTGGTCGAGTTTGGCTTTGGACGTTCCGTGGGACGGGATATGCGCTTCAGTCTAGACCAAATCCGTTCACTGGCCGACCGTCACGAGAGTGCACGCCCGGCTATTACAGAAAGCGAAGTCGATTGGCAATTGGTCGAAGACCACCGTGTACACCATCGTGCGCTTTGGGGTAGTCAGAGATCATATTCGATGGACACCTCCGACGACCAACGAACGCGAACCGAAGCAACTAAACATTTTCTTGCACTCGATTACGCGGAGTGCCTGTCACGTTGGAATGCACAACGCCGCGAACCTACCACACCCTTCGAGCGATGGATGATTGGATTGTCTTTCGCGCGAACCAATGATAAAGCCGCCCTGGCCATTGCCAGTCTGTTCGAAGAGAAAAGTCCAATCGAAGCATCCGTAATCCGCGCCACGTACCACGTTCAACAAAGCAACTGGGATCAGGCAGTAAGCCAATTGAATCAAGCCTTTCTTTACAGCCGTACGTCGCCATGGACAATGCCGTTCGTCCTCGAAACCGCCTTCGCTCTCGCTCAAGAAGTCGGCGACGCCAAACCCGCCCTCGCATCCCGCATGATCGATGCCTTAAGTCTTCCGTTCTCTTGTCGAAGCAGAAACGAAAAGCGAATGTTTATTGCACTCCACCTTGCGTCAAAAACCAACGCCCAACAAGCCCTCCCCATCATCAAAGCTTTCGAACCCCATGTGCCATGGAACAGAAATTTTTTGGAATTCAGAAAACATGTCTACCAAGAAACGGAGGATTCCAATCTCCAAAATGCAATAGATGATCAGAAACGCTTTTATCGCTCGAACATCAAAACCTTTAGTGATTTAATAGTGGATTTCGATCAGCAACATGTAAATTCGAAACCAACAACGCTCAGCAACTAACCTTCCGAAAACACACCCATAAATTCCCCGCATCTGCCCATACCGGGATAATATATCCCTGTTGTCATTCATCTACCTTTGTGGGGGTGTTCGCAGTTGAATTGGACTGTATCGCACATGGATAAAAGCACACCTTCGAAACATTCAGGGAACGAAAATGATTCAGGCGCACCTCGAAAAGGCTGGAAGATAATCTGTCCTGAATGTCGGCAAGTCACTTGTTTAACATTGAGATTCAAAGAATCTGGTAATTCATAATCGCGCGACAATGCGGACAAGTGAGGCGCACTCCACCTAAATTCATGCGTTATCGAAGCGGAGAAGAAAAAATGGTGGGCGATACTGGACTCGAACCAGTGACCTCTTGCATGTCAAGCAAGCACTCTAACCACCTGAGCTAATCGCCCTTTGAAAGGACAGGTACTGTACCAAATTCTGCCGATTATTTTCAATGGGGGTTACGTCGGGCCGGCGGAAGCCGGGTGACTTTCCGGGGTGAATGGTTAGGAATTTACAGTTTCGAGGAGTTCGATGACCCGGTCGTGGCCCCAGTGGGTACCGATCTCTTGTTGACGGTGGCGGGCCCAGTTGATCGCCGTCGCACCGTGCTCGCTATCGCTTCTGTCTACAGCCGCGCCCTTTTCGATGAGGTGTTTTACCATAGTCGCCTTGGCTTCCCAGGCAGCCCAATGGAGCGCGGTACCGCCATTCACTTCTTCGTGGATATCCAAGCCCTCGTCCAGGAAATAGTCCACCACTTCGCACCGGTCACACACGGCGGCGCACCGAAACGCATCCATCATTTCTGCGTGGCTGGGCCGGGTAGCCGAAATCCGGTTTCTTAGTTCTTCCAATAAACCGCCGCCTGCTTCCATGCGGGCGGACGAGATTCGGGCTCCGCATGCAACCAGAAGATCGACGACGCCCACCATGCCAAAATGAACGGCGAAGTCCAAAGGCGTACCAAGGGGTATGCCCGGATATTTGGCGACGACCTCTAGATTCGCCCCGCTCGATACCAACTCACGGGCGACATCCGTACATCCCAAACTCGCCGCGCCGTGCAAAGGGGATTCTCCCGCGTCGGGTCCGCCATTCACCGGAGCGCCAGCATCCAAGAAGATTCTCGCCAGCTCGCCTTCTTTCGCGTGTTCCCAAAAGTGATTGAAGAAACCGTCGCACAAATAATGCAACGGTTCGGTTTTGCAGGCGACGCCGCCCCAGGAAATCGGAGCCGTTGTCAGTTTAGGATTCGCTTTCAGCAGCGTTTTCAATTCATCCGCCGCCCCGGAATCGATGCACTTTTTTAAACTCTTTTTAAACATGGTTTCATGTTTTCCTCTTGGCTCTCAATTAGTATACCCTATCGAAGATGCGGCCTCCGTCGGGAATAAACGACATCGGACGTAGGGTTTACACGTGGACAGATGACCAGGAGAGAGAACGCAATGACTGATTCAAATAACGACACCACGGTGCTCGTAACCGGCGCAACAGGCTTCATCGCGCAACACTGTATTCTACAATTGCTGGAGGCAGGGTATTCGGTGAGAGGAACGGTTCGGTCTCCTGAACGGGCTGCAAAATTAAAGGACACGCTGCGACCGCACATCTCAGGCGACGCACAGGCCAGATTAGATCGGTTGTCATTTGTCGAAACCGATTTATACTCGGATGACGGTTGGGGCGAAGCAGTAACCGATTGTACATTTGTACTTCATGTAGCGTCGCCGTTACCCCGGACTCCGCCGAAACACGAAGACGAGCTGATCGTCCCCGCGCGGGACGGGGCCTTGCGTGTATTGAAAGCCTCAGCTGAAGCAGGGGTCAAACGGGTCGTGCTCACTTCATCGATCGCGGCTGTACTCTACGGCCGTGACCGAAGTCAGACGTACAACGAGGACAGCTGGAGCGATATCCACTCAAACGCGATTGGGGCCTACGAGAAATCGAAAACAATTGCCGAACGTGCCGCCTGGGACTTTATGAAGGAACAAGGAGGCGATATGGAACTCGCCTGTATCAATCCGGGCCTGGTGTTGGGACCTGTGCTGGATGAAGACTGGGGCACTTCTGGAGAAGCCATCAAAAAATTACTGGACCGGGAATTCCCGGCGTGCCCGGATATGAATTGGGCGACCGTCGATGTACGGGATGTCGCTGCCGCGCATTTTGCAGCGATGACTGTTCCGGAGGCCGCTGGTAAGCGATTCATTTGTGCAATTGAAAACCATTCTATGCGGGATGTAGCCGCCATACTGGATGAAAAATTCCGAGATCGCGGCTTCAAGGTTCCAACAGGAAAGCTACCAAGTTTTCTGGTCCGACTTGTCGCGATATTCGATAAGACCGCCCGCTTGGGGCTGAACGACTTGGGCGTAAAACAACACCTGGACAACAGTCGAATAAAAGACATTCTGAATTGGCAGCCACGGAATCTTGAAGAAATGGTGGAATCGATGGGTGATAGCTTTATTGAATAT
>Ga0315336_1003382_pt1 | contig 21356 bp, 13 predicted proteins | sample ASW5metaG_FD_204512 | JGI IMG/M metagenome (GOLD analysis project Ga0315336, IMG submission 204512) | Ammonia-oxidizing marine archaeal communities from Monterey Bay, California, United States - ASW #5 | ecosystem: Environmental > Aquatic > Marine > Intertidal zone | place: USA: California... | reverse complement strand
TCTTCGCAGGCACGTTCGGAACGTTCCTTTCCTACGCCGACTTCTGGAATATACAAGTCCAGCAGGCATACGGAGACACGATCAAGAATGCAGCCTCGCTCAATGCACTCCTGCCGATCGGACTGGCCTTTGGTGCCGTGGCCTTCGGCTGGTTCTCGGACGCCATTGGCAAGATCGCGCTTCCATGCCGGATCTGTGCAATTACCGCGCTCGTGTTTCTCATGACCCTGATCTACGCGCCATCTGCTCCCATATGGATAGTCACCATCCTGCTGTTTGTCAGCGGGTTCTGTATCGGCGGTTCAACTCTTGCATTCCCCGCAGCGATTCAACACTGTTCCGCCAACATCCAGGGGGCTGCGATCGGCCTCGTCACGACATGTGGTTACATCAGCGCAGGCATTCTGAACCTCGTCGTGCCGGTGATCATAGGTCCGGTTCCAGGTTTTCAGAAAGGCAGCTTCGCGTTTCTGAGCGCCATGAGGCTCAACGAGGTGCAAGTGGAGACTGTCTTCTCATTTCAGCTCGGGATGATTCCACTCGCCGTGGTGCTTGGCCTTGCAGCCATCGCGACATTTCTGCTGCGCGATGTCTCTCGGAAAAATCAACCGTCCGATTCCGAGGGCAGCTGAGGAGCCCGTTCGACTCGGGACCCATCCTCTGCAAGCTCATCACCGTCTGGCTGCAACTGGCGGCCAGCCTGCGCAAATCTTTCAGCAGGTGAGAGAGTTCCTTACCAGGCAGCCTAGCCGAAGTAGGCGGCGCAGGCGGCCAGGCAGAACCAAAATGGGGTGACCAAGATACCAAGCGCGACCCAGGTCCAGAGCCAAATTGGTGTTGTGGAGTGGACATGTGGTGTGGCAGCGCGAACCGCTGCGTATTCAGGCGTCATCACAAATTGGCCTTGCTCACTACCCAACACACAGATGAAATAAAAGCTGATCACCGTACCCACTGGAAAGTTGATCAATCCCAACGCGCTAATCGCACCAGCGCACGAACGAACCGAACCATTCAGGGCGCGCAGCCCACGGGCAGCCCATCCCTGGACCACGGCAAACAACACGAACAAACTACCTATGCCAAAATTAACGAGCGTTAGCAGCCAGAAATCTGGTTGCGACCCTCGAATTTCCGCAAAGAAAAAGCCACCCGCAAGGTAAAGAACCAGGGAAAACACCGGAAAGTTGAACAACATGGGTGGAATTGCGATCAGAATCACAAGGAAGGAACTCACATAAAACAAAATGCCGATTCCGCGAATGCTCGCCTCATGATTAATGTGTTCGTGGCGAATCTGCGTGGCCTGGGACATCTCTCCGATCGTGGGATTAACCAAGGCCTCGGCAACCGTTGGGGCAGTATACGGGTTGTCGTGGGGCTGTTCAGACCTGGTGCCTGTTAATGTGTCGCCATGTTTTGGGAGGGAGGAAGCAAACGGGTTCTCCCGGGACTGTTCAGACATCAACTTCTTGCCGCTTCTACAAGGACGAGATGCACCCTCGGCGTTCATTTTATCGAACGTCTTCTCGGATGAGCGACTAACTGCGAGGGCCAGGAGGCTGCAACTCAGGAAGACCAAGAACAGAATGTTCAAGACCAAATACCAGAAGAAGGGGTTGAAGATCTCCATCGCCGCTATTAATGCCATAATTTCACTCGTGCGTCATAAAGTGGCGGAACCGAACCTGCAGAACAGGCCGCCGGTCGGTAGGACCAGCCTCCCGAGAGGGAGCAAGGTTTGCTCTCGTGCGCGAACCAGCGAAAGTTTGCCCACGGCCCCTTAGGGGGCCGTGGGATACTTTAGATGTTCCCAAAACAGTGTGCAGGAAGTTCCAACCTAACTTACTACCACAGACTTCCCGTGCCACATGCGAAGCGGCACAGCTGCCAGGCCCAAAAGAGCCAACAGGAGTGTGGTGGGTTCAGGCACAGGGCCTGTTACCGAACCACTGGCCATAGTTTCGCCAAAGTGTGCTCTCCAGAGTTCATAGTCGGCTCGTACTACAGTGGCTGCTCCTGAACCGTTGCCGCCAAGTACTGAAGAATCCGCGCCCAGGTTGTCTTGCCAGGTGCTGTAGTCAGCCGTGTCGACAACCCCATCGTTGTTAAAGTCGCCGAGCAATCCGCCTGCAGGTGGTCCGCTGTCATCGAGTTCGGCGACGAACGCACTGAGGAAGTAAGTTGCTGGAATATCAAAGACCGATTGCGAAAAACCGTTGGTCAGGTCCACGAGGTTTTGTTCGGTTTCAAATTTGAAGCCAAGACCTTGGTTGAGGGCCGCCTCGTCGTCCGGAACGCCGACTGCAAAAATATTTCGGTCGACAAAATCATCGAGGAAAAGTCTTGCGGGCCGGTCACGAGCGTCTACCACAGGTTCTGCTAAATCTTCTACATCTGCTACATTTACTCCCGGCTCGCCTCGGAACTCGTCGACGAAGGAACTGATCGACGTCGCATCGAAAATACCGACCCCGGATGAAATCTCCGATCCGGTTGTGTCATCGATGAGGAATTCGCTGAAACTACCCATCACATTGAAGGTATCGTCCGGGTCGAAAAGTTCTACATTCCCTTGGCTGAATCTGAAACCACCGTCGGGTTCTTGTCCAAGCAACTGGAGCTCACTAGCAATCCAGTGAGAGGACTGCACAGGATCGCCAACGTACCGTGGATCGATTTCGCCAGAACTCCCGCCGACACCATCGAGAGTGTCGATCATTGCGATGTTGAAGCAAAGTGTTCCCGCCGCGGCGTCGTAGGTAACTGTGGACCCTGCCGATGACGTCGATGCCATGGTATGCCATCTTGGTTTCTGTGTGCGATTTTTTTTGTTGTGCCAGGCCCGAAGCTCGAACGCGCCAGCCGTAAGATGCTTTTTATCTCCCTCTGGATCGGGAGAGGCCATTATCGCCGAGCGAACCCAGTAGTGATCGGAATGGTTTTCTCGAGTCGTCTTGTGTACGCTTCTGCCACCCGCGACTACGGAGCGACTCCTGCCAAACCGAATGTCTGTTTTAGGCGAGGTTTTGTCCGGAAGTAGATTGGGGTCGATGTCTCTCTCGGTTGTATCGGGTGGTCCAACGTGGGGCCCATGGAGATGGGTTCCATTGATAAGAAGCTGAAAGTCATCGGCACCACGTGCGGTCCCACCTATCCTCCAATCCTTGACTAAATGTTGGAGTTCGAACTTCCAATTACCCCCCCCCAGGCCGAATGGTGGGCCGTCGATGTTGTCGTCTTCGTCTGTATCCCGGTAGCTCAATGTGCCGGTCGCTGTGAATTTAGGTTCCGTGTCCGAGATAGCCGTGACCGAACCGGTCGCTGTGTCAATTGCAGGAACCACAGCCCCCATGCCTAGTACCGTCAGCAGGACCATATAACTTGATGAAACGACCATTTTTCCTTGCCTCCTCTTTTCGCGAAGGGTTGCCCCTGTGGTTGGTACATCGGGAAACAGCTCGATTTCCCGACACCCGCCAATCCAAGACACGAATCCACGAGATACGCAAAGTCGCTAAAGCGGGCAGAAAAACCCCAAGTGCAAGCGAAGGAAATCAAGAAAGAAGAGCGGGACTCTTGGCTCGCCAGAGGAAATAGAAAGAAATACTGCCTACATCCGCGGTACTTCCGCCTGCTATGGGCCGAAGGGGGTCCAGTCAGCACGTACTGAGCTTTACACCCGATCCGGGGCGGGGGCTGCCAGTACCAAGGTTCTGCGTCGCCCCATCGCGTCGCAGAGAAACAAGCCCAAAAAGGAACCAAGTATGCAGACCAGGGATGCACTGGATATGACCAGCCCGTGAGCTGGACTGCCTTGTTGAATCGCAAAGTATTTTGTCACAGACAATTGCGCCCGGGACACAATCACCAAATCATAACCAAAGAGAAATCCTCCTACCGCAGCCACAAAGCAGATCAGGATGACATGGGAGGTGCGGGTTTCGTCCTTTTGCACGGTAACACCCACGCTTCAGTTATCCCTTGCTTTTCAGAAAGTACAGTATAATGCGGCGAACATGCCCAAATCTCCGGGACATGTTCAGGTAGGTGTGGTCGCGTTCCTGGAACCCCCACGGCGACAATTCTGGGTGGTCGGACCAAGGCCGTGAATTGGTTGCTTACTATTGAAAACTCTCGTGCGGACTTGGCCAATTGCGGGATGCACACGACAAGCTGTATCTTGGTATGCTGGCGAGCGCTTACTTTACTCCGTTGGCACAAGCCATCCAGCTACAGCGCTGAATGCGGTCGAAGAGATTAATCGATACCAGTTCCTGAGACGATCTCTACTTTTTAAAAATAGCAGGTGTACCATGTCAGGATTGAGTCGCCGCGATGTGCTGCGAGCTGGTGCCGGAGCCGGCTTGCTAGGACTGACAACGTTGCCTTGCCCGGCGGCAGCAATCGCTGACGATCTGTTCCTGGTGAAGCCATATTTGCAACTCGGCGATGCGCCGCAGATTTGCCGGGCCGAGCAGATGGTCGTGATATGGCATACAGTCGATGACGACACGAAGTGGAACGTCGAGTTTCGTGGCAGCCAAAGCGAAGCCTGGGGCCCTACGCATACCCCACAATTTGATCGCGTGGCAGACACGGGGATTGCGCCCCATCGCATTTTTCGCGCGACGATCACCGGTCTGACTGCAGGCGTCGAATTCGAATACCGAGTGTTGCGAAACGAGCAGATCGCGTTCGCATCCAGCGGCCGAGCCCGCAAGAACAGGTCCCAGCCGGTTCGTTGTGTCGTCATGGGCGACTGCGGCACCGGGAGTCTGCAGCAGAAGCAGGTCGCGTTTCAAGTGTCGCGAACCGATCCAGACTTCGTGATGATTCCGGGGGACATCGTTTACAACAACGGACTTATTTCGGAGTACCGCTCGTCCTTCTGGCCCGTCTATAGTGTGGACGAAGCGTCCCCCGGAACGGGCGCCCCGCTACTTCGCTCGATTCCATTCCTCGGCGGACTCGGTGAACACGACACGGGACAAACGCTTGAGCGATACGCGGACGGTTTCGCCTACTACATGTACTGGTCATTCCCATTGAATGGTCCGGTTCGAAACGTTGGGGACGGCAATGCCTTCCCGCTGGGCGGTACCGAGGCGCAGCGAGCGGCGATCCTTGCGGCAACGGACAATCGCTATCCGCAGATGGCCAACTACTCGTTCGACTACGGCGACTCGCACTGGACCGTGCTGGACACCTGGAACCCACATGTCAACTGGAACGATTCGGAACTGCGCCAGTGGCTCAAGCAGGACCTCGCCTCAACGGATGCCACCTGGAAGTTCGTCAGCTCGTACCTGCCGCCGTTCAACTCGTCGACCGCTTACCCACACACGCAGAAAATGCGCGTGATCGTCGATATCCTGCAGGAAACGGGCGTGGATGTTGTATTCTGTGGCTACGCACATTCGTACCAGGTCACGTATCCGTTGCGCTTCACGCCGACGACCAAACCGGACGGCCGGGTTGGCAATCCTGGCCACGAGATTCCGGGTGAGTTCGAATTTGACCGCGAGTTCGATGGCAAGACGAAGACCAGACCCGACGGCATCCTTTATATTACTACCGGCGGGGGCGGCAACTCAAACCTGCACAGTCCTGAACAGACAGACGATCCCGACACCTGGCAGCCCTTTACCGTCAAGTACAACGCCAGCGTCAACCAGTTCACCGAATTGAAGATTGACGGGAAGCGTCTTGCTCTTCGTCAGATCGATCTCGATGGCAAGCTCATCGATGAGCTGCAGATCTCAAAGTAAGGGTCGAGATTGTCCACGATGCCATGATGCGGTACAGACAAGCACTTGGAACCGAATTGGAGGAAGAGAATGAATAACAAGCAACTCAAGAGCTGTGGAGCGGTATCCCTGTGCTCTTGTTTATTATTGACCGCGTCCTGGAACGTCAGAGCGGGTGAAATTTCCCTCAAACAGGCTGGGGTGGTCGTCGACGCTAGCGAAGCTTCGTATGTCCATTATACGATCGCGGAACTGCGCCGGCAGATTGAGCTACTGACGGGCTACGCGCCAATTTTGTTTCATGATCTGGAGGAAGCACTGGAAACTGACGAGGCCGATGAACTCGGGATTACCCTCCCGGTCAGATCTCTCGTGGTCGTCGGGCGCGCCATGGCAGATCGCCTCGCACAGGTCCAGAATGAAACGACACCGATCACGGATCAATATCCGGGAGAACAAGGGTTCGTCTTGAAATCGATGCGCGCAGCCGGGGGCAGGAATATTGTCCTGACCACCGGAAGCGACTCACACGGTACGAATTACGCCGTCATGGAACTGCGGCAGTTGCTTTTGGAATCATCCTCAGGACTTGCCGTATCCGACACCCTGGACTATTTCGACAAGCCGACGTTGAAAGTGCGGGCATTGTATTTCCACCAGCATTGGCGGTTCAACTACCCCTATTGTCCGTGGAGTTGGTCGGTCGAACAGTGGAAGCGCGTGATCGATACGACGGCCTATATGCGTTACAACCTGGTGATCCCGTTTGCCCATACAGACTGGATGGCACCGCGCGCCAATCCCAGTATCGTTGAGCAGGAATATCTGGCCGGCCTACGCGAGGTCATTGACTATGCTCATCGCCGCCGCGGGATGAAGGTGTGGCTGATGGAATCGGCAAATTTTCTGCTGGATTCTCCGGAATTCGCGAGGCAGTCACCGGAACGCCGCGACCATTACACGCAAGAGTGGGGTTGGCCCAGCAAGCCCGAAGACCCGAGGCCGCCGGGCATGAAGGATCCGAGCAACCCCGAAGAATTTGCGGCAATGATGGTTCAGCGGGAATCGGTGTTCCGGCAGGTGCCGAACGCAGACGGCTATGGATGCATTACCTCAGATCCAGGGCGCAGGCTCCCCTGGTGCACTTCGGCCGATTTTGTGGATCTCTTTGTCGGCTTCCGTAAATTACTGGAGCAGTATCATGAGCGGCCGGCGGAAGTCACCCAGTTTATCTGGCTGAACGATGGCTGGGGTACGGGAACACAGGAGGAAAACTGGCGCAACGTAATGAGTGATTGGGCGAAAAGGGTGGAGGGTCCCCGAAATTTTCAACTCTGGTTCTGGGATCGTCAGGCGCCGATCGCGCAGGAACTGGGTGAACTTCCGCAAACATCATACATGACCCACGCTCTCACTGGCGGCGGCAATGATATTGGTTTCACAAAGATCAATTTTGCGGAAATCAGAAAGGTATTTGACTCGATCGCCGAGTATCCCGGAGTCGAGGGTGTCACGGCGAACGCACTTACTTATCTGGTTGAGTTTCCAAATCTCTTCTACTTTAGCCATTACGCCTCATGGAGCAACAAAAAGAAAAACGCGGATGATCTAACTATCCTGCGCACCGTGGCAAGGTACTTCTTCCCCGAGAATGCCGACTTGCTTGCGCAGGCTTGGATTCAATTGAGGGCTGAAAATCTGAACCCGGCAACCGGTAAGATTTATGCCACTGTGGCTGAAACTGACAAAGAGGATATTGACGAGGCCGTATCCGGTTCAGAGAACGCTTTTGCCACCGCTGACCGAATTGAGGAATTACTGGAAAGCAATCAGACGGGAAGGCCGGGGACCGTCGGGGCCTTTGTTTTTCCGAAACCTACACAGGTACTGAAGGACCTTGTCCAAATGCTTCGCATTCATGGAGCTGCGGAAAAAGTTCGCGAGGAGGTCGACCGCAATGCGAGCGAGCCGGCAGTCCGAGCGGCGGTCCTTGACTGTTTACGAAAAATGCTCGATTGGCAAAAGACAGTAGGTTATTTCGGCGCCTACAACCCTGATAAACAGGTGAGCTGGGATTGGTTTCTAATCGGTCGGGATTCACAGACTTTGGTGGATGCCTGGGAGAAATACATGCAGAACCGGGATGATCGGGAGCAATTACAGAGGGGTATTTTTCAGGAGTTGTGCGCCAGCGGATATACGCATTGGATTGTTTACTCTCTGGTTGGTCAGCATTTGTGGGGTTATCAACCACAAGGATGGGGTGGATTTCTGCCCTCGAATAAATTCGCCGAAATAAAATACATCGACGCAATGCCGGATAGGCAACCAAAGCAAGATGCGCTGAAGTGGCATAAATGGTATCGCGAGAATTTTTGATGAAACATTGCCCTAAACGGATGTTGCGACGTGAACTATGAATTCTGAATTCTGCATTCAGGATTCAACGAACTCTGCTACGGTAGTTCTGCTGGAATCTCCCACCCGATCAGGCGGGGTGAGGCGTCGTTAACGACGCCTTCGTTCGCACGCGGTGCAGGACTTCGCCGGCGTTGGGCACTACCAGCAGGTCGTCGTCGGCACTAGCTTGCCACTGGTGTAGATTGATCGTTGCCGGATCACGGTATCCGAGATTCACCTGTTCACACCGCTCGCGGGGAATGCCAGACGCCAGAGTGACGCGAATACGTGGCTGCTCAACGCCATCGCGGAACTCGCCTGATCCCTTGACGTTAGCCGAATGAGCGAGCATCAACCACGGGTAGTCCTGAAACCGATCCCATTGCTGCAGGTAATAGTCGCGGACATGGTAACCGAACTCATCGAACCATTGGCCGTACGAATACGAAAGTTCGTCGATATGCGGCGCGTACAAGATGATTTCGCCGCCGTCGGCGACGATCGGCTCAAGTTTAAATATTCCTTTGGAGCCGGTCCACAGATCATCGTACTGCTTGGGCACCAGGCTAAGCACGCGCCGATACTGCTTTTCGACCCACTCGATGTGCACCCGGCCGGAAAGATCGGCGGCGGCGGCAAAAGCCTCTTCGGGCGTGCCAATGAACAAACCAGATAGGCCAGCGGCTTGACCGGCGATTTTCCGCACGACCATGCTAAAGCAAAGCTTGGGTCGGTCAATCATGGCGGCGGCCATGTCGATGATTCGCCGAATAGGAGTGTCGACGATGCCGATCAGGTTTACGTTCGAAATCACCGCTCCCAGCCAATGGGTAAAGTCGATCACTTCGGGGCCGCTAATTCCGGGAAAAAAGTACTTGTTACCGCCGGAAAATCCGACCGCCTCATGCGGAACCGTCGGACCGCATACGAAGAGATGGTCGTATTCCAAAATTTTTCGATTCACAGTCACGGGCACGTCCCGTGCCATCAGGCCGCCGGTCACCTCGTGAAGTGTCGCAGCGTCAATCGTGCCCAGCGTGACAAATGTTTCGAGCTCGTCCCAATGATGGTTCAAGACCTGGCATTTGCCGACCCTGCCATTTACTACCGGCTGGCCAACCAGTTGGCTCAGCGCGTCATCATCCAGCTTTGGGTGGGTGCCCAGTGCAACGATGAAGTCGAGCGCCGCCACACGCTCCTCCAACAGTTCGCGAAATAGCGAACACATTTGTGGCACGGGAGCGGACCTGGTCAGGTCCGGGATGATAATGAGTACTTTCTGGTCGCTGAGATTGATCTTCGACATCGCTTCCGATACCAGGTCGCGTACTTCTTCCTCCGACAGTGCTGCGTCTTCGTAACCCTGGCCGATTAACATGGAGTTAGCTTTCACTGGTAGCTAAATTTGTAAAAATCCAGGCTATTAGCAAGTGTTCATGGTAGCCGAGTTCGTGAGCATGCGAACCTGTCGTGGCAAGCAATCTAAATTCTAACGAATCAGCTACGCAAAAGGTGCGAACCACGTACTAAGCTGGCCACAATTGTGTTCCACCATCGAGCCGCAAAGCCTGGCCGGTCATAAAAGTGGCGCTGTCGGAGACGAGAAATTCGACCGCCTGAGCAACTTCGTCAGGCCAGCAATAGCGATCCAGTGTTCCTTCTTTGGCCATGCTGTTTTCATCCAGATTGTCGCGCGCCATCACTCTGGCGGTCGCGGTTGGTCCTGGGGCCACCGTATTGACGCGAATGTTGTATTGTCGTAATTGTGCAGCCAGGCAGCGAGTGTAATGAACGACACCCGCCTTGGCGACACAGTAGATAGCATCTTTTTCCAAGCCGATAAAAGCGCCATTGCTGCTCGTGTTGACAATACAGCCCTCCCGCCGCTCAATCATGCGTGGGGACACTTCGCGACAGACCAATATGGTCGACATCAAGTTCCGGTCGATCAGCGCACGGACATCCGCCCAAGGAATAAATACGGCATCATTCGGATCTGGTTTTCCGCCGCCGGACCCGCCGGGTCCACCGGCTCCCACGGTACCCCCTACATTGTTGACGAGAATATCAATGTGGTCCAACTGGTCATGAATCTCACCGACCATTCTCTTGACAGTCATTTCGTCGGTAACATCACCGTGAACGCCGATCGATGGATTACCGCTCTCCTCTGCAATTTGGCGGGCCACCGCGTCCAAGGATTCCGCTTCGCCGAATCGCTGTACAGCGTCTGGGGTGATGTCGTGGATAGCGGTGTGTGCGCCCAGTTGGGCCAGACGCCGGGCGATCGCCCGCCCCATTCCCCCGGCTGATCCGGTGATGAAAGCCACTTTGCCGTCGAGCTTTTTGTCAAACGTCTGCATACTAAACCTGACTAGTCCGAGGACCTCATACCGGGCACAAAGTAACGTACTTGTCCCGGCAGACCGTACGCATACCGAAAGTTATCACGAACGCAAAATCGACCCAGGATCGTCCTTGATTCCCTATCCATTCCAACGGCTAACAGCCATTCTATTTTCTTCGTTCGATGGTATCAAAAACCCTCCCTTCAAAGTCAATGGCCTTCATTTCCAGCCGATTCCCAGCGACCGTGAAGTGGACGAAGTGAGGAATGGCCAAGGCATGGGCAGTATGCCAGGATTTTTTTGGATTGAACCAATTATGGTTTTCTCCGGCACCTCCAACCACGAGATAAGTAATGCCTTTGTCGAAGTTAATCTTACCGTTCCTGATAGGATAACTGCGCTCGTAGACGACAGTATGCGAGGTCAAAACAAAATCCACGTTGTGTTCATCAAGTATGGGCAGAATCGATCGCATCGACTCCACCTGATAATCGGCGGACACATAAGGTGAGTAATGGAAAAACACAAATTTCCATGTGGCCTTGGTAGATTCCTTCAGATCATTGACAAGGAACTTGTGTTGTGACGATCCTGGTACTAAGCTCCCTCCCCCTTGCAAACCTCATTCACCCATTCACCACTTTCATCGGTCTTATACTCCACTGCTGTGACTGAGTCGATCGCAACAAAATGGGCATTCCCGTAATCAAAGGAATAATATGTTTCAGGATCAGGGTGCGAAACAAAATCAAAGAACCACGGTGGTGGTTTCTCGAGAAGACGATCAAATTTTTCGTGGTTGCCGATAGATAAATAGAAAGGCGTGTTTGTAAATAGATCTTTTCCAGGGGTAAAAAGGTATTTCCCCCAATCGTCGTAAAGTCGACCATTCATGACGACGTCGCCGGTTAAAAGCATAAAATCCGGGTGGTACAGTTCAATCTGTTTGAATAAAGGGACGTTGTACTTAGGCTGTCCAGAGCCGCCCATTTCGGACGACACAACAAACGAAAAAGGTTCATTCGCTGCCACTGCTGTTTTTAATGAATATAGTTGGCTCTCAACAAACGGTCCCTGAGGAACTCGTGAAATCACCTTGTAACTATAGGTTGTACTGGGCCTGAGGTCGGTGATGATCACCTCGTGAATCTTGCGCAACAATTTGTCGTTAACAGTCTTTTTAGACTCTTCGAGCGCCTTTAACGTCGCCAGTTGTCCAGGCACACGGCCGTGCATGTCAAGTCTACGTGTCTCGAAATAAGTTACCTCTGACGAAGCCTCGACGGAGGTTTCCCACATGATCGTCATGGAATTCTGGGTGGGCCATTGCAAATAGGGACCTTTTACAATCCGCAAATCAATTTCAGGTTGCGCCGACCAAAGCAGGGAAACTTTGAACAAACAACAGACTACCAAACAGATTGGCTTAATATTGGCTACCGCTGGTCTCATATCTTATTTCTCCGTGTACCAACAAATGTCATCCAGGGTGTTTGATGCTGACCTTGTCGCCCGCCACTTCCATTCCTCGATCTTTGGATTTCGTTTAGGCTTCGGAACCGTGGCACCAGGATGGCACTGCCGCGCTTATCGGAACTCACCGGTTGCTCCCTCTTGTCGAAGCGGTCATTGTTTTGCACCTGGCTTGGGAAGACAAGGATATTTTATCAATTCAGCAAGCGGCTGGAAAAAGTCGTGAAACATATCCAGCGGCGGGGATTTCATTACAATGCGCCCGCATTCCGTATCGGCGGCCATTGCCTGGTCTATGATGACATCTGTTTCGGCTTGGCTCCCACCGGATTATCAATACCCCGGTCCTGTCACTGCGACCCGACGGCCGGATTTCTCAAAAGCCCCTACTAGAATTGGTCCAGCTTCGCCGGGCTCACATCAGAAACCCAGACTTCGTTCTGAACAATTCCTCACAACGGTTTGATCAAGTTCAAAGTGACCTGCTTGAAATAAAGGTCGAATTTAACCCGGAAGCAGCCAGCGATTTCAGACTGAAGATCCGTTGTTCAAAAGATGGTAGCCGCTTCGTACGGATTGCCTGCGATGGTGAGCATCTCGAGGTGAAAGGGGGACAAAGCACCGGCCAAAGTGATGCAAGGTGAGAAGACTTTGCGATTCCAAGTATTCCTGGGTCGAGATTGTATGGAGATATTTTTGAATGCGTGGATAGTATATACTGAATCCATGTCAGTACCTTTGACGGACTTGGGAATTGAGTTGTTTTCCGAGGGCGGTGGCGTAAACGTCAAGAGCCTGGATATTTGGAAACTGGCTTACATCTGGTGATCGCGTGACGCGATCCGACAACTCATACTGGTCAATCCTTGGAATTGAATTAATTCTCAAAGCTGCATTTCAACCAATCTTACGTCATTCTGTTCATGGAATTTCGAAAAGGCTGAGCGATGAAACGACGACACTTCCTTGCAAGCACCATGAGTACCGCGGCGGCGATGGCCACTGGACCGTTGATCCCTTCCAGTTGCGGCCAAACGGGTCTGGAGGAGGTGCAGCAACCCCCTGATGCCCAGAAGCGTTATCCAGCCACCGTCCCCGATACGCTCGACATCGTTGATATGGCAGACCGCGGCCTGCATGGCTTGACCGGCATGATCGACGTGGCCAACGACTACGAGCCTTATGGCGTTTTTGCCTTTGGCACACCAAAGCCCTACTTGCGTCACAACCGCTTTACCATGGATTGCGCCGGGAAACTCTGGGAGTCCTTCCCTTACTTGCGTTCGATAAGCGGCAACACTCAAGGCCAAGACGTTGACGAAGGCTTCACCCGCGCCATGCTCGCGCATGTTGCCGACGACGGTCTTTTCTACTCTGGTCTCCCGCGCATGACTGGCTGGCACAACGCCAACCCACCTGGCGCGACCTATCACGCTTACCCGCTGGACCGAGAGCCTTTCGCCAACATCCTGGGTAACGCCCGCTGCATGCTCGCGATGATGGCTCTGCACCAGCGCGATGGCGACGAGGCATGGCTCAAGCAGATCAAGGCCACGAGCGATGGCTTGCGCCGCATCGCGGTGATCAAAAAGGACTACGCCTACTTCCCCGATGGCAGCATCGGCACCGCCTTCAGCTGTCCTCAAAGCGGCTGGCGCAACACCATTGAGCCCACCGGCGAGCGGTTCGGCGGAGAGGGATCTGTCCTCTGTTACTATGGGCAGGTCGTCCGTGCTCTGACACGCTGGTTTATGCTCAGCGGCGATGAGCAGGCGCTTGACCTGGCGGCCAAGCTGGTTCATTTTTGCCAACAGCCGAAGATGTGGATGTGGGCGCAGACCGACACCATACCGAAGGATATTTATGTGCCCGACCACGCCTGCTTCATCGGTCATGTGCACGGGCATCTGGCCTATCTGCGCGGTCTGTTGGAATATGCCCAGGCCACAAACAACTGGCGCTACAAGGAATTTGTCCGTTCAGGTTACGCATACACGCGCAAAAAGGGGGTAGCCCGCATCGGATGTTTTGGCGAAGGCTGTGCGGTGGCCGACATGGTGGCCCTGGCCATCCGCCTCAGCGATTACGGGGTGGGTGATTACTGGGACGACGTGAGCCAGTATGTGCGCAATCAGTTTGTCGAAATGCAATTAACGCGTCCAGATTTGATGCGGGAGATTGCGGCCCGCACTCCCCAGCCCGATGATCCTTGGGATTTACCGATCCCTGGCATGACGAGTTACGATCACGCGATCGAATGCGCACAAGGAACCATTAGCTGTGGCGCTTCGCCAACGAATAGCAGTCCCATGGCGGGCATCTGCTGCGTTGGCAATGGAACCAATGCCATTTACTATGCGTGGGAATCAATCCTGCGCGCCCGAGGTGACACAGTGCAGGTGAACCTGCTGCTAAACCGCGTTTCGGCCGAGTTAGATATCGATAGTCACCTGCCCTATCAGGGCCGCGTAATTCTTAGGAACAAGGCCGCGAGGACCATCGCCGTGCGCATACCGCTCTGGGTTAACCGCGGCGCCTTACGTTGCCAGTTGAATCAAAAAGAAGTTACCCCCGATTGGTTCGGCAATTACGCAACCTTTGGGCAGACTCGCCCCGGCGATCAGATCGCGCTTGATTTCCCTCGCCGCGAGGATGCAGAGACCTTTCACCTCGATCCGGTCTGGTGGGCCAACGACTATAACACGCACACTCCCAATTACCGGAAATACGCCTGCCAGTTTGTGTTCGATACCTGCGTCTCCGTTGAAAGCCCAACTAAGGATCCCAAAGGTTACGTGCTCTACGACCGTGATCATTTAAAGAAAACCACGGCGCCGGTCAGGACGGTGGAACGTCTGGTTCCCGATAAAATCCTTGTTTGGTAAATTGAAGAAAGACTCCGGCACGAATAAAGACTCCGGCACGAATAAGGATGTGGGATTGGGAAGAGGAATCCATTGCTCAATAGTAAGGTAGTCTTGGACCTTGTTGGTGAAGAAATGTACACATCAAATTATCAGGCGAGGTCGGTTGTGACAGCATTATGTCAAAACATGCTGGCGCTTATATGCGGGTCTTGCTTCTTGATCATGAGTTAATGGGAATCCGACGGCATGGATTCGCCGAACGATATTTGAAAACTCTCAACGCACTTCAGGCCTAATGAGGCAATAGGTGCTTGGAAATTTCATGCGTCCAGCGGACGATCGAAAGTGCGGCGGGCTTTACTCATGTACTGATTGACTATTGGCGCTTCCGGAAGGGGTTGTCGGGCCCGATCCAGTAGCTCGACAGAATTACCTTTGGTACAAAAATAACCTTGGTTATGGTGGATGAACATGAGCAAAGAATCTTACATCACGTTTCTCTTGAAAGTTATCGTCCCGTCTGTCCTGCTTCAATTGTTGTTCGTGCAGGGCGCAGTTGCGGAGAAAGTTGAGATCCCCACACCTAAACGCAACCTGAGCATCGGTTACATCAACAAGGAAATCCCCAAGCTCACGGCGGGAACATGGAAAGGAAAACGGTATGAGGCGTTGGTGCCCGATACCTTGGACCTCGCTGAACGGGCGACACTTGCCATCCATGGGATCACTAATATTCAAGACCCGGAATATGATTACGAACTTTTTTGGCTGGCTGAATTCAACCGAATCCCTCCCGTTATGATTCATCAAACTTTGGGGCCACCCTGGTTAGATGGTGAAAACTATAAACTCATGGAGTCCCTGACGCTGCTGCGTCTGATCACCGGGAGCCGCGCATCTTTGGAAATCGATCAGCGCTGGCGGGAACGAACGCTGCAGCAAATTGGACCTGACGGACTGGCCTACTGGCCCGAAAAAGGGAGGCCGTGGTTATCCATGGATGTGCCTCCTGGGGGGTGGAAACCGGCACTCGGGGATACCTCACAGGGTCAGATCTCGACACTGGGCATGTCGGGTCGGTTGATTGCGGCGATGACCCTCTACGGGTTTCAGGATCAGAATCCAGTCTGGAAGCAGACCATTGAAAAAATGATCGATCGGCTTGCAGAATTGACGGTCTACAAAGGCAATTACGGGTATTTGCCGGCAGCTGCGGTTGCGCCTGGCGCTGAAGTCCCAGCCGATTTTCCCGAGCCGTCGAAGGGTAGCTGGAGGTATGCGCAGGCGTGGCTGATTCAGGGCTTAACACAATATTACCGCCAGACTCATCACGAACCGGCCCGTGATTTGGCGATGAAACTCACGCGATATTTAATGGGACCATCGGAGAACTATGACAGCGATGGTGCATTCGTCGGCATGGACCATTTTCACATGAATACCCAGGGGGTTCTGGCAATATCAGATTTGGCCTTGGCAACCGGGGATCCGGAATTGGCTGAATTTGCTCGAAAAACATACAAACATGGAAAGTCCATCGGCGATGACTTGGTGGGGTTTTTCCCCGAAGGACTCAGATATCTCAATGAAGACGGATCTTACGAACATAAATACAGATCCGTGGAAACCGCGGAGACCTGCGAAGTGGCCGACATGATCGTCAGCGGCCTGAAGTTGGCCGACCTGGGCTACGACGATTGTTGGGATGACGTAGACCGCTGGCTCCGCAATCAATTTGTGGAAAATCAAATGACTCATGCGGACTGGATCTACCGGTTGATTGACAAGGAATCCGTTCCGGCCGGCTCAAAACCCTTGCCCGACCGAAAAAAAGGCGAGGGCCGATCCCTCTACAGTGGCCGACCTATAGCCATGCCCATCAATTCACCGCATGAGAACGGAGACCGGGTTCCAGAGCGGCATATTGGAACCTTTGCGGGCTGGCCGTCCGGAAATGATTTCTTTTATTGGGATCCGGAGACACATGGGCATTTGGGCGCCATGCACTGCTGCACAGGTAATGGTAGCCGGGCAATTTATTACGCATGGGAGCACATTCTTGATTATCGAGATGAGACATTGCGGATTAATCTGCTGCTGAATCGGGCTTCCTTGTGGGCGGACGTCGACAGCTACATCCCTTATGAGGGACAGGTCGATATCAAAATGAAGAAAAATTGCAACCTGGAAGTGCGAATCCCCGAGTGGGTAAAGCCTGAGCAAACCGTGTGCACGGTGAATGGCAAGAAGAAGGAAATCACCTTCCGTGGGCGGTACGCACAATTCGGGCGAGTCAAAAAAGGTGATGTGGCGGTAACCCATTTTCCGATCGCCGAACGGACGATAAGAACCAAGATCGGGGGTAATGACTACACACTGGTGGTGAAGGGCAACACAGTGGTGTTTATGGACCCTCCCGGCAAATGGTGTCCCTTGTACCAACGCAACCACTATCGCGGTAATCAGGTGCGCTGGGTTGAACGAGAGCGGTTTGTCGGGGAGGAGTCGCTTCATTGGTAGAATGGCAGTGAACAATCAGGGAGAACAGGGGAGAATTAAGCCCAAAAGTTGACACGGTGTGGCCCACCCGGAAGTCAGGGAGAGTTGCCTGTGGCAACGAGGGCATGGACTACACCGCGCATGACACGCCCGACGGTTTGTATGTCATCCATAAGATGGACAACCTTCCTTAACTCGGGTTCGCAGAAGAGACGGCCCAGTTAAGCGAGCTGACGTTTGAGAAGAAATCACTCGCAGCCGGCGAGAAGATCACTGGAAGCGTGTTACCGCAAATCGGAGCGATTCGCGGATTACCTCGCCACGTTCCAGCAGCTGTTTCGTGCGACCAGCTGCGATCGTTTATGCCACAGCAATTCACAGCAGCTCCACAATCGGCTCGCCATGGGGAATCAGCGGAGCAGGGCGGCCGGTCGCGTCGGGAATCCTCTCCTGGGAGTCGATGCCGAGATGCCGATAGACGGTCGCCAGTAAATCGTTTGGGTCTAGCCGGCGATCTTTCGGGCGTTCGCCTCTGGCGGTGGTTGAGCCAACAACCTGACCGGTCTGCATACCACCCCCTGCCACCAAAACCGACATCGCCCCGGGATAGTGATCGCGCCCCGGCTGGACAACCTTGGAGGCTGTTCCCTTCCGAGAGTTGATCCGCGGTGTGCGGCCAAACTCGCCGGACACGATCAACATCACCTTCTTGTCCAAGCCGCGATCGTAGATATCTTCGATCAAGGCGGCAATGGCGCGGTCGTATACTGGCAGACGGGCGCGCGCGTCTTCAAACAAGTGACCGTTCACGGCGTGGATATCCCAGTTTCCGATCGCACCCGGAATGTGTGGATCCTGCATTTGCATGGTAACAAAGCTTGTGCCCGCTTCAACCAACCGGCGTGCCAACAACGCACGCTGGCCCCACTTGTGCCGGCCGTACTTATCGCGCAGCTTAGGGTCCTCCTTCGACAGATCAAAAGCCTCACGGGCCTTTTCGCTCGTCAACAAACTGACGGCTTCACGCTTAAACTTGTCCATCGAAGTCATCAACCCAGACGAGTCGACTTTGCGTCGTAAATCGTCAATGGCTGTGAGCAGCGAGACGCGGTCGTCGAGCCTGTCCTTGACCTTTGCAGCCAGCGACAAGCCCTCCACTTTGAAGTCCGGCTCATTCGGATCGCCGTCCACAACAAACGGCAAATACGCCGGCCCGAGACTGGCACTACCGCCGCCATAGACGCGGTCCGCGCTGGCAACGTAAAGCGGCATGGTGGGGTCGCGGCGGCCCTCGAGCATCTTCGATACAACGGGTCCGAGGCACGGATATTGAGCCAGCGGATCGAGAACCCGCAGCGGATTATAGCCGGACAGGAACCGCCCCGCGCCGCCGGCATGATTCGCGTAGCCGTGAGCGATCGAGCGGATCAACACAAACCTGTCAGCGACTTTCGCATGAAGCGGCAGATGCTCACAGATGTCCATTCCAGGTACGACGGTTGAAATCGGTCTGCATTCACCGCGATAATCGTCGGGGGCGTCCGGCTTCAGGTCGTACGTCTCCAAGTGGCTCGGGCCGCCCTGCAACCAAATCAAAATGACCGACGTGTCAGAAGCCGAACGTCCTGCTTCCTTTGCGCAGGCACGCAACCGCAGCAGGTCACTCAAGGTCAGGCCGCCAAGGGCCAGCGACCCAGCTTCCAGAAAGCTGCGTCGAGAAACTGTACGTGGACAAAATGTCGTTGTTGTCTTCATGCGATCGATGGTTGGACGCGAAAACGCCTGCAACACGGCATTCACCATGGAACCGCTATTGATTATGTAGTGCTTACGGTTGGGTGGCAATAGTTACTCCTGGCTCGCTACTTTGAAGCAGCGTAACCTGACGGCGCACACCGAACTGCTGACAAATGGCATCGATGCAATCGGCCAATTCACGCACGGTCGACCGGAAAGACCATCACCTGCGAGATTTTAGAAGCACCCGCCGCCGGCCACGTTGGGAGATTAGAAAAACCCAACGGGCTGCGGCCGTGTTAGCTGGTGCGATTGCATGTCGCTTAACCAGCACCCGTGTTAATCGTTCACCTTAGCCGTGGCGATTCTGCATTTTTAACTACACTCATGATGTCCCTCTAGTGGGAGAAATACAAAATGAATTGGATGATATTAAGGCAACAACAAGTGTTACTTCTGGTCACAGGTAATGGGGCAGAAAACGGGCCACAATTAAGCCTCAGCGGCGTACGACTTCGCCCCGTTCTTTAGTTGTTGTTGACATCGTTGTTCTTTTGTTCGGTCGTGTGATTTTCGCCATTTACTTGGGTGTTGGCGTCTGCTGGAAGCTCACGACAAGGCCAAGCATTTAGACCTCTGGCTATTACCAAGCTTACCGGCGGCAGCTCTGGCAGCATTTCCCAGCAATCCCCGTGATAGATCGTATCCCGTTGTGGGAATAATTTGGCGAGCGGGTTGTCATACAATACCTCGAACGGTGCTCTTCCGCCTTGCTACTAGGAGACGATCGGCGGCAGAGAACCTATTGGTCTGTCGTGTGACGTTCATCGCTGGTTGGTCATCGATGAATCTTACAATTGGGCACAGCCTCCCTCAGCTCGGCAAACCCGCGTCGGTTTGTCCAACCGCTACAGTTTTGATTCGCACGATCAAAACGATCGACGACCGGAAAAACCCGGTCTCAACGCTGGTTTTCTCCGGTTTGTAATGAGACCGACACTAACAACATCTTTCACGCTTGTGACAATCGTTGCCTAATTGAGAGGAAAAACCACAATGGCTCGACGCGGACTTCTCGATATTTTCCTGTTCTGTGTGTCGGCACTTGCTGCGGTGGCCGCGAATGCCACTGTCAATTACCAAATCTACGTCGTGCGTCCAGTGATTAACAACAATGCGATCCTGGACGACGAGGCCCTGCCCGCGGTCTGCAGGGATGAGAAGGTCCTGAAAATCATGGCCTGCCGGGGGGATATGAGCCCGCCTTGGTAAGCTTAGACGCCAAATCATCGCCAATTTCGGCTAGCCAGCGTGATGTTTCACTTTGAGGCGAACCGCCTGATACGGTCGCTGCAACCAGATCTTCGACTTTAACACGAACCGCTTCGGCTGCTTTCTTATTGAGGGTGCCCAATCGTAACGCTCAACACTGGCGCAAACGACAAGCGCGCCACATCCCGTATCTGGGGAGTCACCGGCGAGGCATTCGGCTGTTTGAAAACCGTACGCGACAACTCGACCAGGGGTCGGATCAGGACACGTTCCAGCCACTCCAGCGCCACGTCTACCGGATTACAGGTACCCCGGGTGATTAAGCGAGTCCACCGCAAGCACCGACTTATCTCACCCCGGCCGACGCGTGGACTGTATTCAGGCTACCCGCTTTCGTACAATCTGTTCCCAGGCAGGTCCCTCTAGCAAGGCCGGCGCCGCAATCTTCAGGAGAACGAATCCTGTGACGCGAATGACCGAATCTTCAGCAGCTCGTTGCGCAGGGTAGTCATGCAGGCCCGGGTTCTCCACACACTCTCCCAGCGGCCCTCCCTGACGGGAAGCGGCATCACTCTCGACGCGGTTGTGCGCGAGGCCGCCGCGGCAGGCTGGCGTCAGCGGGCGCTCATCGGGGTGCCGGCGGGCGACTCGAGCGCCGTCGACGGACTCGGGGACGAAGAGGTCGGCCGCCTGGAGTTCAAAAGCGACAACGGTCCGGCTGAAACGGCCCTCGACTTTCACGTACCCGGCATGAGTGACGTCATGCCTTACCCGAGCACCCGGTTCTCGCAAATGACCCCGGGGCAGCTCGCCGTCTACCGCTCAGCCTGGAGATCAGCCCTGTCGCGAATGCTCGGCGAATTTAAGCCCCACATCATTCACTCCCACCACGCCTGGATCCTCTCCTCCATGTTGAAGGACCTCGCGAGGGACACTCCCGTCGTGGTCCACGGGCATGGAACGGCGCTCAGGCAGCTGGTCCAATGCCCACACCTCGCCGATGAGATCCG
>Ga0315336_1003381_pt1 | contig 21356 bp, 12 predicted proteins | sample ASW5metaG_FD_204512 | JGI IMG/M metagenome (GOLD analysis project Ga0315336, IMG submission 204512) | Ammonia-oxidizing marine archaeal communities from Monterey Bay, California, United States - ASW #5 | ecosystem: Environmental > Aquatic > Marine > Intertidal zone | place: USA: California... | reverse complement strand
TCTCCGCACTATGGGCTCTGCAGACACGGGGCGGAGCCGCCGTGCCACGGGAGGGGTGCTTTGGGCTCTGCAAGACACGGGGCGGAGCCGCCGTGCCACGGGAGGGGTGCTTTGGGCTCTGCAGACACGGGGCGGAGCCGCCGTGCCACGGGAGGGGTGCTTTGGGCTCTGCAGACACGGGGCGGAGCCGCCGTGCCACGTGGGGAGTGCTTTGGGCTCTGCAGACACGGGGCGGAGCCACCGTGCCACGGGAGGAGTGCTTTGGGGACATGTGGGGGCTTCACATTGCTGTGAAATAGAAGGCCCCGATTCCGGTTGGAATCGGGGCCTTTCGATTATTGAGTTGATTACAGGACTACGGGAGGGAGGCCTTGCCCCGGTAGTTCAGGTTGGTGTCGGTGTTGGAGTCGTTTATCACGGTGGTTCCATTGTTCCCCATGACATCGGCTCCGATTGCCGTCCAACTGGCCGGATTGACCGGTTCGCTGGAAGATTCCACCACGTACTGCCTCAGCGCGGAAGTATCCCCGAGGGTTACGCCGGATCCCGATCCGCTCGGATTGACTTCGATCACCTGGAACACTGAATTTGGATCGTTCGGATCCGTGTTCGCGAGGTATTCGCCGAGGTTGTCCAACAAGTCGAGGTCACTGTCCGCGCCGGCGACACCATTGGTCGGTCCGCCGAAGTGGGTGTTCTCGTAATCATCCGACATGCCGTCTCCATCGGTATCCACCGGGACCCAGCCCTCGTTGTCATCATTCGGGCTGCCGTTGTCGCCGCTGGTATTGCCGGCCCACGAGGTACTGGCCGTACCCCAGTTTGCCCCGACATTGTTATCCACGGACGGATGGCTCAGTTCCATGGAGGATCCGGTCGGGTCGGGGAAGTTCGGTCCGCCGTCGTACTCGACCCGGTCGATCTCCACTCCGCCCGGCGTGGTGAGGATGACCTCATCCGCCCCGTTGGAGAGGAACCAGCCTCCTCCGTAGGAGTAGTCGATCGGCGTACCGCCGTTGGTGCCGGTGTCGCTGTTCGGACCCAGAACCGCGAATCCCTTCGCGGGGACAGTGAGCGCTCCGCCATTGTTGATGACATGGCTGTCGCTGCCATCGTCGGAGATCGTCCATCCGTTGATGTCGATCGGTTGACCGCCCTTGTTGTAGATCTCGAAGTATTCACCGTCCGAGTCATTCACCCCGTTCGGATTCTGCATGATCTCAGAGACCAGCAGGTTTGCCTCACCGTCCTGGGAGGAAACCACCGAAATGATCACCACGTTGGTGTCGGCGCCATCCACATCAGAGGCGATGAAGGTCACCGGGAAGTTCTGGCTAGCCTGCGCCGGGCTCGGTGTGAATACGAACAGGCCGTTCGCCGCACTGATTCCGTTTGTCGGCGTGAAGGTTCCGTTTGCCGGTACATTCTGCGCCGTCAAGGTCACCAGGTCACCATCCGGTTCCGTGGCATTCACGGTGAATTGAACCGTGTTGCCTACGGTCGTGATCTGGTCCTCCAATGCCGGATTGATTGTCGGAGGTGCGGAGGTTGCCGCGACGCCCAGTTTGACCAGGTCGACTCTCCAGAGTCGGGTCTCCCCCGGGTCGCTGCCTTCGTTCCGGTAGCGGAAGGCCAGGGTCAGATTGGTATCGGACCCGTACGCGCCCAATCCACCGGACTGCTGTTCCCACGCAAAGTCGGAGAGAGGCAGCGTCAAGCCCAGGTCATCCCACGTCACCCCACCCGCCAACGGGTCCCCGGTGCCGGGGTAGTTGGTGGAGGCCAGCAATTCCAGCCCGAGCAGCAATCCGCTGTCGATGTCGAAGCCGTACTGCACGTAGAAGGAGGCCTGGTTCCAGACTTGCGTCGACATGTCGATGGACGGGCTGATCAGCCAGTCGTCACTGGGTTCGCCAACCGCGAATCCGAATCCGTCCATTTCCATAAAGAAGGAGGATCCTTCCGCGCCGGAACCGGCAATGCGTTCCCAATCCGCGTTGCTGAGCCGGCTGAGTGTGGTCCAGCCTTCCAGTCCGGTTTCAAAGTCCCAGCAGCCGAAGGGAGCGGTGCCGAGGACATTGATGGTGAACGAGTTCGTGTCTGCTCCGTCCGTGTCCGAGGCCGACAACGCAAAGACAACTGCGCCCGTCTGGGAATTGTTGGGCGTAAAGGTCAGCGTCCCGGTGTCATTGTCGTTCTGGACGAAGGAAGCGTTCGGGAACGGAAGGGTAGGCGAGGAGATGGTGACCACGTCGCCGTCCGGTTCCGCCACTGCCACCACCTGGGTGAAGGTGTCGCCGGCGCTCACGGTACCATCGCGAATGTCCTGGACGTGCGGCGCCAGGGAGGTCTGGAAGACTGTCCCGTTGGCAAGCCGTCCGGCGCTGATCGGATTTGCGGAAAGCGCCGTGTGCATCACGAAGGTGGTTCCGGTTACGTCCGGGTTACGCGTCAGCGACTCGGCATCCGGAACGCCCGGATCGGAATAGACCACGATGTCCAGCAGGTTCGAGGATGGATCCATCAGTGAGAGGGTATCCCCGCCGTTGTTCAGGCTCAGGTTTCCGTTGGAGGAGAGCTGCGCGGCCGAATCATTGAAGTTCGTGATCGATCCGCCGCCGAACACCACCACCACACCGCCGGAAGGCACGACGATGGAGGAGAAGACGTGACCGCCCGTTCCCGATTCATCGGAATAGATGCAGCCATCCAGGTCCACGTCCGCGAGGGTGTTGTTCACGATCTCGATGAACTCGTCCTGGGTTCCGTCCAGTACAAAATCCTGGTTCGAGTCAATTTCCGTTGCGCCCAGGTTCGGGTCAGGCAGGAACTCGTTGAAGATCAATCCCGAGTACTGAACGCTGGGGACGAAGAGATTCGATACCTTGGTATCGGTGGCGCCACCGTCCGATGCCGTGTACTCGACCGCGAACGTGGTTCCCGCGTCGGCGAGCGCTCCCGTATAGGTCAGGCTGCCGGTGCCATTTCCGTTGTCTACGAAGATGGAGGTGGCCGGCGCATTGGTCACCGACAGGGTGATGGAGTCGCCATTCGGGTCGGAGGCGGAGAGATTGACGACCGCCACTTCGCCGAGGCGCGCCACTGTCGGCGGCACCGAATCCAGGGTCGGCGGCGAGTTGGTCAGTTCAGAGCCCAGGAACGGCAGTCCGTTCAGGAAGGATCCGGGAGAGAAGAGCGCCAGGTTGGCTCCGTCGGCAGTGGAGTGTGCTTCGAAGTCGCCGGTGATATCCGGGTCCCGGGTGATGGACTGGTCGTCCACCCCGATGCCTGAATAATCGAAGGAGCGAATCAGCAATCCCGAGTCGTCGCGGAGATTCACGTCGGTGCCGCCGTTGGAGAGTCCCGGCTCCCAGTTCGGCACGGAGACGAGGACTTCAGCGCCCCCGAAGGCGCCGGTAATGCCTCCGTTCGGGGCGTTGGTATCCACCCCGCCGAAGACGACCACCGCGGTCTCACCGGTCAGAATCGTTCCCGGGGGGAAGGTATAAAGCACGTTGGTGACGGCCCGGAGCGTCCATCCGGAGATGTCAATATTGGCCAGTCCGTTGTTGTACACTTCGACAAACTCATCTTCCCGGGCATCCCGGATCCCGTCTCCGTTGGCGTCTCCGGCGATGGAGGCGGCCGGATCGTAGTGGATTTCGTTGATCACGATGCTCGAGAGTTCGGCGGAGAGCACGATGATGTCGAGATTGGTGGTTGCGGTCGTTGTTCCGTCATCCACTTCGAGGGTTACGTTGTTGGTGGTGCTGGCAAAGCCTGCTCCCGGCGTCCATACGAATTCCGCCTGGCGTCCGCCCAGGTCATTGACGACGGATCCCGCGGGATCGTTTGAAGGCACGGTGTCAAAGGTGAGGGTGTCCCCGGCATTCTGATCCGTACCGAGGATTCCTACGGTAACCTGTTCGTTGATGCCGACTGCGATGGGGCCCATGGGATCGATTTCGATGCCGGGCGCCACCTGACCCACATTCTGCTCAAAATCGGTATAGAAACGCGACTGGACCTGGTACCCGGTGCTGGGCATGTTGGTGTCGGTGTCGAACTGGGTGACGATGCCGGTCATGTTGAAGGGGCTGATCGGCTCCGGTTGTCCGTCGATATCCGTGTCCTGATCGATACGCAGGATGATGGTCCCGGTACCGTCGTCCACGGTGATGTTGGCGCTGCCGCCGAGGCCCGGCCAGTTGCCGGAGATGATCGACACGTTGGTGACGGTCACCAGGGTGCCTTCAAACCCTTCGGCATCGGCCAATATATTGGTGATGGTTTCCTGCAACCCATTGACGGTGACCGGGGGTGCCGGATCGATAATGATCTGGGAGGAGGGGACGGTCGGAGCAATGTCGCGCACTCCGTGGTGCTGTTCGATAAAGCCTGAAACCGTTACTTTTTTGCCCAACTCCAGGACGGCCGAGTCAAAGGCAGGTTCGATGGACTGCGGAAAGAAAATGCGCAGACCCTTATTGTCGTTGGTGTCCTGAATATAGACTTCGATATTTACGTCTCCGCCGCCGAGGCCGAACGTTGAAACGAAGTCGGGCGATGTAACCACGCCGTCGACGCGGTACGGGTTCGTTTCTCCCGGGTTCTTAATATTGTCAGGAAAGAAGTCCATGTTCAGGTCTTCTTTCGCGGTGGCAATATTGGTCGTCGTGAGCTGGGCCGGGGCCGTGAGGGCCAGGCTGCAGGTCAGGGCTGCGGCTACGACGCCAAAGCGCACGAATTTTGATGTATTTGATTTCATGAGTACTCCTATCCGACTTCTACTTTTTCTTACACTACGACTCTTGTTTGCTCCGTAAAAAATGCTCCGGGCTCCGCTTCGCGCGCCGGCGTCACTCGATCATCGGGCCTTCGGGATTCCATACAACTCCGCCCCGGTTCGAGGTCTTGGTGGATATATAGATCTCGGATCTCGGGTGGGTGGTTGCATGGCCGTCGGCAAACGACACATTCACCTTCTGGTCCTCGTTCATGTGGCGATATTCCAGGAAGGCGGCGTGCAGGTTTCCGAAGGTTCCGTTCCCCTCTGAGAACACGGCGAATCGTGTTACGTCCGGGATGTCGATGTCGGTCAACAAAGGGCCGAGGCCGGATCCCGGCCACTCCTGCGCGCGGCGACCGTGGTCGATCCACAAGTTGTAGGCATACGACATGAACAGCTGTCCCCGCGGAACGCCCAGGGCGACCTGGTCCTGGGAGGTGACGGTGGGACAGGACCAGATGCTGCCGTCCCTCGCTTCGGGGAATTTTCCGAAGGCGGCATTGATCGTGCGGATTGTTTCCTTGTCGAGGTAGGGCGGAAGAACATTGAACCAGGCGTCGATTTCATTCTTGTCGACCGAAGCGGACCCGGTGACTCCCTCCTTGGGGAAGAGGCCGGCGTGGTCGTTGAGATACATGGTGAGGGCGAGACCCCACTGGCGAAGGTTGGAGCGGCAGTTCGACATCCGGGCGCTCTCCAGCGCGTTGGTAACCGCCGGAATCAGAAGGGCGGAGAGGATCGCGATGATGGCAATCACCACCAGTAATTCGATCAGGGTGAAGCCCCGACGCATGCTTCCTGCGCGCGCACCGGTACCGTGATCCCGGGCCGGGTGGACGGTTTCTTCCCTGTCCACGTACCTTCCTTCGGCTCCAAACCTCTTCTCCAACGCTTCACTCATATGCGCCCTCTTTTACCCCTGCCGAACGGCGGATTCGAGTCACTTTCCGCCAAATCGCCCCATTCACTTTACGGAACCTACCACACGCCCCCTGTGATTTCACTGATTAAATCACTAGAATCGCGGGGGAGGCGAATCCTGCCTGTTTCTTCGAGTCGGGCCTCGCATCCATTTTAGAATCTTAAAACCCCGAATCCTAATTAACCTTTGACGGGTAATTGCCGTCTACCTATTCTCTTCCGGATTTACGGCGAACCGGCCCTTGGGGTAGGTTCGATTCAGGTGAGTAAATAGCGGGAGAAGCTATGTACGAGCGGTCATTTGGTAGTCTGTCAATATGTCGGTTTGCCCTGCCGGTTGCCCTAATCGGCGCCAGCCTGGTGGCAAATTCCGCCTCCGCGCAGCGGCGCGAAGCCGCGACCAGCAAACAGGTCAGGCTGACGGATGTTACCAAAATGACCTCCCGGGAACCTGATATCCGGGCACATGTCTCTTCGAATTTTGACGCACGGAACGTTCGTTCCACGAACGAGGACCGGGATTGGCTGATTCTGCGAGCTGTTTACGAGACAGCGCCGGAGTGGACCGACGACGTCACGGTTACCTTCTATGCCTTGTTCAAGACCGATTCGAACGAGGATCCGTCGAAACGCTATCTCCTGTTTCGGGGAGAAACGTCGTATTTCAATCTCGATCGTGGTCATCACAATGCCTTTATGTTTATTCATCCCGACACGCTGGACCGGTACGGTGATGTGGAGCGAATCGCTGTACAACTCACTCACAAGGGGCAGGATGCGGGTTCCCTGAGCGATCCCAAGTCCCAGGAGAAGTGGTGGACCCAGCTTCAACCGGTACCGGGGCAGCTTTTGCCCCGAACCCAGACGCCGTTCGACATGGTGAACCGGGGGTTCTACGACATGGTGAAGCCCGGTTCGTCACAACGCCGTTAAGGGATGAGAGTTACTCACGAGTCATAAATGTTAAAATCTGAAGGTATTCTCGCTCTGGATATCGGCACGAGCGGCATAAAGCTCGCCGAGTTCACGCAAGGCAAGGACGGTTCGATCGAACTCGTCAATTTCGCCATCGGTTCCCTCGGGCTCGGCCCAGGGGATGACGAAGAGCGCGGCCGCTACCTGGTGCTCACCATCAAGGATATGATGAAGGAGCGGCAGATCCGCCCCGGCCCCGTGCTGCTCAGCGTGTCCGGCCAGACCGTCTTTTCCCGATTCGTGAAACTCCCCCCGGTCGACAAGGAAAAAGTCGCACAGATCGTGGCCTACGAGGCCCAGCAGAACGTTCCCTTCCCGATCGAGGAGGTCGTCTGGGACTACCAGCTTATCGGCACGGGTGAGAACGAACTGGACGTGATGCTCGCCGCCATCAAGGGCGAAATCATTGAGTCGCTGACGGAAGCGGTTGAGGAGTCCGGACTCATTCCCGACCTGGTCGATGTGGCTCCGATGGCCCTTTATAACGCGGCCCGCTACAATATCCCCAGTTCGGAGGGCTGCCAGTTGCTGATCGATATCGGCGCCCGTTCCACCGACCTTATCTTTCTGGAAGCCGGTCGCGTGTTTCTTCGTAGTATCCCGGTTGCCGGCAATACCATTTCACAGAGCATTGCGCGGGAGATGGACCTCCCGTTCAACGAAGCGGAGAATCTCAAGATCGAGCATGCGGTGGTGGGAGTCGGCGGCGCGGCCGAAATCCAGGGGGATGAGACCGTTACCCGGATTTCCAAGATTGTCCGCAATGTAATGACCCGGATGCACGCCGAAATCAATCGATCCATCAATTTCTACCGGGGTCAACAGGGCGGGGCCAAGCCCGAGCATATTCTCCTCTCCGGCGGCACCTCCGTCATCCCCGGGGCCGACACGTTTTTTCGGGAAAAGCTCAAGGTTAACGTTACGTTCTTCAATCCTTTTGAAAATGTGGCGGTGGCGGAATCCGTGGACACGGAGGATATCGCCGAAAATGTGAATGTCCTGGGGCAGGTCGTGGGACTCGCGCTGAGGCGTGTTTTGACCTGTCCGATCGAAATCAACCTGATGCCCCCCCGTGTTCTTGCCGACAAGGAGATGCGGCGGCGGCGGCCCCTTTTCGTCTTGTCGGCGGTGGGGCTGATCCTGGTTCTCCTGACCTGGTGCGGTTTCTACTTCAAGATGACCCAGCTCGCGAATGCAAAATATGCGAAAGTCGGCCGCGAGGTGGAGCGCCTGGAGGGTTTGAACCAGAAGGTCAAAAAAGCGCAATCCAAGGTCAACCAGGTCTCCAAGCGGGTCGAAACGCTGCAGGAGCTTTTTCCCAAGCGGGAGATCTGGAATCGCATCGTTACCGAGATTCGGAGTTTGGTTCCCGACGGGATCTACCTCGTTTCCCTTGTGCCGCAGCAGGATATGGGCGATTCAATGGATATTCTATCGGGGGGGCCGGGTGCAATGGGTGGCGTCGAGGAGTCTTCCTCAATTCGATTTATCGAAATCACCGGAGTGGGGTATGAAGATAAAGTTCCCGATTGGGAACCGGTGCGGGCTTTTCGGGACGCCTTGAAAAGCGTGGAATTATTCAGTGCGGAGAAGACAGAGATTACCTTGTCGCGGCCTCCCGCGGCGGGAGAGCCTACACGCGAGTTCAAGATCAAGATCGAATTGGCTGAACCTCTCAAGTTCTGAACATGAAGAAACATTTATTCATTACGGTATTCTCCATCATCCTGGTGGTCGTAGGCGGCGGATTGATCTTTCTGCTGATGCAGAATCGAAACAGCTACATCGAAGTGAAGACGACGCTGGATCAAGCCGAGAACCGGTACGCCACACTGAGCGGCTCGAAACCTTATCCCTCCCCGGAAAATATATCCGTCCTCGAATCCAATCTCGTTGTATTCGAGGAATTTCACGCTGATTTGCAGGAAGTTCTTTGCTCCGGGGAAGCGCCGCATCACGAGATCGAACGCGCCCAGTTTGCCGGACTTCTTGAAGACACCGTGGACGACCTGGTGCTCAACGCCACGAATCACAGCGTGATGCTTCCCCAGGGGTTCTACTTTGGATTCACCGCGTACCAGGGAGGACGGTTGCCGGACAAGAGCCAGGTCGAAAGACTTGTCCGCCAGCTCGAAGTGATTCGGACCTGTTCCCGTCTCCTGTTCGAAAACAGGATCTCCTCTCTTGATCTTGTGGAGAGAGAAGTATTCGAAGAGGAAACGGGCAGCATGATGGGAATGCCGGGCATGATGATGGGAGGGCCCGGCGGAATGCGCGGAAATCGGCGTCGGACCACCCCGCGATCCTCCCCGAAGCCGAGCGCCGGCAGCGAGGAAAAAGAGGTTAAGAAAAGCGGTTCATCCCGGAAAAAGGCTTTCACCATTGAGCCGGTAACCATTTCATTTACGGCCCGTGACGAGCAGGTATGGCAGGTCATTGATGCGATTACCCAAAACCCCCGGTTTTCTATCATCAAGTCCATCACGATGAATAATCTTGCCGCGCCGACCGACGGCACGGGAATTCGCCGATCCTCGTACACTCCGCCGGGCGGAGGCGGCATGATGGGCGGCAACATGTTCGGCGGGCCGATGGGTCCAGGTGGAGTCGGGGGAGTGGACTATGGTTTCGGCGGGCCGCCGGGAACCGGAAGATCGCGCACGGCCCCACGCACGCAGACCTCCACATCGGACGGCAAAATGCCTCTTCACAAGATTCCCAGAAAAGAGCGCACTCTTGCCGGGGAACACGAACTGGTACAGGTTCAGATCGAGGTGGACGTCTATCAATTCTGCCTGGATAACGCGGCGCCGTCGGCCGAAAATGAGGCGGGGAGTTCATAGGTGGTCGGAACGGCTGGAGATTCAAGTGGGTGGCTCAAGCAGAATTACGACAAGCTTCTGCTTGTTCTGGTGCTTGTCGGTTTGCTGGGGTCCGCCGTGTTCCTGATTCTCAAGGTCAGTTCGGAAAGCGATGACCTGAAAGGGGACAACTGGCCGCCCCCAACCCGAAAACTGCCCGCTTCAGAGATCGGTTTTGATGCATACGAGACGAACAATATCCCCCTCGATAGTCCGTTTGTCGGTACGGCGGTTTCCTCCAACCGATTGATGGTGAGTGAAGTCAGGGTCCAATGCGTCAACCCGAATCACCCGGGACCGATTCCCTTCAACGCCATGGTCTGTCCGGTTTGCGGTTCGAAGCAGCCTGAACTCGAGACCGAAGGTTTCGACCGCGATGGCGATGGCATGCCCGACGAATGGGAGGAACGGCACGGGCTCAACAAGTATGATCCCAGGGATGCGGTCGTGGATCCCGATCGCGACGGATTCACCAACCTGGACGAATTCCTGGGCGGCACGGATCCGAATGATCCCACCGACAAGCCGTTGCCCCGGTCGAAGCTCCGCTGGACCCGAATCGATACCCAACCGCTTCAAGTGCTCTTCGAAGGTGTATTCGACACCCCGGATGGCAAGAAATTCCAGCTCAACGAGCGCAAAACCGACAAGACGTGGTTCAAGTTCCTCGGCGAGGAAGTAGAGGGGTACACGTTGTCCGAATTCCTCGAGGATGCCGAAGACGGCGCCAAGCTGATCCTCACGAACGAGTTCGAGCGGATCGAGCTACCGAAGGGGAAGACGGTTTTCACCCAGCGGAGGTCGGCGGATTTGATCTCGCTGATCGACGGAACTCGTTTTAAAGGCATGAAGATGGGTCAGAGCTTTGATCTGGAAGGCTTTACGCACATTATCGTTGACATAACCAAGAACGAAGTAGTAATCCGAGACGATTCGGGAGAGGAAACCAGGGTCAAGAAAATCTCTAGACGAGAAGCTCAAATCCTGAGAGGCGGAGGCCGTACGAGCCGCCCCACGGGCCGAGGAGCAGTAGGCAGGGATCGAACGGCCCCGAATCCGGACCCATTTTCCCAACGAAGATAGGTGTTCGGTGGACCTTGTGCCGGTTTCACGGATTAGCATTTAGATGACAGGTAACGGACAGAGGAGAGCCCCGTAATGAGAATCGGCAAGTGCGCAGCCATCGTGCTGTTCGCAGTCATCACCGTAGGAACCCTGGTGCGGGCGCAGCAGGATCAAACGTTTCTAAATGATCTGTTAACGGAACTGGACGACCAGCCCGTTACCAGGTCGGAACCCACCGCGGTTCTGGCCGCAAACGACACCGGGGCGACCGGATCGGGTGACACCGATCAATTGCTCGACGACCTTCTGGCGGAAGATCCGCCGACGAAGGGCTCGAACAATGCCGCCGGGGCGGCGGCCGGCGAGACGGATGAACTGATTGACGATCTGCTGAGCGATGCCGAGTCGACGGTGGAAGAAACCGTGTCCGACGATGTATCCGGAAATCTGGACATCGACGACTTGTTGTCCGATTTCGAGGATAGCGGTGTAGACGCCGTACCGGATGACGTCGATGCAATGCTGGATGGTTCCGCGATGTCGGAAATGGAAGCGGACGCCGACGTGGATGCAGTGGCTGACGCCGCCGCGGTTGAGGCAGTGGCTGCCGCCACGCTGGAGGAAGCTGAACCGGTTTCCGAATTGTCGCCGGCCGAACTGGCGACGCTGGCCGAGGAAGCCGCGAAAGAAGAAAAGATCCGCAACCAGACCCGCGCGCTGGACGGGAAGGAAAAGCTGGCGGAAGCGTTGGATTCTCTGGCTGCGAAGGACTACGCGACCGCGAGCGTGCAGTTCGATGCGGCCCTCGTACTGATGCCGGATGTGCCCAGTTACAAGGCCGACCGAGAGAGCGCGCAGTGGGGCCACGCGGAGGCCGATTACCGGATTGCGGAAGGCTTGTTCAAAGAGAAAAAGGCCGCCGAGGCCCAGGCCGTCGTAGATACCGGCCTTTCCTACTCGCCGAATCACCGCGGACTCACCCGCCTCCGTGGAAAGATCGAGAAATACATCAAAAAGAATGGTGGCGTGCCGCGCGTCCCGGTGGCGGACCGACCGGAAACGATCGCGTTGAATAAGCAGATCGACGCCCTGATCATCGAAGGCCGGGACCTCTACAAGAACGGCAGATACGATGATGCCGAAACCACCTTCAACCAGGTGCGGCTCCTGGATGAATACCATACCGGCGCAATGCGGTATCTGAAGATTCTCGAGGACCGGAAGTACAAGATCGCGAATATCGAACGGGACAAGACGGTTGCCATGTACAACACGCAAACGCGTGCCCGATGGAATCCTCCGCTCAAGACCGACATCGAGAAACCCACCCTGGGCGAAAACGGGGAAGGGAAGACGATCGTTACCGATCCCGCGACCGAAGATCTGGTCAGGAGAATGAAGGAGATGACAATTCCTTCTCTCGAGTTCCGCAATGCGAATATCATTGATGTCGTCGAGGAACTCCGGACTCAGAGCGCGAAAATCGACCCGCTCGGCGACGGGATTAATATTGTACTGAAACTGGCGGCCCCCCGCAGGAATGAATCGGCGGACCTGGGCATAGATGACTTTCCCGGTGGGGGAGGTTTCGATGGCGGATTCGGAGGACCTGCCGGAAGAGGGGATTCCTTTCTACCTCCCGGTTCAGACTCGTTTGGAGGTCCCGGCGGCGGCGGCGGCGGATTCGATGACGGATTCGGCGATTTCGACGACTTTCCCTCGGATACGGAATTCGATAATACCGGCTTCGAAGAGGATCCGGAGACATTTGAGTCCGCGACGGTTGAAGTCCCGAAGGTCACCCTCGTGCTTCGCAGGATCAGCCTCTACGACGCTCTGCAGATTATTACCGAATACGCGGATCTGAAATTCAAAATCGAAAACCGGATTGTCTTTATTACTCCTTCGGGATTGGAAGAGATGGAGACGCGCGTGTACGCGGTTCAACCCACCCTGATCGATGTGATTGTCGAAACCGGTGATTCTGATGGCGGCGGCGGTGGGAGTCGAAGCGGTGAGTTTATCGAAATCGGAACCCCGGTATCATTTTCCCGGGCTGACGTGGCCGGGTTCTTTCGGCGCGCAGGCGTGCCGATTCCGAGGGGCGCGTCCATTACTTTCAATCCGGCGACGAGCCAGATCGTTCACCGGAATACCATCGACAACCTCGATATTTTTGAAAGATTGCTTCCGAAATTCAACGTGCCCCCGACACAGGTGGAAATCGAAGCCCGATTCGTCGAGATCATCCAGGAAGACCTGAACGAGCTGGGGCTCGAGTGGATCCTGACCGATGACTACGAGATTGCGAGAAACACCGAAGACGGGTCCTTCATCAGCGGGCAGGAGCGAGTTCAACTGAATGCCGATGACGATGGATTTACCAAGGGACTCCGGTTTCTGACCGGTGGGCCCACGGGAATCGAAGGCGCCACCCGGGCGGAATCGGATGGATCCGGAATTCTCGGCGACGTCCTGAGTTTCTCCAGTGTCCTCACGAATCCCGAGATGACCGTGGTGCTTCATGCTCTGTCCGTCAGTGGAGGAAGCGACTTGCTTTCCGCGCCCCGTATAACAACCCGGAGCGGAATCGCGGCATCCATTGAAGTGGTTCAGGAAATCATCTACCCCACCGAATTCGAAGCCCAGACCGCCGAGCTGATCCTGGGCAGTGGCGGAAACAATGCCATCAACGTGGACCAGGGGGCCGGAATCGTGATCTTCCCCGAGACGTTTGAAACCCGCGAAGTGGGAGTCATCCTGAACGTTACCCCGACGGTAGGGCCCGACAAGTATACGATTGATCTTACTCTCGCGCCTGAAGTGGCCGAACTTGTGGACTGGATCCAATACGGAACGCCGCCGTTTAACATTCCTCAACCGATTTTCGCCAGCAGGAATGCGACTACCAGTATCGTGATCTGGGACGGTCAAACCATCGTGATGGGCGGATTGATCAATGAGCTGATCACCCGTTTCGACGACAAGGTTCCTTTCCTGGGTGACATTCCGCTGCTCGGCAGATTGTTCCGGAGTGAGGGAGAAGCGAGCCGGAAGCGGAACCTCTTGATTTTCGTTACTGCGCGAATTGTGGATCCGGCGGGCCAGGTGGTCAACAAGGAGAAGCAGACCGCGGATCTCACCTACTCCGGGGATTTGGTGCCGAATGACGCGATAGTCGGGGAGCAGTAGTAGTTCCCGTACATAGAGAGTGCCTTCGGCCGGACTGCCTTTCGGCCATCATGACATGGGCGCCGTCGGCCGTACCATCGGTCCCCGGAATCCCGGCAGGGAATTTTTACCGCGCCGGGAGTGCGTTCGCCTTCGATGAAGGACTCAACACTACGTAACTTCAAAGTCTGGGCGTGCATTGCTGCCGTGGTAGCACTGTACTGCGCCGGCCTTGGAGTTCGCCGCTCCGTCCTCCGGGCGCAATTCGAGAACGTCGGGCGCGATCTTCCCTTCACCCTGGAGAGCGCTCTGCACGCGGACCGCATTCAGACGATTTACGATTCCGGAACCCTTCCGAAGGTGAACCGCGACCTGGAATATCCGCATGGAGTGGAGAACTGGAAGACCTATACGATCGGTTCTGAGTACGTTAACGCGGCGCTGTGCCGAATCCTGCCGAACTCGATCCCGCTGCGAGAGCGGATCCGGTGGGTCGAGTCGGCCTGGTTTTGCCTCGGTATTCCGTTAATGATGCTGTGGGTCGGCCTCTGGTGGCGATCGGCAGCAGGGGCCGTGTTTGCCGGAGCGTTCTATGCGCTTCCTCTCGCATCCGTAATCCGATCCACCGGCCAGGAAGTTTCCCGTGAGAATTTTGCCCTCCCGGTTCTCATCGCCCACCTCGCCCTGGACATGGCCGCGTCGAAGGCGAAGGGGCGTGGCGCATTCTGGGCGTTAGCGATCGGATCCGGCGTCTGCCTGGGATTGGCGATGATGTCGTGGGATCTTATTCAGTATTACGTCGGACTCTGGATTGTATTTTCAGGAGTTCGCCTCTTGAGAGGAGATTTGCGGGGCGGAACCCGGGACGCCACGCTCTGGCGGGTTCAGTTTGCCTGCCTCGCCGCGGCATCGCTCATTCATCCGTACCTGTATTCGCATCACCTGATCTTTTCTCCGACGCTGTTGGCTGGATTCGGGATTTTCATTGGAACTTTCATGGTTACCTCGAAATCCCCGGGGCGGAAGAGGCGGTTGGCGGCGTCGGTGGTGGTGGGTTTGGTGGTTGCGGCAGGCTGGATGTCCTTCGGCTCGTTTTCCGAATACTACGGCCATTTTGGGGAGCTTCTGGCCGCAAAAGTTGTCCACCTCAACCAGAAGCCCCCGGATCCGGGCCTTCTGACTTTCAATCAACGGATCATGTGGGTGCCCGCTCTACATTCGGCAAATAAGGAGTTGACGTTCGAGTTGTTTCCTGCCAGTCTCGTCCTAGCTTTAATAGCCGGGTTGGCACTACTCACGCAGCCCCGCTTTCGTTCCGATTCCAGATTCGTTCAACTAATATTCTTCTGTGCACTCTCTGTAGGAACATTTTACTTATTCGTCCGTTTTCATGTGTTCCTGGCAGTATTTCTGGCCGCGTTGATGGGGTGTTCGGCCGCGTGGGCGGCTACCTTCGAAAAGTGGCAGCACGTAGCGCTGATGATCTTGTTGAGTGCAGGGATTGTGGTGGAAACCGGACATGTTGTCGCGGAGCCCGAGCAATGGGGAAGAACAGGATATTACTATCGAGAGCAGGATGAACTAGTGAAATGGCTTGAAGAAAACGTATCTCCGGAGCCTGTTCTTGCCAGTTTCGGCACCAGTGCGGCCATTGCGTCGCGGGCGGATTGTCCAGTGCTTCTTCATCCGAAGTTTGAGACCGCCCGGATCCGGGAGCGTGTCAGGGAGTATGGGGAACAACTGTTCAAAGGAACGGAAAAGAGTTTTCGTGACTGGGCGGACGGGGAAGGCGCCGCCTACTATGTGTACGGAATCGGAGAGTTTTATCCTTCCGGTATTCCGTACCAGATGCGTTATTTTGTGGATGCGGTGGAACCGCCGGACGCAGCGCCGGCGCTTGCGTTCGAAAACGAGCGGCCGCTTGAATACTTCCGGCCGGAGTGGGAGAATCGCAAATACCGTGTGTACCGGATCCGCACCGCCGCGGATGAGGCCGAAGCCCGGACCATGGGATTCATGGCCAACCGGGCACTCCAGAAAGGCGATCTGGATGCCGCGCAAACCCTGGCCATGGAGGCGCTGACGCTTCATCCCTCGAATGGAGAGGCGCTGGAAATTCTGAACAAAGTAACGCGGTTGCGGGAAGCCGGCTTTTCGTACCGGGCGGAGAACGAGGAAGATGGGGCGCGCTGATGTCGGTCTGACCGGCGGAATTGGATGTGGAAAGAGTGAAGTTGCCAGGATACTCGCGGAGGATGGTGTTCCCGTGCTGGACACAGACAAGATTGCCCACGAATTGATGACGCCGGGAAACAGGCCGTATGATGACGTTGTGGATGCATTCGGGGATTCAATCCTTGCCACGGACGGCAGGATTGACCGGAAAATTCTCGGAGAAAGAGTTTTCGGAAATGAATCGGAACGGAAATTGCTGAACTCCCTGGTGCACCCCGCAGTACGCCGGCGCTGGCAGATTTGGGTGGATGAGCGCCGGGCGCGAGAAGAATCAGCAGTCGTTGTCATTCCACTATTATTTGAAACCGGTGCCGTTCGCGGATGGGACGCCATCGTGTGTGTGACCGCGGACGAGAAGCTCGTACGGGATCGCTTGAAGGGCAGAGGACTTTCCGCGGAGCAGGCGGATGAGAGAATCGAGGCGCAGATGCCGGTAGAAGAAAAGGCATCCCGGGCCGACTATACAATCGAAAACAGCGGAACGCTGAAGGAACTCGAAAATCGTGTCCGGACAACCTGGGCAGCGATTGTCGACAAGGAGTAGATCAAGCCATGGGTGAATCAGGATCCACTACCCAATCCCAATCCCGAAAATCGAAACCCCGATCTCCGCGGAACAAACAGCAGAGAAAACGGGACAACGGAAACAACGGCGCCCCCAGAAATCCCGCCCCGCATGGGAGCACCCCGCCGCGAGCCGAAGAATTCGAACCCGTCGAGGGTGAGACCGGCGGCAAGGTTCTGAAGCTCTGGGAATTGCAGGCGATGTCTGTGCCCGATCTTCTCACCATGGCGGACGATTTCGGTCTGCGTGATCTCGGGGCAATGCAGAAGCACGAGTTGATCTTTGAGATTCTCAAGGTCAACGCGCGAAAGAGCGGGTCCATGTTCGGTCGCGGTGTGCTGGAGATTCTGCCGGACGGCTTCGGGTTCCTGCGGTCACCGGTGTCCAATTATCTTCCGTGCCCCGAGGACATTTACGTGTCGCCGTCGCAGATCCGACGTTTCGCGCTGCGCACCGGCACGATTGTCGAGGGGGGGATCCGACCCCCCAAGGAGAAAGAGCGATTCTTTGCCCTGTTGAAGGTCGACGAGATCAACGAGGACGAACCCGAGAAGGTGAAAGGCCGGGTGCCCTTTGAGAACCTGACGCCTCTTTTCCCGGACGAGCGATATCAGTTGGAGGTTGAGTCGAAAGAAATCTCCACCCGAATCATGGATTTGATCACGCCCATCGGGAAAGGACAACGGGGGTTGATCGTGGCCCCGCCCCGGACGGGAAAAACGGTAATCATGCAGAAGATCGCCAACAGCATCTCTGCCAACAATCCCGAAGCAAAACTAATCGTGCTGCTGATCGATGAACGCCCCGAGGAAGTGACCGACATGGAACGAACCACCCAGGCGGAAGTGATCAGTTCCACCTTTGACGAGCCGCCGGAGCGGCACGTTCAGGTTGCCGAGATCGTGATCGAGATGTCAAAGCGGATGGTGGAGTGCGGTCGTGATGTGGTCATTCTGCTGGACAGCATCACGCGGCTGGCCCGCGCCTACAATACGCTGCAACCCCACAGCGGAAAAATCCTGTCCGGTGGCGTGGATGCGAATGCGTTGCATAAGCCGAAACGATTCTTCGGAGCCGCTCGGAACATCGAAAAAGGCGGAAGCCTGACCATCATTGCCACTGCGCTTGTCGATACCGGCAGTCGAATGGATGAGGTCATCTTTGAAGAGTTCAAGGGAACGGGCAACATGGAACTGGGTCTTGATCGGGGTCTCGTGGACAAAAGGATTTTTCCGTCCATCAACATCGAAAAATCCGGAACCCGGAAGGAAGAGTTGCTCCTGCACCCGGATGAATTGCAAAAAATCTGGATTCTGAGGAAAGCGCTGAATGGAGTTCCGCCGGTGGAGGCAATGGAACTCATGATCAACCGCCTGAAGAAAACCAATTCCAATGCTGAGTTCCTGATGTCCCTGCAGGCCTAGCGCGCGGTCTCATGCGGTCTCTTGCGACGGACGAGATTGCGATATCCCATGCTGGAATCCCGTGGGGGAGATGGCTGGTTGGAATTGGAGCGTTCGTTTTCTCCGCCCTCCTGCACTATACCCTGATCGATCATCTGCCCGACCTGCCGGTCGGGAGAACACCGGAAATCAAGTCCTACGAGCGGGCCCGCGCGGTGGAGATGCGGGACGTGGCCCGGGAGCCGGTTCCGGTGCTGGACCGGCCCCCCGAGTTTCGACCCGAGGATCCTTCCCGCAGTGCGCCGATTCCCGAGCAGGCGGAAGACTTCTTGAATGCTCTCGAGCCGGTCATGCCCGCGCCCGGCCGGGGGACGGACCCGGCATTCGCGGCCCGGGATGTGACCCTGGAAGACGCGGGCCGGATTGAAAGCCGCGCGGCGTGGGAACCTCGTCAGGACATCATGCAGATCGAGGATCGGAGGGTGCGGGAGGAACTCGCGGTATTACCCCGCAGGTTTGAGCCGGTCCTGTCCCGCGTTCCGGATGCGCCGGACATTGTTCTTCCCGATACACCGGCATTGCTGTCGAGTGCCTCCACCGTGGTTGCGCCCCGTCCGGCGGAACCGTCCGTAACGACCCCGCGAAGTTTTTCCGCAGACGCCGGACTTCTGCCCGAGGTTTCTTTTTCCCCGCTGGAGGAGGAAGAGTTTCCCGCCGGGCCCTCCGCTCCGGATCTCATGGCGGAGACACTTGAGGAGGTGGCCGTATTCGAGCCGGTGGAGCAGCTCCTGACCCTGGACATCCGCGCTTTCCGGCCTGCCGATGAAGAGGGCGTAACCTATTTTCAGATCAATATCCGCAGCCGGGAGGAGGCGATGCTGCCGGTGCTGCCTCGAGATGTCCTGATCATGCAGGACTGCTCTGAAAGTATGACCCAACGCAAGCTCAACTCCTGCAAAACGGGGCTGTATAGTTTTCTGGATACCCTTTCACCGGACGACCGGATCGAAGTGCTCGCGTTTCGGGAGAAGACATTCCGGTGCTTCGATGTGCTTGCCCCGGCCGGTTCCGCCGAGCGCAAGAAAGCGGAAGGTTTTATCCGGTCTCTGAAAGCCCGGGGAAAGACGGACGTATATGAATCTCTTCAAGAGCTGGTCCAGATGCCGCGCAAGAGTGGGCGCCCTTTCATCGCGGTTCTTGTTACCGACGGGCGGCCGACCACGGGGATCGTGGATAGTTCTGATATCATCGAGGGTTTCACCCGGCAGAACGCCGGCGGCGCATCGGTCTTCGGGCTGGGGGGAGGAAAGCGCGTGAACCGGTTTTTGCTCGATATGTTGAGCTACCGAAATCGTGGGGACTCCAAAGTGGAAGAGGATCGCCGTCGCATCCCGGACGTGCTCTCCGAAATGGCGACGGAGCTGCACCGGCCGGTGCTGCAGGACCTGACCTATCGCTTCACTGGAATTGACGACAAGAATGTTTTCCCATCCACCTTGACTCACTTGTTTCTCGATCGTCCCCTTGTGCTGTACGGGCGGATCGGGGAGACCGACCCGGAGGCCGCGTTTCAGATTATCGGCGATTCCGCGGACGGTCGTCGCGACATGGTCTTTCCCATCGACTGGACCCGAACCTCTTCCGGAGATTCCGAGATTCGGCGGCAATGGGCCTGGCATCTTATCTTTGATTTGATTGGCGAATACACCGAAACCAAGAGGCCCGACCTGCTGGAGCGCGTTCAGGCGGTGGCGAGCCGGTATGGTCTTCGTGTGCCCTATGGCAAGGAGATGGTATTGCGTTGACCTCGGGTGGCCCGCCCGATATACAGATTGTCACCGTTGCGGGTCCTCTCCGGCAGGCCACGGGCGTTGCCGATGTTTCAGTAAGAAAAAGCGAGAGTGCCAGGAAGATGCGTGTGCGCGGAACGGTAAAACACGAGCGAGATTCTAGTTCATGAATGTTGTAGTAGAAGTATTAAGTCCCTGCCGGAAGAAACTCAATATCGAGATTCCCGCGGACAAGGTAGCGGAGGAGATGAAGTCCGTCCTCTCGCAGTACTCCAAGCAGGCGAATGTGAAGGGCTTCCGTCCCGGGAAAGCGCCGGAAGGGGTGGTGAAGGCCCGGTTCGGGCGCCAGATTCGCGACGACGTGCGTGACCGGCTCATCCCGGAAGGATACAGAAGCGCATTGGAGCAGGAGCAGATTCAGCCGGTCGCGGTCCTGGATGTGCAGAGCGACGATATCTCCCCGGGCGGGCCCATGTCCTTTTCCATCATCTGTGACGTGGCGCCGGAGTTTGAACTGATCGAGTACACGGGGATCCCCTTGAAGTCGAATCCGTCCGTCGTGTCGGACGATGTCCTTGAAAAGGCCATGTTGCGCATTCTCGATCAATTCGCCACCTATGAGGATGTCGAGCGTCCGGTTGCGCAGGACGATCTTGCGCGGGTTGATTTTGTCGCCACCGTCGACGGGCAACCGTTACTTGAGGTGGAGCCCGCCGCCGTCCAGTTGGGAGAGGCGAAGGACTTCTGGGTGCACGCCGGTGACAACGCATTTCTACCGGAGTTCGCGACCGGCCTGGAGGGGATGGAAATCGATTCCACGAAATCAATCACGGTCCAGTTCCCGGAGGATTTCGCGGAAGAGTCACTTCGCGGCAAAACCGCGGAGTACGAAGTCACCTTGCGAAGCGTTCGCGAAAAGAAGATTGCAGAGCTTACCGAAGAGCAACTGAAGCAACTGGGTGTTGAAACCGAAGAAGAATTGCGGGAAGCCGTTCGCGCTGACATGGAGCGAAACGGAGAGGAGATGGAACGCAGACGGTTGAAGAACGATCTGGTCCAACATTTGCTTGAACGGACCGTATTCGAAGTTCCGGAATCAGTGCTCCAGGAAGAAACGCGAAATACCGTTTATGAAATGGTGCAGGGCATCATGAAGCGGGGAACCGAGAAGCAGGACATCGAGGAACAGCGGAGCCAGATTTTTGATGCCGCCAGCCAGTCCGCATCCGGGAAGGTGAAGATCCGTTACATCCTGTCTCGAATCGCAAATGAGGAATCGATCGAAGTCGACAAAGCCGAGATCAATGAACGGCTTGCCCAAATGGCGGTCCAATATAAAGTTGAAGTCGCAAAGCTTCGGGAAGAGCTTGAAAGCCGGCAACAACTGGATAACCTCGAGCAGGACATTCGATTCGAGAAGACGCTTGAGTTTCTGTTAAAGAAGGCAAACATATCATAGAGGGGTTGCGGTCTGGATCCCTGCGGAATACAGGGAGTCGTGGACAGTGATTAACATAGGAGAATTCATGGACGAGAAGGCACAGGTTCTGGTTCCCATAGTCGTTGAACAAACGGGCAGGG
>Ga0315336_1003380_pt1 | contig 21358 bp, 17 predicted proteins | sample ASW5metaG_FD_204512 | JGI IMG/M metagenome (GOLD analysis project Ga0315336, IMG submission 204512) | Ammonia-oxidizing marine archaeal communities from Monterey Bay, California, United States - ASW #5 | ecosystem: Environmental > Aquatic > Marine > Intertidal zone | place: USA: California... | reverse complement strand
ATTTACGGACGTGAAACCGGCGATCACAACGACATCGGCCGGAATCTTGCCGATGCCATGACAAATGCCCTTAAGGAAAAACGCATCCCCTACAAGGTGATGGACCCCGGACAAGGAATCCGTGCTACCGTCATCGGCGCCTCACAGTTTTCCGTTCAAGTCTCGGGCAACACAATACACGTATCCGACAATGATTCCCTACCTATCCGAAACATCCCCGTGTTGCGCCCAATTGTAAAACTTGACGGTGAAATCGACTCCATCAAAGTAACCGAGGAAATTCAAAAAGCCATGAAACGATTTGATTACGTGGATGGGGAGCAGGTTAGCGCTCTTGCATTCAACTGGGAAGGTGATCCCCTGCACGCGCGTCTTAAGTCGCTGGCCGATGGGATATGCGCTGGCCTACCAGAGACCATCAAGGGCAGCCAACCCCTTGTACTGATGATCGACGGCGATATAGGTAAGACCATTGGGAACATCTTGACCCGTGAATGCGGCGTCAAGTCGGAAATCATTTCTGTCGATGGAGTCGCCCTGAAAGAATTTGATTACGTCGATATCGGTGAGATGATCCAGCCCACCAATGTCGTACCCCTGGTCATAAAGTCGCTCCTCTTCTCGACCCCTGATGGGGCCGAAACTGGCTAAACCTGCACCGATTGACCGTCTTTCCCCAACGGGCAGACTTTCAATCTGCTCGCAATCGAGAAATGTGAAAGGTTTGCCTATATGACCACCACAGCAGCGGCTGGAGATTTTCGCCAGGATATCAAGGTTCTCGGGCTAATTAGCACGGGACACTTTCTCAGCCACTTCTATTTTCTGGTCCTACCACCGTTATTCGTATTCATGAGGGCGGACCTGGGGCTAAGCTTCACCGAACTCGGCATAATGATGACCCTGATATACGCCGTAGCGGCGATTGCCCAAATTCCAGTCGGGTTCCTGGTGGACCGGGTCGGCGCGCGGGTCGTATTGACAACCGGCCTGTTCATAATGTCGATAGGCTTCGTTCTAGTCGGCCTATCTCCGGCAATGGGCCAGGCATTGGCCGACTTTGGCCTGCCCTTCGATGCGACGTACGGACTGATCCTGCTCTGGCTGGCAATAGCGGGGGTCGGCCACAGTGTATTTCACCCAGCCGATTACGCTATTCTGAATTCCTCCATAAGTCCTCAACGTATGGGACGTGCCTTTTCGATCCATACATTTTTTGGCCATCTCGGTTCCGCCGTGGCCCCAGCTTCGATCTTGTTTCTCGCCGCACTGACCGATTGGAAGATGGCTGTCGTTATTGCAGGATTATTCGGCATCGCCACCATGTTCGCCATGACCAGCCAATGGAACAGCCTCCACCACGATGTGCTACGTTCCAAAGACAAAAAACCGGATAACCCCGACGCGGAAACCGGCACTAGTTCCAGTCAAACCAAGGAAGGTCTGGCGCTGTTGTTTTCCGCGCCCATGCTTCTGTTCTTCTTGTTCTTCGCGGCCCTTGCCATGATGCAATCGGGGGTCCAAACGTTCCTGGTCGTGGCCCTGGTCGGTCTCGAGGTCGCGCCACTGAAAATCGCTGGATATGCGTTGGGCTGGTATCTGTTCGCAAGCGCCGCCGGGATTCTCGTAGGCGGCGAGATCGCCGACCGTACGCAGCGCCACGACCTCACAGCCATGGTGGCCTTCGTCATCACCGGCGTCATCATGTTGTCCATAACGCTATCCAACCCGGGGGTCATTTTGTTGTACGCGGTAATGGCGGTCGCTGGCCTGTGCCAAGGAATCATCCGCCCGGCGCGGGACATGATGGTACGCGCGGCCTCGCCAAAGGGATCGACAGGCAAGGTATTCGGTTTCGTGTCGGCTGGGATCGCCGGCGGCGCCGCCGTCTCCCCCGCTCTGTTCGGGATGATCATGGATGCGAACAAGCCCGCCTGGGTGTTTTACACAATGACGATTTTCATGGTGATCGCCATGGTCTCCATTGCAGTCCCGAAACCCAAGCACCAATAACTCGGCCAAGGCCCAGGGAGATATAGATGTCCAAGCTTGAACTCAGCCTCGCCATATCAGATTACGACCATACGCGTGAGGTCGGCACCGAACGTGTTCCCGTCGAAGGTATAAATGTGAACATACTCGACTATGAGGTCGAGGAAATCTTCTACCGCTTCACCTTGCACCGTGATTTCGACGTTTCGGAAATGTCCATGGCCAAATTTGTCGCCCAGGTGGCAGGCGACCGGCCGGATATCCTGGGGTTGCCGGTCTTCCCGTCCCGCGTTTTTCGGCTATCCAACATTTACGTCAACACGGAGTCCGGCATCGAAAAACCAGAAGACCTCCGTGGCAAGCGCATCGGCACACCGGAATGGGCTCAGACGGCATCGGTCTACACACGCGGCTGGCTGACCGATCACGTTGGCATCCCTTTGCAGGAGGTCGATTGGCGCCAAGCCGGCGTCAACCAGCCGGGCCGGGTCGAAAAGGTCACATTGAACCTGCCCGACGGCGTCACCGTCACGCCGGAACCGGAGCGCGCCTTGGGTGAGATGCTGGCATCGGGCGATCTCGACGCCGCATTTTCCGCTCATGCACCCATCATTTATCTTGAGAAACACCCGAAGGTGCGGCGCCTGTTCGAGGATTATCAATCGGCCGAGGAAGCCTATTACCAGGAAACCAAAGTTTTCCCGATCATGCATGTCATCGCCGTGCGAAAGGAAATCCTCGATAAAGACCCGTGGGTCGCGGGCAACCTGTTTACCGCCTTCAAGACAGCGCGGGACCGGTCCGTGGAGCGGCTGATGGAAATCACCGCCTCGCGGGTTCCATTGCCCTGGGCCACCCATTTCACGCAAACCCAACAAGAGCTCCTCGGCCCGGACTATTTTCCTTACGGGATCGAGCCCAACCGGGTGACTCTTGAAGCGTTTTTGAAGTGGACCTTCGATCAGGGCATCACCCAGCGTCACTTAGCACCAGAAGACCTGTTCCCGGAATCCCTGCAGGGCGAGTTTAAAATTTAGCTGAAACCGGGCGGGAAAATGGGCTCGGTGCGCGCAACTCCATAGAGATAGCCAGACGGCCACGAATGGTCCTGGACGCCCCTGTTGTTAAGGTCTAGTACAATTACAAACCAAACACCAAGGAATGGAACGTCGTGGCGGACGCGGCAGCAATAGGTTTGAAACAAGACATGAAGGTCGTCGGAGTTTTGTCTGGCGGCCATTTCATGAGCCATTACTACACAATGATGCTGCCACCATTGTTTCCTCTGCTGCACGATGATTTAGGCGTTTCCTACACCTTTCTGGGTCTGCTCCTCAGCCTCAAGAGCTTAGCCTCAGGCGCCATCCAATTGCCGGCCGGTATCTTGGTTGACCGCTTTGGCGCACGCAAAATTCTAGTCTTCGGCTTCACTATGATCATGTTGTCGTATCTCTTCGTGGCAATAAGCGAGCAGTTTTGGTTGATAGCGATGTGTTTCATTTTGGCGGGTATTGGCAACGCCGTATTCCACCCCGCAGATTATTCTATTATGAGCGTAACCGTAGACAGTTCGCGCATGGGGCGCTCATTCAGTGCCCACACATTCGCCGGTCATATGGGTACCGCCTTAGCCCCGGTGATGAGCCTGCTACTAGTCACCACCCTGGGCTGGAGTTGGCGTGGGGCGGTATTAACTTCCGTATTTGTCGGCCTGTTCATGGTGCTGGCCCTCCTTAGCCAATGGAATCACATCCAGGATGGCATCCCCAACCTCCAGAAAAAGAAAAAGGGAAATATCTCTGCCCCAGGTCAAGAGGAGTTAACGTCCTGGCAATCGATCCTGCAAATCATCGCCTCTAAACCGATGCTGTTCCTGCTCTTATTTTTCTCCATGCAGTCCTTGGGCACTGGTGGATTCAAGAACTTCGCTGTGGCCGGACTCATCGAACTGCACGGCACCTCACTATCAGCGGCGGGCGGCGCGCTGACCGGATTCCTTTTTGCCTCGGCCTTCGGCGTGCTGGTAGGTGGCGTGCTGGCCGATTATGACAAGCGCCACGCGCTCACCGCCTCAGTGGCACTTTTCGTCACTGCATTAATTTCTCTAATCGTCGGCTCTATAGACATGCACTACGCCGTGTTGGTCTTCTGTTTCACCCTGGCGGGCCTGGTCCAGGGGATAATTCGGCCCGCTCGAGACATGATGATCCGCGCTGCTAGCCCCAAAGGATCTATCGGCAAAGCGTTCGGATTTGTATTTTCTGGCCAGGCTATCGGTGGGGGCATCTCTCCCGTGGTCTTCGGGGCGATGCTGGATCATGGCGCGCCGGAATGGGTGTTCTATGCCTCGGCACTATTCCTGCTGTTATGCATCCTGGCCGTTGCCGGTTCGGCACGTGAAGCACGCAAGGCCGGCATCACCAGCAACCCGACACAACGGAGTTAAATACGTGACAGCCGCGACCGCGGAAACACGGAATGATTTCAAGGTTCTAGGCCTGATATGCGGCGGCCATTTCATGAGCCACTTCTACATGCTGGCCCTCCCCGCGTTGATGATCTTTTGGCACAGAGATCTAGGAATCAGTTACACACTCCTGGGTTTAGCACTTAGCCTCCGCTACGTATCCACCGGGGTGGCCCAGGTCCTTTCCGGTTTCTTCGTCGATCGCTTCGGCGCCTTAATAATTCTTTTGTCAGGCCTTTTATTGATGGTCACCGCCATGGGTTTGATGGCTTTCGCGACCGAATTTTGGATGCTCCTAGTACTGATGGTATTTGCGGGCATGGGCGACGCTGTCTTCCATCCGGCGGATTACGCGATCCTCAACGGATCTATAAGCGAAGGTCGAATGGGCCGCGCTTTTTCCATCCACACGTTTTCAGGGTTTCTCGGGTTTGCCGCGGCACCTGCCTTCATTACCTTCGTCGCGACCACTTGGGATTGGCGAACAGCAATTTTAACCAGTGCCGCCGCGGGATACGCGGTATGGCTCTTCGTCATAATTTATCGGCACAATCTCAAAGATGACTTGGCAGACGCCCTATCCAAGAAGAAGGACAGAGCACCAGACGATACCATGGCAGATCATATGAAGATGCTGTTTTCCAAGCGGGTGCTTCTGCTGTTTTCCTTCTTCGCCATGTCATCCCTTGCCAGCAGCGGAATGCAGAGCTTCTCAATCCCGGCACTCAACGCATTGCACGGCACATCCGAGGTCGATGCCGGGTTCGCGGTAAGTGCCTATCTGCTGGTTGGATCCTTCGCTGTACTCGCAGGAGGATGGATCTCCGACCGTATCCGTCAACAGGATACGTTCGCAGCTTTGGCCTATCTGGCCGCAATCTTCGCCGTTTTGATTATCGCACTCCTACCGCTTCATTATTTTTTCTTGGTTATCGTGTTGGGATTCGCCGGTTTTTGCCACGGCGTCATCCGCCCGGCCCGCGATCTTATGGTCCGCGCGGCGGTGCCCAAGGGCTCGACCGGCAAGGTGTTTGGCTTCGTCTTCACCGGCCAGAATGTCGGCGGCGGAATCGCCCCCGTCATTTTGGGTGCTGCAATGGATAACCTCCATCCTCAATGGATTTTCTTCATAACCATTGGCTTCATGGCGCTCTGTATCCTGACCATAGTCGCACCACGGGGGCCCATGAAAAGCCCCGCCGCAGCCGAATAAGCCAGTCGGCACACGCAGACACTTTCCTAAATTAGACACACCGCCCCATATGCCGCTTTCTCTTGATCCGCAGCCCGTGCTAGGGTTCAAAAAAAGTTATTATTAGCGTGCAAAGCGCTTCCTCTTATCAACGGGAGAGTTATCATGTCATTCAAGTACATGGGCAGGGTCATCGCTCTCGCCATCGGCGCCGTAGGACTGCTCAGTGCAATGACGCCAACGGCCGTCCAGGCCGATGCAGTATCCGATTTCTACAAGAAAACACGGGTTAAGATCATCCAAAGCTCGTCCCCGGGCGGCGGCTACGACACTTATGCCCGGACCCTGGCGCGGCACCTGCCCAATCATATTCCGGGCAAACCGAGCCTGATCGTCCAGAACATGCCCGGTGCGGGCGGGATCATCGCGGCGAACTTCATCTACAACATCGCGCCCCAGGACGGCAGCATCATCGCCGGCCTGCAGCGCAGCGTGCCGATGACCGCGATCATGGGCCACAGCGGGCCGAAATACGATCCTATCAAGTGGCAATGGCTGGGCAGCGTGACCAACGAGGCCGGCGTGCTCGCGGTTCTGAAGACCGCCAACGTGAAGACCCTCACGGATACCTTCACCAAGGTCGCGATCCTGGGCAAGACGGGCCCCACGGACACCGAGATCTATCCCGCACTCATGAACAACACCTTAGGCACGAAGTTCCAGTTGATCGGCGGCTATCCCTCGGCCACCTTGATTCAACTGGCCATGAAGCGCGGCGAGGTCGAGGGCGTCAGTCAGTCCTGGTCATCGTTCAAGATCGGCTACGGGGCTAAGGACGTGAAAAAGGACATCACGATCCTGGCCCAGCTCTCGCTCGCCCATCATCCCGAACTCAAGGCAATGGGTGTGCCCTTGATCATGGACATCATCGACCGCAAACACGTCCTTCCCAAATACAAGGTAGGGGACGCAAAGACCTGGTGGAAGCTGATGCTGACGGCCAAGGCCATGGGCCGGCCCTATGCGCTGGGACCTAAGGTTCCCGCTAATATGGTCAAGGTGCTGCGCAAGGCCTTCATGGACACCATGAAGGACCCCGGCTTTGTCAGCGACGCCAATAAGCAGGGCCGCGAAGTGATCCCGCTCTCGGGTGAGCAGGTCCAGCAGATGGTGGTGGAAATCGCCTCGGCACCGAAAGCGACGATCAAGCAGGTCGAGGAGTTGGTCAAGTACAAGGGCCCGGTCAAGAAGGTGAAGATCGCCATGGCCAAGCACACCGGCAAGGTCACGGCGACCAAGCGGGGCGGGCGGCGTATCTTCATCAATTACAAGGGCAAGAAGGTGAAGGCCAAGGTATCAGGCTCGCGCACCAAGGTCACCATCAATGGCAAAAAGACCAAGCGCAAAAACATCAAAGTCGGCATGACCTGCACCTTTACCTATCCCGGTGCCGGTCAGGAAGCCAAGCGGGTCGATTGCAAGAGCTGATCGATTGCCATCCTGCATTAAGGAGCGGGCCCCCGAGGGGGCCCGCTTTAATTTAGGATAGTGTTGACTGGGTTAAACACCCTTCAATATCTCAGATTCTAACTTGGATTCATCCGATGCCTTCTGGTAGCCGTGCTCTTGCACGTCAGCGTCTACCAATTCGTCCCCGGCACCGCATTCCATGGTTTCCAGGAAATCCCAGCTTTTCATCCAATCGAAGGTGCGCTCCAGCTCTTCCGCGGGAATCGGCGCCGGGTCGACCAGCAACAGGCGGCTCGGTTTGAGGTCCCTGACCTCAAGCTTGGCCATCCCATCGGGATCGAGCTTTTTGTAATAATCGATGAAGTAGTGCATGTATGCCCATTTGTCGGCATTGATGCGGCGCACCGCTGCGCGCACTCCGCGATTGAAGGCGCTGTAAGTCTCTGCATCGACGCGATCGGATGCGACCTCGGTGCCATGATGGAAAGCCGCAATGACTGTGCGGCAGCCCTCCTTCTCGGCGAGGGTGATGTAGGGCTCGGTTAGGGTGGTGGCGTCAACGGTACCATCCATGAGCATCTCATAGCGGTAGTTTGAACCGTTGGGCACGCGGCCAAGCTTGATTAAGTCGCGTGGGACAAAACCATCCAGCATCTGAAGCGTGAGATAGTGAGTCCCGGAAAACATCGGAACGCCAATCTGCTGATTGGCGAATTGCTGTGGTGTCTGCACCGGTGAATCGCCGCGCACCACCAGCGCTGCGTAAGTTACAATGGAGCGTCGGCCGACTTGGCGGCTCTGAACCTTGGTACCTTCCACGCGCGAATAGTTGCCCCACTCGCAGGCGTTGTAGAGGTCGGCCTTGCCCTGCTCCATCATTTTTCCATGGCTGGCGTAGCGCGGCGCGTCTTTGTGATCGGTAATATGGAGTTGCGCGCTCTTGTCGACGCCCTTCTCCCGGTCGGCCCATTCGACTGTGAGACCTTCCTTTTCGAAAAGGCCCTCGTCGTAGGCGACCAACTCCGCCAACCCTTGGAATGGCGCAGTCGTTTCCAAAATCATCTTCTTGCTCATGATTTGTCTCCTAAGAATTTGCACCGCGGAACCGCAGTCTCTTTAGCCAACGTGTAAACACTTAAATGCGGATTCCGTAATTGTAGACCCGGCTGAGCAATATTACCATCCAACGTCACAAAATAATTTTTGTGTTTCACCGGCACCGGAGCATATGCATACGAAATTAGGGCTTATGACCGCTCCAATTGATAATACTCGCTACCATATTACGCATCCTGGCCTTCATGGCTACCGACAACGATCTCAAATTCATCAAGGAAGGCAGCAGGCCAAGAAGATCGACTGCAAGGGCGAGGCGAAGTCGGAATCCATTAATTTTGAAGCGTCCCCGGCATCCTGGGGGGGGGACTTTTTTCTTAGACTCGCTAGCCGAGAAAACAATCCACCGTCAGGTGCCAGACTGGGGCGTCGACCTTTGCCGGCAGCTTCGTCGCTTCTCGTGACACAAGAACTGTTTCGGATTCCAGATTGGTCCAGCAGGTGGCGCGGTTCTTGCGCAGGGCGAAAGCCCGGCTGGTAACGCCATCGCGCTTGTAGCGCTTGAGTAGCTTCTCACCCTTGAAGCCCTGGCGCTTAAGCACCTGGGTTACGCGGCGGGTAATTTCGTCAATTCCCGGCCTAGCCTCTGCATCTTTTCCCTTGCGTGCAACACCCCTGGAGGAAATGCGGCATTGATTACCCTTAAGCCCAAGGTCACCTTCCCGGAACCACTGAGTTTCCGTCTTGTAGGGTGTAGGGAGGGGCCCGGCAGCTGCAAGGTGATAGGCGAGGGCCCGGCATTCTTGTTCAGGGTAAGCGATCGTCTGGCCCAGCACCGTGCAGGGCAGCCCTGCCATAACAGAAAGTCCTAAGGCAAGAGCTAAAGCACCAAAAATATTCCAGGACCGGCAATCCATGAATCAAGTATAACAAAATTCTTTCTGGCATAGAAACAACACACATAAAGACTCCCCCGACGCCCATCCATGGGGTAATCTTTCCTTAGCGACGGTTCCCCTTTCGGGGACCTAAGAGGGAACAGGGAAGGCACCGATCGTCGGTACCGAGGCCCTGGCTGCCCCCGTAACTGTGCGCGGTGAGCGCGCGTCCATTTCGTGCCACTGGTAAACTGGGAAGGCCGGACGCAAGCGATGACCCGTTAGCCAGGAGACCTGCCGTCGCGAGCGTCACTCTTCCGCTGTCCGGGGATGGTCAGTGGGACGGAAGCCCGTTGTGGTGACGCGTGATCGTGTCGTCGCTGGGGAGTCCGTCGTGGAGATTCCACGCAACCTCATATCCAGACGAACCTACATTTTCCGTAGCCTAATGCGGGAAAAGTTTCATGTTCGTCAAAGATTTGCGAATCCGTGCGCGCGCGTATGTGTTACCGCACACTTTCTGTGCCTCTTAAATCAAATGAGAATATGACTTTAAAAGACTGATATAATGATATTATTATTCGATTATTGTAGAGCGCGATTAGGCCACCCCACCAACTTCATCAGTGGGATTATTTTGGCCATGGGGCTTGCTCTCTCCGCCCTCATCCCAGCCTCGGGTGCCGACAATATACCGCTTCATCCCGAAGTAGTCGTCTCAGCAAGCCGCGTTCCCTTGCCAGCCGATGAATCAGGTTCCGCCGTCACCGTCATCAGCGGAACACAACTTGAGGAACGCCAAGTACGCATTGTCTCCGACGTTCTGCGTGACATTCCTGGCATAGCCGTAAATAGGTCGGGATACACAGGCAGTTTAACCCAAATTCGGATTCGCGGTGCCGAGGGCAATCAGACTTTGGTGCGGATTGATGACATAGAGGTCAATAATCCGGCCGCCGCATCAGAATTTCAGTTTCAAAATCTCCTCAGTGCCGGGATTTCGCGTATCGAAGTCCTTCGCGGACCACAAAGTGCCCTATGGGGATCCGACGCCATCGGCGGCGTCATCAATATCGTCACCAAGCAGCCAGATCCGGGCTGGAGTTTGCTGGCCCACTTCGAGGGCGGCAGCTTTGAGACAATGGATGGACTCACCTATCTAGGTTATGGCAGCGAGCGCTATTACATCAGCGGTACCATCAACGGCTTCAATACCGAAGGTATTTCCATAGCTGACAAAGATGCGGGTAATTCAGAGAAGGATGCCTATAGTAATCTGACCGGCCGCATCAAGGCAGGCCTCAAGCCCTCAAAATTTCTGGAGATCGACCTTGTCGGCATGTGGGTAGCCAGCGAACTCGAGAACGACGCTTCCACCGCTGTGGTCAACATAGTCGATGGTGACACATACTCGAATACGCTGCAGAACTACGGCCTAGCCAAGGCTAAGATAACGACCATGGACGGAGCCTGGGAACATTTTCTCAAGGCCGCTTACGCCAAAGATCAATCGGAATATTTCGATGGCGATGGCGATAACACATTTTCTTCCCACGGCACCAAGGTGACATTCGACTACCAAACCAATTTACTGTTCGAGACACCGGTTGTTGCCAAGGCCAGGCACACGGTGACGCTCGCAGCGGAGATTGAAAAAGATGAGCAGTTCACCGATAGTGGTTTTTCCGGACCCCGCAACGTATCGGTGAAAAATACCGGTTATGTGGGCGAATATCGGGTCGCCCTTTGGGATCGCTTGTTCCTTTCAGTCGGTGTCAGGTATGACGATAATGACACATTGTTCGATGATTCTATTTCGTGGCGCTCGACGGTGGCCAATGACGTAAAATCGACCGGCACCCGTGTTCATTCCAGTATAGGTACAGGTGTCAAGAACCCTACACTGTTTGAGTTATTCGGTTCCACGCCAACCTTTACCGGCAATCCCGACCTCACGCCCGAGTCCGCCTTGGGCATCGATTTCGGCATAGAACAAAAACTGTTTGGTGGAAAGGCATCCATTGACACCACCGTCTTCGCAAACTGGGTTGAGGATCTGATATCGGGCTCTGGGTATAGCGCCGTCAACCTCTCTGGGACCAGTAAGACACGGGGTCTGGAACTAACTCTGATGGCCAAGCCACGCCGGAATATTCGCCTTGATGCCAGCTACACCTTCACAGAGACCCAAAATCCCGACGGCATTAGCCTGGTCCGACGCGCTAAGCACATCGCTTCCGCTAATGGGCACTATCGCTTCAGGGTCATGGACCGGCCGGCCAACATTAATCTTGGCCTACGCTACAACGGGCCGCAGACAGATACCGTCTTCAACAGTTTCTGGCCTGTGATAACCGAGACCAAAAAACTCGGTGGTTATGGCTTGCTCAACGCCGGGTTCACCTGGCAGGTGACTAACCAGGTTCAGTTTTTCGCGCGTGGCGAAAACTTGCTCGACGAAAATTACCAGGAAGTATACGGCTATGGCGCACCGGGCTTTGCCGTCTTCTCAGGGCTTCGCGTCATCCTGGGCGGCGGTTCTAATAAAGGTGGCGCTAAATCATGAGGCCTATCACGTACAAAATCTGGGACATCATACGGAAGAATGGGGCTGCGCTTGGAGTCACCCTCCTCACCCTCACTCTTACCATGGATCCAACCGACGCCGGCGAAAGGGCCAAGCCCCAGCGTATTATCTCTCTCAACGTCTGTACCGATCAACTGTTGCTGATTATGGGATTGCGCCAGCGACTGGTCTCAGTCACCTTCCTGGCTGCCGACCCGTCATCCTCATCTATTCCCGAGGCCGCCCGGGGGCTACTCCTCAATCGCGGTAGGGCCGAGGAAATCTTGCCGCTGAGGCCAGACCTGGTGCTGGCTGGCAACACAGCGGCCACGCCCACAGTACAACTTCTGCGACGACTCGGCCATCGGGTGGTGGTAGTGCCGTTGGCCACAACGCTCGACGATATCCCACGCAACATCAAAATCCTCGCCCGCGCCACAGGCGAGGGTGCGCGCGGCCGAAAGATGATTGAACATTTCAAAAAGGAACTCGAAATTATTTCCGCCGAAGCGCAGCTCGATCAAGGAAGCCCACCACCCAGCGCCATGATATTTGGCCCCAACGGGATCACCAGCGGCGACCATAGCTTGTCCGAGGCCATCATCACGGCGGCAGGCTTTACCAATGGAATGACCACTCATGGGCTGAAGGGCGTCGGTCGGGTGCCACTAGAAACGGTGCTGGCCTTCCGGCCCCGGTTGCTGATCTTGAATAGTCTCAAGGTTAATAACCCCTCCCTAGCAGTCAACCTCCTCGCACACCCAGCTCTAAAGCACAGCTTTTCCAGCCGCACTACAATCCACGTGAACCACCACGTCTGGGCCTGCGGGTCACCCTTGGTACTAAATGCAATACGCCGCCTCGCCCAAATTCGCGCGCGATTGGTGAAGATAAGGAGAATGGTCCGGCCATGAGCACACGACCAGAAGCTCCATCCATCGACGCCCGATCCACTATTTTAGGCCCCCGCGTTTTGCTTCTAGCAGCACTAGTATTGGCGCTCGGAATGGTTTTCATCCTCTCCCTAGGTGTCGGCCCTGCCGACATTTCAACAACTGATGCTTTGGCAGCACTTGCTGGGATAGGCTCCGAGACCACGCAAATTATCGTTTTAGAAATTCGCCTGCCGCGCGTCCTATTGGGCGTCATGGTGGGTGCGACTCTGGGTCTGTCCGGTGCGGCGCTGCAGGGGTTGCTACGCAATCCCCTGGCCGAGCCCGGCCTTATCGGTGTGTCATCCACCGCCGCACTTGGCGCGGTTCTGACCTTGTATACTGGCGCCGCCGGGGCTTTCACCCTAGCTCTGCCGCTAGGCGGCGTGGCTGGCGCCGTAATAGGTGTCGTCCTACTGCACATCCTCGCTGGACGCGATGGCGGTAATCTAACCCTGATCCTAGCCGGTATCGCCATCACTTCCATGAGCGGTGCGTTGACTGCCCTGGTCCTTAATCTCGCCCCCAGCCCCTTTGCCGCGTTGGAAATAGTCTTCTGGCTGATGGGCTCTCTCGCCGACCGCAGCTTCGCCCATGTTTGGCTGGCGCTCCCCTTCGTGACGTCGGGCTGGGTGCTGTTGATTACCCTGGGCCGACCACTGGATGCGTTGACCCTAGGCGAGGACACCGCCCAGAGTCTAGGATTTGACGTGCGATACGCCCGTACCCGTCTAATCTTAGGCACGGCGCTTGCGGTAGGAGCGGCAACGGCCATCGCAGGAACAATAGGCTTTCTGGGTCTGGTCGTCCCGCATCTATTGCGCCCCTTCGTTGCCCACAGGCCAGGCGCGTTGCTGATACCTAGCGCTCTTGGCGGCGCCATCCTGTTACTGCTCGCTGATATCGCCGTGCGCCTTCCATTCCCGGGCAATGAACTCAAGCTAGGCGTGCTGACTGCCCTGCTGGGAGGCCCGTGCTTCCTCTGGCTCATCGTGGCCTATCGAAGGCGACTAACATGAGCACATTGGCCGCGGTAAACCTGACCGTTGCGTTGAACGGAACGTCGGTGCTGCACGGCATCAATTTCACTGCGGCGGCATGCGAGATCCTCGGCGTGATTGGACCCAACGGAGCTGGCAAGACAACCCTTCTTCGCGCCCTAGCTGGCCTGATTCCACGGTCGGATGGTAAGGTCTACTTGGATGGCAAGAACCTAGAGGCATTTGCTCTTTTTGAACGAGGGCGCCGCATCGCCTATCTCGACCAGGATGGCGCCAGTGGCTGGGCGGTAACCGTGGAAACTCTCGTTGGGCTAGGCCGCTTACCCCATTTGGTGCCCTGGCGCGGGCCCACGGCCACGGACTGTGACGCGGTCGCACATGCTCTTGAGGCCTGCGATATTGCCCATCTTGCCGACCGACCAGTCAACCGCCTGTCGGGAGGAGAACGAGCCCGGGTGTTACTGGCTCGCGCCCTTGCCGTGGAAGCAGATTTCTTGCTCGCCGACGAACCTCTCGCCGGGCTCGATCCCGCTCATTGCCTCCAGGTGATCGAAACCTTAACCCAGCGCGTCGATAGCGGTACCGGAATCGTCATGGTCATTCACGATCTCACCCTAGCCGCGCGCTACTGCCAAAGGCTCGTGCTACTGCACGAGGGCCGTGTTGCCGCCGAGGGATGTCCAGACGAAGTCTTGACGCCCGAGAACCTCAAAGCCTTTTACGGCATACAGGCCCATGCGGGCCAAGCGGACGGTAAACCTTTCATCGTGCCAATCGCGCGAACGGGCAGTGCACCCACGACACTTAAAGAAGGGACTCCTGGTCCATGACCACCACTCTCTATGGCACTCATTTAGGGTCCCAGCCCCTAATTATCGCCGGGGCAGTGTCGTTTGCCCTCCATGGAGGAATTCTCGCTACCGCATCCTGGCTCTGGAGCCCCACCGCGCTGCCACAGGCTCCATCTCTTGTGGTCATCACCATGGCTCCAGAATCAGTGATACGGAACTCGAAAATAAGAGTATTACGGCAATACAAAAGCGTTACCCCCACAATTAAGCCCCGTACAACTAAGAAGAATGCCTTTGCTGCCTTGCTGGAGGTGAAACAACCGCCGCAAATGACCCCCAAGAGGGTCCGGAGAAAAATGCCCCCCCCTGTTTGGGGTAAGACGCCTCCAGTGCCACCAGTCCCGCCAAGCTTTCGCCAGCAGAGAATCCAGAAAACACCTCAGCAGGTATTCGTTAAATCACAAACGCCCGATCATTACTCGGACAAACAAGTGGTGGCCAAGTTCACGCCCGCGATCGCGGGGTTAGGTGGTAAAGAACAGACTGCCATGGCCAGCGAAGGGACCATCGACCCGTCACTACGGCAACGCCCGGTAGCCGACCTCGTCAATCCAGCGCCCGCATATCCATGGATTTCACGTCGGTACGGAGAACAAGGCCGAGTAATCCTTGATGTCTCGGTAACATCGGAAGGACGGGCCAATGCGGTCCGTATCAAGCGGTCTAGCGGCTCAGCCCGCCTCGACCGGGCGGCCCTGGCAGCAGTATTAAAATGGAGGTTTTCACCAGCACGGCGAGGTGGTCAGTCAATCGCTGGACGCATTGAAGTTCCCATTTCCTTCCGGCTTACGAAGTGAAGGGCCCTGTCGCCAGCACGGCCAACTCCTAAGGTCCAGAATTTGCGCCTACATTCACACCGATGGCAAAGCTCACTAATGACGCATTTTCAAACAAATACCCCTCCACCTTATACGATTAAGTCTGCAGGAATTCCTCGTAAAAGAGAAGCTTGCGTTGGATCGGCGCATCGTCGACCACGAACAAAAATGCTGGCGCCCTTGTCGAATGATTAGTCAGCGTCAGTTCAGAATGGCCCGGCACAGCAAATGTATCATCTTCCTCCCAGGCGATCTCTGCTCCGTCGACAACGCTCTCACCTTCACCCTCGATCACATGAACCACAGCAGAAGCCGAGCGGCGCAACGGAGTGGCGGTCTCGCCCGGACGCAGCATGACTGCTGAAAACCCCAGGGTCGGCAGACATTCGACCCCGGTTTCGGGATTGACGTAGGCGAGCCAAATGATGTCGTCAGCCGCGATGTCGGATTCTAGCGCCTGAAGAGCCTCGCGCACCTCAGTCCAGGGATAACGGTAGAGCGGATAGGGAGCCCGCGCTTGGCCTAGAGATTTGTAAGGCACCAACCCGGCACGCCGGTAACGGGTTTGTGACCCGTCTGGGGTATTGCGCAACGGTTGCGATTCGCCCTCGATGCAATACGACGACTCTAAGTAATAGATCAGCGGCAGGTCGAGCGCATCCATCCACACCACGGGACCTGCACCCTCGTGGCCGTGTTCGTGCCAAGTCCCCGAGGGCGTCAGGATCAAATCACCCTTCTCCATGGGACATTTTTCCCCTTCCACCGTGGTGAAGCCACCGGAACCCTCAACCACGCAGCGGATAGCACTCGGCGTGTGCTTGTGGCAAGGCGCAGTCTCACCTGGCTGAATTAACTGCATGCCGATATAGATCGACGGGGTCGCCATCATATTGTCAAGGCCGAGTCCGGGATTGCCAAGCGCGAGTACACGGCGCTCAGCCTTCTCGATAGGTGTAAGTTCCCCCGCTTTCAGCAAAAGCGGCCGGATGTCCTTATAACGCCACAGGATCGGCTGGGAATTCCGCGCTGGTTTACCGTGAGGCAGGACCGAACGGAGGCTCGGCCAGAGCGGTATCAGGTTGAGTGCCGTGAGGTCGTCAAGATAATCTACCGGCAATTCGTCCAGTGTTCCCAGTTTGGCCATGGATAGTCCCCTCCTCTATTCCATTGGGCGATCCGGTCAGCGCCACAAGGACCGCCACCCGTCACGCCGATTACGATGATACCCGCCGGGTCAGGTATTCGAAAACTTTACTACGCTGCGGCAAGACCTTATCCGCCTTAGCGACCGCATCCTCATGGGAGCAGACATGAACGGCACCACCGCAGGCCTCTACCAAGAGCTGGGCCCTGCAAGCACGCTCGAGCCACAGTGCCAGCACCGTCGCCTCCTCAATAGTGCGCCCGGCTGTAACGATGCCGTGGTTGCGCATAATCAATACGTCACTATCAGCGATGGCTCGGGCGACCGCCTTACCCCTGGTCTGGTCGACGATCAGATCGGCGGTCTCGGAGAAAACCGGGATGCCGGAGTGAAACAGGGCGCCCTCATGTCCGATCGCCTGCAACGGTCGATCGAGGGCGGAAAAGGCTACGGCATTAGGCGCATGGGTATGGACCATAGCGCCAATGTCGGGACGCACACGTAGGATTTCGGAATGGATGAAGACTTCGATATGTCTTGGGTAATCACCCGCCACCTTCTCACCTTCTAGGTTGATCGTGATGAGATTATCCGGAGTGATTTCCTCCAACCCAATTTGATGAGGCTTCATAAGAAAATGCGCGTCATCCCCCGGAATCCGCGCGGTGACGTGGCCGAAAATATAGTCGCCCTGGTCCTCGCTGGCGAGAATACGCCCAGCGTTGATCAGCGATTCCTTAAGCACATCTATCGTTGTCATCTGTTTCTTTCCATCTCGTGGTCTAACCTCAACCCTAAAACCAGAAAATTGGTTGCCGTCTTCGATCTCAACATCCAAAATTTAATGCTACAGACATCGCCGTGAATCACACCCGACCGAAGTCAGTTTCATATAACCGGTCAAGCATTGTGAAAGCTTCCGCCGGCAGTGGGGCCATGTCAGCGGCAGCCAAAGCTGCATCCACATGCCCGGGTTCCCCGATCCCGACTAGCGACAGTGAGAGATCGGCACAGCCGAGCGCAAATCGGAGGCCCAGTTGAGCGCCGGTGCCTAAGTCATCGCTCAGTTCATCGAGGATGGCGGTACTCTTGGATATTTCGGAGTCTTTATCAGTTTCCTTGGTCATCATGGACACGCGTTTTTCACGCATGTCGGCGGCGAGGATACCGCCCACCAGAACCCGGATACCGATCATCCCCATATCCTGGGCCTTGCAGGCATCGATCAGGCCGAAAAGGTTCTGCCCGGTCCAGGCAGGCGGCATGGGCCGGGCCGCGCTTGGGTTAATCATGTTGTAGAAAATTTGGGTGCTGTCGAAGCGGCCACTTTCAATCACCTGAAGAATGGAAGGCACGTCACCCAATGAGGTAAATCCGATGGCCCGGCAGCGACCATCGGCGCGGGCCTTCTCCAACCCTTCGGCGATGCCGCCGGGCCCGAGCACCTGTTCCACATTCATGGCACGAGAATTTTCTGCGCCAGTCGTCTCGATCCGGTTATGAAGCTGCGCGAGGTCCACAAACTCCATTTGTAGACGCCCGAGGCAATCGTCGATATGTTTTGCCACCTGACCAGCGAGATCCGGCGCGGTTGGGTCGAGGGTCACTTTGGTGGACACGTGGGGTGTTTCTTCAACCTCCTGCAATAGTTCACCTAGGGCTGGCTCTGAGCCGTAGGCCTCGGCGGTATCGAACCAGTTGATGCCGCCATCAAGCGCCTTGCGAATGGCAATACGGCGTTCCTCTATGGTGCCATTCAGTAGAATGCCGCCGGTCCGGCCACAACCAAAACCCACTTCGGAAACCTCCATTCCGGTGCGGCCCAATGTGCGGTATTTCATAAATTCAACCCTCCCCCTCATGTAATATTGCGCATTTCTACTTGTGTCACTTCAGACAATTTCCGGCTGGCGTTTGAGTTAATGCTCCCGCATGGCGGGGCGGAAAGCCTCTATCATATTGCTATTGAGGTCGGCAGGAGGGTCCTGGTTCGTATCCATCGCCGCCGAGCAGCGCGATGGCCTCAGCTTTAAGCTTGACGCAGGAAATCGACACCTGTTTTTCATTATCCAGGTCCGCGCCAGCCATAATCGCTTTCCCCAATTCTCAAACCGCTCCCTAGACTGCGTATGATTCAAGCAATTCCACTGGATCGCCGTAGCGAACCGCTTCCTCGACTACTTTCTCATCGCGCAGAGACATCAAAAATCCATTGTTAATCAATGTCGCATTTCCTGCTTTTACAGTTGAATCAAAAGTTACGAGATCCATATGGATATGAGGCTCTTCCCAATTAGGTATGGCACGGCGGAGATAGTTACTTTCCTTCAGCGCATTGATGCCGAAATGCAATCCGCCTGGCGAATTGGGCCCGGCTGGATAAACCTGGAAGCGCGGGGCCTTGGGATTGTGTCCACAACCGAGTTCCTGCAGGCGGCCACCTATCAGGTATTCACGCATGGATTCGGCGTCCAGCGAATTGCCATGGACATTGGTAACGAAATCATCCTCGAACTCGATGGCGATTTCATCTTCGAACGGCCTGGGAAAACCCACCGCCCATTGAGGAAAGACCACACCTCTCATCTTGGCAAAGGCTTTGGGGTCACGCCCGTGGGACGTCTGTCCGTAAAGATTAGGTCCATGGGTCGGCAGGTAATGGATGTAACAGCCCGGTTCGGTAGCCGTGTTGAGGCCACGCCACCGCGAAATACCCAGGAGAGTATCGGTCATCTCCGGCGTGAAGGTAATGGTAAGGTCAGTACCGCGAACATCGCTGAACTGCATGTCGAAGCTGGTGTCACGCGGGTACATTCTTGCCGTGGCACGAATGATCTCGCCTACCAAATCGACGGGAAATCGCGCCTGAGGAGATTCCAAAACGTCTAGGTTCCGGAAATAAGTGATCTTCACCCAACGCTGGCCTTTCTCTTTACGCAGCTTGTTAGCGAAGGGGCAGCCAGTCGAAGCAAACCAAGAAGAGACCACGAAATCGCTTTCTTCCAACAAAGGACGGGCAACTTCAGGGATTTCAGTTATGCGGGTCGACGGCCACATTATTTCGCGGAAGGTCGCGCCGTTGGCGCGGGCGATACCGGATATAGCCTCGACCACCCGGCGGTCCAGGAGTGGGTCAGTTAGGAAAGCGACACGATCGCCTGGAGCGATTGCGAAGACCTTGATTAAATTGGCGTAAGCCTGAAAGCGGTTGCGCAGAGAGACACCATCGGGCAACTCAGCCGGCGGCATCGCTGTCGCGGTCTGAGAGGCAAGGATATCATCTAAGGTGGGTGGATTATGGGTCATGATGGTCTCCCCTAATTGCCACGTTTCCAGCCGCGACTGAAGATTACGGAACCACATTACCATGAACCAACACCAGCCGCACAGCCAAGCAGCTGAAATCTCGTTTAAATTGCGGACATTGGCTCCTTAAATAACCGTAGATAGACAAGTGGTTATGGCCAATTTGAGGGATTCACGGCCATTCACAACGTTTAGTGAAATATTTTTCATAAAATTCTGTGAAAATCGGTGTAAAAGCCTGGACGCAACGCGCAAAATCGACTCATTATGCGCCCCGCACTTAGTCTTTGGTATTCTGTCGAGATTACGTAATGAAAGCTACCGACGCGTCGGAGCCCGATTACTTTCATCGTGTCGTTGATTGTCAGTGGGCCTGTCCCGCCCACACAGCAGTCCCCGAATACATTCGTTTGATCGCTCAAGGGCGGTTTACGGATGCTTACATGGTGAACCGGGAATCCAATGTCTTCCCAGGCATCCTTGGTCGGGTCTGCGATCGACCTTGCGAACCGGCTTGCCGGCGTGGGCGCCTCAACGAGGAGGAGCCCGTTGCCATTTGCCGTCTGAAGCGCGTTGCCGCTGATCACCGCGACGATGTCAGCGGCCTCCTCCCTAAAGCACCCACACAAAAAAACGGCAAGCGCGTTGCCTTGATTGGCGCAGGACCGGCATCCTTGACCGTCGCCAACGATCTCGTTCCACTGGGCTACGCCTGCACCATCTTCGAAGCTCTGGACAAGCCCGGCGGGCTGATGCGTAGCAATATTCCCTCTTTTCGTCTCCCTGAAGAAGTGCTGGACGAAGAGATCGACATGATCGTAGACATGGGAGCGGAGCTCCGCCTCGGTACCAACATCGACAGTATGAAAGAACTACTCGACGAAGGCTATGATGCGGTTTTCGTGGGCACCGGGGCTCCCAAGGGCAAGGAACTTGACCTGCCAGGACGCCAAGAAGCCGATGCCAATGTGCATATAGGCATCCAATGGCTTGAATCGGTGGCCTTCGAACATATCAACACTATCGGCAAGCAGGTTCTCATTATCGGAGTCGGCAACACCGCCATGGATTGCTGCCGCACCTCGCTTCGGCTTGGAGCCAAGGACGTCAAAGTGATGGCCCGCAAACCCCGCGCTTTCTTCAAAGCCTCCGACTGGGAACTCGAGGACGCCGAAGAGGAAATGGTCGAGATCATCGTCAATCATTCGCCATCGAGATTTGTCGTCGAGGACGGTAAACTCAAGGGCATGATGTTCGAAAAGCTGGAATACACCTTTGATGACAAGGGGGATATTCTCGACCAGAACATGGCCGAAGAGGTTTTCTTGCCTTGCGACGACGTCGTGCTGGCCATTGGCCAGGACAACTCCTTTACTTGGATCGAGCGTGATTGCGGCATCGAATTCGGTAAATGGGATATGCCTGTAGTGGACCACACGACCTATCAGTCGAGCCGCAAGGATGTCTTTTTTGGTGGCGATGCCGCTTTTGGGCCAGAGAACATCATTTGGGCTGTAGAACATGGCCATCAGGCTGCTATCTCCATCCACAAGATTTGCCAGGGTGAGGATGTCACCAACCGGCTGCCTCGGGGGATTAACCTACTCTCCACCAAGATGGGCATTCACGAGTGGAGTTATTCCAACGATTATGATCCGGCGGCGAGGCGTGCCATGCGCCAC